>Ga0179593_1310958_pt1 | contig 10070 bp, 9 predicted proteins | sample CZODoug2_1_08_16_FD_185931 | JGI IMG/M metagenome (GOLD analysis project Ga0179593, IMG submission 185931) | Vadose zone soil fungal communities from Angelo Coast Range Reserve, California, USA - CZODoug2_1_08_16fungal (PacBio error correction) | ecosystem: Environmental > Terrestrial > Soil >...
CAGACAAGTGAGGTTTGGAGACTGATAATCTCAGAAAGGTGGGGCAGTACCCGTCGCTTTGCCCTAGGGCGAAAAGAAAGAGGCTGACGGGACTGTAACGAGCTCACCCCACGCCAGAAAAGCGGTAAGCGGTCCACAGACGGAAAAACTCCACAACCATTAACAACAGTCAGTAAAAAGAGGTTCTCCACCCTAAAGGCGTCTCTAAACGCTTCTATCGGCTTACTTCGACGTCTCTGGTGGTGGCTGAAAAAACTGTCTACCATCGGTCCAGCCTTTGGATGCCTTTCCAGGGGGGGAGCCACTGGACGCATACCGGCAGGTTGATTAGGTTTGTAGCAACACGTCACGGGACGCATTCCGCACCTCGCGGGGATCCTCGAAAGTCAAATTCCATTTTGACATGTTGCCTTGGGGGCATTGGGGTCCGTGATGTGAGTGAGGGAACGGTGCTGAACCGTGAGGGTCTCACCGAGGAAAATCTTGTTGTGCCTGGTGAGGAGGTACGCAAGAAAGGGGTGAGAGGGGGACACTTAGGGAGAGTTCAAAAGCGAAAAAGAGGGTGAAACCTCGATGTGAAAGCTTAGATCTGGGTACTACCTGCGACGGATTTCGATGATTTCGCGGGCCGGTTCAGGGCGGTCACGAAAGGACGGCAGTAGGAAGGTTAAAGTTCTGGGTCGAAACGAAAAGGTCAACTCATATCTACGAAAATCAACACAAAACGTAAGAATGATTTAAAATAGAGAGATCGTCGAATAGAGATTAGCCAAAAAGAAAGTACAGGTGACGGAACGCAGGACGTGAATTCCAGAACAGAGAGACAAAAGAAGAGCCGACGAATCATTTATATCCACCATAGAGAAAAGACTTCTTCGAGAAGTGTGGACACCTAAAGCAGGGGTGATGCAAGAGGAACTACACGTTAAGGTAAAAAATGGTAAGTTAGAATCAACCATGGACACGCCCAGCTGAAGCGTGTGGCGAACGACCGGCAGCCTGCTGGAAGTAATACCAGTCAGCACTACCTCTAGGGACAGACATGAAAATCACAAAGGTGACAAATGGGGTAATAGAACAAGGGATAAGGCGCCACCCAGTGCCCGAGGTGCGGGTACTTGGAGGTAACAGTAGGTGAAAGCCAAAACTCATCAGGTCAGATGAGTAAGGGGGAGGATAAAGAGGAACATGGCCAATACACGGGGTTATGATCGAACATTCTCCAGAACAAAGAAAGGAAGTGGGGGCAGACGCAGCTAGGGGCAGAGCAGCAGCCGGTTTCATGTTATAACATCTATTATTAGGTTCCCGATAGTAGGTTTGCGTCCCTAAAGGTAAACGCGCTAGGCTTTCTGCGGGGTGGCATGTCTGGGGAGCATATCAGACTAGTCTTTTAAAGACCGGCAACCGAAAGACAGGACGTTAATAAAGGAAAAAGGTGAGAGCAAAAAAAGGAGGGTGATGTGAACACAACAGAAGGCAAGAGGAACAAAAGAGAGATGGAAGGGGGGGATCCAACGCTGTGGTCACTCAGACAGTGGGACCGTATGGAGGGAGAACTAACAAACTTCTTCGTTGGAAGATCTCCAAAAGCATAGGGACGATGGTTAGGAAAATTCCCAGGCTACTGAGAAAAGGACGACGGTATGACGGAAAAAAGCATAGCGTGGGAAGGAGAGGGCACCTCCTCACCACCATGCGGCTACGTAAAAAGGACGTTAGTTGTAAAACTTCCTCAAGCATATGGAGGTGGGGCGGGGCTGAGGCAAAGACAAACGCAGAGACTACGCTGGCTTCAACGAGTCCGACCCAAAGGATAACAAAATTCAGGAAGGAAGACTGAACAAGGTGCTTGACCGCTGCTGGGTCACTGCGAAAAAGAATCACCTAAGACTACGAAACCCGTCCTGGAAAAGAGGGGACGGAGAAACGCGTACAGTCTTTGACGAAAGTCCTCCTAAGCCTAGGGGGGGGCAAAAATGGGGTACTGTGAAGACTCCCATCTTGTGGGGTATTCCATAGGAGGGGATGCGAACGGGTTCTTACGGTTAGACACGCCAATCGTAAGGGTGTTAAAAGAAGTCAGCAAGACGTGGAGAAGGAGAGTTGACAGAGCGCTTTTTCATATTTCGTAACGCAAAGGTGTGAGTAGAACAGTTGCCAACGGCTGAAAATCATCCGTACAGGATCTTTTCAAGCAGGAGAGGTTGGGCGGAAGAGGTAATTAGATTTTGGTGCAATGTTGGCGGTATAAAAATGAAGCGGAAGAGTTGACTCAACGAAAAATGTCAAAAAAGGACAGTGGCGAAGCTTCTTTACAATCCCTGGACGTGCTGTGCTCCCGGGGGTAATGTGATTGCACAGTGAAACCGATATGGCGAATTGCCGCCAAATGCGATGCTTAGGCACGCCTAAAACTGAGAAGTCTGGCTCGGACACGTGGTCATTTAGGTCGGGTCTCTCAAGTTGTATTAAATGAGACAGAGCGGAGACACCGTCTCAATCATCGTCTGCGTAATCACTACCACAAGTTGGGTAGAATAACCGTACTGCCCGAAACCCGGTAATCACAGCATTGCGGTCGGACAAGGGAATCCTCGGAGTGGTGGAGAAGTGGGGATCAGGATGTCAGCATGCTGGCAACTTGTTGCGGGCCCGACGTTTTTTTGAAAAATACAACGCGACTATTTCACGAGGGTGTGGGCGAAGCAACAGGGAATAGGCGACGAAAACAAGTATAGTCCTCCTATAAGTCTCGTCAAGGACCGAGAGCCTCTTAGATAACCCATGGTAATACCCGCCCGCTGTAAAAAGGCTCTTAACGAAGAAGAACATGGGGATTTTTGAGGGTCTGGGTCTGAAAAGTTTCCGGTGACTTCCCGAGTTACCCTTTGGGCCACCAGGGCCAAGGTTAACTCCCTAAGGCGTTCTAAAAAGGACAACGTGAGAACCAAGGGGCAATAGGCATTTAGCGTGGGGATCCTACCATTGACAGAAAGCAGCTGAAACGGAGAATGTCGTTGCTTCTCTGGTCGTTGGCGAATTAAGTCTTTCGGGGGGGGGTACCTCGCTTAAGTCGTTCCCAACTTTGCCTGAAGCCGACGTCTTCTTCCTCGACCAAAAAAACACGTAGAACCTCCCCTTCTCCCCAAAAACAGACGATTCGCTCCTTTTCTAAAACAAAGCAAAAAACACCATGAATAAAGAACGCACAGCTTATACGACAACAACGGCTTCATCCTTGGGACTTAAAAGGCATAGAAGCAGCTGTTATGTCAAAAAAGTGCACGTCAGCAAGGAGTTAAAGGCCCATTTCGCACCAAAATTGAAAACGGCCAAACAGTCCGGGGGGGAGTCGGTCGCCGAAAGGAAGGACATCGCTACAAGAAAGAGGGCCTCTAAGCGATCTCGAACAAAAAGAGGAGAGTGAAGAATCAATTATGGGAACCACTCTCTTTGGCGGTCGGCGCAGGAAGCCTGGCGGCGACAAGCCAGGACGCCCTCTCTCGGGGGGCCGTTAAAAATTAAGACGTTTTACGAACGGTTGGGGGGGTAAAATCAGGTCTGACGGGAGAAAAAGGGGCGATCTGCTGACGTCACTGTGCTCGGACTTCTCAAAATCCACCGAAGGACGGGGGCGGCTGGTATCAGCTGGTAAGTAGTGGGATCAGGCTGGGGTCAAAAGGCTAGTTAACGTCTCCTTCGCTAAAGGGGTTTAGGTCGCCGTTAAGCGGATCAATAATATTGGCGCTCCAACTAGCTGTCACAATGGGAGGGTAAAGGCAATCGGAATTGAAGTTCACGCCCGCAGTTGCGGATAAATTCAAACGAGGGACGTAAGAATCGAAGCTTTCATGGGTTCACTGCCAAACCATGAAAGGAACGTGGGCTCAGTGGTCCAGGAAGACCTTCCTTTATGACTACTTGGCACGGAATAACGGCCCTTGGCAGATGAAAAACTGGCTTCCTGGTACACGCCAAAAGGGTTTGAAAGCACAGGTGGGAGGTGAGTACCGGGTCAACCTAATGGGAGATGTGAGCCAGAGAGGAAGGTAATTAAGGGTATGAGGGGAGTGAGGAAGTTGCTCGCGCCGAAGGCTACTTCTGGGGGTAGGAAAATTACCGGGGAACATCTCGCCAGCGGGGGTCCACTGTCCCTACCTAAACGGCGGGCCAAAAAACAAAGGGGACCAAGACAAGCGGGTTAACCAGACCTAAGCTGTGCCCCTATTCGCAGAAAAAAATACAGGCCTTTCCGGGCGCGACGCAAAAAGGGTGATAAACCGTGGCGGGGGCCGAGTGTGAAGAAATCGCAAAAAAACGTTTTGGCTCACAGTGGATCGAGGACCTAAGGGGGTGAGAAAGGAAAATAAGGTAAGCCCGGTGGCAGACGACGAAACGCAGCAAGGGGGCTGGGACAAAAAAAGAGCGTCGTGGCCCGAGGTGAGGGGCTAGAGATTAACCAGGGTGGCGGAAGAGTTTCCGAAGACTTTTGTCCGGTGTACAGCCATCAAGTCACCACGAAAAAGGCCCAGCCCGGGGATATCAATCAGAGTCGTACAGGTTTGTAAGGAAAAAGAACCCAGACGGGGTCCAAAGAATGTGTACCTTGTGAGGGGTGGCAAAGATCATATTTCCGGTTAAACCCTAAAAAAAAGGGGCGCAGCCAGCCAGGAAATGCCAGTCAAATCACGGTTCTCGCTGGGGTCCGTAAAATCTATTATTTTGGGATCAAAGTTGTCAGCCTGTTACACAAAATTGAAAACTTCTTCAGAAAAGGGGGGGGTGAAGGGAACGAAGACGGGGTCCGGGCCAACACTGTAAGAAGGACCAACACCATACCTACCGTCTTGACTTGTCGTCGACAAAATAGTGACGCACTGGGGGAGCCAGACACCTTAGTCATCCAACGCAGGGTACCTACACCACGATGGGGGAATGAATTGGCAGGGTGGGCCAACCCGTGAAAAAAGGGAGGGTCGAGGGTTGGTCATGGTCCGAAGGCAAATGGGCTGACTTTACAGACCCAGAGTGGGCAAGGGGGGGAGAAAGATTAGATGTGTCGGTTATGCTTGTTTTAGGAAGGATCCTCCGAAAAGACGTAAATGCAATTGGGGGAGGGGAGTGACTCATTGAGGGGGGGTAGGTACTGTCGCCTGGGGACAACTGAGAGACCATAAAAGGGATCATATCTCAAGGTGTCTTGCTTGAGTGTAATGAGAGAAAGAACCCAAAACACCCTACGAAAACCAAGTGGTCTTTAATGGCCGAAGGTGGTTTGGTTTACGGCGGTTACATAGAATAAGAGAAGGGCTTCAGTCGCCTACTGAACAGTCGCAATGTTTCCTAAACTAGCGGGCGGGGTCAGTAAAAATAGTCCAACTCATGCGTTCGCTGGCGACGAGAGGGGAAAAGGGAAACTCAACTCGTTTGTGGTTTCCTTTCTATAAGCCTCAGGCTAAAGGGGAAGTTCACGCGGAGAGGTTCCATTCTGAGACAGAGGTGATATTGACTAGAACATACAAACGATCGGTGCGGGTGGTGCAGAAAAAAGGAGTCAAATAATTATTGGCAGCGCTGGCGCAGTTGGGAAGACGGACCAAAAAGAGGCAAGTAATACTTTATGCTCAAGAAAACTGCAACCACCCCACCATGCATAGGGCAGAGTCAAGTTACCTAAAAAACAACTCCACTCGTGCACAGGGACCATCTGAAGTAAAGGTGAGGGGCTCCACCTAAGAACACGCTGACGAGACCCGTCATAGAGGGGGAAATTAAGACACTCGGTTTGCATACAGAGCAAAGATATTCACAGAAGGTCTTGTGAGTGACCTATTTGAATGCCCGTCGGACGCATACTGACCTGTGCCGGGCTGGGCCGGAACACTACCTGTACTATAACCGCTGGACTGGGTTTGCGCACTTATTCAAAACAGACTGCGAAGTACATGTTTGACAGTGGTTGTACGTGTGTCAGGGGCGGGGTCCTCAGAAGGGCGGGGGAGGGGTCAAGTAACGACCCATCAGGAGGGGGTCTACAAGCAACGCCTGGTAGACTTTGGTGAGGATTAAGAAGTGGAAATAGACCGTCGGGCTCGGTGAAATCAACCAGACTTGGGGAAAACCCGAACTCGAAGGGGAAGGGTATCAGGGTATCTCATGACGTAGTGCTATTCTGTAGCGTTCAATGGGGAGAATTAAAGAAGGAGGTCGGAACTGGGGAACTTCGTGGGGGGGGAGATACCATTAAAAAGGAGACCTAATAAACAAAAAAAGTATTAGGTCAAGAAGAGAGATCAAGCAATACTTCTAGAAACAAAGAACTTGGGGAACAGGCCTACCGCTCGGGAAGGCCGGAACAGGAAATGGGAAATGAGAACAGACATAAGCAGTGGATACACATCGGACAAGCGACCGTAGAGGGCATTTTAACCTGGAGAGAAAAAGAACTAAGGGCGAGGAATTGTTAGGTAATACTCCCATTATACACAATGGAATTCATCGAGTGGAAATGACCCCCCCTGGTCTTTCCCTTACCTCCCTGTCCAGCAACTCAAAGATACAATGCCAGTGCCAAAAAACGTGGAAAATGGAGTAGAATATACTGTGTGCGAAAAGTTCCCTCGGGACTGGGATGCGCAGCTTGGGGACTCACACCAGCCAATTGAAGACCTACGGGAAAAAAGGGAATTTCCAAAACCATTTTTGAGAGGGTAACTATCAAACCAAAGGGGGTGTGGTCCCAGCCCCGCTATTCAGGAAGCAGCCGTTTAGGTTAGAGAAATAGAGGTCAGGGGGGAGAGAGGTAAATGGTTCGACCGGTAGATCTCGGCAAGAGCTTTCGGCGGTGTGACAGTTCTGAGAATAAAGTACGTAGAGAAGATGTCTGGCCGATGGAAACGAGGAAAAGCAAGGTGAAAAGACTTGTCAAAGGTTGGGGGTCAACAGAAAAAGATAGTGTGATGGTCGAGCAAGAGAAAAGGAAGGAAAAAAAAATTAACACCCTAGCTTGAAAGGGGAGGCAAAGCGATAGAAGGAAGTGGATTAGAGAAACTTCACAGCGGATTCATTTTCTGCGAAGGGCGAACGCAGAGGGCGAGGGTTGGAAAACAAACTAGAAAGGTCCGAGGAGAAGGAGACTGACACGCCGTCTCGGGGTACACATCCTTCAACCACACTGCTGCAGATACTTAAAAGAGATTTCGGCCGGTCCAAGCCAAGGGTGAGTCAGCTTATGCGGCGCATAGGAGAACAGAGAGAGAGGGAGCTGGCGGAAGAAAGAAGAGAACGCAATGAAAACAGTATCTTCCAGGAGGAAAACGCCAAAATTTTCTGAAGAGTCGAAGAAAGAGACCACAAGCAAGACAAAGCTACTAGAGAACCTTTCCGGCAAACTTGGGAGGAAAAGAAGCGACCCAGGCTGGCAACAAACGCCGAGAGAAGAGGGGGGGGGAAACCAAAGACGAACCAATCGTGGAAAGGTGGTTCGAGGGCGTTCTTCTGAGAAAACCGAAAGCGGTAGAGTATACGTGGTTTATCCTAAGCATAACGAAAAAAGGTTTGTGTTACGGGAGTCCACTACTTCTGGCCTATGAAGGAAAAAAAAGGGGGGGGGAGGACCTCACAGTGTGTTCTGTGGTCACGAGGAACATCAATTCTGTTGGTCACAAAAAGGATCGGGTGGGTCAGTACGAAAAGGTCACGGGGGGGGGAATGGACCTCAACTGTGGCGGGAATGGAACTAGGAAAGCGGAGCCGACACGCTGTAAACAATCAGCGGCCCATTCTGTGGGTGATGGAAACCTCCAGAAACCGTATTCAGACATGTGCTCCGGTCGGGGAGGGGAAAGTATTTTCAGTGATGAAACCGAAGCAAAAAGGAAAAGGGAACCGCATTGAAAAAAAAAAGGGAGAATCTGAGAGACAGACAATCCTAAGGGGAGCGAACCGTGCGTGCTTGAGGGTCTCAGTTTGGATGTACCCTTATGAAAGAAAGAGGTCAAAGAGAGGAAGCGATCTCGACTAAAAGTTTTCTCTCGAAATAACGGCACCGACACAGGGACACCAGCAGGGGGAATACGAGCAAAAAAAGATCAACGATGTGGTGGAGAAAGAATTGTCAAGGGGAACGAGAGGGAGGGAAGGGGGCGCGGGCGACGATTGGTCCCATTGTCAAAACAGGGAAATGATTGATCTGGCTCTGCGGGGGGGGCCGAAGGGAGAAAAGAAGGCGACGAAAAAAACATAGAAAGAAAAGAAAGAAGCCTAAAAAATCGGGACTAGAGCCTCGGACCGACGAAGAGAAACTTCATGGGCTCAATTACTCAACCTCCCGCTGGGCTAGTAAACACATGTTGGGAGTGGGGGAAAAGAAGAACCGTTGCAATAGAAGAGTGAACAGGGAAATAGGCCCAGTCCTTCCTCAAAAGAGAGATGGGAGGTCAAGGTACAAAGGGTGAAAAGCAGTGGCCTGTGAAACGGGCAGAAGAAAAGAATGGACGCAAAGCTGGAACTCGGATTCATGGCTATGTAATCGGGTAGGGGTCGGAGATAGAAGCTGAGGAGGGAACCTCCGGCAACACGTGTGGAGAGTTGAGGTTTCTCAGCCAGCACACTATCACTGAGGACGTCGACACTAAACTAGAAAGCGATGTCCTGAGGCCGTGGCAGCAGCAGCGCAACCCTGCTTAGAAGAAACCCATCTTATACAGCCTACCCAACGGCCGGTCAGAAGGGACAGGCATGCCAAAGCAGGGCCGAAAGAAGTGGAGGGGGGAAAAAAAGAGCGGTTCGGGACACGCACGTGTCCGTTCAAAAAAAAAAGAGTAAACAGACAGAGGGAGACGCCCAAGGAGAAGCCAAGGATGCTTTTCAAGCCAGTAAACTGACATCCCGAAGAAGGTCCCATAGGAGGGGGAGAATAAGAAAAAACAACAGGAGAGTAAAGATATAGATAGCAGCGTTGAAAAGAGGCTTTGGAAGGTAGTCTATTCATGTTTGAAAGGTCTGGAAAAAATCGGAGAGAGACTCTTTGGGTCCGTAAGGGATTAGGGTGAAGACGGTGGGGGCGCACGGACTACATGCGAGACCGAGGCTGGAGAAAAAACAGAGAGCGGGGAATGCTCCGTGTGGAACTGGAGAGGCCACTTCATGAAAGAATGGGGAGGGCTTTATCAATAGGCAAATCTTGGAAGCAGAGGGGGGTGCCGCGGCAGGCTGCAAAGGCATGGGGTATGGGAGGAAGGGGGGGGGAAGAATTTCTCGGTTGGTTTTTGTTTGGGGGGGGGGGGGGGGGGGGATGGGGGGCTTCGGGAAAAAAAGGCTTCTTAACTAGGCGGGGTCAGGCAAAGCAGGGAAGAAAGGCGTCTTCGCTAAAAAGGCACACGAAGCTTCATAGAGGGTGTAGGAAAGGCGCTCAGGGAACGATCACGGACAGACTTACAGGGGGGGGAGAAGGTTTGGCAAGAATAACCTCTTCCGTCTGGAAGGATACTTTCAGAGGGGAAATGGTCAGATTGGAAGAAGGAAAAAATTAGGATGGAAAACTCCACATGTGGGTGTGCGAGGGACAAGGGGGAGTAAGGGGGGAAAAGAAAGGAATGTCAGGGAAGAGAAACGATATGAGGGGAGTCTCAGAGGTATTTCACTGTTAGATCCCTCTTGAATGGGGAATCTAGTCAGGATAAAAAAAAGAACGAGCCGTCAAAAGGGCGGCCAAATTTGTGAAAAAAATACTCCCGCGGGAAAAAAGAACAAGGGAAAAAAAAGAAAAAAGAGAAACATCCTAGGAACACGTCTACCACCAACATGTATAAGGTGCCTTGAGCGAAAATCAAAAGGCTGTTTAGGAAAAGGGGGAAAGGCTAAGTGTTAGGAAAGAGACAAACTGGGGCTCAAGCGTGAGATCGACGGAAGACGAGGAGAAGGTAAAAAGGGAAAACTGTCAAGAAAGGGGAAATGACAAATTGCGCAACTACCGCATAACACGGGGTACTATTACAACTTCTGCGTAGTGCGGGGCTAGAGATTCGCACACTTTCACGGACGGGGGGGAGAGTTTCTCAAGGCGG
>Ga0179593_1313835_pt1 | contig 10070 bp, 14 predicted proteins | sample CZODoug2_1_08_16_FD_185931 | JGI IMG/M metagenome (GOLD analysis project Ga0179593, IMG submission 185931) | Vadose zone soil fungal communities from Angelo Coast Range Reserve, California, USA - CZODoug2_1_08_16fungal (PacBio error correction) | ecosystem: Environmental > Terrestrial > Soil >...
ACGCTCGGAAGAAGTAAAACTGGGTCAATTTCACTGACAAGTCGGAGTTTGCACAACCAAACACAAAAACAAAAAAAACACAACACGTCCTCGCTCAAGTTCTGTCCTTAAAATGATGTATGTACAGTAAAAAAAGGAATAGAACATACTCAACTCAAAGGGGGGTGAAAAAAAAAAAAGCACTTTGGGGTAGATCGAAGAAAATGGAGGTTTGCATCCTATCTCTGCTCGCACGTCGACCCCTCTAAACTATAACCAAGAAAAAAACTTAGAACGCCAAAAGACGAACCATTGGAGAACGTTTAACAAGGTAATGGCGGAGTAAATCAGATCCTGGAGGAAGGGGGGAGGAACCATTGAAGGAAAAGCCGCCGGCGCTATCGGATTGCGACGAAGTTGTTCGAAATGGGCAACAGGCGCCACTAGGTACCACGCACCACACCGTTCAGAACGCGGTACTTGGTAGTGCAGAAATACTCTTAAAAAATCCCGAAAACGGGAAAACAGGCATAGCCGCACACAGTGTAGAAAAAGACACTCGCACATAACACACAAGAGCGCAGTTTATTACGCAAAAAGTTCATTTGGATTGGAAAAAGATGAAAATCTAAGGTTGGACCGCAAGAACCCAACAGTCGATCTAAAACCGTAAAATTCAGAGAAAGGCTCAAGCATAAGCTGACTAAAAGGGAAATTCCTCCAAACCAAAAAAAACCCGCAACGCAAACATTTGGGGGCCATGTCCATACCCTGCGTTTAGAGTGTCGGTGTTAAGGACCATGATCGTCTTTCCACACGAGGGGAGGGAAAAGACTCACGAAAATGAGATAAAACACAAAGGGAAACAAAAAGCCTCACGCTCATCGGGTAAAAAATTAAGGAAAGCAGGCGAGGATCACGCCCAGAAAGAGGGCAAATGGGCAAGATAGCAAAAAGACAAACTGGAGGCCCGCGCACGACTCTAATGGGCTGGGACATGTGAGCAGGAGGCCCACATTGCGCGGCAGTGCCCAGATGATACCAATAAAAGGGAGAACGACCGAAAGACACAAAGGAGAGGGGAAACGGTCCTATTCGGCAAGTTAATGCCCTCAGGAAGACTGAGAGGGATTGGGGGGGCCGCCAGCGCGAGGTGGTGAAACGACCGCATTGCCCATCGCGGGAGGAAGAAAGAGAGGGGAGACAAGGAAGTGACATGGGTGATAACCAGGGAACCGAAGGCTCATGGATGCCGCCTGCTAGCTTGGCGAACATGATGCGGGGAAGAACTGAATCAGTAAAAAAAGGAAGGTGGGGGACAAATTTCCTAGAGAGGTTAAGGGGGGGGGAGGGAAAAAACAGATTAGAAACACAGGGTGAAAAGAACAAACACGAGAAGAACCTACCTAACCCACGCAGAAATCCCAACCTTTATTAGAAACTTTGTAACAACTAAGGGAAAAATAATCAAGGACAGGCTGCCAAACTGGGGGGGAAACAATGATGGAGCAGAAACTGTAAGCAAAACGAGAAAATGCCACAACTTGAAAAAGACAAAGGAACACCAATTTAAACCTTTAATGGAGAACTGCTGAGAACACACTGACCACACAACCAAGTAGGACCGCCGGAACAAGAGGGAAAAACCACCAACAGAAAAAGTAGAAAAAACATCATCAAAAAAAGGGAAAAAGGGGACTCTCAGGGGAAAAAGAAAAAAGGCGGCGGGAAACAAAGGCGGACGTCGACTGTTGGAAACCAGAGAAAGTGTTCCTAGGAACGAAAATAGAAATCGCCGTACAAAAAAACTATCCTTAGGATAAAGGGGACCCGTATACGCCGGGTTAACCAAAAACATACTAACATTCACTGGAACCCACTGCGGATAAAAAATTTCAAAGGAGAAAAAATACCTAAAAAGCAGTGGGAAAAAGCATAATCCCTGCAATGGGGGGATCACCAAAAAGGAGAAAGCGACAACCGAATGTTGAAAAAAAAATCAATCGGCCTGGCGAACTTAAAATAAAGATCAACAAATTCATCACCGGAACCACCAAAACAGAAGTAAGAGAAGACGAAAAAAAACCTACAGACACCTGAAGGGCTAACACGTGGAAATCGAGGGGGGTGACCTCGCGGATACACTAACGCGGAAGAAAAGGTTCATAAGTAAATACAGTGTGAGGGATCGCCGTAGACGCAACGCCCAAAGGATCTCTCAACACAAAAGATGAGATAAGAGAGATGTTGGCCAGGAGGGGGAGTAGGCACTCCCCAATTTCTGACGAGAAAAATTAGGAAGAGCGAAGGAAGCCTAAGGGATTGGGACAAAGTAATGCACGGGGAGAAGGGTGAATGTTAACTGCGAGTGTCGCGGAATGCTTGCGACGGTGAGAAGTTGGTTGAAAAGACACGCCCCGTGCCTTTGAAGAAGGATCAGAGGGGCTAAAAAAAGAACGAGGGCGGGAAATTTCGAGTAAGTTCGCTGCGCCAAGTGAAGTCATGGAATTGGTGAGGAGTTTAGGGGGCTAAGATTGAAGAAGCAATTGGCCGGAAAACGGAACTCAGTTGGGGGACACGGGGGAATGATATTGTAAGTGTCAACGGTATCCGCGGACGGAGACAGTATGGCATCAAAAAACGTAGTGCCGAGCTCCCACAACTGCGAGGCTGGATATCCCGTCTACACGTGAAACACAGGGGAACAGAGGGGGAGACTCAAAGCGATGAAAAAGAAAGCGATTCATCACCGCAGAATGTCGCATGGGGGGAGGGCGTGCCGCCGCGCAGAAAAAAAGAAACAAAAGCAAAACAAAAAAAAAAAAAAAGAACCGGGAAAGGGGATGGGGTGTCGACAGAAGGCATCACCCATAACTCACCATTTCATCAAAACTCCAGAAAGTCGAAAAAGGTGTTACATTTGATGAAGGGGGCCATAGCTCGCCCTGACCTACCGCGTGGGATGCCATGCCAACCGGGCTGAACCGCAACAAGGAGAAAGTGGCGGCAAAGTAAGTGGGAAAGTAAAGAAAAGGGGGGTTGCAAGACTTCGACCACTCAGCGGCTCATAGCAAAGATTCGGCAACAGTGAAATCGAACTGTTGTGTTCTCGCACGAAAAAAAGACCATGGGAACACGAAACGGCGCTTCACCGGACTCAGGTGTGCACAGCGCCTATAGTTCTGTCGCGAATCAGGCGGACGAAACATGCGGAAAAGGATTTGGGCAACTTGCGAGAAGATGAAACCAAATCCAAAAGGGGGGTGTAACCACAGAAAGGAGATGTAAGAGCCAGGCCATGCGGGACATCGTGGGAGGCTGCCAAGGGCGCGGCCGGTACATCTATAAGCGATGGAATTAAGGGAACTATAGGGTCGGATATCCAAGGGTTCGGAAAAAGGGCCGTTACCATCGAGGTCGCGCCTTCACGGCAAAATAGAATGGAAAAGGAGGAAAAATTAAACTCCAATACCCGAACGAATGAAGAAGAAGGGCTGGGTCTGGAACGGAATTGCGGCTGTTGACTTGCCGTGAATCGAAAAGAAGAGAGGAGGAACTTAGGGGGGAGAGTGGGGCGCGGAACCGGTTTTGCAATGTTGGTAAAACGACTGGCGTAGACTGTTACAGGTTAGTCGTGCCCGAGAAAAGATGAACAGGACCAGAAAAAAGAACATTCAGGAGGGAGACAGTCCGAAAGATAATCGCTGTTTGCGGGCTGAAGCATCTGCGAATTCTGTAGGGAGAACCTTGATCTGTGATGAAGAGGGAGAGTAAGTGGGGGCTCATTCCGTGGAAACTGAAAACACTCTCTGCAGTTTGGGCCACTCCGATTGGCTCTTATGGTAATCATCACCAAAAACGGGGAGCGATGGGGGTGAGGGGGGGGGAAACCGAGGAGGGATCTTTGGGGGATAAAATGGGTAGGTCGTCTAGTGGCAAGGGGCAGTGGTAGGGTAGTCCAGATAGCTCTGGAAACATTACGCGGGTCGTCAATTGTTTGGGGCAGTCGCTACAGCAGGTGGCAGATGAACTGCAACGGCCCATTTAGATCTTCGCCAAGCCTCCGCTAGGGGAGATGAAAAGCTAGATGTACCGGGCCGGAAAGAATTGATGCTACTCCAAGGAAAAAGAACTAGGACCGGAAAAGAAGGGCGCCACTTGGGTGCGACTCGGCGTGGATGCAAATGGGGGTCGAGCCACCTGCGCTTCCATAAAGGGTGTCGGCCTAAAGAGATGGGAAAACCACGAAGGGTAGGAGGGGGAGGGAAAAAAAGGGTGGGGAAAGGGTCTCAGAAGGAGAGAAAGGAAAGGGCTAGTTACCAAACAACCTGCGAAACTGTAGCAAGAGGGTTTACTTCTAGCAGAGAAAATAGTTTCCTGATAGCAGTGCCGAGCCCCTGGCCAGTTAAAGGAGGGTTTGGGGGGTGGGCCCAAACCCGGGAAGGAAAGAGGACTCCGAGCGTCGGGACACATGGACGGTTCGCTATATTCTTGATATGGACATTGTGAATGTATTGGGATGAAACAACCAAGGCCATCTACGCTATTGAAAAGTGCGCAAGTAGATGAGGAGGGGAGACTTTAATCGAGGTTGAAAAAAAATGGTCAAAGGCTTGTGGAGCGCGGATTCGATCAAAAATCGTGGTTTATCCTTGAGCTGCGGGAGGATACAATTGAGCTTGCGCACGAAGAATCGGATCCTAGATCCTTCCTGAATCTCTCAAACAAAAAAAGAAGAGGAGGGGAAGGGAGGGGGAGATAAAAAGGAGGAAGAGAGGGTAGAAGGGACGTAAAAGAAAAAAAGGGAACTTTCAATTTGAATTTAGGCTTCCCGCGCGGGAACACACCCCCGGTACTCGCGCTCCCCTCAACGACCTAAGTATCCGACATCTCAGGAAAGAAAAAAAAGCGCGACTCGCAGCGGAGGAAAAAAAAGGAAAATGACGGGTGGCCAAATAAAGACAAGACAACTGAAATACAATGGCAGTTTGCAATGCTTGTGCCCCTTGGTTGCAAAACAAAAGAGCTCGGAAAGGCATCCGGCAGGGTTGACACCAACGAGGAGAGGGGGTAGGAACGTTCCATGAGGGAATGGAGAAAGAGATTTGACAAACAGGAAAAAAATAAATTCTTCCTACCTGGCGAAGAAACAACCTGCTCCATTCGTAATTTGGCGTCGGTAATTTGTAGAACACGTACTGCTTGTCGCTCCCGGAAGTGGAAAACAATGACTGGGAAGACTCCGACCAGGGGGGGGAATAAAAGGTACGAGCAGGCAAGAGGCAATGCCTTTAGGAGCATCAGTTGCGGCCGAACCCCACGCCATCCACGCCCTCCGATGCGGAACCATTTAGAATAGTGGGTAGGAAAGGGACTAGAGAGTGGACTACGGTGCAAATAAAAGGCGACCGACCAACCATTGGCAAGTATCAAATATGTCGAGCGTATTGGCGTCGATGTTCGAAAATGGCCGTGAAAGCGAGCGCCCAACTCCGAGCTAAGGGGAGGAGAATATGGGCAAAAATAGGGGGAAGAAAAAGAAGATGACACTATCTCTGACTAAACTACACCGGCCACCGCAGCCGAACGACCAGCTGTGATAGCCAACGCTCCTAAGGGAAGTACAACCGTGAGCTCGGAAGGGGGGTAGGGAGTAAAGGAGACAAGATGGTCTGGGACGGAAGTACGGTATAAAGATGTGTCCTCCATGAGAAAATAGACCATTCGAGCTCACTAATCTCCCGAGAAGTCGGAAAAGCCAAAATAGTCTCCATCATATGCAGATAGGGAAAAGAGCGGAAGGGTTGTTAGAGAACGGCATGGGAATATGGAGGGGAAATGAAGGAAGGAGGATGGCTGGCCACGACTAGGTGGGAGGAAAAAAATTCAAATTATAAACTGGGAAAAAGAAATAAAAGTCAAAAAACGGGGCACAAAAGGAATTTTGGGAACCTGTCGGAAAGTCCCAAAGCGAGGCTCATCTGGCACGGAATCAAAACGAAAAGACGTTCAGCGCCGCACGCTCCTCATTGTTAGGGGGGGGCTATCATGGGAGGGAGTTGAGGAGGAGGGGGGGTGGCCGGTGGCAAGGCTTACGACCTCTGTGGTAACGGCAAAGCCTCGAAACAAAGGAGGAATTCCGCGATGTAACATTGAAGGAAAACACTAGCTGACTAGGGGAGGGTGGAAAACCCTCCCGAACGTAAGTGGCAGCACTCCCAGATCACGCTGGCCAGGATACGGGTCAAGAAAAGAATACAAGTCTTTGAGAAAAAATCCAGGGGAGGGAAAAATTAAAAGCAAATTAACACAACACCAAGACACGCGATCAAGAATCGCATCGCCTTCTGCACCACGAAATATAAGCGCTAAGGAACGAACGGGGGAGAAAAGGAAGGAGGGGAGAAACATGGCTACAAGATGTCATATAGAAGCAACACTTGCAGGAGCTCACACTTGACACTACAACCCAAAATAGTCGTAAAGACATCCACGAGGCACCAAACGCAGATAGACAAACAAAACTTTATATCGGGCCGGAAAATTTGGGCCAATTAAGCTGCAGAAAAGGGGAAAAGACTCTGCTGGCAACACCGTTGGGAAAAAAAGAAAGCAATGGAGGGAAACATCAAAATGCAAAAAAACACACACTACGTAAAAAAGCAAACTAAAACCTTGACATGGGGAAGGAAAAGGAAATTCTGGAAAGAGAAAATAAGAAAAATGCGAACCCGGACATTAAGGGAGGGAAGCAAGCAACACCCACATCAAGGCCAGGCTACCCAAAAAAAAAAAGAACGCGCAGGGAAATATCCGATCCGTCACCGGCTGGACAGGAGGAGTGGATATCCAATCCCCAGAAGACGAAAGAAAAAACACGAGAAAATACTCCTTCACAGACTTAACGGTCCTTCGGCGACATTGGAACAGGTCACTAACTGGGGAAGAAGAGCGAATTCACCTTTAAAACAAATTAAAGGAGCACTTCAAGGAGGAAATACAAAACGGAAAACGAAACTCACACAATCCATGAATGCAGGCACGGGGCAGCCTAGAACGGCCAGGCCGGAAATCTAACTAACTGGTGGGGTGAGAAGGGTTTTCAGGCCAACACGAGCATCGAAGCTTCAACATTCATGGATAGAGGAAAAGCCACCGTCGCACCCAGTACCAGTCCGCGACGCAACCGACCGTCAACATTAAACCCGCGAACCAAATGTTCACAAAGGAACTTTTGTTCAAAAGAGGCGCAAGACTACGCTTAATCAAGCTCGGAGAGGGAGGAAAGTTGTTATTTCCAGCGTGACCCTCCGTGCCCAGGCCAACATATAGGGGAAAAAAGCAAAACCCTGGCGGGGGAGGAAAAAAAAGGGAAGCTAGATTTTTGCCAGGGCGAGTGGAAAGTCTATGGAAAGAAACAAGGCTTTACTAAAACTTTGATGAGCGTACGACTCCTCCGAGTAAACCCCAAAGTCCAGATGGAAAAGGGGGGGGGGGAGGAGGGGGTCCTGTCGGTGGGGGGAAACAAAAAAAAAGAGTCTAGACGTCTTACTTGACTGGGTAGGAAAGGGATTGGGGTTGTCTCGCAGAAAAGAAGTTGTACGAGGCCGACCGTGGCGAAAAAAACGCAAACAAAAATCAGCCGAGCTAGAGCTGAGGCAGGGATCTGAACCCAACGACGAGGGAGGAAAAAAGCGAACATGTTGTATCGATTTAATGCATCCTGTCGACGAACAGCACACCTCGCAGGGAGCCTCAGGGGGTTTGAAGGGAGGGGGAGGAGGGGTTTCAGGGTATTAACCGGGAAATGTAACGAAGTACTTAGAGTTGCAACGTAAGATTCAATATGAAATCCCCAAAGGGAAAGAGGGGAAGAAAGTCTACTTCAACTCCTTAACGGCTCAAGCCGAAATTTACCTGATGGGTGAGAGGCAAAGAAAAGAGGGGGATAAGTGGGGAATTGCGGGAGGGTGCCTCCGCGCACAGCGGAAGACTGGGTGTCCCGAGTTCGCCTGGCCGAAACGACCAAAAAAGTGGGGGGTGGGGGGGGTTTTGGTTTTTCGGAAGTACAACAGTTATTGGTACAAAAGGAAAGGGGGTAAAGGAGGTTTTGTACGTTTGAGAGGGGTAAGAGAGGTCTCTCTGACCAGACATTTCATAGGGGGAAGTAAAAGTGGGGGAATAAAAATGATTATTTGCGGCAATTGGGTGAGAAAAAATATGACGAGTTTTTGCTTGCTATTTTCGGGGAGGGGGGGGGACGATCGGAGCTCAATACAGAAACTGTTAATCAAAGGGGGTAGGGCGGGAAAGGGGGCGCGTAACCTTTGTTCTCTCACGACACTCAATGAGAAACAATGGCGGCCACTAACCGCAGAAATCCGCCGACGGTCAAAAGAGGACAACCTAGAATAAAACACCACATAGAAAAAGAGGACGACAAGCCCCAATACAAATCGCTGAGAGGCGAAAAATGAGTCTCAAAATCAACATCAATGATTCTGCAACACGCGATCTGGCTCGGGAACGGGGGAGGAGAAAGTGCGTATAACTATACGGGGGGACAAAAATAGGGGGGAACCTGGAAGCCACCAGGGGCCAAAAAATCGTATAAGCTAGAGGAAACTGCAAATGAGTCCGCCAATCAGAATATCCCAACGACGGGTGCCAAAGCGTCCTTAGGGGGAGGGAATACCGTGCGATTTCTGGCAACCTGACACGGACCCAGCAGAATAAATGAAGAAAAAGGCTCGCAAAGAACGAGAGAATCGTAGAGCGCATTAAATCCCTTTAGACGGCTGTGATGAACTTGGACAGGGAAAAGCTTGAAAAGACACTGTGCTGGATTCAAGGGGGGAAAAGGTCAAATTCTATCTGACCACCGTTTTGGCTTGGGGGGAATCGAACTTTCTAAAGAGATGTGTTACTAATGGGAAGGGAAGGGGGGACCAGAGAAAGAATTATTCCGGAACGAAAAGAGCAGTCAAAAGGAGGGAGAAAGCCACAACATTCCCGCGCGGAATTGCGTGAGACAGAATGGCTGAGCGATCTTGCGTGGACTACAGGAGAGGTGAAAAAATGAAAATTGAAGAGGGGGGAAAAGAATGTTTTCAAAAAAAAAGTCCGGTCGGCACCAAACTGTCAAAGTATTGGCCAGCCATAGACGCCGGAGAGAGGAACGCATACAACTCTCGCTAAAAGGGGGTGGTATGTCCAAATCGGGAGAGGGGGGGCTACACATGGGGAAACTTCAGGCTGCTGTGGGCGGAGGATTCAGCTACGTAACAGTAACTACGGGAGGAAAAAAGTTTTGGGAAGAAGAAAAAAAAGGGAGGGCGAGCAGGAAAAAGGGGAAAGTTGCTAACACTAAGAGGACCACAAAACCCGCTCGGGGGACGCAAGGAGAAAATTCCCATCGATCATAAATGGTCCGGCGCCTGTGAGCCAGAGGAGAAAACATCCGGGGTTACCTGAAGGGTGGAAATGCGCAAAGGGGACCTCATCGTATAAGGCGGGGACGGGAAGGGGTGGAGGAAGGAAATCATTCGGCTTCCTCAAATGCGTGATCGGCCGATCACAAGAAAGCTGACCAACAAACGGCGATCAAACGCACCAGGCGGACCCGGATCTATGTAAGAATTAGTCGTGTTGGAGAAGGCCGTAAACCAAATGAAAAAAAAAGGGGGGGGGGATCGAGTGGCGGAATATAAGGAGGGAGCATTCGTGCTTGTGGCCGCCGATGAAAGGTGCCCCCAGAAGAGCCGAAGGAAGTGGGCAACCAGGCAGGCTGCAAGTCAAACAGAAACCTCTTGTTGCGGGGGCACAAAAAGAAGGAAGGGGCAAGCGAAAAGGGGGGGAACGGGGATGAGAACCACCACTCAGAGAACTGCAACGGAAGGGGGAGAGCTAGGTCAAAAAGCGCGGCGGGGAAGAAGTTACAGACAGCAAAAGAAAAAAAGCGGAAGGGGGCAAAGCAACGGATTCACTCCATAGGTGAGTCACGTTCCGCTGAGGGAAGCGAACGAACAAGGGAAGGGAGGGGGGTTGGAGCGAAGAAAAGAAGAGGAGAAAGGACGACGCCAGGCCTGGCT
>Ga0179593_1316941_pt1 | contig 10070 bp, 10 predicted proteins | sample CZODoug2_1_08_16_FD_185931 | JGI IMG/M metagenome (GOLD analysis project Ga0179593, IMG submission 185931) | Vadose zone soil fungal communities from Angelo Coast Range Reserve, California, USA - CZODoug2_1_08_16fungal (PacBio error correction) | ecosystem: Environmental > Terrestrial > Soil >...
CATCACATTCGCATAATACGAAGAAACCGGAAAGGACAAGTACGGGGGAGGTCGTGGGAAAGAGTTAATGTGAGCCGTGTTCCAGATGGATCGGGTTCGTAGACTACTATCCACAGGAGATCTCTGGCCAATAGGGGAGTATGTATCCGAAGGGTGTGCCCTCAAGTGCAGGAAAAAGAGACAACTCAAAGGTCTTAGGGAAGCGGCTTCAACTAAAGTGCAAGAAGAGGCCATACTCGCCATCACCTCCAAAAAATTTGCAGAAACTTCGTGAAAACCTATCTGTGGAACATTAGCTGGGCTGAGAAAAGAAGGAGAAGAGGTTATCTCGGATGGGGGAGAGGGGGGACAAGGAGAGAAAAACCAGTGGCAGGTTGACGAATTTGGGAATTGAAACCGAAGGCCGAGCGACAAAGTGTCGCTGTACTATAAGGTGGCCAGTAAGGGGGGGAATTATCTACGCCAAAAAGAATGCTTAAACAGCTAGGCGGAGAGAAGTGGGTCGGAATAGTCTCACCTACTCCTGGGGTGCAGACGAAAAAGAGGGGGGGGGGAGCGTTTTAGAACGGCGATGAGCGGAGACCATAAGCGTAACTAAGCTCATGCAGGTCATGGGAGTCAAGATTCCCTTGAAAAACGGAGAGATGAGCATTTTTACTCCCAGAAATGGTTATACGTACGGCACACACATCGGAAAGTGCCTGAGCGAGGTGGGCGTGCAGGGGTGTCGAAGCGAGGGGGGTGCGGGCAAAATATGACCGATGAATACCTGGAACGGTCAAAAGGGAGGGTGGTGGAGTTCAAAACAACGAGGGAGCCGAAAGGAGTACAACTCACAATACTAAAAAATCGGAAAAAAACGCGGAACTCGAGGGGGTAAATGGACTGAGGCTCCGGTAAACGAAAAAATGGGCCCGCTGGCCATGCGGGTCTGGTACTAGAGTCGTTCTCCTACCCGGCCATATGGGGAGGTAAGGCAAAAAGAGATTGCACTGCTGCGGAGAGAAAGGAACTTGAAGAGCGCACGAGTGCCCGTTAAATAGAAAAGGGGGGGTTATAAAGTGGCGTTTGGAAGATATAGATCGCCGGACCTGTTTTCGAGCAAAGACCCGGTTTCTGGCGACTCTTTAGAGAAAGGAACTTTCTTTTAGCAACTTTAGGGTGGGACTTCCTGTCTGAAAAAGGAACCAAAAAGAGAATGAGAAGAAAAACATACTGGGAGATGAAAAGAGAGAGTAGTGGCGGTCAGGAAAAAAAGAAAGCCAAAATTTCTCACCGCGGGAATCCCGACCGCCATCGGGGGGAACGAGCCTAGAGGACAAGCGGTCTTTTCTCTGGAAAAAAAGAGGCTGCGCTTTCTGAACGGGCCGGCCGGAAGGGAAGGCCGGGATCTGGAAGGAAAGCTCGACGCTGGGGTCCGTCACAGCTCAGGCAGCTAAGGGAAATCTAGGTGAAGGAGTGTCGAAAAAGGAGAACCTCTTCAGCCCGCAAACAGGGGAAAAAAGGACCAGTTCAATCCCGCGCCGGGGGACACACCCGACGGGAAGGCCGAGGTACAGGGGTTTCTGCGAGAGAAATGGGAGGGCCGTCGGTCAGGAAAGAAAAAACGACACCACAAGTCGGCCGGAAGGAATAGGCATTGTCGATCGGAAAAAAGAGAGTCGACACCCTCATAACATCGCTAACAGGAAAGAAGGGAGGGGGGGTGTTGGCAGTCGGGAATCAGTAGGTCTATCCCAATGAGTCAGAGCTTGGAGTAAAGAAATGGAAAACGGAAGAGAAGGAGTGAGGTGGCCTCTCTTTCTGGGACGCAGCATGCGGGCTGGAAAATCAGTATGATCGAGGAGGAAAGACAGGGATTCTTAGTGAAAGCAAGGGGTTCGGCTCGGGGGAGGAGAGGCCTACTAGGCGTGATCGGGAACTCCCCCCAGAAGCACTTAAAAAGAAGAGAGAGTGTGGCAATAGTACGCCTCTTGCCGGACAAAAGTGGAAAAAAGGACACCTACGAGTAGATTACCAAGCACTTAGAACACGGAATCAAACCATCAAAGAACTCCTATTACAGGCCAGGACTTGGGAGGGACGGGATAACGATCCTGTTCAGTCACACAACATTCTCTTGGGGCAAAGAATGGCGGGGTGGGGGTCGAACGGATGGAACCTAATCGCTGAAAATAGTGGAACATTACGCAGATGAGTGGGATGTTTCAGCTGGTAGTGCACCACGGCATTTATACCTCCTAACGGGGAGGGGGCAAGCGCCGGTGACGGGGATCTGTCGGCGAACCCGAGGAGTCTCGGTAAAAAACGGCGACGGAATACATGGATATATGCCCGTCAAGCCAGTCAGCTGATTGAGGGGGAACTGGAGAGGAAAGGATCGGACGGTGGCCTGTTCTGGGAGAGAATGGCGGGGAAAATAGGGCTGGGTGTCCTAAGAACCAACAGAATATCATAATGACGGTATAGTGTGCAAAAGGGAAAGTTTACCTTAAAGTAAGATTCGCTAGTAAAAGGGGAAAGGCCATAAAGAACCATCAAAAAGAACGAGAGAAGTATCGCTGCAAGTTTCTCATTCGGAGCCTCGGGAAGGAGAAGGGGGTATTCTAAAAGTAAAACGCGTGAAGCAGGGAGCGGGTGGGGGCCGTGGCCCGGGCGGGTTTGGTCGGAGAGCGCTGGGTATCAGGGTAAATCAACTGGGCGTCTGCACCTGCGGGGGACCTGAAAGGGCAAAATGGAACTCCAGAGTTTCGAACCTGGCACACAAGAGACGGGATCAATTCCGGTGGCCACGGTCGAAGAGGATCCGGAGAAAACTTTCGGATGGGGGACAAAAAAACCGGTGTGAAAGCCCATCGCCGCCGGCTGGAGCTGACAGCAGGCGACGAGCAGCAGTGAGATATCAAGTCCTCTACCTGGAGTCAAGAATCTTTCCCTGGACCAAAAACATGATCCACCGGCGCAAATACCCTTCAAAAAAAGAAGAGGAGCTGAGGGGAACGTAAAAGGAATTAAATGGACATCGAGGGTGACGGAGGAATCCTCTAGAAGACTGCGTAAAAGGGGAAGAACGAGTCGCAGGCGGGCTACGCAGAAAACTCGAGAGGAAAGGAGGGCGCTCCGATAATCTGCTGGTAGAAGTGGAAAGGTGACCCGGGGCGGCTCGTATAAAAAGATCATTTGGCCCGACACTAGTAAGTCGGAGTACGAGGGAAGGAGGGAGTCAAAGCAAGGGGGGGGAAGACAGGACTCATTGGGGTGCCACATGCAACGAAGCCGAGCCGAAAAAAACCCCGACTGGGGGGAAATCGCTGGAAAAGGGAGCGTTAACGTACACAGCAGATCGGGAGAGTTCTTACTCTGACCATAAGCCTGGAAGGGACCAGGAAGAGGGGGAAACCGGACATGAAACATGCCTTTAAATGGGTAGAGGGGGGAAATGGCGACGGGGGAGTCTTGGTCCGCAGCGATGTTGAAAAAGGTACGGGAGAGGTGAGGGGAGATACAAAAAGAGGAAAAATGAAAAGAGAAGAGAGATAGTCATCACTTTAAAGAAAAACAGGTTCAACATCCTGCTGCTGTGAAAATGAAGTGAAGAGAAGCAAAGAGGAAAATGGAAACTTTCAGGTTCCAGGCGGGGGAAAGAATCGCAAGGGGACCACGATACACGAACTGGAACGGCCTATGTCAAGGGGAAGGGTGCTCTCGAGAGATTCAATATGAACTGCCGGAAGATAAACGGAGAGATAAGGAGGCGGAAACGAGAGGTAAAGAGAAGGAAGGAAAAAAGACATCGAGAAGTCAGCGGGGGGGGCACAACAATTGGCCCCGTCGAAGGATGTAGGACCTACTACCTGCGATATGGGTCTGAAATAGAAGTAAGAGAAGGAGAGACCTAAAGAGGTCTGACGGAGGAAAAAAGATAAGGATGATTAAGAATCTAGAGGGAACGGGGTCCCGCCTTCAGAAAAGAGTTAAAAGGAGGGAAACGAATTATTCGAGAGTGATCTAGCACACAGTCTCTGGGTAAGTATATAGACGTTATCTGGATTCTCCTATACCAGATAGCAGGAGGAGGGATGTAGTTTTCATGGAATATGGAGAAGGGAGACGAAGTTTTTGGTGCGGAATGCTTCTTGCGGGACAAAGGTTGGTAGATGGACTTACGAAATGAATTCTCTCGTGCTCAGGGGGGATAGGACTTTTACTGTTACGAAAGAAAAATCTTCAAAAAAAAAGGCGAAGTTCCCAGATCAATGAGTAAACAAAGATGCAAAACTATAACATCATTCTCTTCGCAGTTCACTAACGTTGAGTACACAAGGAACAATGAAAGGAAATGATGCAGCAAAAAAAATCGTAGACGATCGTGAACAATGAAAAGAATAACCGCCCATACAGAGACAATAGGAAAGAACTTCATGCAAGAAACAACAAAAAGGTGGAAACGACGACAATAACCACACCAGAAAGACAAAGACAAAAAGGCTTGGGACAAAACTCCCGTGAATCGACTTAAGCGAGTTCATTTATCTTTGGGGAGAAAAGGGCCAGAGAAATAGTTCTATAAGGGGGGGCTTCTCAATGAGCCAACAGAAAAAATGACGAAGAAAAATAATTTGCGGAGAAGGGTGTGGTTATTGATGACTCAAGAAAGAGAGCGAAATTCTCTTCAGCAAAGTGAAGAAAGACTCTGATTAGGATGTGGATAGGGCTGAAACGGGGGTAAGGAGGCACCGTTCATCGCCGATCAGGTTACTGGTGCCGGCCCTGTAATCACTTTGAAGAGGGTCCTTAAGCCGAACCTTTCCTGAAGGGGATACAGTCGGCATTGCAGCAGAAAGGAAAGTAATTTAGCGAGAGCTCGGGCCTTCGGGACGACGTTGATGCCACTCTCGCGCAGGCCAAAAATGGATAGGAAGGGAACCTTCAAGTTGGGTACAAACGGATGTATATCAGGGGGGCGCTTACAAACAGGCAGGAAATATTGGGCGGAACGAGGACGATCGAGGAAGAAGCATCTCCTCCCAAAAGGCTGGGACAAGTCTCATGAAGAAGTTGGGGAGTCAGAGAAAGAGTCCGAGACGGACAGGCTAAATTGAAGCGTCTCATCAAGGACTAGGGGAGTTTTATCGGGGGCAAGGGGCTGCGGACCACGTTCTTGGGAGGTGTTAAGGGGTCTAACAACGAGCGAAGAGAAAAAAGGGGGTACGAAAGGGACGGGGGGTGATAGAAGAAAGAGGCTTGGACCCGCCCTATGACTAGACAAAGAAAGACGGGCTGGGTCGGGAAACAGGTCTCCGGTATGAAACGAAGAAAATTAGATTGGATCCTACTAAGTATTGGTGAGGATAAGCAGAGTAGAATCGACGATGATCTTCCAGTCCTCGTCAACTTACGGAATTTACCCAGACAAAGGAGGCAGTTGGGGGAAATTCAGAATGGGGAAATTACGTACCTGGAAAATGCGTGCATGAAAGAGTCTTTTTTTTCTATGAGATGGTAAGATATAGACATATTACCGAGGGAATTTGGGACAGGTTCACAGCGTAACGGGTGGGTGGGGAAGGTCCTGGGAGGCCGATCCGGATGACCTGACCAAAGCTCCCTCGCTACAACTATTGTCTCGAAGTCGAGGGGGGCGTTCTCCCGGAGGGAAGTTCAAATGCCATCGGTCTTTTCCGAATACTGTCGCGGGGAGAACGCGTCGTCCCATCTGCGTCCGAAAAGGAAATCGGACTTCGGCGTGCGCTATAAAACCTTTACTCTCCTACATCCCTTAAGCAAGGAACGGAGGGTTCTACTGCAACGATCTCCTCGCACGGGGCGGATATCACCACGTGTCGATTCTCTTTAGCCGAGGTAGGTCGTTTTTCATGAGTCCATTGAGAGGGAAAATACCGGGTTCTTTTAAGTGAAACTAGGATCAACAAAAAACACGTTAGGGAGGAAAAAAAGATTGGTTTGTAACATGGAAAAGGAAAAAAAAAAGGTAGGTGATCGAACAAGTAAAAAGCATACTAGAAAGGGCTTCCCAGACAGAATAGAAAAAGTGGTGTTCTCTACCACCATGCAGGAGAACGATTGTCTAGTGGTCCGGGAAGTGGGCAGGCCTCGGCGAGGGGGAAAATATCTCGAACCGCCGGGGAACTCGAATAGAAGGAACAGCGTGGGTTTTCTGGGAAACCAAAGGACCGTCTTCTAACAAGAAAAGACGGGTAAAGACTTCCAGCAGGAAAAAAATGCGCTTCCATACACCCTCGTGCCAAAGCCTGAGGTACCGTGGAAGGTGTGGAGGTATGGGGGGAGGTGTACTCCTGATCGGCGTAACTGACTTGACACCCAACAGGAGGAGTTATCGTCAGTCTGGGGCAAATAGATAGAAAAAAAAAAAGAGCTCAGCATCGCCTATTTTTAAGGGAAGGAACCGAGGAGGAGAGTAATTATAGCTCTGGTGCTGGGTCAAGAGGATTGAACCTAAGATTTGAGAGAGCCTCGTCGAGGGGAAATCGCGTTCTGGTCGCGACGTGGTCGTCTGCAGACCGATATCTCGTTCGGGAGGAACAAATGCGTCTGATAATTTGAAAGGGGAGAGAGGGGGAGGAACTGACGCGGGTCATCAGAGAAATCGATCAGGGGGGGGGTGGTGGTTTTTGGTGGGGGGAGGTTGGGGGGGGGGGGGGGGGAGGGCGGTGGGGGTCGGGGGGGGGGGGGGGGGGGTGGGGGGGGGTGCGCCACCCTTGGACAAAATTCTCTTAAATCTATGTGGTGCGACGTAACCAATACGAGGAGAAAAAAGGAAAGAGGGAGAAAATGCCTTGTTACTCCAGCGAAAATCAAGATACGTGAGCCCTTCTTGCGAAACATAGGTCCGATGACCCGGTAGGGCGGGCGAGCATATAATGACGTCATGCGAGTTTCACTGCAGCGGTCTGTTTAGAAGAGGAAGGCTCTTCGAGGCACTCAGGGACAGAAAGGAAGAAAACCAACAACATCAAAGAACCTTTTGACGAGAAAAAAAAGAGATGATCCACACCGTGTAAAGACTATGAGAAAGAAAGCAACCAACAGGATAGAGACACAACTAACATAACAAGGACTCTCACAGCTAAAATACAAAGCACATAAAGAACTGAACATCAAAAACAGAAAAAAAAGTCACGAAAATACCAAGAAAAAGGGAAACGAGAGCAAAAAACAAAATTAACAAAAAAAGAACTAAAAAAATAAAAGCCTCAAGACAGTGAGCAAGTGGATCTTCTGAAAAAAAGATAAAAAAGGCGAACTTTCGATGAAAAATTGACGGGGGCAGGTCAGAAGCTCGGAGTAAGCGTTGAACAAGAAGAGGGAAGACGTCAGCCGCCGAGTAGGGGGGGTTGCACTAGGCACGTGACAGTAAAAACCGGGGATTCTCTCTAGGGACAAAAGATCATCCCCACCCTCTAGCCACGTAAGGGACGAGGAAAGGGATGTTCTTCAGGCAAGAAGGAGGTGCTTCGCAGTTCAAAGCGTCCAAGGGGAGGCGTGAATATCGAAGTAAGGTGTGTGTCGCGCGAGGCTTTAGCCTGAGGAGGGGGAAGATCCCTCCTTGTCGGGTTAAGTAAAAAGCGTGGCTGCTGGTCCCTGGGATGCTAGGGGAACGGGGTGGGGTCATCGCGTCAAAAGGGGAAGAAGAAGTGACTTCTCAATCTTCGTAAAGATACTTCGGGATAAGGGGAAAAACTGGGGAAAAGCACCTACTGTTGTGGAAGCAAGATCGCAGGACCGTCCACGTATACTGAAGAGATTGTTTGGGAGAAATAGCTCCCTTCCGGGGGGAAGCCTCGAAATGGTAGAACCACGAATCGACTTGTAAAATAGAAATCTTAAAAGTCTGAAAAAAATCACAAATAAAAATGCACCGCCTACTATAACAGGAGGTGTGCCGAGAATAAAGAATGAGCCCGAAGCGGTGGATATGAGGGAATTGACAATGCGATCGCCTGGCGGAAAAAAACTTGCAGGCAGAGAACTGTGGGAGGGCGAGTCAGTAAGAATAGGGAGACTCGATTTCTAGCACCAGAATGAATATGGTAGGGGGCGCCGGAGACACGCCAGGGGGGGGGGAAGGATCGCCGTAGGGAGGAAGGAGGATCAATGTGTGTCAATGTACTCTTTTAAGACTGACTTGTTGGAGGCGAACTGAGGGCAGAAGCACTTCAGAGAGGGTTGTTAAAGACAGCACGTCACGCCGCGCGCGAGGGGGTGACGCGCAAAGGGGGGGTCAAATCTTGATAGACGGAATCGGGAACTTCAAAAAGGCAGAGAGGGGTAGGGAGGACCGCTGAATGGACAAAGTAACGGGGGTCAAAATTGAGAGTTTTTTCCCGAAAAATAGAAGAGAGGGAAAATTGGTCAGGGCGAGGGTGGAGAGGAGAAAGGTAAGAGAGGGGAAACGATCGGAGGTTGAAAGGCCGATGTGCTTGATATAACTCATCCCCACCCAAGGAGAAAAAGATCATCAGCATCGGCCCAGGTTAAGAATCAGATAGGGGAAGACAATAGCTACCACCTAAGAGGAAAAAACCAACGACGAACCATGGGCACAAGGGCCATGGCCTTTAATGCGGGGCCAAAGACGCAAGTGAACCTAAAGGAAATGGGGCAGCTTACACACAGAAGGATTAGCGATCAGGGGAGGATGCAATATGAAAGGACGTTCCCGAATCCGCCTGAACGACAACAAGTTCGTAGGAAAATCGGCTGCGGCCTGGAGGAAAAAACAGATGAAGGATTGGAGGAACCATTCTCCGCTCGGACAAGGGAGGAAGACAAAGGGCTCGTCTATGAACGATTCATGAACGAAGCCCGCACCGGTAGTAAACGGAGGTAAAAGAGGGTGGGGGAGGGAATCGCTCTATTTCTTAGGACAAGCACGCGACACTGCGGAGGCAGGGAGAACGAAGAGATCTTCATGAGAGAGTCAGAAGGGAGCATTGGATATTACATAGAAATGAGATCAATCGGAATGGCAGAACGCTCGAGGGCGTCGTTGGAGTTTCAGTTGAGAAGGGGGCACAGTGTTTGGTTCTTAATGGGGACTTGGGTCGGAAAAGGTAAGAGGAAAGGGGAGAAAGACTGAGAGAGTCACACGGGTGCTCGGGGGAAGGGGGAACGATCGCGGATGCTCGGCGTCCCAAGTATGGTCAAAAGGAGGATAATCAGAAGGTGCTGTACGAAGAACGTTGAAAAAATGACTTTCTTGGGCTCGGGCCTAGAACGAGGAAGAGGGCACTTCATGGGAACAAAGTGGGGGCAAACGCAATGATGAGGGAACACGCCAGCAGGAATCGCTATAAAGGCAATAGTTCTCAATGCTCTACAAATCAGTAAAATGCATGGTGAAGCGTTGACGTGAAAAGAAAAAATTTGAGCTCTATGATCAGCCAATATAAGGGGGTCATAGATACTTATGAGAGATTTTGAGGAGTCTACTCTAAGGCGATTAACTCAAAGGGGGGCCGGGAAAGAAGGAAATCTGGAAAATATTGATATTTGCTTGGAATGAGTGAAGAAAAAACAAGAAAGAGAGTAGCCGGGGGATCGCGCCTGAGTTATAAATCACTTATTTCGTAGTACCGACAATGAGAATGTAGAAGGAGGGAGTTCCATCAACTGAGAAGTGAGGGTCAGAGTATCTCTGGGACGTAAGAAATTCATAGACCCCTTGAATAACTAATCTGGCCAAGAATGATCGATTAGGTCTACCTGGCCGTGGGGACTACCCTGTATGATCTCTCGTATACTTGATCATGTCGGGAGGAGAGGGAACTTCAAGCGATTCTCGAAGGGATAAAATCGAGGGCCATCACATACCCCCATTTCCAGCTGAGAAGCGTCATGGAAGAGGAGGTGTACTAAACATCCGGGAGAGAAAGGGGGGCGCCAAGAACGGCTCATAAGGGGTTAAATAATGGTGTGAGCGTAAGGGTCAAGATAGGATAAGGGAGGTTAATTCAGGTTTCATGGGGCGAGGTGTTTTGTATTCCCGAGTCGAGGACGGAGTCCACCGCGATACTGACAGATAAGGT
>Ga0179593_1387806_pt1 | contig 10070 bp, 7 predicted proteins | sample CZODoug2_1_08_16_FD_185931 | JGI IMG/M metagenome (GOLD analysis project Ga0179593, IMG submission 185931) | Vadose zone soil fungal communities from Angelo Coast Range Reserve, California, USA - CZODoug2_1_08_16fungal (PacBio error correction) | ecosystem: Environmental > Terrestrial > Soil >...
GGGCCGATGGCATGCGTGAGGAACATTCCGCATTTTTGGGTGAAAAAAAAGGAAATCGGAAAAAAAAAACCAAGTGAAAACCGAGACTCTGGTCAAGCAACACGCGGCGAAATCGTTGTGTGGCATAACATTCGGGGAAAATCAAATACAAGAATTTAAGGCAAAAAACGCCGGGGAGTGGGGAAATCCGCCGTCAAACGCGAAGAGAAAGGGAAAGGAATGTCTGATTGAAGGGGAAGGATTGACGAGAAACAGGGTCCGAGCGAGCTGTCCGAAGGACGCGCGACAAGAGAAGAGCGCTAGGCCAGCCACCTCCGACCTTTGGTGAAAGTTGGGGGGCATCGTACGCGGGAAAACGGGATGGTACTGAAAGCAGGAAGAGGAACGTGCGCATGGGGGGGACCTTAGAATCCCGTTTAGATGGGAAAAAAAAGAAAGAGAATATCGGCAAAGCACCGCTCTGAAAGGACGGGGGTTCAGGAAACACCACCGGGGAAGGGCGGATAGCAGCCAAAGTAGTCATAGGCTGAAATCGTCAACGTAACGGGAAGGAGATCATTTCCTGCGCTGGGGGGAACCAGCCTAGAAAACCGGGCAAAAAGTTAAGACTGAAAGGAATGGGCCCTGAGTGTACGCAGCGTCGTCTCGCGCGGCGCGCCGAGACTGAACAAAAACCTTCCCGAAAAAAAAACCCTCGGGGAAGACAAGAGTCTTGATTGCGTTGGGGACAGTCCAAGGGGGCAATCAATGGAGCGCGAAAGCCCCTGCAATCATGCCGGGCCAACACGGAGGGCAAATGGGCAACATTAAAAACTCGGGCGGGGAGATCGAAGTTGCACCGACCACAAAGAGGGGAATGTCGGGGGCAACACAATGTGGTGGGCGAATCGCCCGCCTGCACGTTCTAAAAAAGGAACAGGTGAGATTCCTCGTCAGGCGAAGCGGGTTCCGATGTTCAAATTAGCACGGAGGCGCCGAGTCGGTAGGAGGGAGGTGGGGCCGATGCGGAAGGGCCAACCCGGAAAAGGTAAAGCTGGGAGGGGAAACTGGCTGCGCGCGGCCGGTCGCAAAAAAAAGAGAAATCCGTGGACCCCCCCCAGGAGGTGCCGCCTCAAACAGAACGAGACATAAAGGGACAGAAATCCCCCCAGGACAACACAAAACCAAACAAACAAACCAATAAACAAGAACCAGAGAAGGGTCGCGTCTTAGCAAAGAAGAGCTGGAAAATTACGGACAAAATTGGGACGCGCGCAAAAACTTTTTCGCACCTCAAAGGTATGTTCAGTAAAAAAATCATCTCTCCGTAGGCGGAGAGGGGACGGGTGGAACGTAAGTCGGGGGTAGGAAAGGAGAGGAACGGAGGAGACTGAGCCCGGCCGCGAAGTCGCAGGGAGGGCACGAAAAAGCCACGGCGGATCGGGCTAAGACCCACGAACCCGGAGCAGGAGGATGAGCAAGGTCGGGGCGCAGGCTCGTCCATGGAAGAGATTCAGGGGAGAGGCGTCGTAGTAAAAGAAGAAGGTACGGGCGGCCGAGTGAGGAAATCGGCGAAAGGAAGGGAGTAGGGGGGGACTTTGCGGCAAAAAAAGGGGTGCAGACCCATGGGGAAAGGGAAGAGGCATTGGAAGGGGTTGAGAAAGACAGCCCAAAAAAAAAAGAACACGATCCGGGAATTAGAAAAGGAGCGCCATGGCGAGGTCTGACTGTGTGGGAGACACTCACGGGCGGTGCATAAATGGGGAGAGTGACGTTGAGCAAAGGAAGAAGCGAAAGGGTAGACAGCGCCTTAACGGGCACGTTGGAGGGAAAAGAGGAACCCGGTACTCGAAGATAGTTTGAGGTCCAGATGTGCTCCTCGACGTCAGAAGATCAGCTCGCAAGGGGGAGGTGGCCTTATTGGGCCAACTCGCATGTCGGAGAGGACATTTTTGGCGACAAAGTCGGAAAAAGGGAAGATCGTAGAAAAATCGTAGTTGGGAAAGTAAGGTCAGGGCAAAGACGATGATGCGTGAGCGAAAGAGTGTACGACTACGAGAGGTGGGAAAAAAGAGGATGACTCGATTCCGAGGATCACATGGCCGTCTACGATATCGAAGGAGCAAGTCCGAGGGCTTTCAACCGGCGTGAGACATTAACAAAACGCTGGAGTATTAGGGGAAAAAGGCGAAGGAGTAAAACCGTAAATTTCATCACGGGGAAGGGCTAAGGCGTTTTGGTGAACTCGGAAGTCCAAAAATCGATAGGAGGCTCTCATGGAAATGCTGTTGGGGAGGGAGAATTACAGAGGGGAGGAAAATCTAAGGATCGCTCTCAAAAACGAGGAGAGAAAAAAGGGAAAATAAACCTCATCAGAAAGGGGGACTCGAACCCACAAATGCAAGCAGTGAACGTCAACGTGAGAACCACTAGCTTGCCCATGCTCTCATTGTCAGGACCATCTCCAAGGAAGAGTCTATGTAAAAAAAAAATAGAACCGGTGTACTCCCTGCGAGGGGGAAAAAAGGATCATCAGCGGTAAGGAGACTACGGATCAGAATCGGGTCTTATAAAAGGAGGGCATAAGGGCAAAGAGTGATAGAGGGGGGCTAGGAAAAGCAAGAATAACGATGCGTGCGATGTGAAAACTGCGACGTAGTCGCCTCCGCGGGAAGAAGAATTGCTTTGAACCAAGACACGCCAAAAAAAAAGTGAAAAGGCGCATTTCAAGCCGGTCGGGGGACCCGGCCAGAACCGTGTTCGCGAAGAAGAGAGAAGGGGAGGGCCGTCCATTAGGAGACGGGAACCGGGAAGAGAGATAGGGGAAAACAAAGCTCACCGTTGGACACGTAAGAAGTGAGGGGAGGACCGGGGGTTGCCGAGGCAGTCGTCGAGCACGGACGGAAAACCGGCTTCTGTATCCAGTAGTGCACATTAAGGGAGGAGTCATAAGGGGGGCAAGGGGGTGGGGGGTGTTTGGGTGGTAGTGGGGGGGGAAAAATTTTGGTGGGTGGGCATTAAAGGGACCAAAAAAAGGGGGAACGCCTGCTAAAGCTTGCCTAAAACAGATGAAACGATGTCGGTGAGTTAACTAAAGTCTTAGGGGGGGCGAGGTGTGTAGTACTACCGCATCCAAGCCACCACAGGCGGGGACCTCTGCCCAAGGGCTGGCCCCGTACGACGGGAAAAAAGGCAGAGACTGAACAAAAAAATAATCTCATTAGGAATCAGGCAATCCCATCATGTGAGGCAACGGGAGAAACCTAAATCCAAAGGAACTCTTATGAGGACACCGCAACGAGACCTCTACGGGGTGACGCCAGTCCTATAATACGAACGCTGCGGGGCTTATCAGGAAACCGCACACCCAAATAGTCAGTGCAGAACCGCAGGAGAGAGGACACAGGGGGCTGCATGCGTACCACCGACGAACCCCTAGGAAAGAAGTCCCTCCACTCGAAGAAAGAAAATACGGAGCCGTGCAAACGCAGCTGGGCGGGGGAGGAAAAAGGCTGGGACGGGAGGATAAGGGAACAGGGTTTCAGGGGAATGGCGTCAATGGATCCGAGAAGCAGCAAAGAGCCCTCGCAGGCGGGAAAAAAAACCGCGATGGGAGATCTCTCGAGATCCTCTAGGGAGACAAAAGTAGGGGGACAACAGCATCAGTTTGGACAGGGACGGCAGTGAAAAAAACCGGCGCGAAATCCTGAGGAAAACGGCATAAAACACGCTCTCAGGAAAGAGAAGATCAGGCCGACTCTCTCTTCACAAAAAACGATTCAAGACATCGTCTAAAGGTCGGGAGAACGAGCCACCGGAAGGGTACAGAAGTAGGTTGAGAACGGGGAAAAGATGAGGGGAGACGCGCCCCAAGATGGGTTAAGCCATCTCCAAATTCTCAAGGCAGCGGTGGTGGGTTAGGCCGGGGCGAGGACATCGAGGAGGAAGTAGCCATGTGGACTAAAACGGCTACGGACGACAAATAACCATAGAGAAAGTTCGAATGAAAAATCAACTCATCTTCCTCAAGAGAGAAGAGCCCCAACCCCTCACAATACATTTGGTAAGGGAAGGGAGAAATCAACACGACTACGAAGAGGAGTTAAAATCACCACGAAGAATAAAAGAAAAGTAAGGGACGTTTAGGCGGGCGAAGCAGCCAGCGATTACCATACGGAAAGGAGATGTGTAAAGCAATTAATAGTGCACGATTTCAGCTGCTACACGATGTACGTTTCGGATCAAAAGTTTGTCAAGGGGGGAGACGTAACTGCTTGCCAAAAACCGGAAAAAAAAGAAAAAAAGAAAGAATTAAATGGCACGATATGGATGCCCGGGACAAGAAAAAAGGCGACCAGAAAATCGCGAAACGCTGAAAAGCCGTCGAAAAGGGTGTCTCTGTGGTGAGCATGGCGACAGACGTACACTGTAACCCATTCAAGCGTAGCGGGGAAAACGCACAAGGGGAGGGCAGCGGCGTGAAGGGAAAAGATGGAAAACGCGAGAAATTGGTCGAGCTCAAGACTTAACAGCGAGGAAGAAGCACGTAGAGCAAGCGCTACAAACGAAGAAACAGAATAGGACTATTCAACTCCGACTATTAGCGGGACGCACGAAATCGAATTTGGGTCAAAAGCGAGGTGGAGAAAAAAACTCAACTCTTTTCTCTATCTTTAGAAGAGGATGAAGCAATTGGGGCTGACAGGAAGGGGGGTTGTCCACAACGAGGGAGTAAAGGACGTTGCCGTAAGGACCTCTCAGAGGAGAGGCGGGAAAGGGGGGGAATTAGGTTCCGCCCAGTCATTTTGTCCATCACACAAAAGGCCGGGACGAACAACGCATGCCATAAACACAAACAAAATCCAGGCCGCGACAGGAACGAGAGACAAAAACACTTAGAGGAAAAAGAGAAGAGTGGCACCCACCGCCGAGCAACCTGTCCGTGGGAGGAGCATTGCAGGTTTCGTGGTAAAGGGACGCCTTTTGTGGGATGGAACAAACTGAAGAAACAAAACCGGGAGGTAGAACCAAGACGGCGTGAGGGCCGACTCGACCGTCTCCCAGAAAAGCGATTGAACTACACAGTCCGACATTACAAAACCCATGACAACAAGACAAGAAAAAGTTATGCAACGAAAAAGTAGCACATCGGGAAGGAGCCACTCAGAGGAGCGAGAATAACTGAGGGGGAAGAGGCATTGCGCACTGTCCAATGGCAGACTGGGGCGAGAAAGCGGGCCGCCGGGCCAGACAGCGCGCAACCCGGAAGCGTGCGGCAAATCAAAAAAAGGCTAAAGGGGTTTACCTACAGCCACACGGCGCCCCCCTCTTTCCTGACCCCCCCACAATCGAACAAGAAACATCGTAAAGAAGGCTACCGATCGAAGGAACCGCAATCCGAGGTCCTAATTGCGCTAACGGGTGTGGAGATGCTCGGACGGGAAAAATCGCGCTTCCAAAACCGGTCAGTTTAAAAGGCGTGGAAAATAAAAGCGAAGAGAAGCTAGAAACACCACACCTCTGCCCCGCACCTGGCGAACGAGACCACGAACCCAGGCACCGCGGAAAACATTACGCGGGAAACGAGGGAGGGGAACGCCTAACTCGCACGTCCGTCCTAGGCCAAGGGGAAAGAAAATAGCTCTCACACCAACCGGACAACCTTTCGGCTAGAGGGGAAAATCCCGAAGAAGAGGAGCTCAGAGATTCGCTCAAAACCGGGGAAAACCCGATGTGAAGGAATCCGACCTTGATGGAAGAACCTACAGGGGACGAACTGAGGGTGACGTTCGATGACAGTTCACAGAAGGCATAGGGAAGGAGACACATGTGTGACAAATAACGCGGAGACTCTAAATCGAAACGAAAAGTAAACCAAAGGCGCACGCGGGAAAAAAACTTAAGACACGGAAGCGAAAAAAGAGTAGAGGGGGTGGCGCTCCGACACGCCAAGGGAACAAAATTTTAGAAAATAAAAAATGCGTAACACTCCAGGCGACAAAACCCGCCCCCCTTTTTGGAACGGGGGTCGTTGCATAGGGAATTTCTGGGGGTGCCGATTTCAATTGAAGAAATGATGCCGGCGGAGGGATGATCGAGTTACCAGGCGCGGAAAGGTTATGCATATGGTGGCATCAGGCGGTCAACGGCCCGACCACGTGTTCGAGTGCCTAGGTCTCAAAGGGCGGGAAAAAAAAACAAAAAAAACACCCCATCGCTTCGTACCCCTCACATGTGCGGGAGGGGGGGAGGGATAGCCGAAGATGCAGATCTCTGGTTCTTAGAAACCGAAACATAAGAAGGCCAAGGGTGAGGGACGAGCAAGGCCCGACCTATATACAACCAACCCCCCCCACCCCCACGAACGGAAAAAAACCCCCAACTCCCGCGTTCGCGAGGCAAAAACCTAAAAAACCTCCCCTGAACCGGGATGGGTGGTCGAAGCCTAGGAGCACTAGAGGGGACGCGGGCCAGAAATAACAGCTCGGGGAAACTACGCGCGCTACTCACCCTCGGCGCCTGGCGTCGCGCGCCCAAATCACAGGCCAAAAATAGGAAACCGCACACCCAAATTAAACAAACGGGGGGCCAGCGTTGAAAAACCCCAAACCAAGGACCGCTCCAACCCCACCCAAATGAAATCCGTCGCCCGGCGATCCAGCATCGCCAAGGGGACGGACCACGCACATCTAAATGGACCGCATCCCGAAGAAGAGGGTCAATCGTCAAGCCAAATGATTTGCGGGCGAGCTAACCTCGGAGGGGGAGAAGGTCGAAGGTTTGGACCCGCGGGAACATAACAAATCAAAAAACGTTTGACAGTCCAAGCAGGGTAGGGGGGGGTCACGTGGGAGACGGAGGGCAAAAGGAGGGACTCTAATCAGGAGAGGGGGCCGCCAAAATAGGGCTGAGGGGTTTTCAAAGGGAACCAGCGCGGCTTCTTAATCGGAAGGTTCACCTTGAAAAGGGCAAAGTGGTAATCAGACGGGTTGGCAGGAACAAGAGGGAAGGGTTGACGACAGGGGATGGAAAAAAAAAGTTCTAGAAGGATCTAAACCACGAAGGAACGGTGAGTGGAATATCGGCGAAACGACTCAACGCCGAAGAACTGTTAGCAAAAAGAGAAATTCGGGTCTGCAAAAGGGAGAACAGAATGGGCCAGGGGGAAGAAGGCGAAAAAGCGTATAACTCGCTTGAGTTTGGGCATTGTCTGTGCACAAGTATGCGTGAAGCGATGGACTACGAAGTCTAACATTTGGAAAAAATGATGCTCTAAGAAAGGCCGATTCAACTAACCTCTACTTTCGAAAAACAGTAAAAGACCGGCAGCTAGAAAGGGGAATAAAGCTCCAGGAAAACCCAGGCTATCTAGAAAATCGAGAGATCATGCGGATACGATAGGGGAAGTCTCCGATAAAATCCTTAGACACTATGGACGACTGGAACTAGGCCGCCTTAAAGAGCAGCGGGGACAGAACGTCGCCCTCGCATTGAATTCTTGTGGGAAAGGATAGGACGGGGTATTTACCGCCGGGAAATAGAGAAAAAACAACGGGATGAAAAGAGAGAAGAGCCGCGTACTGCCGGTCGAGGAAAAAAGCCGACAGAAATGCTCCAAAAATACTTACGCTTCAGGGAAGGACTATCGGTAGGCTCATGAGACGCGAGCGGGATCAAACAAAAGGGCCGTACTACGGGAAAATGCCAGGAGCTCGCTACACAGGGGAGGTCCCGTGAGGGAAACTGCATAACAACGAAGAGAACAAGGGATACGCCGAGCCACCGCCCACCAGAGGCGCGGAAAAATCAGGACGAGGCGGGTCCGCAGCATCGAAGAGGTAGGCGGACCAAAAAAAAAAAAAAAAAAAAAAGAATGACTCACAAAACACCTGAGAGAGCAGTGATCATCAGATTTCAAGTCGCAAGGGGGGGAAGGATCCATAAGATGACGATCTGAGTGGGGGGAAAAAGAATAGCAACTACAGATTCTCGAGGGCAAAAGGGGACAAGAAAGGTCGCCTGTGCTGACGAAAGAGAAGACTTTTCGGCAAAGCATTGCAAAAGTCACGCCGCCGCCAAGAGCCGTCGGGAAGCCCCCGCTGCTACAAGGGGGAAAAGAAGCTGCGAGGAAGGTTGGGGGTGGGACTAACGCCGTCGTCAGTAAAATAAGCTTGGACGACGAAAAGTTGATGCTTCCGCAGAAACACCGGTAAATTTCTAAAACTAGGACCGGAGGGGTCGAAAAAAAACATGAACAGCACATGGCTGGAGGAATAGATTACCGAACAGGCAAAGAGGGCGAGGGCCCGTGAAGGAGAAGAACGAACGCGCCCGGGACCCAGGGGTATAAAAAGGCGAAAACGGGGAAAAATGAACTCAGCCAACCTTCTCGCCGTTTACCGAAGGAGCAGCAAGAGAAGGGAGAGAGATTTAAATAGAAAGGACTCTCACCATGAACGGATGAGGGGACATCGGAGCATCGGAGCATACCGCCAAAAATTCTAGGAACGAGAGGACACGGGTAGTAACACGAAATCCATGTCCTAAACAAGCGCACGGAGGCAAGATGGAGGGGGGGAAAGGAACGTTCCCGAGCGAGGGGAAAAGGCACCCTAAAACCAGAGGAAAAAAAGAGCGTGCTCGAGGGCTCGAAAGCCAGGTGACTTGGGCGGAAGAGGGCTGCGCCGAACAGGGACTCAGGGCGGGGATTGGCGATCAGTCGGCGAGACGGAAAAACAGTACCTGCTGTGGGGGGTGAGGTCAGCGATGGATCTTGGGGCTCGGCGGATAAGAGCGAAAACTCCTGTAACTAGAAGGGGTGTTGGAGACCGATTCTCTCACAAACTAAAGGCCGCCGAAAAGACTGGAAAACGGAAGGAAGTTCCAGCGGATAAGAACGCTACGGACGGTTACAAAAAATCTAATATTGTAGTCCAAGGAAAAAATTCGCTCCATCAGCGAAACACCACGGGGAGACAAAACTACCGTCGGACAGAAAGTCGCAATGGAGCAAAAGGTGCAGGCGGGAGCGAACCAGCCATCGTCAGAAGAGAAAGACTCCACTTAGGGCGTTGTGGAACGGCAAGAAAAAAAAAAAAAAGCAACAAAGAAAAAAAAAAAAAAAACGACCGGGGTCGAGAAACAATCGATCGGGTCACTCAACAGGGTGCACGTAGGACAGGGGAGGAACCATATGTCCTAAATCAAAAAAAAGGTCAAAAAGAAGTGCTAAAGGCTCAGAAGAGCAGCATGGGTCAACTTAACATGAGATCTTACGTAGCAGCCGAGGGAGGGACGTAGTGGGAAAGAAAGGTTCTCCGGAGAGTATGAACGTTAAACATTGAAAGCAGGACGGGCGGACAAGGCATTCGAGCCAAAAAACACGAGGCGATATCGCAGAAAAAAAAAAGTTGAATCGAAGTTAAAGCAAGAGAAAAACGAACATCGAAGTTGAGGCCCAGAACTGACGGAGAATAGGAATTCGAGTGGGATATCGACTACGAAAAATACAGGGGTCAGGGATTGGCGCAGAGAGGACCTAGCTATCAAGCAAATACCGTAAAAACACGGGCGAGGCGAGGGCTCACATCGAATTTCATCTTCAACACTTCGGTAAAGAAAACCAGCAAAGAAAGCGGGAGAGGGGGGTTCGAAATTGGCGTTGGAGGAAAGGAAAGGAAAGCTCTGCACGACGTCGTCAGATTGGCAAAACAGCTCGAGGGAATCCGAGAAAGCCGCTGCAAAGCAGAGGGGGAAAACTATTGTACAGGAAAAACAGAAAAAATAGAGTCGATAGACACAGAATTATCGAGAGCTAAGGACTGGCTATAGGCAGAAAACCCCTCCTAGATGGGAGAAAAAAACACGAGTCAGAATTTATCGAGGAGACCTGGGAAGGTTGGCAGGACTTTCTGGCATCAAGCGAGTGCGGACAGCGGGTGTGATCTGCTAAAAACGGAAAGCAAACGAGCAGAAACTCTCAGTTCACAATGGGGTGGTTTCCGATCATTTTGGTTCAAAAAATAAAAAACTCAGGACAAGTTACGGAACACGAAAGAAAGCCAAAAAAAAAGAAAACAGAATGAGACAGC
>Ga0179593_1497748_pt1 | contig 10070 bp, 13 predicted proteins | sample CZODoug2_1_08_16_FD_185931 | JGI IMG/M metagenome (GOLD analysis project Ga0179593, IMG submission 185931) | Vadose zone soil fungal communities from Angelo Coast Range Reserve, California, USA - CZODoug2_1_08_16fungal (PacBio error correction) | ecosystem: Environmental > Terrestrial > Soil >...
AAACGTGGCTTTGTTGCGGAGAGAGCATCAAGGCTTTGCAAGCGTGTGCATGCGTGCTAGCTCCGAATGGTGGAAAATACCTACACCCCGATAGTAACTCCGGCCGGGTTAGGGGAGACAGCAACAGGAGGAAACCTTCCCGTAAAGGGGCGAGTGTGTAAAGAAAAAATTCGCCATCCAAAAGCAAGCGAGTCACATACTGCCCTTCTTGCCGACAAACAAAGCTCCTCGTTTGGAATAGAAAAAAAGATTTGACATCGGGAAAGAAGCGTCAAGGCCGGGGGAAAAAGAGAACCCACACAAGAGAAGGAAAGGCACACGTCTTCACGCAATCAGTGGAACAATTTGAAGTGAAGGAAAGAAAAACCGACCGCAGAGCCAATGAGACGCAGGGGAGGGGAAGGGGTTGGAGGGGCAGCACAAAAATCTCTCTGACGGTATTCCACATGTAAGCGAGCGGAAGAAAGAGGTACTGGAGTGTCTGAGACGCTGGCTCGCAAGATCGCAAGGAAGAACGACTGGGAGTTAGCAAGATAGAAAGAGTACGGGGGAGCAACTTGAAGCATCGCGACAAGACCACATGGGACAAGAGAGGGGGGGGGGACTCGCCCGTCTTAGTGTCACCCCAACTCAAATAGTACTGGCATCGCCAAAATCACTCCGAAGGCTCTAAAGACAACTAGCGGGGGCTGTGCGCCGACTCGGAGCGCATCGTTTAACAATTGAAAGGAGAACCGTTCGAGGGGCGAGAGGAAGCCAACCGAGAGTGTTGAAAAGAAAAGGGACGATAACGGCGGAAAGTATCATTCACCGTGAGAGAAGCAGCGGGCCGCTTTGTAGCGGCCGGCGCGGCCGCAAGTCGGGAGGGGGGCCAGAAGAATGAATGAAAAGGGGGGTATTTCCGGCAAAAGAGAGAAGGGAAACGAGCGGACGAATTTGGAAAATGGCCCGCAGGAGAAAGGAAGCAGCACCCGATATTTCCACCTCTGCGGGATGCGGACTGAAGAGGCTTGCGGTAGGGGGGGGAGGTTCGGGGAAAAGCAATGGGGGAGAGGTTTTGGCAGTAGGGGAAAACGCGAGTGGGTATCCTTATCAATAATCAGGCAAAGGCGCCAAAAAGGAGGAAGGACGACCGTGAAAAAGGGAAAGGTCTTCCCCTAAAAAAAGCCTTTGCGGGGGGTTACACGTTTCAAGCTTGTAGGAAAGATGCCCTTACCGCGTTGGCCCTAAGGGTGGATTGCAATCTCGGCCGGGCGAAGCATAGGCTAACTAAGGAGGGAGAAGCACACCGAAAGGAATAGGGTCCACTGGAGCGGGGGACATTAGATCAAGCCAGTGAATATGCGGCCAATGTGGGCGCCGCTTCCGAAGGGTCTCCGCGACAATTCTTTTAAAAAACAAACGGGGGGAATTTCGGACGGCTCAGAAGGAGAGGGGGCTGTTGGAAGACGGAGGGAAAAAGAAAAATGTGCTGGGTAAAGGTCGAGCTCGAAAAACAGGAGAGGTGGTTGGCGGTTTGAGTCAGGAGAAAAAAGAAGACCGAGTTTTTCTCTCAAAAAGTACTAAAACCAGGGCCCGACTGGCCAGTCGGGACGGGGAGGGGAAACAACGGGAAAAGGAATGCCGAAAACTAAGAAAAAAAAAAAAAAACGAAGGGAGGAAAAAGGAAGAAGAAGGGGGGGGATATTTTCGTGAGAGGGAGAGTCCAGTTCACGTTGGGAAACAGATAGCGCTCTAAAGAAAAGTCTTCCACTTGTTTGGAGGGAGGAAGAGACTCCAAACAGATACATGTGGTGGGGAGAGACTTCGTAGTTGATGGAAAGGGGGAAGTCGCAAGAAAGTCAAAGGAAGGAGGATTCCAAAACAGCCATGCGAGCCCGAGGAAGCAACTTTACCCGTCCTAAATTGAGAACCAGGGGAGGAGAACATGGGGAAAGGCCGAATAACTGGGGGGCAACCTGAACGACGAGAGAAAGTCGAGAGTGTGGGGAAGAGCATTCTTCTGTACACCCGTCATCGTCTGACGAGACGGACCGAAAGGAAGGAACAAAAAAGAAAAGGAACCGTGTAACTAACAGGGGGGGCAAATGCGGTGATCACTGGGGCCTAACGGGACGTTCGCCAGCGAAAACCGGAGAACGACAAGGCATATAAAGGAGGGAACACGAGGAAGGGAGCAGACGCCACAAGAGCAATGATAGAATCATCCCGACATCCGATCGTAGCAGAAAGAAAACATCCGCTGAAAGAGCCGAAGACCCGACGCCCCAACTGTGTCTAACTCCAAACTCTCGTTGGGGGCTAGGACTCGCGTGGGACCTAATGGGGATCGCGGAGCAATAAAAAGAAAGCAAAAAAAAGTCAAGAATGGGTAAAAGGGAAGAGACCGCCCGTCCAAAAAAGATTTGCGGCGCCAGATGCTACAGATAGCGTGGACCCCGCTGTCGAAGGGAACGGATAGCGCACGGAACAGGTAAAAAAAAATGATTTTCAAAGCTCTGAACGAGGCCGTGGCGAACTTCATATTTTAAAAGGGAAAAGAGCTTCTCGTCCGGGGAACGCGGGGTCGAACACAAAAGATCGGAAAAAAGAGAAGGAGGAGTCAGGGAAAGAAAATTTCGGCGCGGAGAGGGGGAATTCGAGTGAACAGGGGGGGGGGGGGGGGGGGGGGGGGGGGGGGAAGGTCTTTCTCGACACTAAGCGAGTCAAAGTTGGGGGCGAAATGGAGGGTCTTCCCACCTCTTCCCTTTTCCCATGGGCTAAGGTCGGGACGCGCGTAATGCTGAAAGGGGGGGGTCAGAAGGGGGGGGCATACCAAAAGGGGGGAAACTTTTCGGGCGGGTCGCATAGGGACGATCTTTTCCGATACAAAGAAACTCTCAATTACCCACCGATGAGAAAAGATATGGCGACAAAAGGAGGCACAAAAAGGGTGAAGCGCAAGAAAAAAAAAGACAATGTAAAAGCGAATCTTTCGGATGCTGAAAAGTTTCCCGTCGGGAAATGTTTCTGAAACCAGCGTGCCAAAAAAAAAAAGGTGGGACACGGTGCGCGATGGGGGTTATCGGGCGACGGCCAAATGGACGTGACGTAACAAAAGGGCCGGAAAGGAAAAAGGGGAAAATATTCAAAAAAAGGAAGATTTTCTCGGGGAAGAAAGAAGGGGAGATCGGCGTTAGAGTCGCTTTGGGAAGTTAGAAGTGAGTGGAAAAAATCCTGTACAGGGGGAGTTCAGGACGCGAGTTTGACTGGGCCACCATATGCGGTTACACCAACAGAACCCTTTAAAGCTGAGCTGTGGCGGGTTGGGAAAAGAGGAAAAGCTCGCAGAACCGACGTCCCGGACGCTAAACGCTTTCACCGGGGGGAGGGGGGTCTTCTCCGTGTTCAGAAGGGGCGCTCAGCACAAATCTATGTTTGGAGGAGATCAACAACACAACGGAGGGAGGAAATCGATGGGAAGCTGAAAAAGGGAAGCAAAAGAAAAAGGGTTGGGAGACGTCGGGGTGATGCAAAAGGAAAGGGGAACCTACACTAAATACCGAAACGCCACATTATGGAAGTCTGCCTAGGTGAGGAAGGGCAATGGGGAAGGAAAAAAGGACGGAGAGTCTGCTTCACTCTAAGCTAACGTGCCATCAGGGACTAGGATACCTCCTTATAAAACTTATGGGGTCCTGAACAAAAAGGGGATATAACAGAAAGGAAGGGGCTATCGGTTTGGGTCAGCAGAAAGGGGAGGGCTATTTTTGATCGGGAAACAGTTTGCTACTCGATAAGAAAATCTAGAACCAGGGGGGCGTCAGGAAAACATTGGGGGGGAAAACTAACGGAAAAAAAAAGAACCCGACAGAGCCAGTTCTCTCAGTCTTCTCTGTCTTTCGCGGAGGAGCGCAGAATCTCGCGCAAGGGGGGAGACCTGTAAGAGGAGGGGGGGGGGCAGACGGGCTGAACGGGGGGGCTTCGCCTCTGTCTCCGAATATTGCGACCGTACTAAACGCACTCTGTGGGGAAGCACAGAGAGGGGCGGTGAAGAAAAATTTCAGAAAATAAAGGAAGAACCCACATTGGGGGAAAGTGCAAAAACGGTGGGCGCGACATATTCGGTCAACGCACCACTCCTCTAAAGAAAAGTCAATAATTTACGGATTATAAATCTCGCCGCTAGGACAGATCGCAGGAACGTGACGGAAGAAAGTACTAAAAAATCATGTTGTACAAAGTTTGTGGAGCGGACGTTCCACGGTCAGGAATAGGAAAAAGAATCGAAATATACGTCGCCCCGTCAAAGAGAGCAGGGTGAATCAGGGGGAAGAAAAGGAGGGCGCGAGAAAAGAAATAGGCAACAAGGGAAAGGGAGGAAGGATCCCTCTGGAGAAGCAAGTCGAGGTGGTGAGGAAAGGGAAAAAAAAAGAAAATGATCCATTACAGTGAATGCGCATAAGGGATTGCTCGTCAACTCTGGCTCGAAATGTCAGAAAGGAAAAGGGTGCCGGGGGAGGAGGGAATAAGAGCCCATCCAAAGGGGAACTCTGCTTCGTCAGGAGGGCTGCATGTACAGCGGCTGGGTGGGGGGAGGTTTTAGCTACTCACTTGGGGGCCGCTTCTCTCAGGGGGAAGAAAGGGCAGGAAAATTGAGAGGGGGAGCTCTAGGCGGGCAATAAGAGCCATTGAAAAGACTGGCTTCCGCGACTGGCTAACTTCATTCTCAGAAAAGAACACCAGCAGTGGGAGGGGGGTTCAAGGTAAGGGAGGACGACTAGTATAAACTTCGTGCACGGGGAAAGAGAAAAGAGCTCTGCATAGCTAACCCGCTATTTGTAGGGCGACACAGGGTGGAAACCTCGGCGAAGACGCAGGAAAAGGTTGAAAAAGGTGCTGATTAGGAAGGGGGAAAAGATCGCAAAATGGGGAGAAAAAAGACAATTCGGGTGAAGGGGGGAATTGGCTGACGGACTCACGGCTAGACGGGGTTCCTTCGCATTGGCGGGTTTGGAGTCATACGACTGACTGAGTTCGGGAAAAGTAAATGAAGAAAAGGCGCTCAAGAAGGGAAGGAGAGAAGTGAACGACCGAGTGGGGGATCAAGGAAAGAACAAACATTGCCATACTGAAGGAGAGAGAATGAGAGGTTCCAAAGTTCACCTTTAAGAAATACAGGGCAGAAAAGAAATCACCCACATCTCGACTAAAAAGAAGAGAGGGGGGAGCTGAATGGACGAGAGAAAAGGATTTGGGAAGATAGCGCATGAAAACGAATGGCATGAGGAAAGGGGGGGGATGTACGGGGAGAGAAAACTCGTCGTCTCGTAGGTAGCGGGGGACTCAAGACACAAGTTGAAGGGGACTCGGGGGGACAGCACAGGAAACATCGTGCGCTCAAAAAAAACGCCAATGAGAGCAGGGCGCCGGCCCGAAGAAAAAACACATTGTGACGCCGAATTGGCCAACAGGCGGAAGACGGTGACCAAGGAGGACGAAAGGAAAGGTAGTTCGTGTCCAGCACGATAGGGGGTTTCTAGGAAGAAGAAAATAATCACCGCAGCGGAGAGGAGCGCTGCGGGCCGAAGAAGTGCGAAACGTCCCCGACCAGCGGAAGCCATTGGGTAATAAAGGGAAAACGCACAGGGAGGGGCAGAAGGGAGGAAATTGAGCGTCCAGGGGGGCTGGAAAAGAAGAAAGGAAAGGGGGGTGGCTACGTGTGGCTCAGAAGGCGGAGAAAAAATACCCCCTCTCAATGTGGCGACGACGCCCACGGCAGGAAGACAGCCGCAGGGACAAGAAAGGCTACCTACAACATGCCGCGGCCACAGGCAGACCGAGCACCAAAGGACTTTGTTAACTAGGAAAAAGGGGATTCCTCGGCCTTGAGAAAGAAAAGAAAACTTTTCGTAGAAAAAAATGATCGAGGAGCCCTATACGGAAAGGGAAATTTAGTAAAAAAAAGGATAACCGCTTCCTAAACCAAAGGGGAAAAAAGGGCTGCTCCATAGGCTACGGGAAAAAGCTCACCGCTTCCTATGCCTTGCTCACAGGGGGCCTAAAAAGAAGGGGAACGTGACCGAATGTTTTGAAAACGACCTTCAACACACTCTTACCGCTCGGTGAAAGCGACTGTCATATTTGGAAGAAGCTGCGCGGTCGGAAAACGAAAGGACGCAGTGATGGGACGCAAGGGGGAGGGGAGACCCGAAACGGTCGTTCTCGGACTGCAGAAACAGGTGACCCAGAGTCGAGATGAAGAAAAGGAAGCGTTCCTTCTGCTATCCGTTAAGAGTGGGCGACTGTGATGGGGGGGACGCTTGGAAGGGTCTGGCGAGGAGGGGGAAGGTTTCAGTGAGAAGGTCATCATGATACTGGAGATCTTGCTAACCACAGGTTAAGCCGTTACGTCGGTCGCAGGCACGATCTTAAAGAACGGATAAGGGGGACCACTAGCTTAAGGATAGAAGGAAGACAGAGAATAGCCGGGAAGTCTACAAACGGAAGCAAGGGAAAGAAAGCTAAAAGAAGATATGGAAGAAAAGCGGTCCGGAAAGGGGAATCCGTAGGAAAAGGGGTCAAATGTGGGCATAAAACAGCGAGGGTGGCTTGACTACCAGGTGTGGCCCACGAAAGGCGGAGGAAAATCGAAGGAGTGGCAAAGAGGAACGAAGGAAGGTTGAATAGGAAAAACGAGTATCTGTTTTCAAAGGGTGGGGGGGGAGGCGTATAGGGGGGGAACGAAGGGGAGGGGAGCGAATAGTGAAGAATAGCTGAGACCGACGGTGTCCGCGACGGCGAAGTTTAATGAACACCCGTTAACAGGGGCCAGAGGAGGGAAAGAAGGGGACTTGGGTTGGAAGGTTCGTATAAAGGGGAGGACGCGGGACATCACCTACCGACTCAAACAAAAAGGCCTTTGGGTGGGAAGTTTGCAGCAGCAAAAAATCGATTTGATCGAGAGAAAAAAAGGGAAGAGTAAAAAAGAGAGAGAGCGCTTTGTGCAGGAGCGCGAAAGAAATGAGCATCCCAGTCGCTCCAAGGGAAAGCGTGGGGGCGGACGTCGGTGGGGAGGGCGAGCAGATAGATGGTAAAACGAAGGAAAAAAGGATTAAAGGGAGAGGGGGAAATTTTACGGAGTTACCCGCAGGGGGGTTTTCAGCAAACTTCGAGGAACATACGTCCGAAACAAAACACAAGGTACAGGGAAGAACCGAACCGCACGAAAAGAAAAACGAGATAAAGAAAGTATTCATAAGGAGGAGTTCGGACCCAAACAAATAAAGCTGTATTTTGGAGATAAACGCTTCGGTTGGCTAAGGGGGCTGCGCAATGAAAAGAGGGGATCAATGATTGGGAAAAAAGAGACCTGGAAAAAGTGCCACAACGGCGTAAAAGACATTTTCTCTAACGTTGAAGGGAACGCCGAACGAAAGGAGTCAATGGGGCGAAGGAAGGGCTCTGCTTTGCCTTGGGGGGGGGGCATCACCAAGAGGACCATGTGTTCAGGCGATGGTCTCATCGTTTACGGGGTGGCTAGCCTCTGTCTCGGTAAAGGAAGAACCGGGGCTGAACGGGGGTTGACAAGCATACAGAAGGGGACGGTTATATCACTGAATTTCAGCATACGCGTCGGGGAAAAACGCCAAGGGGGAAAGGGAAAGAGGGTGAGAAAAGGCCCTCAAGAGAGAGGACGGCAGTTGAGGATCTACGAAGGGTACAAAGAGGTGACTTCGGCAGATCGCGAAAAATAGCGTGGTACGTTGGCGGGGGAAAGACTAGGAGGGGGCATCGGGGTACCATGGGGCGTTCGAGGGTGGAAAAAATAGGAAACAAAAAAAGAGGGGCCGAGTAGGTTGAAAAAAAAGAAAGGGGACCTATAACGGCAACAAGGGGGGAGCTCACCCTGGAAGGAAAGAAGCGAGGGGGCAATATCTATCTGACGTATCGGCGCCGCAAGGAGGGGGGGGCGGGAATAAAAGGTCCATGTCGGTGAGAGGGGGGTCGGAAAGCGTCAACGCTGGGGGGCTCGCGAAGAAGAAGGCGTACTAATTTTTCTCGTAGGCCAGCGAAAAAAAAAGCCCATCCCCGAATTCACACCCTAGGCAGGGCGGTTCCTGCTGCCTGGGGGCGTAGTGGGAAAAGAGGGTGGCGAAAGGATATCATTGGGGGGGGGGGAAAAGCGTGGTCCTCGGCAAGACATTTATATTCGGGCTATCTCTCCGCGCTAATGCTGGTTAATCCCCAATCGACGGACGCGACGACAAGCGGACGGCCAAAATCGGTGCGGTGGACGCGAAGGGAAGGCTTTAGAAAATGGATGAAAGCAACTTTGCCCCTCGGACGGGGAAAGTCGGGCCGCGCCGCATAGCTCACAGAGGGGAAATATGGTCTACTCATTCGAGAAAGGGACGAATAGACCGAATGGGTGTTGCCAACAAAGATCGGCAATGTGGGGAAAAGGAAAAAAAAAAAAGGGGGTCTCCTCGACAATGAGGGGTCAAAAAGGGAAGCATTTCGAAGAAAGCGGCCTAGGCTCGCAGACTGGGGGACTGGCATCGATTCGGTGGAGGTCGGGCATGTGGCTGGGGGAAAAAGCGAGAAAAAAGTTGGTGGGCGTCAGCGAAACGAAGAGAGGGGAGGTCTCGGCAAAAGAAAAAAAGTTGCCAGACTGGCCATTCGCTAGAGAAGAGAGGTTTCCGAGACCTTCAGAAGGGAAAAAAGGGGAAAAAAAAACAAAAAAAAAAAAAAGAAACACACCAAAGAGGGGGGGGAGAGATATATTTTGGATAGTTTCAGAGGAATGTCTATTCTTCACTGTTAAGGGGGGGGAGATAGCTCTATAGCAAAGAAGTGGGGAGGGAGACGTCGTCAAGGGGGAAGCAAACAAGACAACAGCTTGCCGGAGGGGTTCCGCGCTTCGTATTTGAAAAAAAACGAGAAAGCACATTCGCACACAAAGGTCGCTCGATGCAGAAAAGGGTGAGCGGAAAAACCCTTGTGAAAGCGAAATTTGGGTCGCGAAACAGGGGGGCATGGAAGCGGGCCACATTGGCTAGACGGGAGGGGGGCAAAACCACAAAAAAAAAAAAAAAACCAAGGAAAAAAGTCTTTCAGTTCTCGCAAGGAGGAACCTAATCAAAAGAAAAGGGGGCTATGCGCGCAGGAGGGGACCGATTCCGAAGGCCCCGAAGGGCCAATACGGCCGGAGCCTGGGGAATTAACGGGACAGACATTGGGGAAGAAGAAGGAGCCACAGGTCAGGCGTCGAAGCTCTCGTCTGCAAGTGAATTTGCACAAGCAGACAGAGATACCCAAAGCAAGAGGGGGCCGGCAAAAAAAAAAGAGAAGGCCCAACGAGAGAGAAAAAAAGACCGCACGACCAGGAAGAAGGCAGACGAGCGCCGCAGAGGGGGTGAACTCTAAAACGGGGATGCTCAGAGCGGGCTGTCCTACCGATCCAAGCGGCAGTCGACTGAGAATCAAACGCATTCAAGAAGGGGGGGTCACAGGATAAGGAGCGAAGTCCTCAAAGGCCCGACGGGGAGTGGCGCCAGAGGGCATCTCAAGCGGTCAAAAGTGCAGGGAGCCTCACGGGGGGGGAGGGAAAAAAATATCGGAAAAAACAAAATAGGCCCAGGGGGAAGGGGGGTACGATGTCGAGGGGAAGCATTCTCTTTCCTTAAGAGCGAAAGCGTCGACATCCCGGGGGCGCTCCGAAGGGTCTCCCCGACACGCAAGGGGTTCGTTCGGTCGAGACGGAGAGTCAGTGAACGAGAGAGAGGACCCGGGGGAAGGAGTTGATATGGAAAAATTGAATGGGGACACGAGTCCCACCAGGGGGCCCCTTGTCCCCTTTTGGCGAAACCACGCGAGTGGAGGAGGGGTTGCCGTGATAACAAGAAAGAAGGCGGAAGGTAGAGAGACTTGCCTCAACAACGGCGAGAGTTCGTCGGTCGCATCTTGCAAGAACCGAAGAGCCTCACAGCCACAACAGAGGGAGTCACACGATCAGGGAGAAGGCAGACGGGGGGGAATGAAACAAAGTCAGAGCGGAAAGGCTAAAGTCCGCAGAGCGGTGGGGGGAG
>Ga0179593_1507223_pt1 | contig 10070 bp, 11 predicted proteins | sample CZODoug2_1_08_16_FD_185931 | JGI IMG/M metagenome (GOLD analysis project Ga0179593, IMG submission 185931) | Vadose zone soil fungal communities from Angelo Coast Range Reserve, California, USA - CZODoug2_1_08_16fungal (PacBio error correction) | ecosystem: Environmental > Terrestrial > Soil >...
ATCTAAAAGGGCCACCCGTTTACCAAAGATGGCAGCTCACCACAAGGAGGGGAGCGGGCGGCTCAGGTAAAGCAACGATGAGGATCGTTTACGAGTAGGATCAGAAAACCGGCCAGGAAGTTTTAGGGAGAAATGAGGGAAAGGAAAAGAACCAGAGTGAAGGAAGAGGCACAACGGGGAACGAACTAAGGATTGCGCGAATCTCGGATGGACAAGAATGCATCAGGGGAAGAAACCGCAAAATCATGGACGAAAAACGTCGGACACGTCACGTACAGACAACAAAATGGGGAGAAGGGGAAAAGGTCAGCGGGGGGGGAAGGGGGGCCTGCATTTAAGTGAATCAAACCACCGGGCGGCAAGGAGGAGGTGACGTGGGGGGCATGAGGCCAGAATGCATTGGAGGCGAAGTAAGAAAAAAAAGGCAAGTAGGGTTTAAAGGAAAAGCCTGTCAGAGATGTCGTTCAAAAGGAGGATCTTTTTGGAAGGGGGGAAGTTCAGAGAACGCATGGACAAGGATGCCCCAGGAACGGGAGGGGGGGGAGAAACTATTTAGGGCGAACGACTGAAAAAAGTGGAATAAACAGGAGGGGGGTCATATAGAGCCAGAAAAAAAGGGGGTCAATTTTTATCTATTAAGGGCAGATCAGAAAAGCGGCCTTAGCATCAAAAAGGGGAAGAGAGTGGCTCCTCTCTTTTTATAATGAATAAAAAAGAAGGGAGCAGAAAGGAGATGGTGGCGTCGGGCGAGAGGAGTTGTAATAAAGGGGTTCCGTACGCATGGGGGGGGGGGGGGGGGGAAGAATGGAATTCCAATGACCCGGTTGTAAAACGAAAGCAGAAAGGAAGGGGACAAATTCTAGTGCAAAATGGGCAAAAATGGGGACGACAATTACAATCTCACCAGGGAAAAAAGAAAGGGGCCTAAAGGGGGAAGGGAAAGACCGGGGAACTGGGAGTGTTCCCTATCAAAAGGCTGGGAACCAGGGTAAAAAGGAAAAGTCTCGAAAGGGGGATCAGCAAGGTTCCTCCAAATAGAGGAAGTGATGGGGAGGTCAATGAAAGTGGCAAACATGCTATGGAACAGGGAAACCGAAAAGGGACGCTCGCTTGGGTTGGGAAGTCTGACAGGAAGAGGGGGGAGGCTGGGGGGCTGACAACTGAGGTTTGAAGATAATCAGAATGAGTTGTCTATTCCGGGACCTTAAAAAGACAGCGGGGGAACCCAACTTAAAGACATTAGCGCGGCTAGAAAGGAGTGGACGATGTACCGCCAAGATGCCAAAGTTGTGATGGAATCCTGAGAAAGGAACTTTAAGAAAGCGCAAGGACCTTTGGAAAAGAACTACACTAACGAGGAACGTCGATGCCCCCGGGGGGGATCAAGTGAAAGAAGGGGTGGGTGTCACACAAGAGTAACTTCAACCCAGGAGCGCCAGAGGGAGAGAGAGACAAAGGAAAGCTACTAAAAGAGGGATAGGGGAGTTGATTTCGAGATGACGAGTAAAAAAAGCCCTTGGCGCAGAAAAAGGAGAAGCTCCAGCTCAACGCCAAGGAACGCTGAAATCTGTCCACTCTGGAGTAACAAGGAGGGACCTCAAAGTCAAAACTTCGGTGGGAGAGAACCAAGAGCGAAACAGGGCAGTAAGATAAACACGTTCCTGGAGACACATCCGGAGAAAAGGGGAAAGTAGTGGGGGTAAAAAAAAGAAGGGAAGGGATCGTAGGGCGATCATTCAAGCAAAGGAAAGGCAGGGGGCCAAAGAACGACCCCCATTAGGAAAAATGCTTCAAAGAAAGGGGGGGAAAACGCCAGAGGAGACCTGTTGGGTGTGGTTGGTGTGGGTGTTTTTGGTTTGTGAGGGGTGAGGGAGGGGGGGGTTGGTTTTATCCGTGCTGGTGCCGTGGGAATCACCCCAAGATTCCCAGTCAGACGGGGGGGGCATGGGCCGCTCGCCGGCCAAACACAGGCCTTCTAGCGGTCCTGGGGCTCCCCCGCGTGTTGATCCTCGTGCAACTACAGAAAACAAACCAACAACGGGGGGGGGGGGGGGGAGGGGGAGGGGACATCGGCCCGACGGACGCACCACAGGGGGGCGCCCCCATTTACCTGCCACGGAAAACGCCTGGCGTTGGAGCCACCCGGCAGCGGAAAAGGCTGGACCAGTGGGTGGGAATCTCAGAAGGGGGGGAGGGTATAAAACGTGCGATCCATTGTCTGTCAATGATGAAGCGCCATCGAGGGTTCTGGGAAAGAAGCTTTAGGAGGGGGGGAGATATAGGATCATACGGGAATCTGACGGACTTCTACAAGCTTGACCGGCGGCAGAGGGGCGGTTCTCGGGGGATATAGACTTTTAGACTGGAAATGTGTCACAAGGCGGGGTAGCTGCCAATGACGCTTCATTCCAGGGGGGGGTCCCCGCGAAGTAGGACATCTGGAGAAAAAAACCAACAAAAGACCAAAAACCCCAAAACCGAAAAGAAAATAACCCGTCGGCTGTTGCGTTGAGCCTGGGAATCAGGATACTATAGACGGATTAGATATAAAGAGCCCGTTCGAGGAATAAAACCTCATAAACTAAGGGAGGAAAGCGGAGGAAGCGGAGAAGAAGGGGGCGGCTTTTCCGTCCATCATGTGATGGCCACTCAAGGGTTGGGGGAAAAAACCCCGAACCCCTTACTTAAAAATGTGAAGGGAAGAACGGGTCAGAGAAAAGAAAAAGGAGGAGGTTCCCCGAAAACCGGACGCTGCTCCACTTCTAATATTATAAACTTTGGCCAGATTAGACAGGGCGGGGAAACAGTCCTTTCGCGGGAGTTTGACGGGGCGGCGCCGGGGTCGTTTCGTCTCGGAATGGAGCGGACTGCTTTCACTACGTACAACTCCTGAGGAATGATAAGCAAAAGCAGGGGGGGGGGGGAAGGAAAAAGCCGAGCCCTAGGGTAGGTTCGGTTTTCAGAGCCACACAGGAGGGAAGGGGAGAAAATTGGACACTTGTCCCAATAGGAACTTGTTTACGTATTGCCAAGCCAAGAAAAAAGGGAGAGAAGGTGCGAAACGCGACCGAAAAAGGGGAGAACTTCCAGATTCGTACGCGCAGATTTGTGAAAGTATGGAACACTTTTCAAGGGGGTTCCGGGGGGAGGAAAAGGATCGCCCTGGGAGGACTGTCAAGGGTGAAGGGGGGGAGAGCAAGGGTATTCCTCTATTGGGGAACAACTCTGGAAAGAAAGGGGGGGGGACCAGAGGAAGACAAAGGGTTGGGAAGTGGGGCATTGAAGGAAAGGTGGATTCCAGTCACCAACTCAGGACGGTCCTTAACACCCAGTGCTTTCCAAACGGAGAGACTCCATCGGTCAAGCCACTGAAGCTCGGCTGGAAGCGGAGTAGAAAATTAACAACGAAGGGAAAGGGAGGGGAGTTATCTCGTAAATTCGGTGTGTCGAAGGGTTTTCTGGGTGGGGGTACGAAAATCCCAAGTAAACCTGGGAGGGGGAAGAGTGCGAATCGGTTTTCTTTTTACTGTCAGATAAGAGGCAGGAATAGTGGAATAGCCCCTAAGAGGAAGGTTAAGGGTGCAATGGGGTCGAACCAATTCATACAAGCGTCATACTTTGAAAAAAAAAAGAAAGGAACGGAGAAGGGAGGAAAGAATATTCCTTCCATAACCCATCGATGATTCAAACTGGAAACATGACCCGAAAGATGTAGCAAGCGGGGGCGCCAGGAAAGATTGGAATCTAAATGGAGCCCCCGGCCAAAACATTCAAAACAAGGTTGAGGGCTTAAGGGGAGGGATAGTTGGCGAAGAGTCGGGCAGGGATGGGGAAAGGGGGGCGTGAGCCTATTGCATGTAATCCTAGTAGCGTACATCATGAAGGTGGGGTGTCGGGGGAGGAATAGGGGGTGGCCCTCAAGATGATGGGGAAAAGCACTTGTTGCATAGGGGTAGAATAAATGGGGGCCCGCTTTCGGTCGGGAAACCAAGAAAAAATACGGGGGGAAAGGGAAAATCATCAGGGGGGAAGGGAAAAGGGAAGGAAGAGAGGGGACCCCCAAAATCGGCTCCGCTTTTTTTAAAAACGGTTCGGGCAAATGAAAAGGGATGATCTCAGAAAAAAAAGGATGGGTTAAATATATAGCATCCTCATTTAAACCCGTTGGAAGGCCTATTACCCAATCAGAACCACCAGGGGGGGGGGGGGGGGGGGGGAGCAGCGTCGAATCAATGCGAATTCAGTAAAAAGCCCGGCAAGCCGGGGATCTTTAAGGGCGGAAAAAGGGGTTACAAGATAACCATAAACGAAAACCCTTCACGATGAGTCCAATCAACCGGGAAGGAAATAGGACAAGAAAGAATACAATCCCAATCGGCATAAACCCGTCCGAAAACTGAAGAGAGAGCAACGAGGAAGATGGAAACGATCACGTAAGAAAATAACAAATTGGGCATTTAACTGGGTTCATGGCCTCTTTAAAAGGGAATAACTGGAGGAAGGGACAAACCTGTTCTACGGAGGCAAGTCGAAGAACGACATGTGGAGGCGAGGACTGGGCCAGTATTTAATAGTCGAATCATCGTATTCGTCAGGAAAAAGATCTCTGGGGGTATGAACCGGGAGGGAAGGAAAAAATATTGGAACGAACATGTCAACGCGTGGGGCCAGGGAAGGCAAAGAAGAGTTCCGGGCAAATTCATCGAAAAACGTGTAAAACACTAAGGGGAAGAAATCGGGAGAAAACTGCCAAGGCAGCGACAAAGACACGACAGCCCCCGGAGAAAATCACGAAAATGGAATCATAAAATGAGGAACGCTCTTGCTGATAAGAATCACGCGGAGAAAAGGAAAGGAAAGAAAGGTATCAGAAAAGTATGCTCGGGCGCGTCGAGGGGGGTGGAAAAGAATGTCAGGAAATGGGGTGGACTTGAGGGTTTAACTTCGTCAAGGCAAAAGGCCAGTTTTCACTCCAAGTGAGGATCCTATAGGACAAGGAAGGAGGGAAAAATCATTGCGACCTATTCTAAACGTGGACCGCTGAAAGATTCAGGAAAGACAAAGTAACAGGGGAAATAGTGTTCACAGCACCTTGAAAAAACATGGGCTCGTAGAAAAGGGATTGGCTATGAAACGGGCGGGACAAGTGTTAGAAAAAGAGAGCCTTTAAGGGGGAAGAGTCAACCGGTGGAATCTCAAGGATCTGCGAATTCGTGTGCTCTTGGGGGTGAGAAAATACGACAGGGGAGTGGGATTGGGAGGGTAAAGGGGGGAATCAAAAGGGAGGGGGAGGACTAAAGTCAAGACACCGAGACTCATTCCATAAGGGACAAACGAAAAACTCCCGCGCAGAGACCCAAGTTCCCGTCCCTGTCTGTCCAGATTCCAAAAGTGGGGAGACGGAGTGTAGCCCTAGGAAGGAAGTCCGGGGAAAAAGGGAAGAAGAAGGGGGGGCTCAACAGGGCCGGGTGAAACGGTGGGCGTTGTCCAAAAAAGGAAAAAAAAAAAGGGGGGCCATCCGATGGGAAGGGGAAAACCTCTCGCCAGATAAAAGATCAAGCTCTTACGAAAATAGGTTTATGGGTTAAGGAAAAGGGAGGGCCGCCCAGTGACGGAGGAAAAAGAGAGGCGACTAGGACAGCTGAAACCAAAACCAGATGTACCAAACTCGCCTGGATGGGCCAATCTGGACTGGCTTTACTGAGGGGGATCAAGAAAGTCGGTCCGGTTGAAAGAGGAACAGACGAGGAGGAAGGGTCCTATCAGGAGAAGAGGTTCCGGAGAAAAAAATAACGTCGAGTAAAAGGGAGTGTGTAAGGTCAGGAAGGTACTTAAACAGTCTTCTCCCAAAGGAAAAAAAGAAAAAGTCTTTCGACGCAAAAAGAACTATGTGGGCGATGGAGGACAAGAAGTAAATGAGAATTCTCTGGGCACGCAACCAGGCAAGAGAAAAAAGGGGGAAGGAGGGGAAGCTTCGCACGACACGCCAAGGCGGGCAAAGTGTCAAGGGGTGGTCAAGGGGGCGGACGACAATCGTGAATACACCTGAAGGGTCTCAACAAAAAAAAGGAAGGAAGGAAGGAGGGAGGAAGTCCGATGAAAGTGGTCCTACCATTTCCTAACCTGAAAGAGAAGAGGGGGAGGTATAAAGGCTACGGCAATTATGCATTGTGGGGGTGAAACTCGAAACTGTCGGGTCAATGAAAAAAAAAAAAAAAAGGCTAAACCATGGGGGGGGAGGGAAAATGATTTAAGCTGACTTTCTACATTATAGGGATAGATGAAGTAAGAAAAAGGGCGACTATAAATGGGGACTGTAACGGATAAACTTACAAAAAACCTTTAAGGCACTGCAGGGTCGTTTCCGAAAGGGGAATAGGGAGGCACATTTGGAAGGCAGTCGTCACCCCCGTAGTTGCTGGGGGGGGACTGCAAGGAAAAGATGGATGCAATTCCATTTCCCACTCCGACAAGTCAAGGGGCGTGGGGCTAGGGGGCCGCGGTAATTTTTGTTAGTTGACTTTATCTTTAAGAAGAAGGCAAGGAGTTATGATACAGACAGGAATCGGGTCGGAGAAAATGAATAACTATTGACGGGGGAAAGTCGGCGTGAGATGCGTGTGATGAGATCCGATGGCTGCTTTGGCAAGGGGAATCATTTCGTTCAACGAGTGTTAAAGAAGGGGGGGGAAAAGAAGACTTCATCCATACATCTAAGGACCACGATGGGCGGACGGGTTTCCCCGGAAGGGAAGATAATCTGCCACTGGTAAGAGCATCAAACTGTTCATCGGAGACAGTGCGGGAAATCCTTCAGGGCAGGGGGAAAAAGGGGACGCGACATTTTTTTTTTTGGGGGGTTGGGGGTGGGTTTGTGGGGGTGGGGTTGTGGTTGGTTTCAACCGCCGAGGGCTAAAAGAGCGGGAAGGAAGGAAACATTCGACTTCAAGCCAAGAAGGACCCCCGGCCCGCAATCCAGCGTAAGGGGGGCTCTTTGATGTCAACACAGCGCCCAACTACTTCGAAGGGGGGGGGGTAGGGTGGTTTCAAAAAACGGTCAAAATCGCAAGGGGGTACGTTCGGGAAAACCAACATAGGCGCTAAGGGGAAAAGCTCGCAATGATAGAACGTCACGTGAGAAGGGGGGGGGGGGGGGGGAGACATATGAATTTAACACTAGGGTCGAAACGGAATAACTTTGGCGAGTCCAAGGCGTTAGAGGAGGAAGGAATTGCCCTAATTTGCAAGGAAGAAAGGGGGTCCTAGGCCTTATTGGTTTCGGAAACGGGGGCAAAAGGGGCAGTCCGAAGGTACCCTGACTCGAAAACATTCAAAGGTTGAAGGGGGGGAACCGCCTCTGCGCCCCAAGGCCATACACACGACGAGCTTCTGCCTTCGCGGGGGATAGCGTGAAGTTCAGGAGAAAAGGAGAAAGCGGGCGTCGATAAAAGCGGGCGTGTGGTCCGCAGGGCGATGTCGATAACGTTAGGGGGAAAAAAAATTATCAACGAGGAGGGAAGACAAAAGAATGGCTTGACAGGGGGGGAAAACCTCTGTGGGGGATCACGGGGGGAGGAACCAAAGTTAAACATGAAATCAGGGGGTTACGCAAGCTCACCGAGAACTGTGTCAATGCGAAGAGAAACGCCAAAAGAAAAATATCATTTAACGTGTGAAAACGAAGGCGGGGTCGAAATACAAAGGACACCCCTGGGGGCGCAATGCATAGGATGCTGAAGATACCCGCAGTCCCAACGGAAGGGTAGCAGTGGCCAAGGATAAACTGGGGATAAGAAAAAAAAATTGTCCGAGGCCAAGGAAAAAGACCTAGAACAGTCCGAGCTGTATATCGTGTTCGATTCAACTCGTTTGGGGAAAAGGAAAAAGGAGGGAGGAGCAACCCCGTTTTAGTGTGAACGTATGCCTATGGAAGGGAAAAGGGGGGTCCGATTAGAGGAAGGGAAGAAGGACTCGGGTTGAGGCAGCTTTGTCCAGCACGAGGGGGGGTGTCGGGGGGGGGACCAACTATTTTCCCTGAAAAGGAACGTCTTGCAGTTCTTTTCCTACGAAACTTAAGGCGAAGAGAGACTGGCGACCCCTTGCCCTTTTGGGGCTGCGACATGGGCGGTTGTAAAGGTAGGAAATGATTTAGACGAAAAACACTTGGGGGTTGGAAATAGGAGAGATCCTAACGCATGAAAGAAAAGTTTAAAAAAGAACGATGCACGCCAATTATTTTGTCGGAGCTCATAAAGAAAAAGGGGGGGATGAGGAGTAGCTGGGGTAAAATCATCCGGGCCTCCGGCTAAAAACAGGGAGGGGGTATCAAGAAGAAAGAGAAAATTTTGAAGACCATACCTTTGACAGAAACTACACAGGAAGGTTCAGGGGGAGCCTTACTCTTCGCCGGATGGTAAATCCTAAACCGTCCAAAGGGGAATCAATCAAGGAAAGAAGAGTCAAACTAGGAAATGTAGAAAGATAAGGGAATGTAAGGCGGGGGGGGAAAGGGAAGAGGAAATGGGCGATAAACGGATCCTGGTACACCTGAGGGATCATGAAAATGGTGGTTGCTATTTCGATGCATGGTGGAGAAGTACGGGGGGGGGGGGAAGAGGAAGTCATGGGACGAAAAGAAGGAAGAAGTATTGGTTATGCATATCAGTTGGCGGGTTCTTGATGCTTAAAGAAAAAATTCCCAAGAAGCGGGAGGGGAAGCGGTCACGAGGAACGGAAATGTCTCTAAAACTATAAAAAAAGGGGGTCTAAAAAAGAGGGGAGACAAGCAGGCCTTGGTAATCGTTGCTCCATCACGGAAGGGGAGATAAATAAAATCTTAACATCAAGATTGTATAAGGGGGAGATCTCAAGAGAGCTCTCGTGAAGATGGGACATAAAAAGAAGGGAGCGTGTGGATGGAGAGGGTCTGAGAGAATTGTTTAAAAGGGAGTGGGGACTTACCAGAGTTGTTACTGGTAAGAAACGTAACAGAATGGGGGGGAAAGTCGACTCTATCCGTATCGAAAAAAGGTAAGGTATTGTCCCAAGCTACAAAATAGAGGGAAGAGTCGCTCCCAAAAATCAAAGAGTGACTCAGAAGGGGAAAAAGTCCTTGAAAAACGTAACATTATGTTCCCCAGAAATGGAAACAAAATATGAATATCCCATGTTAAGTCAAATTTAAACTTGGAGATCACTTGGGATTTAGAACTAAGTTTATTGGGTATATCACGTCTAAAAAAGTATATTGAAAGAGTTGGGGGCCCCAGGCTACCCAGGGTGCGGAAGCCGTGGGAACTCTTGTGAAATCAAAAAAGACACCGGAAAGAGGAGGGCTTTCGACGTGGGCAAAAATCAAAAGGAGGGTTTCAGAGGATTTTTGCACGGCGACCGCTATAAAGAATCCATGTGAAAATACAATCTCTTAAATCCAGCAGTATTTCAGAAAGGGACGCAGTGGAAAGGGTGAAACTGTAATCGATCCCTATTTAATCGATTCCCAGACTGAAAAAGGTAGATGGCCACGGGAGGTGAGGACCTAAAGTTTTGTCCCACACTTGAGGGTCACAAATGCTGTCATTCCTGCGAAAAAGAGGGAGAAGAGAAGAAGGGGGAGGAGGAAGTCGTGAAGCCCGTTGACAAAGTGGAGAGTTCATAAAAAGCAGAGGAGACAAGCTCCAGGATCAAAAGAAAAAAAAGTCCGGGGACCTTACCCAGCTACCGAAATCAGGGGGGGCGCGTGGGACAAGGAAGTACATCAAAAAAGTCTTCCGGGGGGCAGCACTCAAAAGAAAATGGCGCTCGAAGCCCTTTCCGGAACCCAATCTAAGAGATGGAGGGGGGGAATTCCGGACATAATGAGGGAAAAAAGGATGGGCAGATAGGAAAAGGAAAGGGACTCCGCGCAACCATTCTATGGGGGTAGGGGAGTCCTCAAAGAAGCCAGGGGAGGGGGACGGTGGGGATTTTCCTTGAACAAAGGGGACGGACCAAAAGTGAACTTGGGCAACGCAACGTGCGATGTACAGGGGAGAAATGGGGAGGACCACATAGTTGGGATGAAGAAGGTG
>Ga0179593_1550282_pt1 | contig 10070 bp, 11 predicted proteins | sample CZODoug2_1_08_16_FD_185931 | JGI IMG/M metagenome (GOLD analysis project Ga0179593, IMG submission 185931) | Vadose zone soil fungal communities from Angelo Coast Range Reserve, California, USA - CZODoug2_1_08_16fungal (PacBio error correction) | ecosystem: Environmental > Terrestrial > Soil >...
GGAGGGGGCAAAGCCAAAGGGCAAAACCGCTGGATTCGAAGGGAGGAACGGACAACTTTAAGAGAACAAAATCAGCCAGAGTCCGACTTGGTGGGAAAGAAGGTCCAAAAGTTCCCGAGAAATGGGGGCGTCAACAACATCCCGCTTCCTGAAAAGAAAAGGGAATCGCTCAAATCAAAAAGGGGGAGGATGGGGATTCGCAAATTTTCAAGGGAGCACAAACTGTCGGGGCCGGCGTCCTGAGCGTCGGGAGGAATTAGGAGTCCTCACTAAAGGGGGTTCCGGGGGGGAGGGCCGCCCGCATGCCAGGGAAAACAAAAAGGCGGAAATCCTCGGCCTCTCGAAGGCTTTGGTTCCGACGCGAGACCTAGCTGTCCGGGGAATGCCATCGGTCCAAAAAGAGAGGCAGAGGGAAAAACGGGCCGGGCTGAACCGAGGAAATGGGTCAAAACGTCTGCTAGCAAAAAAATTGGGGGGGGGGTCCCTTGGTGCCAAAAACAGCAAACAACCGAATAGCTTCCCGTACGGAATCGAAGTTTCTCGGAACCCAAGGGTGTCGCGGTTGAAGACCAAATCCTCCGAACGGTAGCACGTTTTCAAGGAGCAATGGTGGAAAGCTGTCGACCACACTGCGCGTTAAGAACCAATGTCAGCTAAAAAAAGAAAAAAAAAAAACACGCCTGACAACCTCCCAGGAGCAAACACCGCCAAATCACCAATCCACCAGTACAAACCCGTACGTGAAGACTTTGTTCAAAAAGAAGAAGGTCGTACTGGAACCTCAGCCGTGGGCAAAGGGGGGGAGTTGTCGGCCGACCAGTTGCGTGCGGTGCCCCGAACGCCGCAAAGGGGCCAAGAAGGGGGGGGAAAAAGAATCCATCGCTGCAAAGTTCCGGGGTTTTCTTTGGGCGGCCGCCCGGCAAAGGTGGAAAAGAAGGCAGGCCCCATCCCCAGGGCACCGGGAGAACCGTGGGGAAAGAAAAGGGAAATGGACGGTTCTAGCCGGAAGGGGTCGTGCGCGAAAGCCAAGAGAAAAAGGGCGTGGGTCCGTTGAAAGCCCCCCCGAGGTAAAAACTTTCCAAGGGAAAAGGAACCAAAACAAAGCCCACGTGCGCTTGCCTCGTGCCGCCCCCTGCTCAGGAATGACAGATCTAGATTAAAGGGGGAAAAGGGGTACCGGAGGAAAGGGGGCCTTGGTGGCAAAGCAGGAACCAGGGAAAGGTAAGGTACAAGTGGTGGAAAGGGACGGAGTGGAGGGGTTCGGACGTCATGCTTGCCGAAGAAGGGGAACCCCCGTAGGATGGCGCGAAAAGGAAAAATCCAAAGATCGACGCGCAGGAAGCCTCGCTGGGTGGGGATGATTGCAGAGGGGGGAAGCGGGCAGAACGGCCGGTGGTCCATTGGGTTGCCGTGCTACTCACAACAGCGGGCAAAAAGGAAAAAGCAGTTGACCGCGAGATCGAACCGAGCAACTTGAACAGAACTTACTCCAGGCGAATGGGGGGCCCGCCGAAAAGGAAAGCCGTCCCGAATCACTGCCGGAAAACTTCCTGGAAACGCGGGCCCAGGGCCGGGCCGAAAAAGCCTGGGGGCAAATCTCAAAAGGGGAAAGACCAAAGTTGGCTGACTGGGACCCGAAAAAAAACCGTGCCGCCCCCCAAGAAGACGTCCCTTACGACAGGTTCGTGAGGGAAAAAAAGGCGGTACTCGAACGACGTGGGAAAAAAAAAAAACCAAGCCGGTGACGGTCAAGCAAAACAAAGACGACCGTGTCGAGCAGCGGGGAAGATAAAAGGGAACACCGCTACGAGGGGGGGCCCGAAGGAAATAGTCGGGGATGCTGCAAAGACGCCGTTGGAAGGGTTCTGGTTTGGGAGGGGGGCTACTGTGGGCGGCGGTTCCGGGGGGGGGGGCGAGAAAAACGGACCATCACCGGACCACTGGCCTATAAGAAAAGAAAATGCACACCCTTCTTTCACTATGACAGCGATTGTCGGGGAAAAAAAACGCCCATTGGAAACTAGCGGCCCGACAGTTTCACCAGCAGGTTCAGCCAAGAAAGAGGGCCGCCCCAGGCCGAAGACTTCTTGTCCAAGGGAAGAAAAAGAGGAGCCCTTCGAGTCCCAGCGGCCCCGAGAAAACAAAAAGGTCGTCGATCGAGGGCTCTCCGAGGGAACGGTACCTAAAGCGGAAAAGAAAAACAGGACAGAAAGACAGGCCTAGCATTATCTCGAAAAAAAGGGTTCCGGACGCATTGGGGGAACAGGGCAAGAAACACGGTGGCTGCAAAGCCAGTTCAAATCCCAGGGGGTTGGCCTTATCCATAAGGTGGGGGACTATGGGATGGCCCGTGGGTTAAGGGGAAAGGCGTTCGCGAGGGCTTAAAAAACGGTGCCTCGAACGTGCGCGGTGGGAATCAAAAGGCGGCGCCGTTGAACAGGGGGACGCAAAGGGGGAGTGAAAAGTGGGACGCAAAGCCACCAGGTTGGGAAACATGTGGGCAAGTCAAGCGGGGAAAAAAACGGTTACACTTCTAATGGAAATGAGGCCGCAGCGGGGCGAAAAAGCCTCGGAAGAGAAAAAACAACAAAAACGTTGAAGGGGGGGGAAAAGAGAGCTGGGCAAAAGAAAGAAAAAAAAAAACTTTACACCACACGAAACGTTACCCGTGCACAAAAAACGGAAGCTGGCAAAATTTAAAAAAAAAGAGCGCAGGGGTCGGGAACGGGAAAGCCGAGCCCTTCAAAAGGGAAAGCGGGGGACATCTCCTTCAAAACCCGTTGCGCACGGGGGAGAATCCAAAAAAAAGCCGAAACGCCAGACCCTTGGTACAGGGACAGCCAGGCGTCTCCCTAAAGGGAGACTTCCCGTCGGGAACCTAAAAGGGGGGGACCGTGCGAACAGTCAAAAGGGACAGAAAAATCATTCGAGTAGGAGCGCTTAATCCGGGCGAAGGGTCAGTTAGGCCTTCAAGGTGGAACTTTTCAACTCCGCGGAGGGGGAAAGTCAAAAGAGGCCTGGCGGATAGACTGACGCAAAAAAAAAAACGGGAGGCTCAAAAAAAACTCTGCCGGGGAAAAAAAAAAAAATCTCGTCCGACCGCAACAGCTCGGCGACACAGGTTACCGACGTTCGGCAAAGGGGAAGGAGAAGATGACCCTGCTGTGTAGGAAAAAGTAGGGGACGCCTCGTCCAGAGGGGACAAAAAAACTACAAAAGCGAGGAGCAGCCGAAGGCAAACGAAGAAAGGGAAACAAAGCCCCCGTGGGCAGGGAAAAAGAAACAACGGGTGGACGGCCACCGAAGGGAAACCATAGATGTCCCGGAACGCCCCCGCACAAAAATTAAAAAGAAAAAAAAAACTCAAAGAGTCAAAAGGGATAAAGTGCTGTACGCGGGCAGCCCCAGCCACTCGATGATAGTGGACGCTGCCACGTAACGGGAGGGGAAAGAAAGGGGAACGGCGATAGAGCAACGAGCGTGTACACGAGAGAGGAAGCGAGGACGTCCGCCAAGGGCAAAAAAAAGATTTGCGGGGGTGCAAAAAACCAAAGGGAGGTGGGTCTACCCGAGCAAAGAAAATGAATGGTCAAAACTGCCAATAAGATTCTCGGGGGGGCATGGTAAAGGGCGGCAGTCCTATCTGAGAAAAACCGTCGACGAAACGACACCACACCAGGGGTCTCCTGAACCTTGGGAAGGGAAAAAAGGGATCAAATAAAACTGCTTTGGCTGCCAAAAAGGGGCAATCGGAACCGGCAAGCGGGGGGAAAACGGGGAAAAAAAAAAAACGGGGCGTTCCCAACGAAAACGCAATGAGGAAAGAACTTAACGGAGACAAGACGGGCCTGTTCAAAGTCCTTACATAGTCCCACACCCGCAATCGAAAGAATGGAAAAAAAAGGATGCGGCGGGAGAAAGAAACTGACGGTCCGTAAAGCCTGCCCTCACACGTGACACGAAAACTTGAAGGAAAACACCCATCCACCACTAAGGGATGGGGAATCAGATCGGTCATCTGCACCGAGAAAAAATATAAAAAAAAGAGACACCGCGAAGGACGGGACGCGGTGTTAGGGGCAGCCCACCAAGACGAGATCAAGAAATACACTCCCTAAGAAACCGCACGATAACCCCAGTACCACCTTCCGGAAGACGAAACGAACCACAGAAAGGAAACTACCGGTTGGCAAAAAAAAAAGGCAAGTATGCGGGTCCGACTGACAACTGAAGACTGAGTCAGCAAGGGGAACGCAAACCGGAAAGGAAATTCGTAGGGGGAGCACGCCGCCCCCGAGGCAAAAAAAACGTGTTCCTGAAGACAAAAAAAAGAACCTAAAAACCAAACACGCCTACAGTGAGAAAATGGGTGCGTAAAAGAAACAGGGAATAGGGGGGGGTAGTATGTTGATCCGCGCAAAGCGGAAGGGGGGGGGATCAATTTTCCTGGAAGATCGGCGAATGCGTAATACGCACAAAAACAAAGAGGACATGCTTATGCCCAAAAGCCCGAAAACGAAACGTGAGCAACGTTTCGGGGGGAAAAAAAAAGAACACGACCCCAATCGGACGAAACGGGGGAAATCAATCATTCCTTCAACCCAAGAAGGGGAAAACAGAACCCGGGCCAGGGTCTCGAAAGGCCAAGCCGGTTTTCGAGCAGCGCCAAAAGCGACAATCAAAAAAACAATCTCCAATCCCCACTACTTGAATCAAATAGTCCGTGACCTAAAGCTGATCGGCCTGATCCGCCCGTGGGCTCAAAAAAGGGGGAAAGGGGATCAAATTCAGTGAATGATCCCCTGCAAAAAAGGAACCTGGACGGCCCACGGAGCGAAAAACGGACTTCCCGGTGAGGACCCTAGCCCACGCCCAGGGCCCAGTGAGAGGGGACAAAGTAAAAAAAAATGAAACGAAATGGTCCAAAACTTGGGTCGACCAAAAAAAAAAAAGTAGACGTGGGCCCTCGACCGAAAAAAAAGCTCGAATTCATGCGTAGCGCCCTTGTTTGCAGGGAAACGGGGGAAAAACGCAGCAAAAAAAACGAGGCCGACAACCGCCCGAGTCCTCAGCCCAACGCAGGGAGGGGTCGAAAAAATAAAAAAAAAACCCACTGTCTGATTAGGAAAAGAAGCGGCAGTTTGAGGCTTGACGCCCTCAGGAGAATTAAAAAGGGCCCAACCAGACACCGGAACGAACCGCCACAAAGAAGACTCAAAACTTCCAGGAGGCAGGGGGTGTGCGAGGTCGTACGAGCTGGCCCCAAAGAAAGGAAAAAAACCTACAACGTGATGCAGTCACTGAAAATGGATGTGACACCCTGCGCTGGAGGCCGAAGGGGTAATGTCCTAAGGGTGGTGAAAAAAAACCTCTCGGGGGGCGGGGGGGGCCGTCTGAGGGGACGGGGCTGGAATCGGGAAAAAAAAAAAAAAAAAAACTGAACCGATAAAAAGAAAGAAAAGGTGGGCAAAACATGACGCGGTGCATCCTCTGGCCCACGGGGCTCTAAACTGGGGGGGAACTGTACGGAAAACCCGATTCTTCCTACGTGAGCCTTGTGGACGCCGCTGGAAGCTCGTCCACTGGGATCTAAAAAATGGAAAAACTCGAACGTTCAGGGGGCAGACCTGACACCCGGGCCATCCCCGGTCTGGCAACGGGGGGGGGGGACGGAAGCATCACCAAGTCGAGCCTAAAGCTTCCAATGAAAAGACTAGTGTTGGGGAAGAGGACAAGTCGTCTCTGTTCTCCGTTCAGGGTGAACGTTGCGAGAAAAACTTTCGTCGTGGGGGAGGGGTGGGCGCATTGTAAAAGCTTGGCGAGGACGTGGGGGTCCTTCGAGGAGGGAGTTAAGCCAGGCACGCGTCACACCAGACCCGCCGAAAAAAACACTAACACCCACCTAATATCGTGCGCGCACTTCCCTACCTTCAAGTAAAGGGCCGTACTTACAAGAGGAGGTTTTGAGGGGGGAAAAGTGAGGAGAAAGGAGGGAAGCTCAGCCCGGCGACCTAAAGGAAAAAATCTCTGCCGTCGGCGTGAGGGAGAAAAAGGTCAGCGGCAGGTTTGGGAAGATACAAAGGCCCTCCATCCTAAGGGGGAACCCGGGGTATCTTCCTTCTGGAGGGGGGTTCACACCACGTGGACTGCAACGGCGTGAGAAAAAATAAAGTCGGTCGGCCGTGGGGGGCAGTGTGACGACGCACATCAGTCTTTTTCGTAACAAGAATCCGTAATTATCAAGTGCAGACAGGGACCTCGGGGTGAGAGCGTGCATATAGACCGAATAAAAGGACCGGGACCAAAAATACTGCCAAAGGGGGGCGGGGGTGCTCCGTGACGTGCCACGGTCAAAAAAAAAATCTGGCGGTTGGACCCCCACCTCCGCCGGACGGCAAAAAGGGATGGTCAAAAAGTCAAGGCCTCTGGGGGCGACCGCCGCACGGTGCCTTGGAAATGGGATGAAGGAAGGCAAAAAAAATATGAAGTCCTCCCTGACCCCCGACACCTGAGGAGCAGTCAAGGGGGGGGGGCTTTTTAAAAAGAAACTGGAAAGAAAAAAAGGGTGGCAAAGGGGTGGCCAGGGAGAGTGCCTAGATCACGACCGGCGGCGACGGCAGGGGGGGGCGCAATCGACCCAACTTCTTCGTATAAAAAAGAAAATCCAGATGGGGGCGCGAAGACCGGATTCAAGGCAGAGAGGGGGAAGGCCGGACACGTACAACCGCACGAAAGAAGGGGCAAAAAAGCTGGTCTGGTCCAGGGGGTACGCGAAAGGGGCTGCGCCCACGGCGGTTCCCGAACAAGAGCAAAAGTTGTGCAACGAAAACGCGCCTGGGGGCGACGGAACTCGGCCTCGAGAGATAAAAAAACGAAGTCTCGCGAAAGAGGGCCCAAAACACACGGCCCAGGAGTTGGGAAAGGGGACAGAAAAAAACACGATCCGTGGACCAATATCGCGGGAAGGGGGGAACAGGGAACCGCCCTACGGGATTAAAGAGGGCAGTTCAGGAGTGGAACCAAAAAAACATCAGGCCGGGCCAGGTGTTTGAGGCTAGAGCCTGTGGGCGAGGTGGCGAATCGGAAAAAAAAGGGTAAACTCCCCATCGAGAAGAATGCAAAGGCAAAACTCTCCGGGTTTCGATGTTTGCCCAATCTGCTAGGGAGGAAGGCAACGGCCGAGCTGGAAAACGAGGAGGGGGAAATAGGTTCCTCCCCCACAGGTGGTGCAGGCAAGCAGGGTGATCCCGCCTCACGTGGGGATCAGAGGAAAACACCTGTCCTTCACGGGGTCTGCGTTCGAGTCAGACAGAAACAAGGAAAATCTCCCTGCGGGCAGGGGACGCAAAAAAACCACTGGGATCTTACACACTAAAGAAAGCTATCGATTAAGGTCGACGACGCTCCCGAGAGCAGGAAAGCAGACCTGACTTCGAAAAGGGGGGGATTTGGGTCAACACATTTTTGTGACAGTGTCCGAAAAAAGTGCCAGGACCGCACACACACGTCCAGGCCCGAACGGGATTAGTCAAAAAGGGAACGAGTCAGAGGTTAGGCCGTGTTGCCGGGAAAAAAAAAAAGCGCTGGCTTGATTGAACAGAAAGTTGCGCACCGGTGTAAAAAAGGCCGGTGAAAACCCTGCAGTGGTAAGCCACAGGAGACCGGGAAACAATCAGAAGCAAACGTCTGAGGGCTGAACCCAATAGGGTGGAAAAAACTAAGCAAAAACGTAAACCTGCCGCTGGAGCAAAAAAAGTTGGCGCCCCGCCCATACAAAGGGGAAAAGGAAATAGAGAAATGGACAAGGATCAGCTGAAAAGCCTCCACTGGCAACCCCGTAATGGTACCTCGTGCTCAGCCACTGCAAGAAAAACCTCGATCGCGGGTGGAGAAAAAAAGGGGGGGGTCTGGAAAACTTCCAGGTGAACGAGGAATAAAATAACAAACCGTAAGCCGCGGAGCAAACCCGGACGAAGCAAAGCCGCTTCAAAAAAAATGGTGAAGAGAACTTAAGGGACACACTTCCTGAGAAAAAGACCAGGCCGTCGGGCACCAGGAGGGCGGACCAAACAGGAACACAAGTCCAAATGTGGTGACAAAGATCAAAGAAAACGCTACTGGGCTCACGGGGGAGGAAATCTTCCGCAACTTGGGTGCCCCTCAAAAAATCAGCGCAGGGGGTAACGCCGGCGAAGGGAAAAGCCCAGAGATTTCCTCAGGGGGCGTCGATAGAGTAGACGCCGTTCCTCCTCACGCGGACGACAGGGAGACGGGGAAACGAGACCGACGGAAAGCGCTGAACTATGGGAAGGGTCCGCCATCGGCTAAAACACGTGTGAACAGAAAAAAAGACAAAGAGGGAAAAGACTGTCGAACAAGCGAATGGAAGCTCAGCGAAAGTAAAGGGAAGCCGCCCAATCTCACCGACTTCAACGCCCCGCCGGGGGAAACTCCGACGAATTCACAGTACAAGAGGGACAGAAAGGAAGACCAGGCCTCGATAAGATGGAGGCCCGGTCACGGCGCCGGAGTGGGTGAGGCCATGGGGCGGCCGAAGCGTGATCACAAACAGAAGAGGTCCCGAACAGTCCCGGCGAAGTCCAGTCCACCCCCACACGGGGTTAAAAAAAACCTCAAGCCCAAAAAGGTAGCGTGCAAAAGCCACCAACGGCAGAGCGAGTGGCAGGAATCAAAAGTCCATTCCCCCGATAGTACGAGTGGAAAAAACCGTCGAAGAAAAGCGACACCAATGAGTGCGGAGAAGTTCGTAGAAGGGTTATCCGGGTCGAGGATACCACGCCGACTGCAGGAATAAGTCCTGGCGAAGAAAGGAGACGCGAAAGGCCAAAGGACCAGAGCAGAAAAGCCCGCAAGAAACAGAACATTAAACATCTATACTCGGGGCAGGACAAAAATTAGCTTAGTTCCGGGGAGCGGAGGGCAATAACAGATGCGGGTCGGGCAACAAAAGGAAAAAAAATTAAAAAGCCGTCAAAAAACAAAAAGTGGACCGCGATCACAAAGCAAATCACCAACGGGAAAGAGGGGAGAAAGAGCAGGAACTGAAAAAAGGAGGAGAAAAAAAAGACACGATCCATCACCACGCGAAGGTAACAAGGCTGGTGCTTCGAGCCAAAAGGAACAACAACACGCCGAAAGAAGGAACTTAGGAAAAGGGGACAACAGGACCGGCCTCGCCGAAACAAGGAAAGAAAAGGTGAAAACTGCTGAAAAGAGGGCCTGGACAAGAACCTTCAAAGCAGGAAAGATCCACGAACAAAATGGGCTCCCCTGCCAACACGCGGGAGAACCGGGCCTGCTTCACCCGAAAAGACCAGAAAAAGAAACGAGGTCAGGGGAAACGAAAAACCCACGGGGGGCAAACGAGATACTGGGTTTTGAGGTGGGGGAGACGCGCCGAGCACTTGGAAAAAAAGAGAAGAGGGGAAGACGAATGCGAATCCACCCAGGAGAATTTCAAAAAAAAACCAAAATGCCCGAAAACGAACCGGAGCAACATGGTGGGGAATAACGCGACGACCAGTGCAAGAGTGGGGAAGCTCTTCGCTGAAGTGGGGGTGGACGTGGGGGTGGAAAGTGTTCCGCATCCAAGAGCAAAAAACCACAACCGCTCCTACCCAAGGAAAAGAAAATCATGAAAAGCATCCCGCCAAACTTGCCACATACGCAAGAGCGAAAAGCGCCGTTCCCGCAAAAAGGCTGCGCAAAAAAAAAAAGGATCACTCTTGGACAGTCAGTGAAAGGAAGAAAAAGTCAAAGCCGTCCTACGACGGGAATACCGAAAAAGAAAAAAAAGATCTGTCCCAAGGGGAACCACCGTTCCTGAAAAAAAAAAAAAAACCACAGCGTTGGTTGAATCAAAAGAGACGGTCGGGAAAAAGACCGAAGCGTTCTGTTGGGTTCGTCAAGAAGAGTAAGGATTCGACTCGACCGACACCCAGCCTAGAGGGGACGTAGTCGATTGTGCGCCGTCCAAAAAAGGAACCCCGTCAAGACGCTGGCCCTCACTAAAAAACCAGCCGCCCCAAGTCGGGAGGAGCAAGGTAAAG
>Ga0179593_1272026_pt1 | contig 10069 bp, 8 predicted proteins | sample CZODoug2_1_08_16_FD_185931 | JGI IMG/M metagenome (GOLD analysis project Ga0179593, IMG submission 185931) | Vadose zone soil fungal communities from Angelo Coast Range Reserve, California, USA - CZODoug2_1_08_16fungal (PacBio error correction) | ecosystem: Environmental > Terrestrial > Soil >...
AAAAGGGACGATGAGGGGCCACGGAAGAAACTCTAAAAGTCACTGGAGAAGGGGGGAACGGGGATTCTTTCGGGAGAATTTGGGGGCCCGTGTCTCCAAGGCCTACGCTGTAACTCAGTCAGGCCCAAGGAGGAGAAACGTCCCGCTAGCAACGAAAAGAGAGAGATCAAAAGGATGGTTGAAAAAAGTCAGAAGTGGGGCAGGGGGAAAGCAAAGGAAAACGCAGCTTCCTATTAGAGGTTGTCCGAAAAAAACGGATACAGCAGCAGAGGATATCGAGGAAACGTGAAAAACCACTACAAGGGGTGAGGGAGAACTGGAAGAAAACTACGAGAGACGGTCCTACCTTGACTATGTTGGGAGAAGGGGAGAAGAGGTCGGAAGTTTGGTGGGAAATTTTTTTTCAAATGGCCGGGGGAACATAAAGGAAGCTTGAAGATAAATAGGGGCGCTTGCAAAAGCCTGGGAAATTCAGGGATCAAAGAAAAACTCCGGGAAAGAGGAAAACAAAAGACCTCGAGTACCAGTTTGTCAAACAACGAAAGGAAAAAAAAGAGGAGACTCTCAAAAAAAACTACCGGGAGGGGAGCCAAATCGCCAAAAAAAACCATCGCCTGGCGGATCGTGGAACCGGGGGGACAAGGGGGGGGGGAAAACAACCCAGAGAGAAGGAGAGCTGTTACTCGAAACACCAGGGAGAAAGGAAGGGAGAAGGAAGAGACGAGGATAAAGGAAAATGTGTAACTGGTATCAGAAAGAATGGCAGGTCGGTAACCAATAAAGAAAATGGGAGGGGGGGAAAAGAGTCTCCCTCTAAGCGTGGAAAGAAAAACAGTGCAAAGGGAAACTTCACTGTAACCTGGGCTCGCGATCTTGTTGGGCGGGATGTGAGACACAGAACGAAAGCGGAAAGTCTCTGGAAGAGGAGGCGCGCTGGAAAGAAAACAGGGAATGTTCCGGCGTATCTTCTGGCCCGTTCAGGGAAACGGTTGGGGGAAGAGTGAGCTGGAAAGACTACCCCCCGTTGGGGTCAGAAAAAAAACTGAGTCGAAATGGGTTACCACCGAGACCAATCGTAATGAATTAAAGACGAAGGGCCAGGTAATGGTCGGGAGAGAAGACCCTAACCGGTGAAGGGTGGGAGGGAATTTATCCAAGGGGAGGGGGAAGGGTAGAAAGAAGGGTAATCCGACGGCCGCCAGCCCGCCTACTCACAGGGATGAGGCCCGGCGGAGAAAATGGCCTTGTGCAAGTGATGTAAACCCCACAAGGAAGGAGAAAAGTGACGCCTAAGGGCGCCAGGAAGAGGTTGAAATAAAGTGTGGAGTGCGGGGACATTTCTTAAAGAAAGGGGAACTATGAGGAGGAGAAATGTGTCGGCTATTTGGGCAATGGCCGGGTCCCAAGCGTGTCCATGGCCAAAGGAAGCGGCAAAAGGCGGGAAGGTTGAAGGAAGAGGGCGGGGGAGGGAATAGTTGAATACGGGGCCGTATCAAGAGGGGGGAGGGGGAGGGAAAAAGCACTGGGGAATATTATCAGGACGGTGGGACCGGTGTAACCTGGGGTGGGGGAGAAAGCAGGGGAGCGTAGACAACAGACTAACGCCAAGGAGGAAAAGTAGACCTTTCTTAGACCCTTAAGAGGGGGGCAGACCGTCTTCGAAGAAAGCGAAAAAAGATCAAGGAAGGTACCAATAAGGGGGTCAACCGTCCTTTACCCAAATGATCGGTGTTCTCTCGGCAAACGGGGGGATGGAGGGGACTCCTCATGAACAGCCGCGATCAACCCCGAATCGCCAGGAGGGGGGGGGGAGGGCGATCCTTGGAGGGGGAGGGATTTCCTTGTACTGAAGGAAAGGCATACTCTAAGGGAACCCTGAGTGGCAGACCAAACCGGTCAGGGGGGGGAAGGTTGGGCGGGGGGCGGGGAGGAAAGGGGGGGGGATTCCCCCTTATAAAGAACTTTTGCTCATGGAACAACGGACAAACTGTAAAGGCAACGTCCATTCAAAGAAAAGGGTCTTAAATGAGGCGGACTGTTACAAACGCTCAAAGTCAAAGAAAGAGGAGTCGGGGGGCTTGGGGGAACTGCTTGGTAACGCCTTACCTTAAGGGGATGAGCAAAGCGCAAAAAGGAGACGGGATGCGAGATTCGCTTGGCAGAATTCCCCTTTGAACCGGGGAACGGGGAAGCAACAGGCCCGCCCTCTTAGCAACGTGCGAAAGGAGAGATAAAAACAACCACTTATTAGAGGAAGAGGGCCAAAAGCCTCCCGCTGAAAACCCGCGAAGCCGGGGGTACTCGACAGTCCAGGCAGAGAAAAACTCAAAAGTACAAGCAAGCGAAGTGGGTCCGGGAGGCCATCAGCGGCGTCCCAACATCGTCTACGAATCCAGGTCCTTCCCTACAGACCTTAAAGTTGGGAAGGACGGGGGGGAGATAGAGAGGAAAAAGGTGCTGCACAGTCGGGGTTACTAAACTTTAAAGCTGCTCACAGAACGTCAACTAAACTCGAAACTAAGCTTATAATGGGAGGTTGACCCCTCCCAGAGAAAAGCAAGGGGGGGGGGGGCACCAAAGACCTTCCAACTGTTGACTCTACAATTCAAGTCCTGCAAAATTTAGGAAAAAGTCAGCATCCAGAACATCATCGAATCGATAATAAGGAATCTTATGAATCGACAGGTTACTAATGTCAGCTGTCGAAAAAGGTTAAAAATGGATATCCATACACCGGGACCGGACGATAGGGGGGTCACCCTACGGTAGAGGAAAAGAATGGTCTTCAACTCAGGAACTCGCCAAAGGGGTACCGCCGGAGAGATTTTCTTCAATTAAGGGACGGAAAAAACCGAGTAAGAACCCTTTCCTGGAGCCGAGGGTAAAAAACAGATTGTCCGAGTGAAAGAACGAAGGGCTTCACCACACCCGAAACTGTACAAAGGAAAACCCAGGCCCTCAAGACTAATTGCATTTGACGTCGGCGAAGGCGGTCTTGAAATCATCTAGAAACGCCCAAAAGGACGTCAACCTTCAACGCGAGCCAGACTCGAGGCAACGGAAAAAAGAAGGAAGTCAAAGGGGGAATAAAAGACAGGGGAAAAAGGGATGAAAGCTGGTCCAGCACATAACTCAAAAGCCCAGGCTCTGGTGGACCCGTAAGAGGTTCTTGAAGCAGTGAAGCAGCGACCCCATGGCTCAAGAAGGAAGTGGAGGAGTTTCATTTCCAAAATACCAAAGGGAATTGTCTCATTGAAGGAGAAGGGGCGATGGAGGGACCCGGCGGCCTTTGGGAAGGGTTGGGTGAGGACAACTCAAAGTATCCGCCACAGCGAAACCCTTGAAAGGGGACGATAAGGAAACCGACAATCGCGTCCCCTTTGGGGAAAGGAACCACACGAAAGGGGGGGAAAAAAGGTGCACACGGGTAGAAACAGTCAGGGACATGTTTGAAAACCCGAATCGTCAAGAAGAGATAGAACATCAGCAAACCCTTGGAAAGGGAGGACCCAAGATCTACTCAAAGACAACAAAGGAAGTGTCGCCCGCAGAACCCTGGAGGAAAGACCCGCCGCAAGGGGCGAGGGGCTTAGGGGAACCGTTCGCAAGGGAAAAGAAAAGTCAAATTTACATGAAGTGGAACAAGAGTGGGAGGGTTTCCCAACGGGGGTCAAAAAAAAACATTGGCGGAAAGGGTACGGGAATAAACTGGGCAAAAAAAAAAAAAATTAATCAAGGGGAGGAAAAAAAGTAACAAACATTAAGAAATAAGGCCGTTCGCGGGGAGGGACGTACGAACACTCCTGACTTTAAGGGAAACAAGCTCAAAGTAAAAGCAGGAGGAGCGGTTTGGTCCACAGAAAGAGGGTTCCGGGTGGGGAAATTAAAGACAAACCCCTTAGGGGGGAGGAAGAGGTCCGCCTCCCCTCTTTTCAAAAAGGTTTACAGAAAGGGAAACGAGAGGTTTTGGGGAGGGTCCATTAACCTTCGGCGTGAGGGGGGCTCGCAGTCCGGAGAAAAAGAAATTATCTTCAGAGAGGTGTGCCGCATTTGGCACAAAAAGAAACACAAGGGAAACGAATGACAAAAAGAGAAAGGACGAGGAAGCGTCCATTGTTTTTCGGAATCAGTTCGGCCACGACCAATCTTTTTGGGGGAGCCGCCGGAAAAAGGGTCCGAGTAACCGTAATCTGCTGAAGCTCGAACTGCCAACCAAGAGCCGAAGGAGGAAAAAGCCTCGTAAAAGGGGAGGGAGGGTAAAAAAAAAAAAAAAAAAAAAAAAAAAAAAAAAAAAACATCCATAAGAGGACAGGCTTGAGTTGCTAGGCGACGGGGGGTTCAAAAGTAAAAAAGGTCGGCGTTGTAGAGAGGGCGAAAGTCTGCCTAAAAGGGAAAAAGAAACAGGGGAACCGCGGCGCTTGAAAGAAAAAGAACGCTATGAAGGGTGGGGGCCTGGAGCGAGAGGGGGGCCTCGGGCTCATAGCCCTCTATCTCATCGAACACCAAAAGAAAAGAGGAGAAAAATTTATATCGGACAATTCGGCTCTTCAGGAAAACCCCTCCCGTCTACGAGTGAGTAATTTAAAGGGGGGCGGGGAGGATCTTTTCGGTGTCCGAAGTGTGAGCAAGGCGACGATAGACTCCTCCCATCTGCTTCTACCAAAGAGAAAAGCCACTCTCTCCTCGAATGAAACCGACACCAAGACCCGAGAAGAGAAGGAGAGGAATATGGATTTTGATCATTTCGAGAGAAGCATATATGAAAGAGGAAAAAAGTTTCCTCTGGGAAAAAAAAAAAAGGTCAGTAAATGGACCGCCCCCAGAGCCTAAGGAAGGTTGGAAAGGATAAAACTTAGAGCTTGAGTTTTTCAAAAAGGAAGGGGGGTAACCTCAACTTGAGGGGAAGGAGAGCCGGGAGCGATAGAAGGACCTGGAAATACGAAAAGTCGGCCTCCTTGGGCGGAGAGGAAAAACCTCTAAAAACGGAAAAAGTGGTCCAGTAGGACCCTCTGAAAACGACGACGACAGGGGACTACGGTATAAAAAAATCAGAAAACACCAAAAGAGGAACTGATTTTTCGGGGAGTAGGAGGGGAAAAAGAAGCCGACGATAACCTCTCGCTGGGGAAAGGTACTCTACTGTCAAGCTGAACCGAAGGGATGAGAACTGGGTGTAATGGTAAAAGGAAAAGGAAGGAGCCCATTTCCTGCAGGGGGGGCTAACCCACTGCGGAGCTTTCTCTAGGGGGGGAACAATAAGATGTCGACACTCTACCACCGCCAGAAAGGAACGGCAAGGGAGTGCGCGATCTTACCCTATTTGTCATGAGTGGAATCAGGAACCGCCATAAAAATCGCGGAAAATGAAGGCGGCCGCAGAACTTGGTCAGAGGGGGCAAAAAATGTCCAGGAATGTTCCACGTTTTTGTGGCGAGTTAGGAGAAGGGGTAGGGACGGACGAAACCCGTGTGGGAAGTAAACCTGATCGACGGGGGAAAGACATACCGCCTGGACAAGGAAAAAAAGGGTGGAATTCCAAGTTACGCATGGGAACTGTCGGAACCCGGCAAGGGATTTCCTAAAGGGGAGGGGGGGGGAGGAAAACATGGGAGTACGGGGAAACTATAAACTATCCGAAAGGCAACCACGGGGGAAAGGAAATACCTGCTTGGAGGAACCGAAAATTCTTTTCAGGGAGAGCAAGACAAGGTAATGAGGAGAGGAAAACGGCGCCGTTGGAAAGCCACGCCCGGAGAATGGCCTCCTGTGGACTGGAAGAGAAAAAACTAAAAAAAGGGACGAGCACAACTTAGGCTGCAAACTGTGGAAACCGGCGGGGTGCACTGGGGGGGAGTTCGCATACCAACCTAGGGGAGTTATCCGAACAGACGAAAGATGGGTGGTGTTTATCCAGCCGGGGAAGAACTGTTGAAGCCTTATAAGAGAGGAGAAACGCAACTCGATTTATGAAGAGGAAGGGGTTTGGGACAGGTTTACCCAAAAGTTTGGAAAAGAAGGGAGTGATGCTTAAGAAAAAAGAGACAAATAAAGGCCACTTGGTCACTCGCCCAGTACTGCCGCAGGACCCGTGCCTAGATGCCAGAAGGAGGAGGGGGCGAGCATAACGCGCGAAGAGAAGGCGTACACAAGCTAGAAGGAACGCGTCCCCATAAGGCCATAAAGAACGGGTCAAAGAGACGTTACTGTGGGGATAGAAAATAAAGAGCTCAGTCGGCGACTCGAGCGCAACCTTTAGAGATCTCGGATGGAGGAGGAGGGGAAGTATGGGGGAGGAGGGGGTCCTGGGAAAAATTCGGTAAGGGAAGGGACCGGTCAAGAAAGTCTAAACGGAAGTCTTCGGAGGGCCAACAAAAAACTGCAGGTTAAGGGGGCGTTGCAGAAGGCGCGTTCAAGGAACAGCCCGTGTCCGAGACTGTTCTCTCTGGGGGTCACCAGGCAAAGGTAGCATCGGCCTTCAAAGGAGGTGATTAACAAGAACTGTGGGTCAACCGGCTATCGTGAAAAAGAAAAGCAGAGACACCACGAACGCCGGGGGCCTGGTTCAGGGGAAAGGGGAACTGCTTATTGCTGTGCCTGGGGGCACGCTCAGTGACGCCACCGAGGGAGGGGAATCCCTTGTCTTACTCAACCTGGACACCAAAGAAACCGGGACCGGCTCAGCCCCAAGGTCAACAAAAAGAAGAAGTGTCGGGGGAGGGATTTGATTCTTACCACAACAAAGGGGGAGAGAGAATCGGCAAAGAACCGAAACCCGAAAAAACAAACTGCCGGGGCGTGAACGTCAGGACGATCCAAGGGAATAGAGCCAGAAGCTGAGTTACACAGAAAGAAAGGTAAAGCGACAAGTCGACTAACAAGAAGGGAGAAACAGCAAAGACCAAGGCAAAAGACGAAGCAGGGGCTTTGGGGTAAGGGAGCGTGCGTGGGTTCTTAGAAAAACGAAGGGTGCCGAAGGGAGGATGGAAAGGAGAAAGAAGGCTCTTTGCAACATCTCGAACGATAGTAGAAAAGGGAGGGGGGGGACACGAAAAAACGAAAGCAGTAACAATAGAAAAGACCACCACGTCAAAACGAACAGGGAAAAAAACATCAAGAAGAAGCTGGAATGCCCTTTCTTCATTGCAAAAAAAAGGGCCAATCCACCAGAAAAAGGGCAGAAAAAGCCGGAGAAGCAAAGATATCAGAAAGGTTTGAAGAAGCAATCACTGTTATGGAGAGCCCACGAAGAAAAAGGATTGACAGAAGTCACAGCGAAAAGAGGGTTCACTCCTAAGACGAGAGAAGGTACAGCCGAGTTCGTGCCCCGAAGAAATAAATAGGGGGGACTAAAAATACTGGGAGGCCACCCATCTTTCCAGGGTCGAGGGGCCAAGGAAAAAAAACTCCAGCACACCCAGCCAGGGGAAAAGGGGCAACACACAAAATCCTCCTCCATGAACGGCTTCAAGAAGGGCTTAACGAAAAACATCGAGAGAAACAAGCTCCTTCTGCACCTGCGACTATACACCTCGAAGAAGAGAGAAGGAAACACAGGCCACAATTTACTGAAAAAGACGACAGGAAGCATGATCGAGATGGCACAGAAAATCTCCCGCCAAGAGGACTTACATTTTAGGAGATGTGTCGAAGAGGAGGGGACACCTTTCTCGGCCTGGATGGGGGGAAAATGAAATTCGCTTCAAGCAGCACAGCGAGAGTCAGGCAGGGGAGGGGGGGGGGAAGGTGCACTATTCGGTAATTACTTAGGTTCGCAAAGAAAAAAAACTGGGCTAAACCTGCCAAAAAGAGAAAAGGAGGACGGATCAACAAAAGGAAAAACACTGGAAGGGTACGCTCGTGGCGTTAACGGGAAGGTGGCAAGAAACTGTGGTACAAACATGAAAGGGGTTATACACACCATGTTGGGGAGGGGACCCACACAAGACCTCGACTCGGCACCACCATGGGAAAAGAGGGGCCAAAGAGCAGGCGACAGCAACTCAGCAAAAATAGGGAACAAGGACTCCCGTCTTCCAGCGACCAGGCGAAAAAGGGCGGACGTGGCGGGGAAGAAAAAATAACAAAAAATATCTCCTCCAGAGAGCCACTTCGATGAGGGCCAAAGGGAAAGAGTTGTCGTTACAGATCTGCGCAGCGGCATGCAAAGGAGTCGGATGGTTCGCCGCAAAATTTAGGAGGGGGTAAAGAGGGACAAAACACGAGACAGCTCGGGGTCGCAGAACGTACGCCTCGGAAGGCCCTAACAAGGGAGATGCTCTTCTTAATTGCCTTGAATAAAGAGACAGAGGGGGGGGTGGGATAAGCCCTCTAATCCCCCAGGAGAGGAAAGTGGCGAAAGAAAAAGGCCTGACCCCCCTAAGTTGGGAAACAAGGGAGAGAGGAGGTTGTTGGCAGCGTCCTTCCGGGGCGGAAACTGACCCGAAATTGGAGAGTCACACAAGTGCGAGGGGAAAAAGGATACGCCCCACCTGCGATAGGAGCAAGAACCACCTATCACTCTGAGAGGAGAGAAAGTGGAGAAAAGAAAATGGGGGGTGTCGCAGCCGGGAAGTGTGTAGAACGAGGAAAAGAAGGAAAGCTGATCTCCTGCTCCAAACTCTGCAAAAGGCCGAAGAAAGTGAAAAGAAAAAAGGGAAGACACCTGAGTGCTGTCGTTAACAACAGCCATTCGGCAGAAGAGGGCTACTAGCGGGTGGAGAGGGAGGGAGGGACGGCCTTGGCGAAAAGAAAACACGAACAAGGAACGCCACGACAAAGGGGGGAAAAAGTGACGATCCGAAGTGCTTCCTGGGGGGGGAAGGTGCGAACGGAGCAAGGAGGAAAGATGACCCTAGATCGAGAGAAAAAAACAACAGGGGAAAAGAAAGGAAAAGGAATCGGGATCGCAAAAGCCGAGACAGAGCCCTCCCCACTCGAAAAAGTGGAAGTTAAACGTGGCGGAAATTGACCCCTGGGTCGTGGAAGGAGGGGGGACGAAAGGAAAGGAGAGAAACCCTCGCCGGAAGTCTCTGACTACCAAAAGAAGCTAGCAAGCAAAGCTCAGAATTGTTGTACTAGGGTAGAGAAGCCTTACGACCAAGACGGGGATAATCAAAAGGAAAAGTGGGCTAGCAGCGCGGTCGCCTACGGAGACCTGCTGAAAGACCAAGGAAACACCACTGACATTTCGGAAGACTGAACAAAAAAACTACGAAGAGAGGAAGAACAGGGACGTTGGGGTCGGAACTCCTCTTAACGCCGGGTGTGTGCCAACTGTCCGGGGGAAAAGAAGGACGATTGGATTACTGACTAAAGAAAAGGTAAAGGACTAAAAGCCTGATAAAGCGCGAAAAAAATCCGCCGTTACTTCCGGCTGAGAACTCTAGTGTAATCACCACAAGAGGTTCCACGCTAGATAACAGGAGAGGAAAATACTCCTACCGGGGTGGAGAAGGGAAGAGTATAAGAAAGGCGGGGGAACGTAAAATGAATGCAAGAGATGCGACAGGGTTTTCTCTGAATGAACAGGAGGAATCAACACCTGCCTGAAAAGACAGGAGGGGGGTAATTGCTCGTCTCGAAACTGAGAAAGGGAAGACATAACTTGCTTGTACCCAACTGGGAGGGGAAAGGGGCGGACGTTGGAGAAGACCGAGTACGTAGACCAAACGAACTCCCTGTAACGAGGGGGTCGACGTACCTTTAGATGAGGGGGGGAAAATGACGACTAAAAAAAAGGAGCGCGCAGAAACGTTATGGAATCAGGAGTCTGAGAGGTCTTTCCTCGGAGGGTATTAGAAGGATGAAGTGATGGGGGGGACTTGGGAGGAGGGAGGATTCTGGACGCGAAAACACCCTGTTGTCGCTACGACGACTGCTGAGCACCTATCATAGGGAAAAAACCTTTAACACGTGACGAAGAGGTGAAAGGATAAACTGGGCCCCATTCTCTATTTTCATGGAGAAACGACAAAGACCGGAAGGTCTAGGTTGGACAGAGGGATTTACCCAGTGGCACTGTTACAGTAAAATACTATTGTAAGAAGCCAGACCGTTTCTAGACTAGGGA
>Ga0179593_1355936_pt1 | contig 10069 bp, 14 predicted proteins | sample CZODoug2_1_08_16_FD_185931 | JGI IMG/M metagenome (GOLD analysis project Ga0179593, IMG submission 185931) | Vadose zone soil fungal communities from Angelo Coast Range Reserve, California, USA - CZODoug2_1_08_16fungal (PacBio error correction) | ecosystem: Environmental > Terrestrial > Soil >...
GATTAATCGCCTGGAGATAAGGATAAGATGAAAGGGACTTGAGCTCTGGTCGTTGGCGGGAAGCGTCTTGGGGGGGGTACTGAAAGGATCAATGTCCGGTTGTTTCTAGATCCAAGGAGATTGGTCTACTTCTTCGTTTTTAGAAATCAGCTCATGGAAAGGTAAAAATCTAGTGAATCCGTACAACGAGTTGAGGATGGAACCGTCGTGGGGAGGAGGGAAGGGTTCTAGGAAATTAAAAGAAAGAGAACGAGTCCCTGCTCATCAAAGTCAGGTGCTGTCAGTAACAGGACTCTTTATGTGGCTTGGGGAGAAAAAGGGTCCTAGTGGGGGAACCGAAAAGGGTAAGTGGGGAACTGGGTAAAGATAAAAAGATAAAACAAACCGGGGGAGTGGGAGTCATGGAGTGCAGCACATTTTCTGACAGGTCTAGGGAAAGAGAAGAACAGCCTGACCTAGACTGGACAAGAGAGAGTCTCCCGCCTAGCAAAAAGAAACGAGGGTGGGAAGAAAGGTAACGAATCGTCGAAGAGGGAGAGATTGGGTAAGGACACGATGCCAGTAGAAATCAAAAGCGTATCGAGTCACAGGCTTTTAAACGTTAGTGGGCAAGGTAAGATAAAAACTGGGATAGAAAGAGCGGACGAGGAAGAACCAAGGGAATAAATGGGAAAACCGTCTTAGAGAGAGAAAAGACAAAAAAACCTGTAAAGGCTCTACAGTGCCAACTTGACCGCCGTGTCCACGCATGGTGCAAGCCGGGGGGATCTCTCAGCAAAAAACGACATAGTGGTCAGCGACGACCAGGTGTCCAAGGGGATCTACAAGGGAAAGAGCTTGCTGTTCGGGGGCAAGCCTTCCCCGGAGGGTGGGAAAAAAAACGCAGGCGCAAGAACTCACCGACGAACTGTCAAAAAAAATGAATCCAGTATGTTTGTCTATAAGGGGTAGAAGCCAGGCGTGGCAATTTGCTTGGAAGGAATAAAGACTGAATGTGGCCATAAACAAGGAGGAGGGGGTACGCACGTGGAGGGGGAAAAAGAATACAAAGAGGAGAAGGGGAAAGCTTGAAGTTCGATTATAGGCCTCCTCTCTCACAAAACATAGTATGAGAAAGAGAACAGTGTACCCGCACTGTCTCTAACGAATCAAGAAAAGGGGCAAAGTAGAGGTAGGGGGAGGAAGTTTCAGAGTTCGACACTGAAATAGAAAGGATAGGGAAAAAGGTTTGTAGTGCGCCGTCCATACACCGGGCCTCTATCTGAGATCGCCCGTCAGGTATCGGGGAACCAAAGAGGAATAAGGGCTTCAACAGGACACGATTTACCGCGGGCTCAGGTCTCCTAGACACGCAGAAACCGGCCGGAGGGAAGAAAACAGCAGCAGAACATTCAGTCATATTCAAGTTCCCCGTTCGTCGATATAAGAGTTCGGGGGAGCAGGACTAAACCCGGTTGAGCATTCGTGGCGAAGCACTGGGCACTTGAAGCATGAGAGCAGCAAAGGGATGGGACATAGGGTAAGAAATGCCAGACTTTAGTTATTACTAAACTGCGTCATCTCCGATAACGAGTCCCAGTGTAATGAAAGAAAAGACACTATTCAAACTCAGTGCAGCCGGTACCGTAGCTGAACTGGGGATTGAAACAAAAAGAAGGGGTCATCTGTTGAAAAAAGGAAGACAGATGGCGAAGATCTGTTATTTGTCAAGGCAGGCCTCTTAGGGAAGAGGATAGAAGATGGCAGAGAGGGGGTTGGGAGCTCAGAGAGAAGTAATGGAAGGGGAGGGGTATTGTTTCTCACTGTCGAAAATGTAGCGTAAACCTCAATATTCCGCGCACGAAAAGGATTGGAGCCGGGATAGAGGAAGAGGCCGTTCAAGGAGGAGGGAAAAAATGAGGGGGAATGGCAGGTGGGAAAACAATACAAAAGCGTAAAGAGAGACTGAAAAAAGAGACTCTGCGTTGATTCCTAGAAGGAAAAAGCGCAATTTAAGAAAGCACGGAAGGGGTAGGACGAATTGCCGACGAGAACTTCTTACCGTAAATTTCCATCCTATCCAACTCGGGGTTCAAGGAGAAGGCTGGAAAGGGACTCTATTGAAACCCAGAAGCAGTGCCATCGCATGGACAGGATCCCCAACTGGCATGAGCAGTACTTCGAGTACAAAAGAAACTCACTAAATAACATAGGGATTCAAGAGGACATGAAAGAATGATATGGCATGGGAGAAAGAGTAGGGGACAGAAGGAGGACTGTAAGAGTTAAGGCCTGCTTCAAGGATCCTAGAGAGACAGAGAACGCTGTGGGCCACCCATAAGGGGGTAACTAATTGAGATGGGAAAATAAGGTACTCGTTTGAACGTATACGAGGTCCCTGACGCGGGAATAAGCTGGGGGAGGAAAAAAAGGGAGAGGAATAAGCGAGGAAGCAACACGGCGGTTTTCGCCAAGAGGGCTAAGACAAGGAAAGTACCGTACGGAGGGCTGCGAAAGGCAAGGCGATCCGTGACAAAAGGGTCCCATACATACTTCTTGGGGAGAAAAGGTACAAGTGTATCGGGAGAAGTAGACGAAACGGTGAAGCTGCGCAGGTTTGAAACATTCGAGAGATAGAGAGTCCTTAAGCTTCGTACAACATGCGTATAAGCACCGTAAAAGAGGGGGGATGGACGCAAAAGGTAGGAATAAAACTAGCTTTCCAGAAGAAAAAAAAGGCGGCCAGACGACCTGGAACATTGACCACGGTTACTCGGTATATATTCCAGCCTAATCTTCTCCACAAAAAGAGGTCAGGGGGCGGAATGATTCTGGGGGGGGGGAGAGGAACTTCCGAAGGGGAACCTTGGGTAAAGAAGGAAAAAGTCCGCCAAGACTTCCGAAGGCGGCTGGGGTCGTAACGTTTACCCTGCCAAGAGAGGTTCACGTGTATGTAAGGGGGGGGGCGTGAAGAGAATCAAGGGCACTTACAGGGGGTTCTCCAGCGGGTTGTAATTTGACCAAAGAATAAAAAGAATGCGACAAGAAAGTACAAGGAGGCTATCGTCTTGCAGGAGGGGGGAAGTGTGTCATCGAAAGGACCCGAAGGAAGCGTTCTAAACGTAATCGGCAAGGAATGGGGAGAACTGCGTCGCCTGACTTCGCTTGAAAAGAAATAAACGGAAAGACACTAGATAATCGGAAGGAGTTAAAAGAGTGAAAAAAGAGGCAGCGGGGGGAGCCTGACGGTAAGATCGGCCTTCTAACTCCTCCTAGTGGTCAACGGGAAGGGAAGCTCTGAGGTCGCCTGGGACGACTTGAAGCTTGCTCTAACCAGATCACCATCTAGGTAGGGGTCGGCCAGGGGGAAAGGAAGAAGGCATATAAGAGACAGTCAAGCTATCGTTTAATACTCTTCGACAGTCCTCTGGGGTGGCTGGAAAATAGAGATGAAGCAAGGACGTACTTACTTGCCACGTAGAGAGCTAAAGGGTCGAAAAACCCGGAAAGGAGTGGAGCAGCAGAAGGCTGAGCAGGAGACCTCTGGAACTGAAATCTTTCACCAGGTGAGGGAACAAGATTATCACGGCCAGAAGGGGGAAGGGAATCGGGGGGCGGGTCGAGAGGTAAGAGGAAATGGCTCCTTTGGCGGTAGCATGTGCTCCTACTCCTCACGGGCAACGATGGAAAAACCTTGCCTCCACAGAGAAGGAGTCAGTAAGTGGCAGAAGAAAATTAACGAAGAAAACAATGGAATAAATAGAGACACGACCTAGAGGCTATTAGGGAACTTCATGGAGAAAAAAAAAAAAGAACCCGGTGATCCGCTCACATGAAATCATACGGGAAAATTTACTAATATATGCATCTTCTCACTGGGTATAAAGAGGGTCTGTATGGGCACGGAGCCACCACTTACCAAAAAAAAAAAAGGGATCGGGGGAAAAGGGGGAACGGATTGAGCGGGGCCGGGGAAAGATGAGAGGAGGAAAAAAGTTCATTATCTACCGAGGGGGTCCGGTAGTAAAGGAAAGGGGGCGTGTTCGGCGAGGGAGAGGGAAAATTGGTCCTTCTACTGAGGAGAGGAGAATGACCATAGGAGTAATGGAAAAAGCTAGTTCTAACATTCTCTTGTCAAGAGGTTGGAGCGTCAACAGGGAACGGAGGTGCTAAACGTCGGGTCCCTAAAAGGTGGGGGAGGGGAACGTCAGCCGGAAGGGAATCACCGGTAAAGAGGAAGAGGGGGGAGTAAGTAGATGAGAATACTTAGAGACCTTTCATGTCGTTCTATAATTGGAGGGGGCACATCCAGTCTTAACTTACAAAAGGGGGACAACCTGGTACATGGACGGAGGGGAGACATTGTTCGAAAGGTGAGACGGGGAATAAAGAAGGAAGGGGGGGGGAGATCGTATCTTCGAACTACACCATCTTTTAAGAAAGACGCGAGCCGTCCCGACCTTACTTATAAAAAACGGCGCGAAGATATGGCCTAAGGGGGGGGGATGAGAGCAAATTCAGTCGCTCCCGCCACATCGGGCTCCATGCTCGAGGTAAAGGGAGAGGGAAATAGGAGAAAGAAAGAGTGCCGCTCGGCGGAGGAGGAGTCTTCATTTCAATAACTTTTGTGTTCGGGGACGTCGTCCTTTTTAACTGCCATCTCAGAGAAAGGACAAGTACTTGAAGGGGGTCGGTGGGGGAAGATGTGACTGAAAGGGGGTGAGGGGGGACTGTGCCAGAGGACCATTGGGGAACCTGACAGTCTGGCAGGAAGTAACCGTTGGGGTTCAAGGAAGGAAAGTTGCGAGAGGGTTAGGAGATTCTAAACAGTTCCAGCAGACTTCCCGACCCCCGATTTAAAAAAAACTTGCCATTGGTAGAGAAGAAGCTGATGCGTGGGTGATCTTACGCAGGTAAGGAATGGAAGAATTAAGGTAAGAAAACTCGTTTTTCCTTACCTTGGCACACCATCTAAAAGGGATGCATCCTAAAAAGACAAACAAGCGTAGGGAGAGGGAAAGATAAAAAAAGGGGGGGGAGTAGGCAAGGGGGAAACAGGGATGGGGGACTACATACGGGACCGCTTTTTAAAATTGCCTGACTGCGTAAGTCAAGGCTCTAAGGGTCATGAAAAAGGGGAATTGGTGTACATCGGGTTAGAAAGATTGAGAAGGAAACCTGCTGAGAAAATGAGAAAGGGAGTAACAAGAAGCGACAACACGTTTGTCCGGCGGCCTTCATTCGGGGGAAAGGGGGGGATTCTTTCAAAGAGTAGGAAAAAGACCAAGAGGGGGGAGAACACATCAAAGAAGGAAGGCGCACCGAAAGGAAGAAGGAAAAACGAGAGAATGAGTGCCAATTCACCCGGCTCTACCTCTGGGCAAAGGTAGTGACCTGGCCTAAGGAACTCCTCGATGTTGCCAAGAGAAGAGGGGGGAATCGGTCTCTAGCTTACGTTATTGGATGTCTTCGGCCTAAACCGGTATCTGGGGTTGAAGAGCTCCGCGCTTCCCAGAAACGAGGGCCGTGGGGTGGGAAAAGATCAGGTTGAGGGTCGGCAGGGAGGAAAGGTTTGTTCTTTGTATCCGTCCTGAGAATGGGAATTAGCGAACCACATACTGCAGGTTAGGGAGAGGCACGCGAACCTGCTAAGGGAATAGGACAAGGGTAAAAGCTGAAAACGCTGAGATGGGGGGGAAGAAAGAGAGAAACGAAACGAGGACGAGATTATTTCATGTTAAGCTTGCTGCGCAGGTCGCACGTTTGAGGTCCTTTCTGCAGGAGAACAACGGGAAGGGGGAAAAGGGGGAGGGAAAATCGTGAGGAGAGAGAACTCGTGAAAGAGAGACGAAGCTAGGAGGACAGGGTGAATGAGAAAGAGATAGGCGTGTATCTGACTCAGCAGGACTCATACACTCCGAGCCCTCTTATCCGCCGGCCCTACCTCTTCAGGTCTGAGGGTCAATGCAGGGGTCGGCGGCTAAGGAAGACGGTCGGCGAACTGGTTGTACTTGGTGGATCCTGCCATCCTGCTTCCAAAAAAAAAGTGATCATCGATTCAAGCTCTTCATCTGAGACACGTCAAGGACCTGACAAAAAAAGGGGTGTGCGCGAGAAGGGTGAGAGGAGGGGAGGCTTTACCTCATCAAAATATGATCGGGAAGGTACCCTTGAGGGGATCCGCTTTGGACGAAGTCAGGTCCAGGTCGAGGGACAGCATGGCCTGAGGGAGGGAGAGCCCAGGTGTGAACACCCAGGATCGGTAGGCCTCACGTCTCTTAACTCCTTTACCGAGGCGAGCTCAGGAGGAAGAGGGAAGGAGAATGAGCCGAGGCCGGAGTGAAAGATTGGAATCACGGGACGAGCTTAATCGACTCGGCGGGGGATCGCGTTTACAGCAGCCGGGGGGAAAGGTTTTGAGAGAGGGAGGGGCAACGAGTCTGCTTCCTAGGCTTGGTCCATCTAAAGGGACGGAAAAAGGGAACTCATCTTCGCATTAAGCTCCTCGGGGGAAAGGGGACTAGAAGAGGTGGGGAGGCGAGAGAGAAGAGTCTCAGCTGTTGACTGTGTAGACTCAAAATTCTTCCATAGACGGAGTCATCTACGGGGGGCCATAAGGGGAGGGCAGAAATGGAAGTGGGGCATGCCGCGCACGGAAAAAATCCTCTCTATTAGAGCGCGTTAATACTCACCGGGAGAGGGGCCCGTGGATGGAATGGAGGAGGGAAATGAATCGCCCGCGAAGGAGGAGGTACATGGAATCAGTCCTTTTCTATTAGCGGGGAGTTGAGAATTGCTCTCACACCCTCCGAGTCCAAGAAAAAAGCTCCGTGAGGAGAGAGGAAGGGCCAGTGAGGTTGGGAAAAAGGCACATTTGACGGTAAGTGGCAAACATGTACCCGAAAATATTCCCTGTCTTCGTCCAGCCCGTCATCAGGAGAAAGGCTGGGTCCATCCAGGTAGAAGAGAAGAGTCGATTGGTATTTCGAGGAAGGAAGAGTCATTAGCGTTCTGCAGTGCGGTAAAGAGATCGCAAAAAACTTGAAAGGGAAATTTTGTCATAATAGATGATTGGAGTAGACCGGTAAGAGGGGGAAAGAGGGAGGTGAGTGGGCCACTTTTATTGATGCTGTCCATCGTGAGCTCCGGGTTGCGAAGGGCACGCTGTAAGGGTGCTCGAAGGGGGAGGGGTAGCCGTTCCTACCTTAATGTTCATGGGAAACAAAAGGGATCAAAAGCGTGCCTGTCGGCATCAAGATGGGGGGGGGAGGAGGAGAAAAAAGTGAATGCTTGTGCATGTTGTGGATCCGAAAGGCTAGAAGGGGTCCGTTGAGGCGTAGGGGTCAGGGCCCTAGTGAAAAGCCGGGTGAAACGGGGGAAAGATCAGGAGGGCCGCGCGTGTGTGAAAAAAAAAGGAAAGGGGAAGTCTTAATGTTTACTCTGGTTCAACGTCCCAAGCACCCCCACAAAACCACCCAAACGGTTGTAAGGAAACCACAAAAGAAAGGGGGTGGCCAAGCACTATAAAGTAGGGAAGGGAAGAGAAGACCTATTCCATCTGGCGAAGCAGCGTCGAGCAGCTGAAAGTACAGCGGGACTCTTGAGTCTAGGTCTCGACGTTCTGTGAGGAGTGGGTACTAGGGGGGAAGAAAAGGAAGGGAAAGGGGGGGTGGCTCTCGGAACAAGGAGATTGGACATGCTCGTTGTACGCTCGCTCTGAATCAAAAGAAGGGGGGATAAAGGCAACGTTTTGGGGGAAAAGGACAAGCGGCGTCGAGAAAGAGAGGGGAAGAAAAAAAGGGGGGAAAGGGTCAGCTGATGGTCGTCTACAAGCAATAGGATTCTCTCCGGTATTCGCCTCTGGGGGTTTGTGATATCCAAAAGGGAGAACTAGTGGAAGAAAGGGAGAGGAGGACGATGAACTAGGCTGCCACGGTTAGGGCGAGACTCTTAGTTGCCTAGCATGGCCTTACAGGTGAGGAAACGAAGCAAAACATCCGAAGGAATCAGCGGGAAAAAGGGAAAGAACAAGCTAGCCGGAGCAGAATAAAGAAGAGTAGAAGGAGGATTGGTAAGCACTATAAATTAGCTGGCAATCCCCCTGAAAGGGGATTTGAACGCGGGTGAACAGCGGGTTAGGTGAGAGGAAAGACCCTGAGCGGTGGCTCTGCCGAAGGGGAAAAGAAGAAACTGGAATGCAGTCTATAACAACGACCAGAACCGGGCGTCTGAAACATGTAAAGTTAGCTTCGGGCAAAAGGTGGCACGCCGAGGACGACTAGAAGGAGAAACATTTGAAGAACTAACAACGGCCGCCGGATAGGAGAGGAGGATAAGATGCATGTGAGTAGGAAGCCGTTTTTCTCTTACCCAATCCGGATAGACCTAAGTTTTCAAGCGGGACAGGGAAAGAAATCCCTATGGGGGGCAATAATGGGAAGGAGAAAAGGAGCAGCGAGGCGGGAAGGCCGAAAGAAAGGGGGGGGGGGAAATACCGTCCGTAATGCATTTTAGCTCAAGACAATGCCTCTCTCTACGGTGTTCCAAAAGCTTTAATTATTCTGAGAGAGCCTTAACCCTCCAGCCCACCCACAACACAAAAAAAAAAAAACCACCAACCCCGAGAGAAAAAAAAAAAGGGGGAAGAAAAAGCGAGAGTTCACTTTTCTAATCCTTCAGCTCGGGAACACCTGTAAAAAAAAAACTCATGTCCTCTTCTTAATGCATTACACAGGACTTGAGGGGGCACAGAACATCCTGAGGGTGCGGGGCAAAAAAAGGGGAAATGATAAGCTGCGGCTGGGCGGCCAGGTCAAAAGGAAAAAAATCGGGGGGGAGTTGTCGGGAGGAAAACCGCGGGGAAGGAGTGGGCTCTCGGGAGAATGTCCCCGCGCCACATGCACCTTGTAGCGGCTGAGAAAAAAAAATTGAGACTTGCCGTTCAGGAGGGAACAGGAGGAGGGGCGTATAACTTTTTCGTTCGATCTGCAAAAGCACCTCATGGGGCAACTCCTTCACTTGCTTCGCGCCACAGCCCGGGGGGATTGGTCAGGAGGGGGGATCGACGTGGAGGGAGGGCCCGAGACGGCGAAAAGAGACAAGTTCTCGGTCAGGAACTACTTCAGTGGGGCCGGGTTCATTTCCCTGAAGCGTGTGGTTTATGGAAAGAGGGTCATCGGACAATCACAGGGGAGAAGAGGTTAGAGTTTTTCCAGAACTGGGCATCGTACGGAGGAAGAGGGGGGGAGAAAATTGAATAACTACGTCCTTAACCTGTTGGATCATCAGGCAAAGGAAGAAAGTAGCTCCTCCTTCTCAGGGAAAGAAACTAGTGGAGCGCGCAACTCGGAAGGAAACATGGCAGTCGTAAGGGCCCACTAGGATTACATTTGTGTAAAGTGAAAACTAACGAGGGGGCGACTGACAGAGGGGAGAATGCAAAGATTACGCAAGAGGAGGCCAACCTCGTGTAAAGGGCGAGTCCGATTCAGAACTTCAGAAATACGGAAGGGACAAAGACCCAACTGAGTGGGCATATCCAAGGGGAGGAGGTCCCGTCCTGCGCAAACAACGAAGGAGAAAAAGCGAACTTTGAAACCTGAAAAATAAACCTTCAGGCCTTCATTACGGTCGAGTACAATCAGAAAGCCCGAAAGGGACGAAAAGAGATTAAAGAGCCGAAAGAAGGGAGGAGAGGTCTGGGGGTACGATTCGGCAGCGCTGGCTGGGTAAGACGGGCTGAAAAGGGGGACGACGTGCGGAAAAGGGGGGGGAAAGGTGCTGGGCAGGATGCGGTGCTTAGGGGGTTACCTGGTGGGGACTGGCTGAAGAGAGGGGGGGTAAAGGGTCGGACACAGGACGAGAGGGAAGGAAGGAGGGGGGGAAGGTCCCTTACATCAAAGGTTTTCTCCAGTCTTCTTACCCAGACGAGGTAAACAAGACTGACGAGAAAAAAGGGGGGAGACGATCAAATGACAACCGCCGCAGTAAAGATGGGGGGGGAATGAAGACCTCCAAAGAGGGATCTGCCGACTTAATCAAGAGGGTCCAATGGGGGGGGTTGAAACAATGAGGAAGCTTAAGGGGGGGA
>Ga0179593_1604943_pt1 | contig 10069 bp, 11 predicted proteins | sample CZODoug2_1_08_16_FD_185931 | JGI IMG/M metagenome (GOLD analysis project Ga0179593, IMG submission 185931) | Vadose zone soil fungal communities from Angelo Coast Range Reserve, California, USA - CZODoug2_1_08_16fungal (PacBio error correction) | ecosystem: Environmental > Terrestrial > Soil >...
AAGGAGGTCTACTCAGCGCACTTTAAAGGCTAAAAAAATATACTGGGAGAAAAAAACTATTAAAACTACTGGTGGCAGCCGGGGATCTATCTTTAAGAACGGCCAACTTTTTCATTGGAAGGGTTGCCAGAGGGGGCGGAAAAATCTGAGGGGACCGCGGATTGATGGACGTTTACTTCTAAAGCGCTGATATTGAAAGATAATAATCTATAAAATAGAGGGGGGGGGGGACTCGCGGAAGGGAAGCGAAATCAGGGGGGAGAACTCAAAGAAAAAGGGCTGGACGATTGCTTCAGCAAAGTGCAATATTAACACCCACACCGAAAAGGGGGGGGGTGAACAAGGTTCTCCCTAGGACAAAAAATGGAATGGTGATCTACGATTGGGGACGCTATGATTTACAGTACTCCTGAGGGGGTTTCAAAAAGAACGACCGTTGGGGGGGGGAAGACAAGAGAAAAAGACCTATTACGAGTTACAGTTACTATTGCCACAGCCGAGTGCGTGGGGGAGCTCGAAAGATGATGGAAGTCTGTTGAAGCCGGTGGAGGAAAAAAAAAAAAAGTAAAAAGTTTAAAGTGGGGCAACAACCTGCACAAGCGAGGTTTGTCAAGAAGCAAAGAACCGGGCATACGAAAAGGAAAGGGTCTCAGGAAAAAGACAACTACTAAGCGAAGGGGCGCCAGCCGAGACGGACTTTTAAAAGGAGATCTCTGACATGAGGGAGGGGAAAGTCAAAGAGTCGTAGCTAAGGTTGAAAGGAAGACATTAGAAAAGTCTCTGAGAGAAAGAAGAACAGGAGCAGATTGCATGAGTTTGCCGAGGCAAAAACAGTCATTGGGAGCATCGGTTCTCGAGAGGGACTTTTCAAAGGAGGATGAAACTGGGAGTCAGCGAGATTGAAAACAGGGAAGGGGCTGCCAAATAAAAGGATTCCAGGGGGGCGGGGCAGCAAAAGGAGGGAGTTTGTTTCACCCCTAGACCCCGCCAAGAGGGGAATTTGAGAGCGACTGTCAACCTTGGAAAAAATTTGAAGAGAAATGTTAAAAAGAAAGAATCTCGAAAACAGGGGTTCCAAGCAAAACCCACGAGTTGAACCAAAACCTTAAAAAAGGGAAAAAAAACTCCACCAAAAAAAGGGGAAGAGAGGGAAGAGTTGGAGGAAAGTTGCAAGAAAAGCCAATGCTAGAAAGGAAATCACTCAGGAGCGTTCTGAAAAGGAGTCCTATTAAAAAGGAAGGCAGGAAAGGAATTTGGTGAGTGAGGAGAGGTTCCTTCATGGGGGACAAAGTACAAACGGTGCAAACCTGAAAAAAGAGGTGTAGAGGAAAAAGAAAGGCCTCGGAAAAAAACCTCAAAAGAGGGGTGAAAAGCCTAAAAAGAACAGATTTGGTACAAAACAAGAAATAGCGATCAACTATAGGAAAAAAACTGTGTGAGAAACGAATCGAGTATCGGGGGGGGTCTAACTCGAAAGGGGGATGATAAGGGGTCAGAGGTCTGGGGGGCTTTAAGACTCAATACCTTAGGGTACTGTCGGATAGTGGGAGAGTTTCGGGAGGGGGAGGCAGGAAGCTGTGAAAAGTTCTTAGAAAAAAATCTCGAAGGAATAGACTGAGGGGGTTTGACCTGGAAGAGGGTGTCCAGGTTTTCAAAAAAACAAGAAGTAACAAAGGCGAGGGGGAAGACACAGGATTGTGTCAAGATATCAGGAGAGAAGGTTGAAGGGGAAAAAGGGACCAACTGGCAAAATGAAGAGAAAAGAACCGTATGTTTAAACTCAATGGACTGGAAAACAGTTGGGCAGGAGACTTACGTCTGAGCATCAAACCAGAGGAGGAAAACATATGTACCGGAAAGGGAAGAATTGATGCTCCTGCGAACGAAATTGAGGGAGAAAAGACATTTCATGAAATAATTTCCATTTTTGGAAAAACCGGTTCTCAGACGCTGAAGGGGGCACTCGGGCAAACTAAAGGGAATATCGACATCATGCACAACTAAAAAGGGGTGGTCGGCTCATGGGGGATCTGAGGAAAAGATCGCAAAATCGGGGGGGGGGGGAAAGACGAAAAGGGGGGGTCCGGAGGAGTCTCCTAAAGTCATTGTAAGGTACTTGCGTCTTCTAGCTCGAGAGGAACGGGTATCATGCTCCTAGAAGCCCCTTGAAAAAATCAATAAGGGATCCCTCCTTACTTTCAAAGGGGTCTATAATATTTGAGGGGGGGGTCGTTTAGGAGGACTAAAAAGAATTTTACTAAAAAAAGGGAAGTGGCATCTCTAATCACATGCAAAAAGACGAGGCTCAGGAAAATCCCATGGAAAGAGAATCGGGGAGCATTCAAAGATTCTGATTCAGGTTCGCGAGAAGGAACTGAAAAAGTTCCAGAAAGGTATTTTCGGGGAAAAGGTCACGTTGCCTTTGGTATGATGAGAGAGAGAAACAGGGTTGAAGGAACTCTCGAAAAATAATGAACGTAACCGTCGCGGGTCTCTTGATGGGTACTTGGAAAAGGGGCTCTTATGTTTTTCCGAGTTAAAAACTCAAAATTACTCCTGACTTCAGAAGGGGGGGAGAAACTTTTGACGAGTTCGGAAAGTTCAAGAGCTTTTGGAAGTCTGAAAGACCTTCATCTCTCGCAAAACAAAAGAGTATGATTATAGGCAGGAAGAGGGTCATTGTAAAAGTTCCGCGCCAACATCCAAGGAAAAAAGCAAAATCTTAAGGGTGAGTAATCTTCTGATGTGGATTAACGGAGACTATCGGGGGAGACGGGAGATCGCTACGCAGCGTCTTCATATCCCAAAAGGGGTGTTCGTCAATGGACCACGCCACTTTCCGACTGGAGTCCCCAGCGGGATTGCAGAGCTCTCAGATCTAATAAAAAGGCAAAAATACTACGAAGCCCGTTCCGACAGCAAGGTAAAAAGAAAAAAAAAGAAAAAAAAAAAGAAGATTAAGAAACCACGCGGAGCTAGGGAAAAACAAATGCCCCGAGCAGAGGGGGAAAACGAAGAAGGGGCCACACGGTTAAAGACGTGAACGGAAGAAAGATGGCAGCACAAAGATAGTGGAGAGAGTAGAGGAGACTGGCCCTCAACAGACAAAGCGGGCTTTACATCTAGCCGGAATGGAAAGAATAAGCGCGGTACTTACTAGTACGCGGACTTTTCCCACACACAACAGGAGGACAATGGGGGGCGGGGTGGGATGGTGGGGTTACTGTTCTCGGGGGAGGACCGTCAAGTAAAGTGTGGGCCACCCCAAAGCCCGCATGTGGGACGGAGACGGTATGGTAAAGTGAAGGAGAAAAATGAAAGAAATGGGTCCGTAGTAGGAGAAATCAATGGAATCTTGCATTAACTGGGGGGGGAAAGTCCTGGGATGAGCAGCTGTTTAGGGTCAAGAAATCTAAAGCAAGAGACTTAAAGCCAGGGGCCGGAAACCCGTGAGGTAAGCAGAAAAAAACTAGGAAGATGACATATAAACAAACTGCTGCTCAAAGGGGGAAACGAAGACGTCATCAAGGGGGATCCGAACACGGGTTCGTTACAGTGCGGGGGCCATCTGAATAGTCAATGAATTCCGTGGGAAGAAAAGAGGAGGGTCGGGGCAATCGCGGGGGTAGGGATATAATCGAAAATTAGTTTGAAAATGGGCAAGGGAATTTCTTAGAGGGAAAGTGTACTACGCTATTCGGGACAAGGGGAAAAGGACGTATGATCATCAATTGAAAAAACGGAAAACATCCGAAGGGACAGAGAAGAAGTCTTTTAGGAAAACTGCAGCAAAGGAAGCTAAATTGAAAGCATCAGGAAAAGGGCCGTCACAGGTTCTTTTTGGCACCGGGAGGGGGGTTTGAGAAGGGAAGAAAAAGTCGAAAAAACCAGAGAAGAAGGGATGGTGAGAGTGGCTGACAAAAGGGAGGATTCCTAAGACCTGGCTTGTGAGGAGGTAGAAAACTAAACCGGAAAATAATTGAGGGGGCGCACCAAGGGGGACGCATCAGGGTCCCCTCGTACGGAAAACACCGTCTCGTAACTCTTGATGGGAAAAAGTTAAACAAAATTATAACCCGGAGGGCGCCTCGCAGGAGAAAAACTCGATCGGGAGAGGGAAAAAAAAAAAAGCCTCATTCGGACTCAACAGGGACGATCTCTGGAGAAGCATTATCGAGTGTCTAGGCGGAACATGGGGAAGAGGGTGCATACCGATCCAAATTGTGTAAGAAGGAAAAGGTTATCGCGAAGGGGTCAGCGCGTTTCATCCAGCGGGGATGATCGAAAGGGCACTTGGAAGAGGGAAACTCGTCGGGGGGAGGGATCATACTAAAGGAGATGGGGGGGGTTTTTAGGGGCGGAAGGGCTTTGTTTGAACCCTTAAGGGAAACGAAGCTGCATCTGTATTGGGGAGAAAGGAAGCTTTCAACATGGGCACTCAAACGGAATCGTACTCCAGTTTCCGCTGGACGAACCAGCTGTATTTATGAGCGAGAAAAGTACGGAGGCACAAGAAAAAAAAGATCTCTCTAAAAAAAAAAAGTAAGTAGAAAGGAAAGATAGGCGGGCTGGTTGCCATGTGCTAGGAAATCCCGAAGCTCAGGGGCAAAAGGATGGAAGTTAGGCGGGGAAGACCGGGTAGTAGAAAGAGATTGAACTGCAGGGGGAAAGCGCGGAATGGATACAAATCCCGGAGGGAACATTTGCCGTCAAACACAAACAGAAACCCAAAAGTTGCTGCGATTCAAAAGAAAAAGGAAGGCTTCGCGGCCTCCCCCGGGGAGGCGCCAAAAAAAAGAGAACCGGATAAGGAGATAAACGAAGTCTATAACGGGGTATGAGGAGACAGTCTGGGGGGGAGAGGATGATGAAAATGCCCTAGATGATCAGGTGGCTTGGGGGTTCTCCTCTACAAGATCTAGGAAGAAATTTCCTTAAGGGGAATAGAATTTTACAGGGGGGGGAGAGGGGACGTTCCCTCAGCCTAATAAGTCCTTGAGGGAAAGAGACGTAACGTCTCAAGAGGCTAGGGAATGGTCCTGTTGGGGCCAACTGGATTGGAGAGGGCTTGCGTAAAAAAATCGAAAGAGGACCGGTTGTGGGAGGAAAGTCGTTCAAGTTGGGCAACTTACAAGGGGCCCAATTGGAGATTCAAATCTAGAAAAAGGCAACGCCTGGAAGAGGAAGAGAAACGTCAAGAAGAAGGGGGGGACCACCGGAGGGGGAAATAATCGGATCTCATATGTCGACGAGGGGGACACTACTTTGCAACTGAAGAAGGAAGGAAAATAGTTGCACAAGCCAAATCGTAGTCCCCGGAAAGTGTGCCTCAATAGCGGACTTGAGAGAGGGGGAAAGGTAACAGACTTGATGGGGGGGGGAAGGGGTATCCTTGGAAAAGAGGTCTGTAATACGGAAAAAAAGAAAAGGGAGACTATTCTGTGAGGACCCACTGTCATCCTGTCCAGAGTAAGGGTTCACGCTTTTATATAGAAATATCTCTATGGGGAAAGGAGAGTCTCCTTGGTCGGTCAGAAAAAGATGGCAAAAATTTGGCTTAGATAAAGAAAAGAGGACCCGTTGTAGAAGAAAAGGACGTAAAGTCGTAGGTTTCAGTTTAATCATTCGACAGAAAGTTAATCTGGTATGGGGGGAGAGTTTCGGCCTTAGAGGAAGAAAGTAAATCTGGGGGTGAATGGCTTTCCCAAATTGAGTTCATGCGGGGCTATGAGAATCGAAGTTATTCGTCGAAACAACCTTACCCCGAGAAGAGGAAATATCTTTTATGAAAAAGACTTTAGAGTTTAGAAGGCCTCAGTGAGTGTTGGGGGTGCGTGTGTCTCGAGTTAAGGAGGATTCGAAAAGTCTCTCATACATGGTAAAAGGGAGAAGATCAAATAGAAGGGAATCTCGACAAAGAAGGAAAGGGGAAGCATTCTCTTTTCGCTAGTGAGAGCTTCGCAATAATTTCCGGATGTGAAAGGGTCTTTCGGGGCTCTACTTGGAAGGGAAGAAATTATGAAAGAAAAAAGGGGACCTTTATCGACGAGAGGAAATTCGTCATCGGAAGGGAACTTTCGAGGCTGGGGTGCAGAAAAACCGCTCGGAGTGAGAAGGGTCCTAGTTATAAAGAATATCCTGAGGATTTTTGCGAGGGTACTACGGGGCCTTGTGACAGGTTGAGGCAAAGGCATCACGGGGGGGACACTTTATCAAGGGCCTACAGATAGAAGAAAACAACTTAGAGGGTAGAGAGAGGGAGATCTTGCGTGGAGAGGGAACACAGTACCAGAGTGATGGGAAATACTTAAATTCAGTCCCCTTAAAACGTATCCTGCAAAAGGCTTAATTGAGGAAAAAAAAGTAAAGAAAGAGAGTTTTAGAGGGAAAGGAGCCTCTCCGTAGAAAAGGGGAGAAAAGCTCGAGAACCGAAGGAGTATTAGCGGCGAGAAAGGTTCTTGGGAAGTCATTAAAAGCAAGGTGTTCAGGGGAAAAGAAAAAAAAAGGGAAAACCCAGTAAAGTTAATCCTTTCCTGAAGTCCCTCGACTATGCATGCTGGGAGAAGCACCTGGACCACATCGAGAAAGAAGGGACCCGGCCCGAAAGAGGTTAGATCGCCGACGACTTTAGGCATGAGGGGGGAAGTCTAAATCGGGAGAAAACCAAATCATTAAGGAAGTGATACGATACACTAGTGAGGGGCTCTTACTTGAGTCAAAGGAAAGGAGGGGGGTGCGGGGCTGAATCTGGAGGCGAACGTCGAGACAACTTCGATAAGAAGGAATCCTACGAAAGGGGGTAAATCCGGCACAGGGACGAATCTTCGACTCCAAAGAGAAGATTAGAGTCGACCTCTAAAATTGAGTCTTCTGCGAAGCGACAGAAACCGAAAAAAGAGCTTATCGGTTAGAGGAAAAAAGGGGGGTGTCGAGGGGAGGGGGACTTCGCTTACATTCGACCACGCGTGCCGGGGAGGAAGCAACAGCTACTTGACGTCGATTTTACAAAGAAGGGATAAAGCTGTAGAAGATCCGGGAAAGGGGGGAATGGATGAAAACGGTCCGAACTAGGAGCAAAAGGGGGGGGGAGGAGAATATTACCGCTTCAGCAAATGGCACGATGGGGAAACCTGAAAAACACCGTTCGCCCCGAACGGGGATTAAGCGGGGATCCGTAAGGAATGAAAAAAACTGTTGAAATGGAGAGAAGGTGCTGTTCCTGAGGCGTCAACGGACTCGCTCAGAGGGGGAAGTTTGGACCGACCAAAGTGGCTAGCTGATGGGACATAGAGAGAGTTATAGGTTAATTACTAGGTGGGGTGCAAGCAGGGAAAGGGGCTCTCAGCGAAGAAAAGGGGGGGTAGTTCGCGAGTAGTGGCAAATTTGGGAGAGGGGGAAAAAAGAAAATTGACACGGGGGAAATTCTTGGCGCACAAAGAAGGGGGATAAAGGTTTGGCAACATAAAGACGCAGCACTGCGCGAGTACAGAGGTCTGGGTCTTCGACACCTAGTTCTAAAACAGCAGTTGAATCGCAAGTAAGGGTACAGAAACTCTATCTGATTAGGGGGGGGAAAGGGGGGGAGATGAACAGAAAGCTCAGTCGTACTCACACTTTGGAAAATGGCCCCGGGAAAAAAAAAATCTCTCAAGCAAGGGGGGGGGGAGGTCTTCAAAAAAGAAAAGAGATGCGAGTTTTGCACACTAATTTTGGGGAGGAAAGAAGCGTTATCTCTAGGGGGGGGGTTCGACTGAAATCGAGAAAAAGCTCGATAAGGGGGGAGCTTTTGACAACGCCAAGGAGTCAGGAAAGAAAAAAGAAGGGAGATTGATCTTTCGGGAAAAGAGACTGGGTTCTTTTGGTTTGTTGGGAATGACGGAAAGAAAACTCGGTAATGGCTGTCAAAAGTGAAGGTAAATAAAGCTTTATAGTACTCAAACGAGGTTCATCCGCGCAAAAAAGGGATGTAATTGCTCGAGCAGGAGAGCAACGAGGAGGAGCGTACGTATTGGGTGACCAAAGCGTCTATATCGCGCAAAACTAAACACGTAGATTAGAAGAGAGTTGGAGGGGAAAGTGAGCTGTGGGCAATACAGGGCCGCGGAGCGAGAGGAGAGAAGGAAGTGAAACATACAGAAGGGGGGGGAGCATGATGAAAATCGGACAACAAAGGGAAAAGATTCCCGGCAGGGACTCTTAAGGGGAAATACGGGGGATGCCTGCGCCATGTTCGTGGTGAAACTGGAAAAAAAGGCCAGTGCAAACAACAACAACCCAAACCCCCCCAAAAGAATCCCAAAAAAAAAAAAAAAAAACCCCAAAAAAAGAAACCAGCCAAAAAAGGGTTGGGTGCGTCACTAAATATTCCATCTACGCGGAATTACGCTTTCCGAAAACCGAGGGACTATAAAAATATACCCTCATCAGAAGGAAAAAAGCGTCGGAGGGGGGGAAACCACTACAGAGGAGGACTGTCCTCAAGGTGGATCGTTAAAAAAACAGGAATGTGTTTTGCGCAACCGAAAAAAAAAAAAAGCTAATGAGAAGGTAATCTTGGCAAGGGGGAATCTTGTGTAAGAAAGGCTCGGGGGCGTTCCCGACCTCATAAGAAAAGAGAGGGCTTTATGGGTGAAAAAGAACTCGAGTCCGGCGCCTTAGGAAAAAAAAGTCACTAGGGGGGAAAAAAGGAGGACGAGGAATAGAGGAAAGTGCTGTCTTGCGGACAAAAAGAGGCGAAGGAAAGGAGGGTTTTTCGCACTTACAAGTCATCGGGGGGGGACCAAATTTCAAGGAAGACCAGAGAGTAACAACACGCCGGTCAAACTTCGATGAGGGGGAGAATACTTAAATGGATAGGATCCTTCTCGCATAGGGGCGAAAATGTATAAATTGGGGGTCGGTTTCAATGAAAAAGGGCGTCACATCAGGGAGTACATGGATTGACTCCCCTCTGCGGATCAATCTTAAGTAAAGGGGACAGGGGGTGTCCTCATGAGGGAAAAAATAGCTAAAGCTACGAGATTCCGAGAACACCAGACGGGAAAAGTTTTTTGGGAAGTGTCACCCGGGGGTCAATACGTGTAAGAACCAGCGCCCAGGGTGAGAAACTAGGCGGGGAGCCCCTTAATTGGAAAGTCCTAAAGTAAAAAAAAAAAAACCGCAATTGTGAAAAAAAGGGGTAGATAGGAGAGTCCTAAAATTTGGTAAAAATGAGAAGTCACGTCGCATGGTCTGGTAAAAAAAAAGAACGCGGTGACGAAAGGGTACTAGATATTCCGCGGAAGGAAATTGAAAAAAAAGACACCTCGAAATGTGTACGGGAGATATCGAAAGAAAGGGGGAGTTTTGCCGCGTCGAACGAAACCGGAATAGGTTGATGCGTATATCAATGGAGGGAAGAGGTTTGCGGGTCGGACGAAAGGTTGGTACTTGGAAAATGATGTCCCAAATGTGAGGACGGATAGTATTCGAGGAAGGTAGTGACCAGACTGCCTGAAACGAAGAAAGCCAGATGACACAAACCGCAGCCAGCTTCCGAAGGAGAGGGAGTGGATCCTCTTGGTATCAGAAGCTCCTGCAGAGTGATGTGTCAAGTTCTTGAAGGGTTCCGGTAAAGGGCTACAGAACTTCTATGACTTCAAGTCGGAAAGAGAGAAAAAGCTCATTCGGTCGGTGCACGATTTGCGAACGGGTGAAGGAAAGGAGCTATCAAAAATCGGAGTGCCTCGTCAAGGCTTTCCTGGACTCCTGTGCGCGAGGAGAGAAGGGAAAAAGTCAAGAGGGGGGGCTAAATTTGGGGGGGGAGGAGGAAATTACACGCTGCCACTTTTTAATGAGAAGAATGACTCCTCAATCAACAGGGGGGAATTGGGAAATCGCATCGAGGTCATCGGCGGAAAAAATTTCGAGGAGAGGGAAAACCACTAAGCCAAACCGCTATTCTTAGTGTACTTTTCCTAGTGAAGAGAAAAAAGGACGACATGCGATTAAGAGGGGGGATCGGAAAGTGGGACTGGTGCAGGGACTGGCATCCTTCAAGAAAGGGGGGAGTTGACCAAGAAGCAAAATA
>Ga0179593_1616631_pt1 | contig 10069 bp, 8 predicted proteins | sample CZODoug2_1_08_16_FD_185931 | JGI IMG/M metagenome (GOLD analysis project Ga0179593, IMG submission 185931) | Vadose zone soil fungal communities from Angelo Coast Range Reserve, California, USA - CZODoug2_1_08_16fungal (PacBio error correction) | ecosystem: Environmental > Terrestrial > Soil >...
TTCGTTTTTCTCAAATTCTTCCGCGCAAAAATCGTAATCATCGGATGGCGGCCGGAAAAGGGTCGAAGTCATCGTGAAAAGTGACGGAAACGGGGGGTAAAGCCCTTTCAATGCCAAAACGTCGAACCAGGGAAGTTCAGACACGGATGGGCCCGGATATCCGAAAGGAGAGTCCTAAAAAAAAAACACGTCCGCGATCATCTCCCGGCAAAGAGGGGGTGAGGGTGGCGGTATGCATCGGTGACAAAAGGCGAAGGATGGGCGCTTACGAAAAAAAGTCAAAAAAAAATGCAAATACGGTGCACGAACACTGGATTATCAGTGCGAGTTTACCCACGCATGAGCGAGGAAGATAATTTGAGAAAAAAAAAAAAAATGCAGCGAAAAGGGAAAGGGATTAACACCTCGCGGACAAAAAGGGTTGATTAAGACCGTTAAGGAAGTGTCGAGCGAGGAGACATTTTAACAGCAACCGAAAGGAAAAAGGGGTTGTAGCGGGAAGAAAAATTCCGGAGACACTGAAAAGTCGGAATTGGGAATCGCATAAAAGGACGTCCAAAAAAAAAAGCGCGGACGCGGGGGGGGGGAAAAGCTGCAACGAAGGGGGGAAAAAAGAAGCAATTCCATGGACCGCAATACATGCTCGTTTTGGAAGCGAGAGAAAAAAGGCGACAATAAGAGCTCGCAGAAAAAAGGGAGCGCGAGGAAAAAAAAAAAAGAGCTGAAGACTGGACCTTTCAAAAATTTACTATCGTGGATCGAGATTCCACCCTGGAGGAACGGGAAGTGGGCCTTTTGTTAGAGAAAGGGGTGCAGAAGAAAAAAAAACATCTGCCCCCGTGTGAAAAAAAAAAAATATCAAAGTTGCCATTATACTTATCAAGACCGGCGGGAAAATCGAGAAAATTCGCTTGGTAAAAAAGATCCTGCAAGGTGCCCCCGCGCCACCGCATGGGTGAAGAGCATTACGTGGCCAAAAACAGAGGGCGAACCAAACAAAAGCACCCAGATCGCGGTTGAGAGCGATGCCACAGGGGGGGTGGGTCAAAGGGGGCCGTCCTCGCGCGAAAAGGCCAAATAGGATCATCATGCAAGAAGACCGCAATTTTGATCCATAAAAAATTTCAGGCTTATAAATGCCATGGTGGGGGTACGGCCAAGGGCAAGTCAATCAAGAGCGGAGGGAAAAATGTTGCGGAAAGAATCATTCTGGCACGGGCGTGGAAAGAAATTCTCCGCAGGAGCGGAGGGTCACGTCTGGGAAGGCGGGGCGGAAAAAAAAAGGGCCGTGTCGTTGGTTGGCAAAACCACAGAGAATTATTGCAAGTGATTATGAAGGAGCACTTTTTAAGAAACCGCGACTAATTCGCGCGAGGAAGGAGGGTCGGCGGGTGTGATCTTGGACTGATTGGGAAACGCACAGCGGAAGGGGAAAGGGGGGGGGGGAGGGGGGGGGGAGAAAACCAAAGGGTGGGAAAAAAAAAAACACAACCAGAGAGGCAGTAGGAGGGATCACTCGTTGTCGAAAAACCGAATGCGCTACGAAGAGACACAAAAACCGAAAAAGAAGAGGACGGATTTCACTAAACAGTGGGAATCACGAGAAGAAAGCCCTGAGGGGACAGGACTAGGATCCTGAATCTTGCTAGGGGAAAGGGGGCTGCGAGGGAGCAAGACCCATATTCGTTTTGAAAAGTTCAGCAAAGAAAAAAATCTGTGCATCAGGTTCTAAAGAAAAACTCCAGCAAATCACAAGAACCGGTGAGCAGAAAGAAACCTGGTTCAGCATGAAAAAAGAAGTATTAGGAAAAAGACCGTATTTCCAAGGGAGACCCGAGTAAGCGTCAGAGTTCAAGGAAAATTAGTAAAAAAAAAAGGATGAGGATGGCGAGGCAACTCTAAAAAAAGGAGGGGCCCACTAGGCTAAGAAAAGGTCCTTTTCGATTATACCGAGACTTTTGCAAAAAAAAAGAAGACAACAAAAAAACGGAGGAGGAGTAAAATAGGAAGGTTGCAAGAAAGGGTCGGCAATGGAACATGGCGTTTCTCAAAAAGGCCCGGAGGGTAGAGAGAAAGAAGTGCGCGCGCCATTAAACATCGAGTTGGCTAGGAATCAGGGAGAGAAAAAAACTCAGGATCTCGTGCCGTCGGGAGGAGGGATCTGGATCGAGTTCGTAATTTCCACTTACACTGCTACCAGGTTTTGCGAAGAAAAGGTGCTGATCAGCATACTTAGTTGTGGCAAAAGAGAAGATTCTGAGAGTAATCCCAAAGCCATTGGTGAAAGCTGTCAAATAGAAAGACAATTTCCAAATCAGGAGAAAAAAAAGTCTACGAATGAAGCGAAGGAGCGCAACTGTGGTAGAACAACATCCTGTTTCGGGCGCAGAGATGCTCAAGGCCGGAGGAGCTGAGACACCTAGGGGAGGAAAAAGACTAACTTGGAAAATGATCAATAAGTTTGAGAAAAAGCCTCTTTGAAAAGCAGGAAGAAAGATCCCACGAACAACAGGCCCACCGCTGTACAGGAAAAAGACGTTCCGTGGGTCTCCGTTTAGAGGACTCTAGTCAAGGAAGGCGAAGAAAACCGCGGCAATAATAGAAGTGCTCATTGGTTTTGCCAAAAAGACACCGACAGGCCCCAGCGGCGCGCCCGCAGGTCAAGCGCGAATGCCTTCGGGGCGAGAAAGCCAGGAACTGTAGGTAGGAATGGAAAAGGTTAAAACAGCAACAATCCAAAAAAGAAAGAGGAAGGGCAAATAGTCAACCAAGAACAGTACACAAATCTAGAAAAAAAGTCAGCTACTTTTTGCGAATCACCCTTTCGGGGGAGAGAAAAGCCTGAGAAAGAGTCATGGTTTACAGGTTCGCGCGATCCGCCAAAAACATGGTGCCTCGGATCAAACAGGAAACGGGTGGGCAAAGGAATGAAGAAAAATGTTTCGAAGGCATGGAGGCCCGTCCTTGGCGTAAGGGAAAACCAGCGCAATATACGGCGTCAAAGTCGGCAATGAGTCGCACACGCGCCAAAGCGAGGGGCTATCGAGTTCGTCAGTAAAGCAGGGAATTTCTACAAAGGGGGGGAGGATCTCTCCATGAAGGGGGGGGCAATCCTTCGAACGAACCGGGAGAATTCTTTCCAAAAATGGGTTTAAGAACCAAGGCAAAAAAGAAAAAAACCTTTCACAGTAGGAGCTTCAGGGCCATAAAATAAGAGAGGCCGAACTGAAGACGTCCCGAGACTTCGATAGGTCGTTAGAGAAAAGAAAACCGGCGGAGCGAAGTGGAGAACTCGTTGAAAATTCTCGCACTAGAAAAAAAACCACAAAGGGAAAAAAGGTTGTCTGCAATTGCTGAACAGGGTTGGGGAAAAATCGTGCCCAATACGTCTCAAAAAGACACCCACAAACGCTGAAAAGAAGCGGCCGGGAAAAGCGCCCCTTTTGGAAAAACAATCCGAATCAAAACCGGTATCGCTACAAGGGAGAAAGGCGGTTGCTGAAAAAAAAACTCGCCCGATACGGGGACCGAGTTCTCCCATCAAAACCGTGCTGGTGTCCGACTTGGGAGGCTGGAAAAACCTAGCGTGTGAACACGGGGGATGTCTCTTTCGAGAGGGGAGGGCTCAAGGGGGGATTTCTTCAGCTCCCGTGGAGGGAGGGTACCCCGGCAGCAAAGGGGAGGTCCTGTGGGGGGAATCCGGTGAAGGGGCTCGTGGGGGGAAGGGGGCCTTCCGTTTTGTGGAATCTTCTCTCTGGAAAAAGAATTTCTTCCCGGGGGTATCGTAGAAGCTGGCCCCTGGGATCGGCGCTTCGAAGGTTCCACGTGCATAAGACGGTGGAACAAAAAGAAGAGCGGTTTTGAAGAGGAGATGCTAGATGGCGGTAGTACTTAATAAAAGGCGTTTCACATGGCGTATGGAAGGATACGAAAGGAATCGAGGAAGCTGTTCAGCTTTTGGGTGGCTTAGGGGGGGGAAAGGAGAAAAAAGGATGGTTTCCAGGGTGCGTCACAGTAATGGTAAAGGGGGAAGAATTCGAGAAGGTCCTTCTCAATCTGATAGGTTCTCCACGCACGCTGAGGAAGATATTGCAGGGTAGCACCCTCCCTATCTCTGGGAAAAAAGGCAAAGGGCGGAGGAGGGAAAGAGATTTGGTTTCCAAAGTTCCTGCCAAATGGGCTAATCGTCATCAAAACGGCAAGGATTCCTCGTGGGGAAAAAAGTCCAATTGTTTTAAATTTCAATGAAAAAAAAGTCGGGAAGAAAAAAAGGCGATTCAGCAAATAATCGTCATGGCATAAAAAAGGGAAACGATGACGGAAAGGCAAAAGAACGAAAACAACGTGAAGAGTAGCATCATCAGAAAGAAAGCGGTGATTTTTGATCAAAAAAGAGGGAAACCAAATGGCAAAGGAAGTACGTGGACGAAGCCGTTAAAAAGAGAGGACGGGCAAAAAGAGGAGTATCAGCGCCCAGAGACGGGGGCATCAAGAATAAAGATTCGACTTGGAACGACCAACAAGAGAAAGGAGGAACAAAGGGTAGGAAAAACACGGTTTTTTGATTCAGGGCAGAACCAGTGGGGGGGGGCGCCGCGGCAAGGTAACCAGCAACCGCCCAGAAAAGATCAAGGAAGAGGAGAACTTGCTCGAAAGCATAAAAAGGGAGCGTTCACAAACCGTCGAATCGCGACAAGCGGGGGGGGGAAAAAGCTGGGCAAGAAGGGAAAAGGCAAGTCCATGGCGAGAGAAAAAGGCTGGAAAGCCAGGAGCGAGAAGTCCCGCCGCCGGATACAAGGGGGGGAAACGCCCCTCTTTTAGGAGAAAAAAGGCTCTAGGGGAAAAGAACTAAAGACGGGACCGGAAGATTTACGAAGTTTGGCGGTGTGCCGATCGAAGAGGGGCGTGAACGTTTTGAAAAGGTGTTTGAAAAGGTTTGTTCAGAGCAAGAAGAGGCACCGTGCGAAAAAAAAAAGCAGTCGATATCCTTTGGGGGGCAGTACGAGGGCAAACGTGCGTGAAAGGGAGATCGAGAGGGAAAAAGGGGGTTGTTGCGAGAACGACAGGGAAACGACTGGATTTGAAAAAAAAGAAACACGCGAGGGGGAAAAAGGGGAAGGTACGGCCCATTAAGGGGACACACGGGAACAGCAACAAGTCGCGGGGGGGACGAGGCCGGAATTGTGGCGGCTCGCGGCAAAGTCCGCAACAAGAAATCACATGGCGACGCTTGAGTCAAGAAAAAACTGTTTCCGATAGAGGGAAAGGGGGAATGAAGGTCGCCTCTTTCAAAAGGGGCAGACTCAAAAAGGGCCGCGGCTTGTTGCTGTTGAAAAAAAAAGCTGCACTGAAAGAGGAGATCCTTGATGGGCCCAAAATACGTCCTGGCACGAAACGACCGCCTGGAGAGGGGGAAAGGGGGTCGGTTGAGAGTTTGGGGAGAAAGACATCCGATAAGGGAGAACGCGGTGATTATGAAAGAAAAAAAGGGTGGCAGCAGCCGCGCTGGAAAATTCGAAAAAGAATAGTTTTCGGCCATGAAAGGATCTTGGGACAGGGGAAGACAGGCTTTGTTGCGAAGCGCTTGATCAGGCAGAGGGAGCCGGGATCACGTTGGGGGAGAAAAAAGCGCATCAGCGACGAAAAGGGAAACGCAAAAAAGCGGGGGTCGTTTCATAAACAGGGGGGCCGATGCGCAAGAGCATTCGCTTCAAGGAAGTAAGTACTTGAAAAAGCTCCTGAATCTGGGGGGTGGAAGATGGCTTGCGGGGGAAGACACAGGGGTAAGTGGAAAAAAAGAGAATTGCCGAGAAACTCGCAGAAGGAAAAACAGGCATTGCGAAAAAACAAAAAAAGTCTGCACTGATTCTTCCCGTGGGGAAACTGGGGAAGGGGTGCGAAGGATCCTATTGAAGAACTCGGGGATCCAGATTCCAAAGGAGAAAGCGGCGAGCGATCAGGAGAGGAAGGATAAACTAGCCTAAAAAAAGGCGCGAGGGGGAAAGGTCGGGCCGCTACAGAGAGAAAAAGAGAAACAGGGGCCATTGCCACCACCGTAAACGGGCAGAAAAAGCTCTCAACCAAAAAAGGGCGGAGGAAAGAGGATTGCGGGGGAAGTTTTTGAAAAGAAAAAGAAAAAGAGAGTCTCTCAGGGGAGGTTTCAAGTCCGGTAGCAACTACTGACGCGAAAAAATAATGCGCGCCAACAGAAGGGGACTAGGGGAATTCTTCCTTTAAATCAGGAGAGCACGAGAACGGAGGAATAGGAGAGTTCTGCCAAAAGGGGAGTTCCATTGAAAAGACAGTTTGAGGGAAGGAAAGCAACGGTTCTGGGAAAAAAAGGGGTGGCGGCCAAAGGGAGGCGAGAGATTCAAGGGGATCCCCTGCGGCGGAAGGTGAGATATGTGTCCTGTGGAAAGCACCGAAGGAAGAAGGGGAAAACTCCTACAGACCCGAGTAGAATTAAGGGGAAGGAACTCTTTAGATAAGGGTTTAAAAGTCTCAGGGGCGGAGCGCAAGTATTAGAAAACGGCGTCTAGGTGTGTCTAAAGGGAGAGGAGAGGGACCGTTGCTTCCCTAACCTCAGGCAAAGGGAATTCAAAGTTCTGCGAAAGGAAACAAGAAAACGAAAGGGTTTCTTCCCCTCGATCCCCTCTCAACAGAACAAAACAAAAAACCAGAATAAACAGGAATAAGAACGTCTAATTTATGTCCATTCAGAAAAGGCTTCCTATGGGGAAAATTCTAATAAAATAAATCAATACTTTTCTGGGTTCCTTGAGAGAGTGAAAAGGCGACACCTGGCAGAGACCAGGCTTGCCGACCCGAAAAAAAAAGAATGGAAAAACCTTTATATTTCTGGAAAAAAGAAAAGGATCCAAAGATTAATTAGATTTTTAACAAAACACCAGAAGAATCTCGAAAGGGGGAGCGCACGACCAAATGCGGCCATTTAACCATCAAAGAGGAGAGAGAAAAAGGCATCGAGTTTTGGGCGCAAGGGGCGGTAAAAGCGCGCAAACTCGATAAGAGAGCATTTTTGCGTCCGGATTCAAAAAAACGCCACAATGCTCAGGCCAACCGCGCAGCGGAGGAGGGAATTAAATCGTCCAGGAAAACGGAATGGAGAAAGAATTTTTCACCAGCGTGGCGACGAGGTTTCGGACTTAAAGGGGGGGCCGGCCAACAAAGCAGGAGAAATCGCTGTTCAAAGACGTTACGCGAAAGGAAAATGGATAATAGAGGATAATAAAGGCCTTGGGATCGGGAAAACAGCAAAGAAACGGGAGGAAGTTCTGCAAAACATGGGGGAACAAACAAAAATTCCAACTGTTCACAAAGGGACCGAATCGGAATAAAAAATATGTAAGAAAAAAAGGTCCCGTGGGAAAAGGCTTAAGGAGCGCCTCTGTTAGGCGTCCAAAACCGGAAATTTACAAGGGGGTCGCGACGCGGGGAACTTCTCTCCTGACGCTCATAAAAAAAAGTTTTGGGGGGGGGGGGTGCGGAGAATGGAATTGTACTTCATATTAGTTAAAATTGATTCTTGAAAAACTCTGGGAGACTGTGCAAAGGCGCACATTTTGGGAAAAACTTCACTAAAAGTTCTCGAAGGTCGCTCATTGCGCTACAAAAAAAGATGCTGAGGGGGGGTTAAAATGCACAACAGACGCAATTCCTACAGGCCACAGCGCTAGGAACCGGGGAGAAAAAAAGGGGGCTGTCGGTGTCCGAAGGGGGGTTAAAACGGCTGTAAACGAGGCTAATTTTGTGAATGGGTCCAATGATGAAAAAACCATTTATATTTAGGGTATCCTGGGGAGGGACGTTCTCGCCTGAAAAGTCCGGGAGGGCCATATCACACGAGCAGCTCGTCCACTGTGAGGCTTCTTCGAGAAAAAAGCAAGGGATCTCTGAAAAGTGACCACGATTCCTACGTAGAAGACCCTAACAAGGGGTGCCGGAGATGAGAGGAGAGGGAAACGGGCGTATTACGGAAGGAGAGAAAAGTCCAAGAAAGGGGTCCGAAAGCCGTCTATCTTCAATGAGAAAACTGAATCGACTACTGGGGCGAGGACCGATTTGGCGCGGCAGGGGGAAACTGGTGACTGAAAACAAAGTGTCACGAATGACCATTGGCGAGGAGCGTCAGAGGATTAATCGTAGCAAGGAGCGCGGATATTAAAAGGGGAAAAAGAAACTCGAAGAAAAAAAAAAAAGGGAACGAGAGAGAGGTGTGTCGCAAACGGGAGCCGCGGCTGCGATGGCAAAGAGGACGGTAAGAGATGACGATCCGGCATAGGGAATCGTGAAAGGGGGAAAAAGGTCACCAGGTTGGAAGGCATGAGCAAAAGAACAGATGGATTCGATGAAACACGAAAAGTCATTGCCGTAGAAACTATGGAAGAAGGGGGAGGAACTATCAAATCCAGGCAAACCGCGGTATGGGGGTACAACAAGCTCGGTGGAACCGCGGGAAGAAGAGGGGCGCTGAAAAGAAAATCCGTTCATAGAAATGACGTGAAGACGGTATTCAAAAAAAATAAGGCGGAAAGAGGAGGAACTTTACGAATCAAAGTTTGAGAAAAAGCCAAAAAAATGCAGCGGTACAGCCCGAAACAAAAGTCGCTGACCAAGAAGGATTCAGGGAAAGAAAGGGAAGGAATGGTCGCCGAAGGTGAACGCAGAATCCTTTTGTAGCAGCATTGGACAAGGGAGAACTTGCTAAAAAAAATTGTTCGGAAAGGGCGCGTCAAAGGAAAAAAGCGTGGATTTGTTTAAAAGCAATCGGGATGTTCTCGATGAAGTCAATAAAAAGCAAGTGCAAAAGAGCGTTTTGCAGGAGCGAGAGGAAGAAAAAGACAATGTAAAACGTCCAAGCGGGGATCGAGAGAGCTCTTGGCCGACGCTGAAAAAAGGGAAAAGAGATCGGGGGGAGTTTGGCGGGGCCGATAGGGGAAACTGGCGTGAACGTTTGGAAGAGTGGCAGGAACCCATTTTTTGCAGGAAGATGCAAAAAGGAAGAAGATTGATCAATTCGAGATCCTGTGCACCGAATCCAAGGAACGTGTCGTGAACTGGGGAGCAACGCGCCTGGCGCTGGACTCTAAAAAAAAAAAAACCCGCCGACCATCGGTCGACAAAGAGGGGTGAAAAAAAGCCAGAAGGAAAAAGAAAGGGCGAACCACTGGGTGGAGGTCATCAAAAAATCGAGAAGAAAATTGTGGCGGCCTCGCGCAGAAGGATATCGGGAGCAAAAAAAGATTTAACGCAGGGGGTGTTTGAAGGAAAAAAGAAATTTCCGATAAACAGGCGTTTGCAGGAGGTTGTGCAGGATACTTGGAGACAAGACTAGGAGAGGTTTGTTCTGGGAAAGCTAAAAAAAAAAATTTCAGTCTAGGATCCATCGCCTCAGCCGCCCGGGGGGGGAACGTCTGTGGGGAAAGGCGGCGCCTCCTGTGGGGGCCGGGGGGAGGTTTTATAGTGGAAAAAATTACAGCAAGGAGGGAAGCGGTGATTATGAATTTTTGGGGGAAGAGCCTCGCGCTAAGAAGGATGGGAGAAAAGGGAAAGGGGCCAGATTTGGCGAGGGCCAAAAAACTTGTTTGCGCACAATCCTGGGGTTCCCGTGCCGGTATCAAAAAATGCAAGGGAAAAAAGACATACTAATCGCGGGAAGCAGACGTAGGGCTATGCTCAAGAAGGAACTCGGAAAATTCGTAGTACTCAGAAGATATGAATCTGCGGCGAATTGACTTGAGGCATAAAACCCGATTCCAGGAACCAATGGCCATGGAAATCTGCAGAACTGACAGGTCAGAAGGGGGGGAAAAAACTCCATCAAAGTCTGGCTGATTCTGGGAAAGGAACCGTTTGAAAACGGAAGACTGGGCGCAGGGAAGGAAAAGAGAAAAGTATTGAAGAACTCGCGAAAAGAAGTCCCCTTTCTACTGTCAGCGGCGAGAGGAGAGTTTCAAGAGAACAGGTCGAAACAAACAAACTCGAGGAGCGAAGAAAAAGGGAGAGCAGCTCCAGCGCGGGGCCCAAAGCTAAGAAAATTGAGATTCCA
>Ga0179593_1315367_pt1 | contig 10068 bp, 9 predicted proteins | sample CZODoug2_1_08_16_FD_185931 | JGI IMG/M metagenome (GOLD analysis project Ga0179593, IMG submission 185931) | Vadose zone soil fungal communities from Angelo Coast Range Reserve, California, USA - CZODoug2_1_08_16fungal (PacBio error correction) | ecosystem: Environmental > Terrestrial > Soil >...
CACTATAGCAATCGGATCTGGCGAAGACTAAAAAAAGAAAATTGATGACTGCACTACTGTAGGGAAGTTATAAGAGACTGCATTTTAATGAGATTTTAGGGGTAAGATAACCTGGGTCGAAAAAAAAGAGTGCCTTGGACGGGGCCGAACTGGGTCTCAAGGTAACTCGGCTCTACCTCAGGGCAGGGCTCGTCCCGACTGCTTCGAAGAAGTCTTTCTAGGGTGCTTCTGTGGGGGTCCGTTCTGGAAGCAAGAAAATCCGGTTAAATCTTTCACGCAAGAGTGGAAAAAAGCAGAGGGACGGAGTATCGATGCAAGCAAGGAAGGCAGGAAGCTGCAGATGGCTTAGGGGGGGGGGTTCGGGGTGTAATACTTTATAGAAAAGGGAGGGTTGAAGCAAAAATAACTGTATCATGATTAACGCTCTTCTAGGGGGGAGGGAAGGCTGGTATGGGGGCCGTGAACCAGAAAGTCCGGATCTTGAAAGGCGATAGCTAGGGGCCACATCTTGGGTCCTTGTCAAATAAAAACCGTGCCACATGGTAGGGGGGAGTAGGAAAGGAACCGTAAAAAGACCAAGAGGGGATGGACGTGTAAAAAACGCGGGGGTCTCCTTGTGGGGAGGGGAGGACCAACACACCAACCCAAAAAACGAAGGTCGAAACCTCAAAGCTCATGTCATCGGTCACCCCTGTCGCCAAGAGATTTTCCGGGGGGAAGTCGTGGCCAAATTACCTTATTGCGTGGCCAGGGGAAAGCAACATGCCAACAGATCCGCTTCTGGGGGGGGGACTGCTGGTTTGGGGGAAGGACCAGGAAAAAAATCCAAAATAAACATTTGAGACAACCGGCGTACCAGCGCAAACCTTCGCACGAGAAAAAGGGGTAGTACCGTCTCCTCAGGGGGGGGTTTGAAGTGGAGGAAACCGTCTCCATCTTAACTGTTAAAAAAAGAAGGAAAATACGTTAAACAAAGATAAAAAATCTCTGAGACAAAGATGCAAGAAGCCGCATGGAAGCCGCTGCACTCCTAGGTGCTCTACTGGAATCGAGATTCGAACTGGTTGGGGGCAATATGCGAATCTAGGCCATCCATCCACTCAGGAAACAGCGAGCAACCTCTCGCAATACCCGAGGATCATAACATGATCAATGGAGGGAATGGACCTTACTGGCAGGAAGAAATCGCCTATCCCACGGAAAAGGATAACTGGCCTAAAGGAGAGGTGCCGCCGGTTACGCCAGACGGGGGAAAAATAAACGGAAATTGCCCTAGGAAATATCAGTTAAAAACATCACTTTTCATAAAAAGATAGTAGTATTTGGGGGGCAAAGAAGGGGGAGCAGACATGGCGTCCTAGGCCCGATGGATTGCGACGGAAACGACAGGTAAGAGAAAACGACGTACCACATTTTCTTGCCCCTAAATGGATGAGTAGAAACCCCTCGACCGCGTCAGGGAATAGAAATTGTCGGATACCCCCCGAAGGGAGGAACCATTTATGTCTAGGCGTAACCCAAGGGCGACCTGGTAAGATTCCCTCCGAATAATCAGACCAAAAAACACTAGGTTATAAAAAGAGAGTATGCTAATTCTCGAGCCGCTACTGACATGTGGGGGGAAGATCCTCAAATGGCTCCAACGTAGGGGGGAAGACTGCACAAAAACGCAGTTAAGAACGCTTTCTCTTAAAAATCTTAAATGAAAACGGGGGCCTGTCGCAACTGCGAGCGCGGATGGGGGGAAAGCTCGGCGGGCAATAAACGAGGGATGGGATCAGAAAACAAAAAAAAAGTGTTGGGCGATCTGGCTCGAAGAAAACTACATTACACTACACTCCGGGGGCCATGAAAATCAATCAGGCTGCCGAGAAAAAGGCGAAGGAAAAAGAAAAACACCGGGCTCAATAAAGTCTCCTGAAATAGAAACCGCGAGTCTTGATGAGGGGGAAGGGAAACAACTCGGGTGGGGGTCCGGAGGAGAGGTCCAGAAAAAAAAACGCTGACGCGCGAGAACAGAGAAGGAGAACATCCCAAGAACAGGTGGGTGATCTCTGCTCGACGCGAAGTCTCTGATTGTCTGGTAAGAAGGAACAACGCAGAAATACCGAAGCGCGCCTGGGGAAAAACGCAAAACGATAATCCAATCCGTGGTAGGGCCATAGTATCGGTCCAACTTTCAGAACGAACTAAGAAGAAACCTGCCTATGTCTCATCTACGCTCTTAGGGGAATGTGGAAGATTGCATCCAGTCGGAACTGACAGATGAAACTATTATAATGGTGCTATTCTCCATACTTCGAAATACCCAGAGACTGCTTCTAAATTGGGATGCGAGGATCAGGATATGATCGATGTACCTCGGGAGGACCGGGATAAATCTGAGCGGATACATGGGGGCATGACTCCTCTCTCAACCAAACAGACCCGTCTTGAGGAAAAGAGGGATCTCATGGTCCGGGGTACTTTTCGCAGAGGACATGTGAAAAAACGGGGTGGAGGAGAACCCTATCATTTCGGGATCGGCAGACCGAAGAGGGCAGAATCGAAAGGGAGAGAGAAAGGAGGTGAGGTGGACAAAAGGATCATCGAGAGTCTAGGTTGGAGGAAAAGAAGGGGGAGTGCCCGAGCGCTTCGGATTGCCGGGGAGTTCTGGGTATTAGGAGAAATTTTAGGATCGTGGGGGCCGTCGTCGGGCAAAATTCGGTGAGGGAGAGCAAAGAGAGCAAATGGGGTCCAGTCTGGCTTGCTGAAACTAACCCCCTCTCAGTAGAAAAAAGACGCGCTCAAAAACAAAATGGTGTACTTCTGCCTCGGACGCGGCGTAAAGCAGGGTCGCCTCGGAGGAGCTCGAGGGCGTACGGAAAAGCGCCTCTCGACTCTCTTTGGGGGCCTCAGCCTCAGAGAATACTCTCGTGCGAGAAAGGGGGGCAGTACGGGCGGAGGCCGGTGTGCTCTCGCACAGTAGAGTTAGAGAGACATGGGGATGAAAAGTCCGGGTGGAAGACGCCTCAAAGGGGGCTAGAGAAAGGGATCTAGAAGAAAGGTTCCCTTCTGAAGACACACTAGGGATGGGGAAGAAACTTTCCAAAAATAGAGAAGGGGGCTAAGGGTTCATAAGGTGGTCAGAGGAAGAGGTGAGAAACGCTCGTGCAGGAGGAGAAAGGGGGATGGTGGAAGGGTTCGACTCAAGGTCTGTTAAGGGGTGTGTTTGAAAATGGAATAGCCCTAGCGCAGGGAGGAAGTGAGGATGGACTGTGGTGTGCTTGTCTTGAGGAGCGCGTCAGGTGGGCCTAACTTTCTCGGAGAATCGGGGGGGGTGCTGGAGAAATCAATCGTTGGTTTCCATAAAAAACTAAGTGGCTAGGGATGATTCCAGTGGGCTGGTGGGGGGAAGCAGTAAAACAGGGACTAACTGGGTGTTTTAATGGGTGTCGGGAAAAACCTGCAGTGAAAAACCATCGTGAAGAGAAGTCCCTTACCTTATGGGGGTCTAAAAAAAATAGCCTGATGGGGGGTAGAAGACCGGGTAGGGTTCCCGGCTAAGGGAACAAATGTAGTCCCAAGTCAGCTGCCAACAACTGAGTTAAGGTAGGCAAACATGGGACGCTCTTGGACGTCTAAGTGCTAGTCCCTCAGAGGGAGGGGTAAGGTGGTTCGGGCTTCATGCTTCCCTATCTTGTTCATTAAAGTCTCCGCGAAGAATGTTGAAGGGGGGCTGAAGTCAACGAGCTCCTCGGAAAGCGGTAGAAATAAAAAAGCGCGTCGACAAGAGGGGGAGGGGAAACGCTCGTTAATGTCAGATGGGAGGGCGAGCTTCGGAAGGTACAAGGTATTTTTCAGAGGTTGTTGGGAACTGGAAAAAACTTTCGGTGCCGCTTGGACTAGGGGGAATTCAAAACGCTCGAGGCGAACGGGTAGAAGGGCAGGAAAAAGGAGTGGCAGGGAAACAACTCGGGGGGAGATTTGGGGTTTACCAGGGTATGTTGGGGGGGAGGGGGGAAACTCCGAAAATGGGCAAAAGAAAACGCCAATCAGATCCTCTTCCCTGCGCTTTCCCTGCTTGACAACGGCAAACGCCATCTAAGAAGGTCAAGCAAAAAGATTCCGACATCGAGTTCAGGCAGGTGGCCGAGATTCGGAGGGCGCATAAAAAACCAGAAAGCAACGAGCAAAAAAAAACGACGTGACGTTTCTCCTTTCGCGAGACGAAAAGGGAGGGCTGGTGTACCGAAAAGGAATGGGAAAGCGGGAGGGGAAAAACATGGAGCGACGGAAAGATCTATTTGGTCTCCGGGAAGGATCATAATCACCAGCTGGAGAGGAAAGTCATAATGAACGAGTGTCAAGAAGATAAGGGAAAAATCCGCCGGGGGCCTCCGCTTCACCAGGGGACAAACACCCAAAAATGGCAAGAGGAAGGGGGAACAAAAGGAAAGGGCGCGGGGGATGGCGATGGGGGGGGGCTATGGATCCAGGATCCATGGTCGCCTGTCTACTGATACTAATCTCACTCGTGTATTGCCCGATTGAACCTGGGGGCGGGGGGGGGTTTGAAGCCGGAAAAAATAGACTCAAGAAAAAGACCGACTACATCCTGCCTCAGCTTGAGTTTGTCTCCCGTTCATGAGTTCCTAGGAGGGGTATTGAATCTCCACTCTGCACGAACAATCGGGCGACAGGGGTGATTAGGAAAGAAAGCAATTCCAGCGGGCCGAGGCGTAAAAAAACCGGCACGACCAGTGTGCCCAGCCCGAACGAGGGGATTTCAAAGAAAAAAATAGAAATAAAAAAAAGTAATAGGTCAAAACTGTCGGAATGAAAATCGGACCAGCGGAAAAAGCCCGCTTCCCGGAACAAGGAGATAGAAAGGCGCCGCGGAATGGCGGCGCAAGGACGTCAGAGGAGTGTGGCCTGCCTGGGACGAGCAATTCAGGCCGCGAGAAGGTGGGAACGTAACCCAGAACTGTGTAGGATAGAGGAGAAAAAGCTGCTGAACGGACGCCGGGAGGGGGAAAGGGGGATAAGAATTAATACTAACTTTCCTTAGAGGGTTCCAGTTGCTATCGGATCCTCCTCAACAAAAAAGTCCTTAGGAGTACCCTGCGAGAGATGAAAACCTTGTACTATAATTACTACTGAGTGAAGGGTCTCCCACGGTCCCCAGGTAGTTTCTGGGTGAATGTTCGTAGAAGGGGAGGCATCCTCGCCAGAAATCAGTGAAGTCCTGTACACGAGGCGTAAAAAGTAACAGGAAAGGGGGGCCGGACCAAGGGCGGCGCGGCGGGGGGAAAATGCAAGGTTCTGAGAAGCGGGATAGAATGGTGGCGGTGGTCTCCGTAAGACCTGTACGCTGGGAAAACGAGCTCGCGTTCCCTCAGTGGTGACAGAGTAGGAGTCTTATCGTGAGGAACATGACCAGGAGAGTTCGGACTGGGACAAACGGAGTGAAAGGGTCTTGAAGATCCGGGAGGGAGGGTTGAATGGGTGCATGTGGATTACTCTACAAGAACAGACTGTACAGTTTAGGCACGGAGGGTTGAGATGGAAAGAGCGCTCTAAATGCATGAAATCAACGACGAGGGGCAGAATCTTAGTCGTGAGTATGGGGGCAGGGCCAGGGAGACAAACACGAACGGTTTAAAAAACGGTTCAGAAGGGGAGATCAAGAAGAGGGCGCACTTAGATACTGACCTCAAGTCGGCGCGACCGGAAAAAAGGACAATCGTTAGATTGGTGGTGGGCCTAATTGAGCGGCGTTACTAATTTGGGGGCCTCCGAAATGGATCTGGAGGGTGACCCCAAAAAATTTAGTGACGCCGCGGGTTATTCGATCGAAGCAAACCCGCGGATAATCTTTGAATAGGAGAGAGGGGTGCCCTGAAAAAAAAAGTGGAGGAAACTCCAGCAATCGGTCGGTAACGGGGAACAGAAACTAACGCGCGGGGGGTAGTGGTCGGGGTGGGGGGAGGGGTATGTCGGAGGAAAGACCGCCTCTCTCACGAAATGAACGAAACTCGAAATGAGTGAAGAGGAGTTTAACTTGAAGTTCGTGGGCGTTGCCCTGTTGACCAACATCGGAGACCTCCGATTAGATGTGTGGGAGACCGTAGTAGTTTAAAAGGCCTCTGACTCCTAGAAAGGGGGTCCGCAAACATCTCGAGAAAAAGGACGCACGCTGGAGACCCTAGCGCCGCATAGGGGTAAAAGCTCAAGAGGGAATCCAAAAAAGGAAGGCAGAGGACAGGTTTAACAAGGGCTAACAAGCGTTCCGCTAGCTGCAGCAAATCTACAAGACTCTGCGACTAGAGTTCGAGCCGGGGAGAGGATCGCCGCTGTGGGGGGGACCGAGGGCGATCTAGGACACGAATCCAGTCTGAAAAAAGGCGAGATAAGGAGCGCTCCAGACAGCTACTGGCAGCAAGCGACGCTGCACGGGAACGACCTGAGGAACTCGAATGGGCCGACGATCCGACTGACAATACCATAGAACGTAAGCGGCAGACGGCAGAAACCAAATCCAACTCTTTAATTGCGCTAGCGGCTACCAGGCAAAGGCACTGCAGCCAAACGTCAAATCGATGGTGTCGAATAGGACGTGGTACGAACCGAGGGAACGGAAACGACGTCGGAACCGACGAACGGTGTAGGCGGAGGGGCTGCGTCAGAAGATCGACCAGAAAGAAGAATATAAGAGAAATTGTTAGGGCGAGGAAACGATGGGAACGGTATTGGTCGACTGGGGGGAGCACAGGAAGAGGACCTTACGGGGGAAACTTACGGCCCCACATCTTTGAAATCCGTTCAAGTCGTGAGCCTTCTAATCAAACCACCCGTCCCGATTTCGACGCGGCAATGCCTCCCCTCTTTAGGAAACTGCCACTTGCTATTTGTCCTCCAGGCTGGTCCGCGCCCTCTTCTTCCTCCGTCGCCGTCGACGCTATTCTGTTGCGAGGATCGCTGGGCACTCCCGTAAGGGAAATTTCGCGGCACCAAAAGTTATCGACAAGGGGTGCTCAGAAAGGAGGATCGCAGACAACCTGGGTCGATTGAGAAAAGTTCGAGAACGAGGAGGCGAATGAAAAGGGGTACCTGCCACCGGAACAGTCTGCCCTCCGCAAAAGGAACAGAGAGGGAGTTTGCGCTGAGTGGGCCCGCATGAGAGCTGCGCGGGTCAAAGCAGCGAGCTGGACGCAGATCGACACGAGGGCCGCGGATGCAACAAAGGGGGGTCCGCCTATGCGACAGAAGAGGAGGAGAAGAATACACAGCGAGAGGTCTAACCAGACCCGCGATGCACTGAAGAGTAATCAAACTTGTCTCATTCATAGAAAAAAAAAATGGAGGGGGGGGAAAAAGAAAAACAGCGCGGTACAGATGATACGACTCGGTGAAAACTCGTCGAAAAAAACAGCGTCCGGGCTCGGGAATGATCAGTTTCTCGAACCAGAATGCGACGCCAGCAACAAGACTAGAATTAACTTGGCTTAGGACCTGGGATTATGGCGTCGCTGTCGATAAAACCGGGCTCAGTAATGAGAGGGGGCTAAGAACAAAGGACTCAATCATCAACCAAAAACAAAGAAGGGGGAAAATGAGTCTTATTCAGTATGAGAACGGTTTTGAGGAGAAAGCGAAGAATAAGCAGAAGATCTATAGGGGGAAAAATTAACGGGCAAAGTTGAGAGGGGTCAAAAGGAGGTAGGGCGCCTTTGAGCACCAAAATGAAGAGCGAGAGGAGCTGCGCCTGTGAACGACAGTAAAACGGCGTAGACCAGAATGTTGCTTTGTCGTCGGACGAAATGTGGAGATGGGGAAATCTGGCGCCAAGTTCTGTATGGTATGCGAGAAAGAACGCGCTGGAGATCGGAGGGGGAGAGGACCCAGGAGTAGAGGCGAGCAGGCGGAATCACACTTGTGAAAGAGATCGACGCGGGCCCTCGGTTGGAGAGAAGGAGGTCAGCGAGCGGCGCGGGACGCGACGATCGCCGAAAATCAAGGGCGGGTTAACGCAGCGCCTCAATTAAATGTAGCTGGGGGAGGGGCATCGGGGGCTTCAAACACTTGGGTTGGTTCTGCTCGCGAGGTTCCACTGAGCCTATCGCCCGTGACAGGTAGGAAGACGGGGGGGGCAGAGAGTTCTCTTCGCTTCGAGACACGAATAGTGGAGACGCAGGGGGTTGTGGCCCGCTTAAAGTACCGCGGTAGTGCAGCCATTGGCGCAACCTCAGTCTAGCCGGCAGGGTCGTGTCTAAGATGGACGATGAAAAGCGTATAGTTCCGAGGTCACGCCTGGGGGAGAGGTTGACGGGGGGAAGAAAAGCGCATCCGGAGTATTTATTTGATCGTAATTCAGCCAAGGCCATTCGTACCTTAATTCGTGGATTTTTTTAGTGGTCGTGGGCTCTGGGTGCGCTATCTCGGTTCGACCCGGACAACTCTGAGAAAGAATTGTTTCGCAAGTTTGTTCCGATCGAAAGAGAAGGAAAGGGGAGCCGGGAGGCGTTGGATGGAAAGCAGAACCGCCGAGGGTTGGTTAATTCTCGTACCGGCAGGAGGAAAAACAGGTCCGCCTAAGGTGTTCGAAAAAGCACAAGCAGTGGGAGTGCCCGTTGAGTGCTTATCCGTGAGAAAGCCGGACGAGGAATTCCATCGGAAAGCCGAGGAGGGGAAGGGCGGGTCCTGGTAAGGGGGAAGGCTGCTACAAAGAGCGGCATAAGGGCGGCGCGATGAATAAGGAGGGAGGGGACTGACGGCGCGCGCTCCGCTGTTGAACTTCTGGAGGGGAAGAGAAAGCCATCGGCCAAGAGGCGAATCTCGACCGAGCAGCTACCTCTGATCTTCTAGGGCCGATGGGGTGGTTGGAAGCTTGCGTCGGGAAGGAGGTTTCGAAACTTGGTAAAATGTAAGATTATCTGGGGGGTTCAGAGTGAGCAGTTTGGACTCCGCAGGCGCGCGAACTGAATAAGAAGAAGAGAGGGCGAGGGGTTGCGAAAGAGATGTGGGTTGGGATTAACTGTGCCTCGATGGCGAAACGACTAGGATCAAATCAAAAAAGAAGAGGAAGCGCTACCGGTGAACAAAAGGGACGCCATCACTAAGAAAAAGTTAAAAGGGGAAAAAAGTCAGAAGGGAAGCAGGTGGAACTGGGCGAAAGAGGGGGTGATAAGAACCATCACACCAAAAAAAACTATCAAAGAACCTAAGACCTCTCTGAGTTCATAGAGTGGCATAGAGACGTGACTTTACGGGGGGGTTCAGAAGGGAGGCATCTGGGCTGACCCGAGAAGATCATTCAATATATCTCAGAACGGTGGAGGAAGGGAATAATCAACAGCGGATGACGAACTTAAGCCCCGAGTTCGGACAGTTCCGGCTACGACAAGTGAAACGCCGGAGGAAAATGCAAACACGCAAATCGAATGCGCACCGGCTCGGAAGAAAAAGGGGGGGAGGGACTAGAACGAATTCTACCTCGTCTCTTAAGAGTTCCTACACCTCTCCGAGCGGGAACGGGAGGGAAAAGACCAAGAGGGTGTGGGGAGGACAGCAAAATACGACCGAATGAGGAAGGAAGGAGTCCGTTGTATATAGTTCATGCTTTAGATACTGGCATTTATCTACACGGTGAAGAACTAAAAAAAAGTTTGAGACATTGAAACTTCCTCTCCCTTAGCGCCTCAAAACTTACTCAGCGGGGAAGGAATAAGTAAAATGGCTGACGGGGTTAACGCGACACTGGATAATGCGGTTATCAACTATAATAGAAGCGGAGGGGTGTAAAAAAATGTCGGCAATGGGAGGAAATCTGGGGGTCCGAAGAGGGAAATCGCGCATCCATCACACCAAAGAAATCAGCAAAAGGGCTCCGCTGATGGCGGGAGACGAAGCGTACTAGGTGAACGAAAGTATCTTAGCCGGGGAGCTAGGAAGGGGGGGGTTTTTGAACCCTCCCGTTAGTCTTCTAGAAGTATGAACGGGGGGGAAACGGAGAGGGGCTGCTCAGAAAAAGAAACGCAGGAGGACAAGGGGGGTCTAGGGCAGTAACTTCCAGGAGATCCAAGTTTA
>Ga0179593_1527081_pt1 | contig 10068 bp, 9 predicted proteins | sample CZODoug2_1_08_16_FD_185931 | JGI IMG/M metagenome (GOLD analysis project Ga0179593, IMG submission 185931) | Vadose zone soil fungal communities from Angelo Coast Range Reserve, California, USA - CZODoug2_1_08_16fungal (PacBio error correction) | ecosystem: Environmental > Terrestrial > Soil >...
GCGGTCGGAAGCAAATTTAATATGAACGGCATGGAGGAAGATGTGGGGTTTACGTAGAACTAGGGGGCGAAACCATCCAGGGGAGCAACAGGCGACGAGACTTCCAATCGTCTCGGACCCGTCAACCTGGTCTGAAGGGAAAAGAAATTCACATGGAGAAAAGCACTGGAAGAACAGGCTTGACTTTGAAAAGCGCACTGGGAAATGCGGTTTTGACCCTCAGAGCAAGTTTGGACCCTTACCAGAAAAAAGAAGGGAGGAAAAAGAGGGGAAAAGGCGAGGGCATCAGGGATGTTGAAAAGCAAGGAGCGACATCGACACAGCCTTGGCAACTTTAGGTACAGAAAAGAGTATGGGTCATCCTGATCCAGAGATAAAAGAGAGGGAGGGGGGGGGGGGCGGAACTTAAAAAGGGGGAAGAGGAGAATACGCGTTTGGATCGCACGGGGGGGGTCCCATATATGGCACCATTTGCAAATCGGTTCCTCCAAATGCAAAAAAAAAAGGGGGGGAAGAAGGAATTGCAAAGGCCGGGACGGGGTCAACCTCAGACGTGAGGGTCCGTGAAGTGCACAGCTGGGCACGATTTAATAAGTTGGAGGGAGAGGGAATCAGGAGGGACGGTTGGCAAGGGGGAGAAAGGAACATGGCGCCTGAAAAAATAAGGGGGGTATAGTAGGGGAGGAAGCCGTTTTTGAACCATCATGGCATGATCTGGAGAACAATAGGACACGTTCACGGTTCTGACTGCGGGGAAAGAAAAGGCGAGGGGGGGGGACGAGTTAAAGGCTGGGAGGAAGAGGACTGAGGCGAGGAGAAGAGACGACCGGCTGAACGAGGAAATGGAGAGGAGCAAACCTCGCGATATCAGCGAGAGGAAAAGATTACTAGGTGGAAAGGGACACGAGGGGCATGAAGGGGGGGGGAGGAAAGAAAAGGGGGGAGGCAAAAAGGAAAAATCAAACGAGCAAAAAAAAAATTAATAAAAATTCCTCGAGAAAGAAATGGGGGGGGACAAAAGGTGACGGTGATTCGGAAAAACAATTAGAAAAAAGAGAGAGGAGGAAGGGAGTGCAAAAACTCGGGGAAAAGGGGGTCTGTGGGGGGAGTCGAATGAGAAATGTCGGTTTAACTGCACAGAAAATGAGAAAGAATGACGCATCAGGGGAGTAGTCATTACAGGAGAATTGGGAAGAAATATGAGCCGGAAAAAAGGACATAAAATGACAATTAAAGGACCGTGACCCCGGATCAGGGACGCGAAAAACGGCAGTCGAGGATTCAGAACATTCGCGGGGGACGTGGCGATTTAGCATACCATCATTCTATGAAAAAGGGGAAGAAGGAGAGGGAGGGATCAAAAAAGATTGGAAGTAACGAGACATCTTTTGGAAAGGGAATGAGCGAAGTTTTGGGCAGCAAGCGGAAGGGGTCATATAAAACGTGAAGCCTATCAGCGCCAAAGTGGAGGGTGGACGAAAGACAAACAAGATGGAGGAAAGAAAAACAGAGTTCAGGGAGTCGAGCGTAACGAGCGAATATTGGCGCAAAACGAGGATGCAAAGCAAAACTCAGCCAGGACGGGCGAAGCGCTTGGGCGATAATAGCGTGGGGAAAAAAGGAGAGAAAGCAGAGAGTTCTAAAGAAGGAAAGGGGTGAAACGCTTGAGAGGGGGAGGAAAGTTACGTGGGAATCTGGTCCTCTGACAAAAGAAGGAAAACAGCCGATAAGTATAGATCACTGTTTGATCTCATTTATAAGGGGGAGGGGAGGAACAACAACCATAAAAAAAAAAAAAAAACAAAAAAAAGGTAAAAAAAAACACACACCAAAAAAAAAAAAACACACTATGGAAAAAAAAAAAGTGGCCAGAGAAGTTTCAGGGTATGGGGGGGGACCTCGGCAACGGAAAATGCAAAAAAAGAGAAGCGAAAAAAGATAGACATGCAAGAGAGAGAAATATGAAAGGAATTGGGTGAAGGAATCAAAACACGACTGATGAAAAAATGAAGGGAATATAGCCGCCAGAAATCTGGTCGGATAGACGGGGCTTATACGCTGTACTCGGAAAGATATGGCTGCGGGGGGAAAGAAAGGGAAACCAAGAGCGAGCACAGGAGAAGGAAAGAGGGTTGGGTTGGGTCATATGTTGGTTGTTGGGGGGGGTGGTTCCTGGAGACTACACAACATAGGAGATGGCTAAAAACTATCGCCTGGGTCCGAGGAGCTCGTCTTAGCTTAGCGTGAGCTTCTCCATCACGAGTCTCAAAACCTTACAAGTTGAAAGGAGGAAGGGAGTCAAGCGAAAAGGGAGAGGGGACAAGAGCATACTGAAAGAGTCGCGAAACAACCTCTCCTGTTTACGTCTGCGCTGCTGTGAGGCACCTCGTTTGACCCGCAGACGACAGGACAAAGAAAAAACTGGAAAAAGTTATGGGGGGAGGGGGGGGGGGAAAGGGGGAACTCTTCTGAAGAGAATTCATTGAAAGGCCGGAAAGGCAGATCTATGGGACGGAGATTGACAGTGACAGAAATTTGCACAAAGAAAAAGGGTGGGGAAGTCGCCTGCAGGTCGTCCTGTGTGAGTGGACCGCTGTATGCCAGGATTGAAAAATAGAAGGATCAGAATCTTTTTGCGGGGCGGGAAGTTACTGGGGGGGAGGGGGGTGCAGAGCACATACGAAGGCCAGGGAAAAGGCGAGAGCAGGTCTAAAGGGGAGTTCAAAGCGGGAGGGTGGGGTATGGAAGTCTTACGGGTTCGGGAGCGAACCGATCTTCTGTCAGGAGTCTGAAATAGGAGAAAAAAAGGATGACAAGGGGGAAAAGGAAGGGCAAACAGCTTCGAAGAAGAAGAGGGTTGTCGCTTCAGTCAGGAAGGATGCGTGCGCCTCGAGAATCTGGAGAAGACCGAAGGAATATATTAACGCTGTCGTGTTCGAGGGAGAAGGAACTCCAGGGACGAGGGATTCGTAAGGGGGGGAGGTGTCTAAAAATAGGCCCTTATAAACAGACATATGTCGGCGGGAGTTTCTGCGCTCACGATCTCCGGCTCTCAAGTGATCATGAGGGGAAAAGGGGAGGGAGGAGATAAGGACTGGGGGGGAGGAAAAGGTCTGGGCAGTGCCAGCCTTCAGCTTCCACGCCCCGCCCGCTACGACCAGAGTGATGAATCGCTCCCCAGAAAATGGGAAAAAAAGGAAAAAACTTGGCTATTGGAGAAACCCTATGACCTATATGTCAAAAAATAGGATTACCCAGGCGACATCTCCCCTCTAACCAACAAAGGTGGGCAGAGGGGGAAGAAGGAAATGAAGAAACCACCGGGAATCAGTACAATTTAACCGATATTCGTTACCGCGTCGGGGCAGCAAGCCAGTGCCCCGGTGGGGGCCGAACCAGGGCGGGTTGATAACCCCCTCGAACGTGGTAAGGCTGAATATAGGGAGATTTCCTCGCCTATCCAAGAAAGCTAAAAGGAGGGAGAGGCGCCTGGGAGAAAGGGGAAAGGAAACTCAGTACAAAAGCGGAGGACTCTTATAGGGGGCGCATTCCAGGCGTTACGCTCCCTCAAACCTGAAAACGAAGGGGCGAGAAGGGGGAAGGGAAGTCGACCCATGGACCTAAGTGCGGGAGTTGGCCAATTCCTGTGGCCGAAGCCGCGTGGCTGAAAGGGCAAAGAGGAAAAAAAGAGAATGCGAGTAGTGAACTCGTGCATTCGGTTGTCCCATTCAAGAGGGAGGCAGGGGAAGGAAAAAAATCGCCAGAAAAAAAAAGGCACGTGGCCACCGGGGGGATCCATCCGGCAAGTTTAAAAGAGGTGACGGCCCGGCAGGTTAGCTAGCGGACAGAACCGCGGCGGGTCCGAACGACTTAGCGTGGGGTAGGGGGAGAGAATATTCGATGTACCACACAGTCCATAAACAAAAAGAAAAACTCGAAGAAATGCAAATATTGGAAACAAACTAAAGACGGGAACGTTCTGGTCTCTCGAAAAAAATCGGATTGGAAAGGGGAGAGAAGAAAAAGGCAAAAAAAAGGGTTGATAGGAGGGGGATGGGACAGCAAAGGACGATGGCCGGCAGGAGGCCAGGGGGGGGTGTCATCTTGACTACTGTTGGGGAAGGAGGACAACGGCAAAAAAGTACAGAGCTAATAACAGAACCGAGGAACAGAATTAGACCCGTAGCGCCAGGTCATAATAAGCCTGAAAGAAAGGAAGAAAGTCCTTGGGGGAGGGGAAGTGGGGTAAGTCGCTGTTCTCTTCTCTATTTTGGAACGACGATAGGCATGGGGAAACGGCAATCTCGATCTAGTAAAAGAAGAAAGCAAAGGGGGAGGGGAGAACGGGAAAGAAAAGAGAAGGGGTGAAGCCTGGGCACCTGGTTCGATCTCTGAAAACATCTCACATCGTTCAGCAGAATTAGCATAGTAATCCTACCTGTACGAGAACATTCAAGGGGAAAATTTAAGATGGGTGGAAAAGGAAATCTCGAACGTTCTCTTAGGGGGGGGTGGTGGGGCGACATGAGTTATGACTTCAAATAATCTCAAAGAATGGTTACTCCGCGGATGAGAGGGAGAAAAAACAGAAGGAGAGAACCGGTTAGATAAGGTCAGGAAGTTGGTTATACGGTGCTCTCGGCGTTACCGGCAAAGGGGCGGGCTCCTGACTACTAGTTCTAATAGGAGAAAGAGAAAGGAAGGATGCAGGGAGGGAAAGTCAAAATTGCTAGGGGGGGGGTATCTTGTGTGGAGGGGCACGATGGCGCAGGGAAGGGAGAGTTTGAGTATTATTCTTGTCGACTCAGGAAAGTCCAAGGGGGGGGAGACCAAGTGAGGGAGGGGGAGTCATATCTGGGGAGAAGGGAAATGGAGGAAGGGAGGGCCCTACGGGCGACCTAATCTAAAACGGTACAGGGTATAAAAAGAAAAAAAAAAAAGGAAACAAATGGAGGAGGAGAGGGGAAGCTTGGACACATGGGAAGGAAGAGGGTATAACTCAAGTCCTCTCGCATTATCTTTAGTGCCATTAGAGAAACTCGAAGGGGGGGTAATCGACGGAGATGGAAACAATGGCTCACCTCCAGGTGGGAAAGGCGGTCAGGGTCCTTAAGTGAGCGGTCAGAGAAAAAAATTCTAGCGCGACTATATCCTTCCTCTTAAAAAGTGAGGGGGGGGGAAGAGAGGGGAAAAGCTGGGCGGGGAGGTTTAACATTCTAAGGCGAAAAAGATTACTATTCGAATACAGCAGATAGAATATCGAAAGTTTCGGCTCAGGAGAAGAACCTAGAAAGGAAAGATCCAACAAACGACGGGTCCTATCGACTCTGGGAAAAGGGCCTCATGGGAGACGGGGAGGACCGAGACAGATTTGCGATTGACCCGTAGAAGAAGGGGTTTAGGGAATCCAGGGGAGAAAGGAGAAAAATAGAGGACGATGGAGGGAAGAAGAAAAAGAAAGTTTTGTTGCTGTGTAGGCGATTGGGCGAAATTAAGGGGAATTGAAAATATACCTCGACCGGAGAAGGCGGGCCTATAATACGAACCGATTAGGCCCATATTTGGGGAAAGAAAAAAAAAGAAACAGAAAGGGGGAAGGCTAGCATTTGAAGGAATCGGTAAAAACTGGAAGGACCTGCCGGATGGCGAAGGAAAGAGGGCATCACCGCTAGATAAGGAAACACGCAGAAGTAAAAAAAAAGGAAGGGGAGAACCTCGAAGAGGGAGAAGAGTTAATTGAGCGTTATACGATTCATCGGGAATCAAAGACGCCAATCGAAAATCAGACGAGAATGGAGGAAAAGCTAAATGAGATTTTTAATCGGAGCAACCAAAAAAAAAGAGGAAAAATGGGCCAAAAGGGAAGGATAACTAGGGGGGGGGAAGAGATGTGAAAATCCGCCAAAAAATGGGGCGCCCGCTCTGTCTAGCCTAAAAAAATACGCATAGCACAAAGATCGAACTAGATGGCTGAGGATCTCACATCGAGATATCCAGAAAAGGGTTTCGAGGGAAGGGGAAGGGAGAAAAGGAGGGGGGAGCGAAACTAGCAGGGCTTGGTTCCACGCCGAGAAGAAAGTCACAAACTAGGAGGACAATTCTCCTGGCAAGGGTAAAGGAAAAGGTGGTAATGGGAGGGGGAAGGCACAAGGCATGAAGCAAAGTGAGAGGGAGGAAAAGAAAATGTGGGGGGTTAACATGGAAGAGAAAAAAAGCGACCAAAGGACGAGCTCACGCTTCTCCTGACAACCGATCGGGGGAGGAAAATAGAAGCGCGAGACCTGAGCGGTCCATGACCAGTCTGAGGGCGCCCGTCGAAAAAGGAGCGGTGCTGGGGGGGGAGACCAAGGGTGTCACGCCTCCGCGGTAAGACATGAAGCTTCAAGAAAGAGCGCGGAATTTATTGGGGGGTACTAGAGGAAGAGTGAGGGGAAGAAATAAAAAGAAAGGAGGGAGGGGCCAGGAAATAGGGAATAGGGGGTCAGTTTCCGTAAGGAACCCTTAAGGAATCGGGGCGCAAAAAAGAGACTCAAAAAGTTTGGAGCAATATTGACTTCATGTTAAAAGAAGAGAGGAAAGAAAGGGGAATCCAGAGGAGAAAGATTCATCAAAAACTAACGGTTCAGGAGCTCAAAAATTGGGACAAGCTAGGGGCACCGAGCTCAGGAAAGGAATTAACGAGGCAGCGTGATTGGAAGGCGGGGTTGCGGGGGGTGGGGAGGGGAAGGGGAGGGAAGGCGAACAGAGCAGGACTGGTGTGAATCTAATAGTATCCGGGGGATGTCGTCAAGTCTGGAAGTGATTGTAAACCGACCTGCCGCTCGAACAATTAAAGAAAAAGACCATGGGGGGGGGGGAGAGAGGAGAGAAGGGCAGGGGTGCCAAGAGAAGAGGGGGTGGAAATGAGCAAAGAAGGGAAACCCGAAATTGAAGAGGAGGGAGCCATTTTGAAGAGGAGGAAGGCGTTTGCAAGTTTGTGCAAATAGTCAGAAGGGGGGGAAAATCATTCGATGAGAAGTGGGAAAAGGGAGTCATCACTAACTCATGTGAGAGGGGCCTCGCCTAGGGTGATAGATTTGCGTCCGGGGGGGCTATAAAGGAGCATGGTTTCGGGCATCATGGGCAGGGAAAAAAAAAAGGTCATCTAAAAACAGGCCTGAGGAGGCTACAGAGGGTCCGTGACAAAGCCTTGACCAAAGAAAGATAAAAGTTTTCGGGATGAAAAAAAAAGGGGGGAGGAAAAGCGAGTGGAAAAAAGGAAAGAGTCATAGAATGGGGACCCTAAATTTCCTGTCCAGAGACAGCGCGACAGTCAGGTAAACTGCATTGGCTCCATGACTAAAAGGAAACGAAAGGAGGGAGAAGGAAAACTATGATACGCAATGGGGCAGGTCACGGACGGGTAAAGGGACTGAGACGCAAAGTCTTGTGATAACCATAACGGGACATATAGGGGAAGGAAAGAGGTAGGCTTAGAAAGGGGGAAAGGGGAGGGCTTAAGAACGGATGAGATTGGGGGGTATACGGGGGGTTGTGGAAAACACCCCTGCAGAAAGCGCTAAAGGGAATCTTAAACGAAGAAGAGAACAGAAGGGGGGAGCACTTGCTATTGGGATCTGTAGTAGACTCGCTTCTGCAGGGGGGGCAAATACGGTGGGGGGAAAAAGGGACGGTGCGGGTTCAAACTAACAAGCGGAAGAAAGGGGGGGCAGAAGGAGAAGGTGGTGGGGGCCCAGGCTGACTTTGGGGAACAAGAAAGAAGGAGGCGGAGGAAAAAAAGCCCTCAAAGACATTCGCAGCGGTCCAAGGAAAAAACGTAAAGTTTTTGAGGGAAAAGGAGGTTTGAGTAGTGGGCGTGCATATAACAGACGGAACGACCGTTAAGGAGGTGCTAAGACGAGTGGGTTCGGAGGGGGGAAATGGTGGGGGGTGAGAAAAAATACGTTAAACAGACCGGTGGGGGGGACCAAGGGAGACTGGGGAAGTGAAGGGAAATATAATTTTGGAGGTCCTTTACAGAGGAAAAGGAGGTCTAGAGAGAAACAACAAATTGGAAAGAGACCAAGCGAATAACCTGTCATTCTGACATCAAATGGGGGAATGGCCGCAGTGAGTTCCGGGGGACTAACGGTCAAGATTGGGGGTTCGAAAAGAAAAAAGAAACAAGTCCGCGACGGAAAGAGGAAAATGGAGGCCAGTCGCAGGACTTAATCTCGAGCTAGCCAGAAAAAGGTAAGAAGCAAAAAAGGCGAAAGCCTGTTTGAAGAGCAGGCCGGGAAGGGAGGATCTGGAAAGGGGTTCACAAACTAAGGAGTCTGGGGGTATCAGCGCCTCAGAGGAAGGTTACTCAATCTTATACTCTCAGGCGGCGAAATACAAGGGGGGGGGAAAGGACTCATTTTGGAGCCATCGAGAGAAAGAAAAAAGGTAAAAAGGGTAGGTAAAACAAAAATAAGAAAAAGTCCCGAGCAATCTTGGACGTGTTAGAGGAGAGACCAGGAGTTTCGGGGGAGGAAAGGTCAATCACTTGGACAAGGAGTGTTCTCGGTTGGGTGGTCAGTATTTAATTTATCAAACTACAGAAAAAAGGGGGACTAGGCATCAGTAGAAAATAATGCCCGGATAGAAGAGTGGCATCCGAAAAGAGGGGGTAAGAAAAAAAGAGAAGGGAGGACGCGTGGGAAAGTTCAGACCCGGGACGAAAGGGGAGAAAGGTTCCGAGGTGAGGATCGGTCAAAAACTCAAGGGCATTTAGAATTCATTTCCGGTCAAAGGAGAAGGAAGGGAAAGAGGGTAGTGGAAAAAGAAAGAAGGGGGATGAGAACCTGTAGGGGGAACATCTGATTGATTATCTGGTTATAAAGTATAATGAATTCACTGGGGGAAAGGTCTGAATTAAAGGAAAGGGGCGGAGCAGGGGGGAAAAGAAAAAGTTCGGGGCATAAAAAAACTGCAGCTTGAAAGGTCTCTTTCATACTAAAGAAACGGGACGAGAAAGAAGACTTTAAGAAGCAGAAAGAAACGAATTAAGAGATATCTAATAGTGAGAGTTAGGAGAAGAAAATCCTACAGAGGGAAAGGGAAAAGGGAACATGGTTGGAGAAAAAAAAAAAAAGGAGAATCTCGGCGCATTAAGAAAAAAAACAGACACTCGAACTGTTAGAAAAGCTATTTAGGGATAACGGTAAGCAAAGGAAAAAAAGACTGGTCGAAGATCGGAGAAAGAAGGCACATCAGATACCAAGGGGCTCCAGGGGAGGAAGATGGACTTTAAAGGTCATACTTCCGCGAAAAAAAAAGAAAAGAAACTAGAAAAAGTAAGGGGAGAGACTAGAGGGAAAAAAAAAAGAAAAAGAAGTGACCTAGAAAAAAAGCAAAAAAAAATAACCTATACTAGAAATCCTAATAACTGTCCTCTTAGGTCAGGAAGACCAATAAGACCGGGGAAAAGGCCTTGGGGAGGCTACCGAAGAGGTCAAATAGCATCCGGAAGAATTGGAAAACTGGATCAAAGGCGGAGAAAAAGGATTTCGAAAGGGCTTTCGAGACACGAGAGGGGGACGCGCGGAGAAGGGAAGTTGGGGAGAAGCACACTGTACTGTAGGCGTGTACTGTCAGGTCGACCGGACGAAAAGAAACTCAGAAGTTCTGGGGGGGGAGAGGAAGAAAAACAAATAAATTTTAAGGGAGAGGGAGGAGTCTGAAAAAGGGGGTCTAAAACGTAAACAGGGCTGCACATGGCGCCGACGTTAACTTGGCAAAAATGGCAAAAGTGATGGACGTCGAATCCTCGAGGAGGAAAATCGGGGGTCACCGAAAGAAGCGTTGAACCTAAAACAGGACTACGTCATTGAACTTGTCACGACCAGGAAACAAAGAGGGCGGCCATAATTAGATGGGGGAGCTGCAGACAATCAACCCCTTACGTGACAAAAAGAAGGACAAGGGAGAAAGGATAAAAGAGGGGGGGGGGAAAGCTTCAGAGACACTCCTCCGGTGAGGAAATAAATTAGGCGCACCAAGTAAAGCAAGTCAAGAAGGATCAAACGCAAAAGAGGAAAGAGGAGG
>Ga0179593_1289527_pt1 | contig 10067 bp, 17 predicted proteins | sample CZODoug2_1_08_16_FD_185931 | JGI IMG/M metagenome (GOLD analysis project Ga0179593, IMG submission 185931) | Vadose zone soil fungal communities from Angelo Coast Range Reserve, California, USA - CZODoug2_1_08_16fungal (PacBio error correction) | ecosystem: Environmental > Terrestrial > Soil >...
CAATACATCAAGAAAAGAACTGAAAATCCAATATGATAATGGAAAGACGAAATTGCGGAAGACGGAACTCAAAAAGCATGGAATTCCCCGTTGGAGCCAAGAGTAGGGGATAAAAGGTGTCGGGAGAATGAGGTTGGGATCAAGAAAAAGGGAAAACAGAAGGGAGCTACCAGCTGGGAGGGGGACACAAGCAGGAGTTTAACCGACAGAAACAGAAACCACATTGCAAATGCCGAAGTTTGACGCACAGTTTGAAATAAAAAAAAGAAGAGCGCAGAAGGCGATTTGGCAACGGAAAGCGAAATGGGGGAAAATGAACCCAACCTGACGTGTTGGTGGACGGACCCAAAACGCCCACAACCGGTGGGATAGAAAAAAACCGGTAATCGAAACAAACAGCGGTCCGCAAAAGCGGCAAGGGTCAAGAATAAAGGTCAAGGAGAGAAGACCAGGGGGCAAACTCCGGAATGCCCCAGGACAACCCCAAAACTCAACGCCTCGGCATGGGGAGACCAACGGTCACAAAAAAGGTTGAAAGCAAGGACGCAAAGGACAATGGGTGGATACAGCAGGTGCAACTCCAAACAAGCAAAACCTACAACACAAACAGCGAAACAGCACGCTCACAGGCTAATTGGGAGTTCTCCAAGGAGGGCTTGAAAAGCCCCGCAAAGAAAAGAAATGAAGAAGACCCCCGAACTTCCACGAAGGAAACCACACAGCCGGAGGCCTGCAAAAAACGGGAATCCACCGGCCTCACCAACCAGAAAGGCGCGCCAAAAAAAGAACCCTGCAGACCAGAAATGGAGGGATCGGACCAAACAAAGCCGCGTCGGCCCCCCGTACCGGTGGAGAAAGTTTTCTTCAAGCACATAGAGGGGTCACAGGGACCCACGTTGAACCACCAAAAAGAGAGACGGAACGGAGCGCACGCAAACAAAAGGGACTAAAAAAAAAAAAAAAAGTAAGTGGGCCGGAAAAAGAGCGGGAGGACGCCAAGGCAATGGAAAAAGGACCCATGAATGCGGGAAAACGTGAGGATATAACAGACAAATTGGGGGGGCGCGGCATCAACTCAAAACATCCCCAGACAGACAGTTTGCAACATCAAGACGGGTAAAGAGTTTTGCGATGAATAGTTCTAATGCCAACAAAGTGGAGCCCCAGTCATAACGAACGCGCTAAAAAAAGAGGAGAACTCGTGCAAAGGTGGTGGCTAAAAAAAGGGTAACCCAAAACCAGGAAGGTGCCATAAAAAGGGAACGAACGCGTGTCCTGCAACGGGTTCAAGATCGTCACAACCGAAAAGAAAAGCAAACCAGGGGGGGGTGGAAGAAGAGCGCGAAGTAAGAAGTAACTCCACCACAGGCAACGCATCGGGGGGGATGTTCACGACGCCGCATCGTTGCGGGGGACAGGAGGTTATTTGGGGAGAAAAAACACGGAAACAAAAAAAATCGGAAGAACGTTCGGAGGATCCCAGCAAACACTCGGACAGGGGCTTGCTGGTGGGTGTGGTCGAGTCGCAAGCTCCACTCAGCACGAGGGCCGGAAACTGGAAAAGCAGACACATGGTACGGAGACCACCGCCCCGGAAGGTCCAAACGAGAACAAAAGCCGGTCACCAACAAACAGTTCCCAAGGAGAAAGCAAAATGAAAGTCTAAAAAGCTCAACAAGGACAAAAAAAAACGAAAAAAGTAAGATGGGGTCGCGCCGGAGGAGCAAAAAAAAGTACCTCTCAACGGCAGAGGAAGGAAAGGCGATAGAGAAAACACCCAACGGAGGAGAAAGAGAAGAGAAACAAAGGCACCCCCCACCCCCCCACCAAAGTCCGCCGCCACCGCGTGGCCTCTAACTAAAACCCAATCCAGGCAACCAACGAAATGCACAAGGGAAGCAAGAGAGACGGGAAAAAAAAGGAAAATAGCAGATTTTCGATCCGCGGACCCGCCTCGACCGGGGAGGTGGAAAAAGGTTTTAGGGGCAAAGGACCCAAAGGCAGAGGAGGGGGGACCAAACGAAAGGAGTGCGCCGCCCAGGGGGGCCCACTCTTCGGGAAGGGGATCGACCACGAGAACCGTAAGCAAACAACAACAAAGCCAATACGGTGAAGACTGTGTTTTGCAGAAAATTCAGGACGTGGAGGAAGAACGGGGGGGGTTAGGGATGAGTGAATTCAAGGAAGGTTCGACAATAAACCCGCTTCCGAACCTCTCGGCCAGCATCAAAAAACGAAAACAAGGGTAGTGATGGGGTTGGAGTACTTCTAAAGAGCGCCCCGAAATAAGGTTATGGAACGGTGGGTGGTTAACAGTGATAAAAGGAAAACGCCCGTGGGGAAAAAAAGCGTCAGTGGGGGGGGGGGGGGCAAAGGAGGGTGGGGGGGGGAACAAGTCGGGGAAAACACCAGTAGGCGAGAAAAAAGAAGGCGCGAAAGGACATGTTTCGATGAGGGGGGCGCAAAAAGTGGTCAACAGGAAAGCAACAAAGGAAGAAAAACGAAAAAAAACACAGGGGGGAAAAAGTTGGGGAACGGTTTTAAATTTCTGTTACAAGTGTGGGAGGAGGGAAAAAAAACGATGAAAAAATTCATGGATTGATAAGAAGTTGACGGGTCATAACCAAAAAAAACAAAAGAAAGGACCGGCCCTTGTTTTGGCGATGCCGCGGGCGTAAACAGAGAATCGTAAAAAGACTCCACGGAACACGCCAACTGGGATAGACCGGGCGGAGGGCGAAAAAGCGAGCGCCGGCGAGCCGTGTTTGTGACAGGGGGGGGGGGACTTAGTTAAAATGATGCGGGCCACACAAAAAATGTTCTAAACGGACAATTAGAGTGGGGGAGGGAAAAGAAACAAGAAAGCTAACAAAAAACATTGGGAAGATCAAAGAGGTGGAGGACCGGGATAATTTGTCATGGGTAGTTCAATCAAAAGGACAAAAGATGGGACCGGGGCGTGTCGAGCAGGCTTGGGGGGAGCCTTATAAGAAAAGGTGGGGGAAAAAGGAATTGGGGTAATTCCCTACATCTGGTCCAATTCAATCCAATAAAGGTAGGTTTTTTTAATCCTCGAAGAAGAGAAAAAGGCGACGAAAAGCCGGCAAACAAAAAGGAATACCGCAGACCAACTGAGTAAATGAAAACAGTGAAGGGTAATCTAGGGACGGTGATACAAGGTGTTCGAGAAAAGAAAAAAAGAAAAAACCCTGTTTATCAAACCAGGTCAGTTTGGAGGTACGAAATGAAGAAAGGGTTGTGCTGACAGGATCCTCCAAGAAAAAGGGGCCGTCACATATTTAGGTTGTCACAACTTGGCATCAGGACTCCAAAAAGGTGGATCGCCGTTGGAAGTGTTACAAAAAAGTGGGGGCATCCGGTTGTCAAAGAAAAAGGGGGGTGGGGGAATAACGAGTACAGCAGGGGGGTTTGAACTTCAGCCAAAAAACCCACCAGGTCACAGGAAAAAATCAAAAACGGGAGGTGGGAAGTCCCCAAATCAGGATGGTTGCCAACCAATCAAGAAAAAATCGATTTACACGGGCAAGCCTCGAAGGGGATTCACAGACAAGTGCGGTAACAAACGGTCCAGTTCTGGTACGGCAAAGGTCGCAGGGGGGGAGGAAGCGAGGGGGGTCGGGGAAAAATCAGTGCGGGGTGGCCCACAAGCGGGAGGTAGCGCCGGAGGCCCCGCCGAAGATAAAAAACCCATCCCACCCCCCAACGGGACCGCGAGAAAAGCGTCGAACTCTTACCCAGCAAGGAAGGGGGTCAGAACGGGGGCACCCAGTCCTGCGGGGACGGGGCTTCCCAATCCAAATCTACAACCGACCTTTCGGGAGGGGGCCATCATATCACCGATAGATGGCGGGTCCAGGGCGGGTACAATTTCTTCCGGACGTCTGCAAGAAGCAACTGCAAGCACATATCGCAGAAACAAAAAAAAAACAGGAGGGGAGGAAAGGAAAATGGGGACAGTGCCCTGACAGAAAAAAACGGAAAAGGAAAAAGGACAAAAAAGAAGAGGGAAGAAATACCAAAAACGAAAGTCGTGGGGACATGGCAAAGACAGCAGGAAGGCAGACTGGTCCGAGCAGCGTGAAGCGCAAGGTCCTAAGGAGTTGTACGGAGCACGGTTGAAGCAGGCAGTCTACTAAGGCTGAAGGGACAAAACATCACTTGGAAAGGGTACCACAAACCTCCTCCCCCCAAAGGAACCAGCACTTGGCAAAAAAAGAAAATGTCAAATCAGACTCGTGTGTACCAGCACAAAGGGGTGGGAATACGAGAGGGACTCGTCCTGAATCGATTTGAGGGAATCGAAAAGGGGGGACAGTCAACCAATTAAATTTTCGGGAACTTAGCAAAACACCGGGTGTGCGGAAGCAAATCGGTCAAAAAAAAGAGTAGGGGCCAAAAAAAGAGGTTCAAAAAAAAACGGGAATAGCAAACGTTGGAAAGTACGGCGAAAGCCCAGGGGGAATCAGTAGGAACACGGACAAACAGAACCATCAGGAACGACTCCAAAGGCTGGGAGCCCGTCAGCAAAGACTTGGGCCACGCGGTAAACCCGCAAGCGACCATGGTGAAGAAAAAGGGTGCAAAAATCGACAACTCTCAAAGAAGACCTGGATAAAAAGAACGCATCAAAAATCCTGGTAGGTCCACCCATCTCGTTATGTGCCTACCAAGCACTACCACACAGACTGAATCAATAACACCAGAATCTGGAGTGTAACTAATAAGCCCAAAATGCAAGATTCCTCACACGCACAAAGAAAAAAGCCAGGACGGCTTCCGCGAAAAAGAAATCCGTCGCCCCGAAAAACTACATAAAAAGACCTGTTCGAAAAAGGAAAAATGGATCGTGCCTCAACCGGACGCGCGTGGTCCAACAGGTCGTGGGGGGGAAGGACATTTAAAGGACAAAAGCCATAGGATGGGCGCAAAAAGGGTTGAACCGAAAAAGATAGGAGTTACACCCCCCGCAAAAGGAGCAGAGAAAAAACGGGGGACCACAAAAATCCAAACTCACTCCCGAGCTTCAAACACAAAAAGGGAGTTAGAAGAGTCGAGGAACTACAAGAGCTTCATACGAAGAGCGAATTGTTAGTGAAGAGAAACGGAGGGACGCACAGGAGGGAAAACGCCAAAAGCAAAATTGGCAAACGTGCCCACAGACACAACGAAAGAACCTTTCCAAAACAGATCTTAACTGGGAACAGACTTTTTACGATGGGAAATGGGGGGGGAGAAGGCAACAAAAGGGGAAAGAAAAACAGCACAGACAGTCGCTAAAAAAGACCCGAAAAAAAAGTTAAAAACGTCGGGGTGAAGAACCCAGGCGAAGTAGTAAAAACCTAAATGTAAAGACAACGAGGGATCAAAAGGTTTTACAGAAGGGTTTGGAAAAAGAATGGTCCCCGAAAACTCAAAGCCATCATGTCGAGACAACGCGGAGGGAAAGAAGGAAAAAAAAAACGACCTCAATCAAGGGTGGGGGGAAATTGGGGATGCTGAGGGGAAAGCAAAGTGTCACGACGATGTGGTATTGGAGAAGCTCCGTCCAAAAGACAATCCAAAAAACCCATGGTTTTTCGGTCCGAGGGGGGAAGAAAAAAAAGGGGCAAACCCAAACAAGCGGAAACAAAGCGGAAGGGTGGGTGGCGAAGTCGAAAAGGGGGCGTAAGAAACGAAACGGCACGAATAAGAGGACCTGGAGAGCAAGAGGGGAATTTTGGAAAGGTCGACAACCCGGCCAAGCGGGCAACAACCAGAGGAAAAACGCTATATCAAAAAAAATTGAAAAAAGATCGAAAAGCGACTAGAGCCAAAACCGGGTTGTAACAAGTGCCTCAACATTCAATTTCAACTAGGGAGCGAGCACGGGGGGGCAATGTTGTAAAAAAAAAAAAGGAATGGCAACGAAGGGAACGCAAGTGGAAGCAGAAGAAATCAAACGGACAAGATCTCTCAACAACAACAAAAAAAAGTATGAGAAAAGAAGATAAAAATGACGAGAAGGCCCTTCAAGAGAAAGGAGGAACACCCAGACGCCGCCAAAATGGGGCTCCAAACCCACCGCGCGATAAGCGGGGATGTCTCAGGATGCTCGTATGCCACCAAGCTAAACGGGAGGGGTTTGAAGAGAGCGGGACCGGGGGTGGGTGACGGGGACGAAAAGGCGATGAGGTTTTGAACTTTCCACGTTTTTCTTGCCAAAAGTGGTAGCAAGGGTTGGGTTACGAAGGACAGTTCCCTGCAAAAGAGCTCCCAGACGGGTCCCTCCGAACGGCGGGCGGGGGGGGAGATCTGCCCGGCGAAGAATAGCACAGGGAAACAGTTGTCACCAGGACGCACCACGGTTAAGGCTGGGGCACTTGCCATCGCGGGAAAAAAACGGGGTTTTACACGGGGGATCCTGGTCTACTTTTGACGCAGTAACAGAAAAATGGGGTCGGAAAAAAAACTGGAGAAGAAGAAAAAATCGGCCCCAAAACATGCGGGTAGGGGTGAGTAACCATCAGAGTAGACTCGAAAAGGAAGTGAGGGGAAAAGTGGTACGTTGAGGAAACGATTGAGGAAAAAAGGAAGGAAAAAAGGTTCATTCATGCTGTGTATGGAAAAGGACAAAGATTTTGGTGGGGACGAAAACATTAACAGAGGGGAGCACCAAAGCAAAACCGCGAGACGTGGGACGAGAAACGGGGAGGGGGAGGAAGGGGGGCCACTCGTGGGGAAAAAAAAAAAAGGAAAAAAAGGAAGCGCCAACGCAGGGGTAAAACTTTTCCCAAGATTGTAATGTAGGTTGGAAAGTGGGGGGGAGTGTGGGGCAAGGGACCGACGGAACCGGGACTGGAGCCGGGGAGAATCCTCAAAAAAGGCATCTACGGGAACCTCACAGGAGGACAGGGGACGATGAACGGCTGGCGTGGACCAAACCTCGAATATGCGACACTCAAGGCAAAGGGAGGAGCCGGGCAGGGGCAACCCGCTCGCACCTTTCGGAACCCACAGGGGGGAACGGAGGCCTGCGGGGTCCCCCAGGGGCCGAAAGAAGAGCAAAGGAAGAAAGCAAAAAAGACTGGGACGAAGCCCTCGGGGAAAAAGACCAGAAAAAAGAAGTAGAGAAGTGGGGGCAAACGTCAAGGCGAATGACGGTTGCGGGGAGCGAATTCTGGGGGGATCGGAATGCCGATATTGGATCAAAAATTGAAGGAAGAATGGAGGGCCGCTCACTCAAGAAAGAAAGATGTAGTTGGGGATGACCGCGAAGGCCGGGGCGCGCAGAACAGAAGAGGAGGGGGGACAAAGAAAAACCGGCAGTCCTTGGGTAGGTGGCCGGGAATCGAGGGTGCGCACAGGGGGGTGGGGGAGAGAACAAGGGGGAGAAAAGGGGAGCCGGGGACCAAATGAAAAAGGGGGGATGACATGGGCCTAAAACCTATCAGAAAGAGGGAACAGGGGGTGGCACATGGCAGAAACTCAAAGGGGATCGCCGTGGGTACTGTGACAGGGGGTGGGGGAATAACTAAAGCCATGAGGGAACCGATGGGGGGGGGGGGAGAAAGATTAAAAGGGAGGTTTGGGTGGATAACGAAAGTACGGCACCCCACCGTTCGGACCAAGCCGGTGGAAGACGCATCGACGTAAGTTTTGGGGAGCGTACAACCCATCGCTGGTCCGCCAAGAAAACGAGGGAAGCGCCGGAAATAAGACTTTGTACAACAAACAGTCGGTACAAGGGGGGAATCTTCACCGTAGCACGAGAAGTGCGCAGGGGAGGGAGGTATGGTGCACGTCACCGAAAAGGGCGGGTTGGCACCTACAAAGGACGTTAGCGGCCATCCAGGCCTGCCCCGAGCGAAACCCAACAAAGGACCAACGAAGCCGAAGAAAAAAACCGCCGCTTCGGCACACCGGCGAAAATTCACTGCTCAGTGGGCGCCAAAAAGCGCCGTTGAGGATGGACCAAAATCCTCAGAATAGGGGCGGGGGGGAACGGTTCAAACTGTTTTTGCCGTGAAAACGTAGTGCCTAAAGTGCAGCACGGCTCCATCTCTCACAAAAAGAAGGGGAAAAAAAGAGAAAGGGCAGGGAAACCGGAACATAAAAAAGGAAAAGTAACCTAAACACCATAATCGATAGGGAAATCACTAAAGGTATGAGAATGAAGCCATGCAGGGAGCGCCGTGGCAGGAAAAAACGACGGTAACGTTTCCGCGAAAAGTAGGTTTCTCGCGGAAAGGAAGGCGCTACGACGCACTGTCTTGGGTAAACAAAAAAACAGCATTTAGGTGACCGACCGCAGGCGCAACGGTTCGAAAAGGACCGAAGAACGACGTGTGGAACCAGAAAAGGTGTGGGGAACATATCTCGCAGAATCGATTTGGGGGCGTAACGAGTGGGTGGGGGGAATCACCCAAAGGTAAAAGTTTTGATTGAGGAACCTGGGAGAACCTGGGGGGGGGGCACGTAAAGCAAACAAGCTTTTAAATCGGGTATTCCAAAAAAAAAACTCGTGGTAAAGAAAAAGGAAGGTAGAAAAAAAATGTGAAATGGAAACTTCGAGCAAAAAACCATGGGGAAGAAACCAACGGAAGACCAAACGTTACAACCGGAACACTCGGAAAAAAAAATCCGCTGGGGGGAAACAAGGTGACACAATTGGAGAAAACAAAAGAGAGGGTGCAACACCAAAACCGAGAGGGAAAGGGTGGATAAACAGGGGTGGTCAAAAACATCGAAAAGGCCGCATCAAAAAACCGCGAGAACAGGGCAACGAGAAAGTGAAAAGTTGGAGGTTCAAACTCCTCTGAAAGTCAGGCCCAAAAAAAACAGCGGGACAATAACCAAAAAGGCATCTGTAGGGGTACAGAGAGCGGCCCCAAAAATGCCCTGGATGGAAGTCGACTGATCCAACAGCACTGCTCCGCCGACAAACAAAAAAAAAACGCAAAAAAAAAAAAAAAAACAGGACCCAAAGAATGAAAAGTGGGCAGGCAGAAAGTAAAGATCTGCCGGGGAACCGAGTAGAGGGTCAAAAGTCGTTGGAAGGGGGACAAGTCTTAAAGAAAAGAAGCGTCCGCAACCAGGTACACCAAAAAAAAAGACGAAAGTTACACCCGAACAAAGCGAACGACGAAAAAAAAAACAGAAAACGAAAAGAGAAAGAGAACCCCCGGCCTCCTCCCAGCAGGTGAGTGACAATTCAAAAACGAGTGACGCCAGCGGGTCAATCGGGAAAGGAGACTGGGTGAGTTCAGGATGCACGATGAAATCACAAAAAAAGGAAAAGTGCCGCCGTCCCAAGCCATCCAACGTAAACCAGAACACGTTGAACAAACTCGCAAAAAAAGGGGTGTAAAGAACGTGGCGAATGGGTGGGGGGAAAGGGGGAAAAAAGTGGAGCCCCCATCAGAGACGACGCCGAAAACCAATCTCTCAGCTCACGCGGGGTGCGAAGAGAAGTAGTCCAAAACAAAAATTGGCCATAACAACAAAAGAGCAGGAAAGTCTTGGGCCGGTCGATCGTCCAACATCAAAAGGAAACCAAACCATCATGGTCGAAAACAGGAGGAAAAAGGTAGAAAACCCAAAAAAAAAAAAACCACCGGCAATATGGAGAATTGGGCTGCCTGCGGACATCGTTCAACATGAAAGGTTGATTGCGACGAAAAAAAGTGGGTAAGAACAAAAAAAAAACAAAAATAAGGAAACACCGTGTCCCATTAGGGGAGAGCACGTAGCAAAAAAGCGACGGGCGTCCGGGGGGGGGTGGGGGGGGCGGAGGCTGCAGGAACTGGGAAGGAGAAAGAAAAAAAGTAACTAATCGGACCGATTATAGCAGCAAATGGACGGACCCCCGCCGCCGGGGGAAAAAAAAAGGAAAATCACAACGCCCGGACGCGGGGCAAAAAAAAGTGCCGCCTAATAAAATCGCTAGCGAACGGGTGGGAACGAATCGTCCCATCGCATAAACTGGATGGACAGGCGGCGGGAGAGACATGATGGGCGAAACGTGAAAATGAGGGAAAAGCCGGGTGTTTAGAGGAGGAAGCCGGGAG
>Ga0179593_1457210_pt1 | contig 10067 bp, 16 predicted proteins | sample CZODoug2_1_08_16_FD_185931 | JGI IMG/M metagenome (GOLD analysis project Ga0179593, IMG submission 185931) | Vadose zone soil fungal communities from Angelo Coast Range Reserve, California, USA - CZODoug2_1_08_16fungal (PacBio error correction) | ecosystem: Environmental > Terrestrial > Soil >...
GCAAGAATCAACGGTACCAAAAAGGCACACACAAAGAATGTCACTCGCGCAAGGGGGGGGGGGGGGAAAAAGTTTGCGGGAAAAAAAAGAAGGGGATAGAGCAAGCGGGGTAATCAAAAAGAAGCAGAAAGCAAAAAGCCTGAAATCACCATGGAGGCACTGCAGGGCCGCCAGGAAAGGGAGGCTCGAGATCAAACGAACTTTAGGGGGCGTCCACGAAGAGATGGAGAGGGGGGATCGCAACAGAATGCCTCGAAGGGATGGGACAGCAAAAGTTGTCAGATAAGAGAAATCAAACCAGGGGCGAAAAAAGCCGCAGGGAGGGGGGGGAAAAGCATAATCCCCTTCAGAAAGGGAAAGAAATCGCTTCTAGGGGAGGGAAAAAAGGGCATATGGAACTGCACGGCCGCCTCACCCAGAAAGGAAAGCTGAGAAGGAAAAAAAGACGCCTCGCCTAAATCGAAAAGGAAATAAAGGGGACCAGATCCTTGCCTTCTAAACGCCAATAAAATGCTTTAAAAAAGAAAGGGGGGAATTCCCCGATCGACCAAACGCATCAACGGTGAAAAAAGCGAAAGGCAATCCGCCATGGAGAAAGAACCTGCGTACACGGAAACGGTCCAAAGACCGTGGAAGACGCAAATCAAGGGAAGAGGTGAAAAACATCGTCGTTCCCAAGAGACGAATGCGCAAGGAAGAGAAGGCCCAGGGCGTCCCAGGCAACACCGGGGAGGCGGGCCAAGGGAAAAGTGACGAAAAATGAAAGAAAACAAAACAACCGACAGAATTCACGAACAAAAAGGCGGGGTTCTGAGAGGGTGCGAAAAAGGGGGGGCCGGGGCCGCTCTTGGAACAGGCGGGAAAAAAGGTGCCACAGAGCGGACGGTGGTAGGCGCGCAAGTGAACAGGGGGAGACGGTGTTGGGGCAAGATGAATATGGCCAAAAAAACTTCAAGGAAGGGGGCGAAAAGTTCGTGCAAGCAAGAGGAAAAAACAGGAAGGACTTCGGCAAGGCCAAAAGAAGGGCGGGGGCTGACAAAGGAATCGGATAAAAAACAAAGTTTGATCAAAAAAAAAAAAAGATAAGGGACAAAAGTCCAAAAAGAGATCTCGGGTCCAGATTTGAAGGAACTCCGGGCAAAGATCAAGAAGGGGGGGGCCCCTGTGAAGAAAAATTAGCATTAAAGATCCCAAGTCCTGGAAAAAATCCGGCGAATGTGTCGTTGGGGAAGGATTGAGGGAAAAAAAAAGGGGGGGGGGCCCCAAAGCCGTGAAGAAGAGATCGAGTAGAAAAAAAAATAGGGAGAACTTCGTACATATAGCCGAAGAGCAATGAAAAGATCAAAGTTCGCCGGGACTAAAAAAAGGGGGGGGGGACCGAGGAAAAAGGGGGGTCCGCGGAAACGCTCTGGTGCGGTGCTATTGAGAAAAGCGGCAATCGAGGGGGGGCAAACCACAAAAAGGGAATGATGCCTCGCGTGGAACGCAAAATTCTCTCGAAAGCAACAAAGAAATTCCCGGTGAAAGGAAGGTCAAGTGTGACGAAAAACGAAGTCCGACGCAATAGGGACGTCACCAGTGGCTTGGTGCATCCCTCTTCCTAGGGTAAGTCTACAATAGAGGTGCATTGTCAAAGGGAAATAAAGACGGGGCAAAAAAAAAGGGGGCCACGAAATGATTAAAGGGCTCGAGGGTCAAAGACACCCTCTCGTGGGGGAAGGTAAAGGAAACGGGAGACAACGAGGGAAAGATAATTGGGGGAAGGTCAAACCAAGGGGGGGCCGGAAAGGCACCACCAAAAAATCGATTTTAAAAAATGACGGTGTCGCCAAAAGGAGGGGGATCCCCCCCCGAAAAAAGGGTGGACAAGGGGGGTTTTGGGGTCAGGAAAGAAAGAGACACTATCGGGAAAAGTGGACCAACTGGTAGAACTCGGTGTGGAAAGGGGGGAGACCGGACGGGCCACGCACTTTCAAAAAAAGGGAAATCAAAAGAAAGAGGCACCAGCGCAGAGGGCTTTGGGTACAGCATCTCTGCAGGGGGACTGGGGAGGAAAAGAGAATTTCACAAAAAGGAGGGGGTTGAAAAAAAACAGAAGCTTCGTCCTGTTCTTGAAAAAACCGGGCAATCAAGGCAGGGGGACCGTGTGCCCCAGGTTAGAGAAAAGAAGGAAGAAGGGGGGGGGAAAGGGGAAACGATGGCATGGGGAAGCTCTTTAGTACTAAAAAGCCTGCGACTTGGGTTCCAAAAGAAAAGAAAACAGAAAACAAGTGTGTTTCCTACACAAGTAAAAGCAACCCATGCGATTCAAGACCAAAAAGAGGAGCCCGCACTGATGAGGCTTGCAAAGGGAAAAAAAAAAAAAGAAGGAGCAATGGGGCGTAAGTCCGTAAAGGAAAAAGCGGAACAAGAACGAAGAAATACCGTGAAAAAAAGCCCCAAGCCGTGAAAAAACAACAACCCAGAACTCACGAAAACAAACAAAGGAGAGGAAGAGGGCTTGTCGGGAAACTATGGGGAGGGTGCGGGTGTAAGGGGGGTTGCTATCGCGGGATCCGATGGGGAAGGAATGGGGATGGACTACCCGTAAGTTGCGAAAGGCAACGCCTCATCAAACAAAAAAGGGGTCATTTGGTGGTAAGAAAAATGGGTGCCTTGGAGGGAGGTTACTTCTACGGGATGGGAAAAAGTAGTGAAAGGGAAAACAGGAAAACGGGCCCAAGAGGGAGACGGGGGTCAAAAACACGGCAGAGTACTGGGGGAAAACCCTTAGCAAATAGGGGGGGGACATAAAGAAAGACACGAAATGAAAAAGTGAGCGATCCCGAAAGGACAAAAATCGACGCAAAACAAAGAAATGGGCGCTTGAAAACGAAGGCCGTAGGAGGGAAAATGGAAACGGGTGAAAGTTGGCAACGGGAAAAGAGGAACAAAAAAATTCACTAGAGGGAACGTGGTATACTTGTGGTCGCACTGGGAAGAGAAAAAAAGGGGAGTGGCGGGCGGACCGAAAAGTGGAGTATCCTGAAAAGGCAATTGGGCTGCACAGGAAAACCAAAACAGTGAAAAAAAAAGGTGAAGGCAGTATAAAAAGACGTTGACACGCGAGCGGATCGCAAGGATAGGTGTCTAAACTGGAAGCACGGACGGGCTAAAGCAGAAGAACCTCGTATGGAAAAAAAAACTCAAACACCAAACGAGAGAGAATATGGGATTAACATACAAGAAAAGGGAAATGCCTAAGAAGGGGGGGGAAAGTGAGACATTTTCGACCAGAAGGGAGCTACAGGGGGGGGGGAAAAGAAAGTTAGCACCAACAAAAACAAAAGCTAATTACAACTTAGGAAGGTCGGAAGGGAACGGAGCTTCGATGTCAGGCACTAGAAGGGGTCGGACGTAATATGCCACGAAGAAGGGGGGAGAGTGGACGCCCACTGACAGGGAGGAGGGGGAGGAGGGAAAGATGCCTAACCACTATTCAGGATATCGAGTAGGAAGTGATGAAAGCTGTGGACCAAAAAAAAAAAAGAAGCGAAAAGGGAACCCATCCGCCGATGGTCCAGGAAGAGTGGGGGGATCCTCGAACCTGAGCGACAATGGTCCCAACAAAAAGAAACCGAGGACGATCTGGACTGGGGGGATAAAAACAACTGATTTGGATCAAAGCTTTTGTGAGTGGAACTCGATCGGGGGAGCCAGGGAAATCAAAAACTTTCCGCGAATTAAAGATGAAAGGGAAATACCCGCAGCGGTTCGAAAAAGGAGCTGGAACATTTCTTCACGAACGGGCTTGCAGAAAAAGGGGACAAAAAAAAGTCCGTGGGAGGGGGGCGGACGGATTGGGGTTGAGGAGAAGCACAAAACGTGAAAAGGGCCCCGGTGGGGACTGAGCGGAAGGGGTAAAAAACAAACGGGCCTATTGGACTGTCAAAAAAGGAGGTAGAACCAAAAAATTGGGTGTCAAAACAGCCGGCCGCGGGCCAAAAAAAAATAAAAAAAAGGGTTGTCAGCACCCCCCGTAAGAGGAAAGGAAAAAAAAAGTTGAAGAATCGCTCTTCTCCGGCCGTTGCTTTCAGGACTGGGCAGTGACACGGACGAGAAAGGGGTTGCCTGGGAAGCGCAAAAAGGGAAGAATGGAGGAAAGGGGCTGCACGCAATTGGCGCCGACAGAAGCTTAAAAACCAAAGAAAAAAAAAAAGGGAAGGGGGGAAAATGGGGTGTCAACTCCGCGAAGGGGGACAAAGAAAAGTGGTGGCAAGCAGACAAAGTCGGGGGAGTCTAAGCTGAGGCAAGGAGGAGAGGATTCGAGGGAGAAACGAAAAAAATTTTCAGAAGATGCGTTCCGGCTGTTCGAAACAGAGAAGGCCATAAGGTAAGAAGACAAAGGGAAAAAAATGGGGGGGGAAAGAAAAACATAAAGGAAAAAATCAACAACCTTGATGGAGGAGCGGGGGGGGGGGGACGAGGGAACAAAAGATTAAGTAAGCAGGCAAGAACTTTAAAGCTCATCTCAAGTTTACGAGCGAGAAAATCGCTAAGCAGGGCACAATCAAAGAAGAGAGGACCCCTGATTGGAAGGGAAAACCCCCTGGCAGGGGGGGGGACGGGAAAAAAAGAGATGGTGGACAAAAACACGAAGGGGCATGAACTTGGGAACCAAAGGGGAATCACGGGCGTGGGCGGAAAATGAGGGGCTGAAAGAGGTCGAACTGTCAAAGTGATTGGGGGGCTCACTGGGTAGAAAATTACTCGGATCCCCTGGGCCCACCCCCTCCTGGTAATTGGGGCGACGTAAAAGAAACGTAACACGCGCTTCGGAAACTAAGAGAACTCCAAGAAGATGGGTCAAGAGCTATGAAAAATTTGCCTTCATCTTAGGGGCATAAAAAAAAAAAAAAAAGGATTCAGATCGTGGTCGGGGGTGCCAGATTCTTGGGCAACAAACAAATGCAACCTCTGGACTAGATCATGTGAGAAGCCCCGGGACCGGGTGAAAAAATCCAGATCGAAAAACAAAAGGGAGGAAAAAGAAGGAAGATTTCAGAAATGAAAACAGCCATGGCCCCATAGCCTCAGCAAGAGATCGTTGTGGGAGAGAGGCTTTTACACAGGGGAATGAAAAAAAAAAAAAAAAAATCGGAAAAGATAAAAAGGGAGCAAGCGTGGTTTTGGGGACAGGAGAAAAACGGCAGAAAAGAAGCTCCGCGCGCCGTAATCCCAAGGTAGCTATGGGGAAAAGTGGCCGGCAGAGGAGGGAAAAAGATTTCTGAAGCCACTGAAGAATTTTTCGGTAACAAAGGGTAAAGAATATGAGGAAAGGAAGAATCACCACCTAAAATACAAGGCAATTAAAACGTCAGAGAAAAAAGGGTAGCAAAAAAAAACGGGAGGCATCGCAGCATTGCCGTAACCCGGAACGGGCCAAGCACAAATCCACAAGAACATGCCAACAAGAAACTCGCTGCCACTCAAGGACGGAAAAAAAAAAATGGGGAAAAATGGGGACAAAAAAGGGCTAGCTGGCAACGCAGAAGGAAAAAAAGGAGGAAGGAGGCAAACAAAACGAAGGCCCAATGCCAGAGAAAATCGAAAAACTGCCGAAGAGTGCAGGAACCGTCAGGGGTGGGGGGGGCGAGTGGCCGCAGAAAAAATCGGAAGGAAAAAAAAAAAAGAGGAAATCAGTGGAATAAAAAAAAGTATAAGTCTGAAAATGGGGAGGGGGACACTGAGATACCAGGGGTGGGTCAAAGAAAAAAAAGAGAGCGAGCGTGCACGCTAGGGAAAAAATTTCAACCGAGTGCCCAAAGGAACAGAACGGGACGAGCCGTCAGCGGAGCGGTAAAAAAATCCTGATTGGTGTTAAAAAAGCCAGACAAGGACTCCTCACTGCGCACGCACACTGGGTGTCTCATTCCAAAAAAAGACAACAGGGGAAAAAAAAAAAAAGTGGAAGAAACTAATCTCAACCACCCGACAACAAAAATTGGAAGACCGGACGGGGGGCCCCCGATTGTAGCGTGTGCAGCGGAACGAAAAGGGGGAAAAAAAAACACGGGGGAGGGGGATGGCCCAAGAAGAGGAAAAAAACGGGTTGGTTTACAATCGATCAGGTGTGGAAAAAACAATAGGGGGTGGGGTTGGAGAGCCTGAAAATGGGGGCAGTCCAGGACACGTTTTTTTGATCGATAATGAAATATGGGTCCCTACAAGACTGGGGACAAAAAAAAATCCAGTTTGGGGCAAACAAGTTACTGCAAACACAGCAGGGGAGAAAAGGTACTCGGATCAAAGCTCAAGCGAAAAAAAAAATTAGGGGTGATCATCAGGGCATCGTCACAAAGAAAAAACAGCCCCAAAGGTAAAGTTGGATAATAACGACCAATAGCGCAATAAAAAAGCGGGACCCCATGCAGATGGTCGGGAGACGACACACTCTACAAAAGCAAAAATCAAGAAAATTGTGCGGCGGGGGACAGAAATGGGAAAAAAAAAGGGAGTCAGCCCGACTCCTGGCGAAGAAAAAAAGAAACGAAGGTGTCTTTTGAAGGGGTCTCGGTAGGTCAACACCATCTTGGGGGAAGAAAAAGAGATAGCAAGAAGAGGGAAAATCCACTTTCCACTGTTAACAAAAAAAAGAAAAACAAAAGGAAAGGGGAGGAAAAAAATCTTCGCCAATGTAAAAAACGGGGGAGAGAGACGCACCTCTCAAGGAAGGACTATGGTAAAAAGAGCCCCCCCAGGAGGACCCTACAAGGGGGATGCCTTCAAAACCGCGAAATTTCTCAATTCAAAACTCGCAGATTGACTCAGTGACATTTCGAGAATCACGAAAAAGTAAATCAAGGAAGGGGGGGGGCTGTTCATTCCTAAAAAAATCCGAGGTGCGGGGGGACTTGTCGAATACCCGGACAGGATTAGGACCCACGCCACAAGTAAAAGGGACTCGCTCGACAAGCTCAATGATGGGTCGAAAGAAAACAGGGGCTTACGTTCCCACCGGTAAGAATATTGGACCGGAACCAAAGGGGGTGGGCCCACGCCAGAAAGGAAGATGAACGGAATTTCTCAACACGTTCCGGATGCAAAGCACAAGAATTTGTGATTTCTGATCAGATACACAGTAAGACACGGACAGGTTAACTAGGGGTGGGCCCAGTGCAACCGGCGGGGCCAAAAAAGGCAAGAACAGAACCCGAGGGCAAAAAAAAAATGGGGCAGAGGAAAAAGGGGGTACACGAGCTTCAGACGGCTGGGGAGAGCTTCAAGGGTCATCGTACAGTTGTGGGCTGGGGAAAAAGAATCACACCGGCTAGGCGGACGGTTAAGAAGAACCTAAGTCAGCCGAAAGAAGGAGGCGGGGTTCAGGTGAGAGGGGAACAACACAGACCATTTTTCCACAATCCGGGAAGCAGAAACAAGTGTGGAAGGAAAGACACCACAATTACAAAGAACACAAAAAAAGAAGAAAGATTAAAGCATTAGAACACCGGGGAAAGGGGAAGCCACAGGGCGCAAGTACTTAAAATCGAAGTTGTCAACGCAAAAAATACCCGGGGACAAAAAAAAAATGGAGAAAAAGAAATAAAGCGAGCAAACAAAAAACAAAACAGGAGGGGAAAAAGAGAAGGGGAACGGCGATTGGGCGGTGGCTGGAAAACGGGGTATTTTTGCTGTTCAACAAGTGACAAGGGCGAAAATGAAGAAATGGGAGGGGAACTGTAGAGCCGGTCCGGCCGAAAGGCAACGACCTCCATGACTGCCAATTTGGGGGGGGCGGGATCCGCAGGGGTTGAAATTTGAAAAAGGGGTGAAAAGGGAAAAAGGTTTCTGCTAGGGGGACAAAGAGAAGTTGGGTCTTTGTGAAAGGAAGATGCGGAAAAAATCAACAGGGGGTATCTGGACGGGAAACACGGCGGGTCAGAAAAAAAAACTGGGGAAAAAAAAACGTTCCCGGCCTCTGTAATGAAAAGAACGGAAAAAAAAAAGTGGAAGCTATTAAGCAAAATACTAGCCGACGCTGTAAAGGGAGGGAAACTGCAAGGGGGGGAAAAGAGGGGGCCCATGACTGCAGGAGGGCTGGGTCAAAACTTCCGTCCCAAGCAGTTCTCAAAGGACGGGACTATACGGTATCCTGATTCCAAAATAAAAAGTGAAAGGGGGGGGCTGGTCAGAGGAGCAGACCCTGAGCAATCGGGAACGGAAGCCGTGGGGCGATCAAAAAAAAGTTGTTACGGACAAATATTCCTTACGTGTGGACGACAGGGGAGATGGAAACGCCGTCCGGCAAAAGATTGGCAAGGAAAGAGACGGGGAAGCACGGGGGGACAACGAAAAAGGTATCAAAATTCGAACAAACCAAGCAGAGATTTTAGAAAAAGGGCAATCAAAAAAGAAAGAAAGAATCTGGGGCGAACTGGAAGCTAAGACTGACAACAAGAATATTGCGACAAAAAGGGGTGAGGAAGGGGAAGGAAAATTTTGCGCGGCCAACGCTGCAGTATGACTGCGGCCAGGGAGCTTGTCGAGGAAATCAACACGAAGAATCAGAAAATGTAAAAAGAGAAAGAACGGGCCCCTCATCGGAGCCGAAATTGGGAGCCAAAATACTGGCTCGGGGCGGGAGAGGGTGAAGAGTGATTTGTCCCATGGCGGGAGAGTGAATCAGTTCTAGAACGCTGGGAAACCAAAAAAAAAGTAAAGTAACCCAGGCAAACGGGGGAGCATTATCTTGGTGACTGCATGCAATTAGTCCACAAAAGAGAGACACAACCGGGGGTGCGCGTGGGGAAAAAAAACGAAAAGATGGAATTTGGGCGATGCAAGTCGATTTTATGGGGGGAATTGCAGGGCGAGATGGGGCTGGGGGGAAAGGAGATAAGGAAACGGTTTTTACGGCGTGACGATGACGGGAACCGGGGACCGAGGGACAGCGAAGGCGCAGACAGGGAGAGTTTCTTGCAAACGTGTAGAACGTGCGCAGCAAAACCGGGAACGTGAAAGTTTGGCGGATATTTACGGGTGGAAAAACTTGAAAAGGGGACGACCGGGGACTGAGCTAAAAAAGTCGCAAGATTTGAATGCACTTAAGTTCCTGGCGAGTGGTAAAAACAGCGAGAGGGGTGGGGGGGAACCAAACCTAAAAAACGGATTTTTTTTACCGCAAACCGAAAAAGTAACAAATAGGGGCCGCGAAAATGTTCAGGTGGAGAAGACACTGGGGTTCAGTTGTTTCCTGTTGAAGAAATGGGGGCAGGTTCGGTATACAGGCGCAGAGTGGGTTGTAACTGGGCTCTCAGGAGGATGCTGCGGGCGGGAAAGAGGGGAAGTGGGGGAAAACGCCCGAAGCAGCAGCGTCCCTGGATGAAATTGACGACAAAAAGGCGGGTTTCATAGTCGGGGGGGGGGACCGCATCCTTTATACCGCAGAAACATTCCGGACAAACCGGGACAGCCTTGGTCTGGGAAAAGAGAAGGAGGGGAGCCTGAGTTTCTAATGCGAAAATGGGACGACATGGGGGGGCTGGTGAGGAAGGGGGGCAAGGGAAAAACAGGACCGGAATCTGCAAAGGCGAGAGTGGTTGGGGGTCTCGAGAAGGCAAGGAGCCTGTTTAATCTTAGATTACGGGAGCGCAGATAGAGAAAAGGCATGGGGCCCCAAGCTCGTGCCGATGGGAACCAGATGATAATGGTTCTGCCAGGAGGGGACTTGAGGGGGGGGGCCCGCCGCGGGCCGAAAAAACTTAAGTGCCTAATGCATGCGAAAGTTTTGATGAATGTCTTGTGCGGGCCCGAAAAAAAAGGGGAAAGCTAATGGGGGGTGCGATTAATCTAAAGAGTCGCTGGGGGGAGGGACAAGACGGGGGACTTGGAGGGCGTGACTGAACAAAAAAGACATGCAATCGTAACAGATGGGAGGAAGACAGGGCAAGCTTTTTCGAAGAGCCTGGAAACCCGCTAGATGGCACTAGATTGAAGATGTTTCGGGGGGGGGGCAACAACAAGGGGGGAAAAAAAAGGGGAGGGGTAGAACGATCATGGTAGACGCCCAACGGGCGGGAGAGGGGGGA
>Ga0179593_1551931_pt1 | contig 10067 bp, 10 predicted proteins | sample CZODoug2_1_08_16_FD_185931 | JGI IMG/M metagenome (GOLD analysis project Ga0179593, IMG submission 185931) | Vadose zone soil fungal communities from Angelo Coast Range Reserve, California, USA - CZODoug2_1_08_16fungal (PacBio error correction) | ecosystem: Environmental > Terrestrial > Soil >...
CACTTCATAATAGACCCCTATCGTGACATAACTCGCCGAACCCTTCCGTCATACCGTCCCGGACCAGGGTCTGGGCCAGCTGCCAATATCCACCGGTTAAATGCTTTTAACCGAAGGTCTCTCCATTCTTCGTCGAGGGATCTTTCAGACGAAGCCTAGGAAAAACGTCACCGGTTTATGACATCATTTACGAGGGGGCCGGGCTGCCGTGAGTATTCCAGAGTCATCAGCAAGGGAGAAAACTAGTGCTGGCTTTAAAAAATCTGTAGGGAAATGTCCTGGCCATTTCGGGAGCATCGTGGAGGGGATTCGCGGATGGGGCTGCCCAGATTACCTTGGGAAACTGACCAGGAAATTTCCCTATTTCACCGGGCACTGTCATAAGGGAAGAAGGTTTCCGGGCTGGGAAAAAGCTGGGGTGAACCTAGGAATATTTGAAGGGGGATCGGGGGGGGGAAAGAATACAGTTCGCCCGGCAAAAAACTAGGGTGGGGGTCATTATTCACAATGTGGCCAACAAACCCACAAATAATGGGTTACAAGAAATCAGTCTCACTTCGAGGGTGATGGAAGACAAAACTGATTTTAAAGTGAATCGACCGCTCCAAGCATTCTGAAGTTCCATCAATGATGACGAAGAAGAGAAGCCCGGGAAAAAAAGTAAGCTAAGCTGAAAAAAACTGAAATTATTAATGGTTATTGGGAAAACTTTAGTGCGGAAAAAAAGGAGAAAGGGGGGAATTAGGATGTTGCGCAACGCCCAAAGAATGGGGTGGTCCTTTAAGAAAATAAGAAAAGTGCCTGGCCAAAAGCAGCGAGTAGTTTCTTTATTAAAGTGGCCAGAGGGGAGATAGCAAGGGGCCTCACTTATTAGTACAGCAAGGGTGTTTGGGGTCGCAGCCATAAGTTCATCCCTGCAATGGTTCACAAAAGGGGGTGGGGTCTTAACCTAGGGGTGGTCCTTTTGGCAAGGACCGGCGCGGAGAGGAACAAGCATCTGGGATGAGGAACGGGGGGGTTAGTGCCGGTGACCGGTCATCACCTCCGGGGGCTAAAGGGGCAAAAAAAAACCCTGTTGGGGGCGTGTACGAGAATCGATGCACTGGGGGTGAGATGCAAGATGAGGAGGGGAGGTGCCGAATGATTCGTGAAGAAAGTGAGGATTTGTTAAGGGCACGTTAAATAATGGGGGGGGGAAAATTAACCCACAAGTAAGGTTACCTCACCACGGGCGCGCTTCGCGCAAGTGAGCTTCGTCTAGCGGCCGTTGTCTGTATCATACTGTCGGGGGAAACAGATAATCTCTCGGGTGCCAGGCAAATCTTTATAGGGGGTGAAGGGAGACTGGCGATGGGAAGCGTCGGTGTAACGGAAGGGCAGAAAGCGCAAAGGGAGGTTCGTATCCTATAAAAAGAGAAACAAGGTATAATACGATGGGTCGGGGGGAAGAGGAGACGCTTTCTACCTATGGACCAGTAAACAAATGAGAAGGAGCAGGGGGAGTGGTGTAGAAGCTTAAAAGCAGAACGGGAATCGAAGGCAGGGGTGCCGGAAGTGTTGGGATGGATACACTGTAGACTCAGGGGGAAACGTTTTCAATATTACGATAGGTACTAGGTCAGAGGAGGGGGTCGTCATTTGTGGGGAGCAGACTACTCCAACTTGCCCGGGTTGACGAGGGGCAAAGGGGGAAGGTGTAGGGGGGCGGAAGAGGTTGGGAAAAGAGCACTCATTGGCAATTTGGTCTCACAGACAAAAGATTGCGAGAGAACATAAGTTAATGGTGACACCAAGGGGGACGTGAAGTGTAAAAACTCAACAGGGGCGGGGGGATCTGAGACAACAACAGAGAGAGAGGATAAATAGTCACTAGAGGGGGGGGGGGGTACCAGTCTCAAAGCAAGTGTGGTATCCAAAGAGGGCCCGTGTTCGATGAAAGAAACTAGTATACTCTGTTTACTGGACGGCCGGGGCGATGACGAAAACATGACAGGGGGGGTAAGGAACAACCAGGGCGGCAACACCATCAGAACAAACAGAGAAAACAGACCCCGAAGCAGGAAAACCGCACGGGTGGGATGAGAATGCCGGGCCGCAACAAGACAAAAAGTGACTGAAACAGTCCGATCGAATATGGAGAAGTTTTACCTTGGCTAATACCTAAATGTCAGAAAAGTTGTAGAGCGAATAAGATCGATATTGGAAATAACTGCACCTCATGGAACAAGCTAACGTTACGTTGAGTACACGCGCTAGTGCAAGACGCGGAGCTCTCCAGTTCCCAAGATGCGTTTATAATCCTTGATCTGGGATGAACACGAAACTCGGGCGGCTGGTCATAAAATTTTTCCTGGGTAGGGTCCCAGGGGCCAAATCCATCCATATAGTAGATTTCGGGGGATAATCGTAGAAATATGTTATTGCACCGCGCTATTACAGGGAAACTTGTGGGGAAAGAACTAGTCTGAGGATAGTGGGGGAGGACAAACTTAGGGAATGAAAGGTGCGCGAGGATCTAAGAAAAATTCAAAAAAATGATTTGTATGGGCTCAAGGAACCAAACCAGTATGGACCACGATTTTTACCGTAGAGGCAACGAGAGTTACGTGGGGGGGGGATGTAGATAATAGGCGTTCACAAAAAATCAGGACGATGGCAAACGAGTCAGGAAACCAATTGAAGCCTATGAACAACAAAGGAAATGGGAACCGCTTCAAGATATGAATTGCAGCCAATATCTTAGGGGCAACCAAAAAGCAACTTAAAACCGAATGGAATAAAAAAAAATCCTCTTGGGGGGGGGGCAGAGCGAATGGCAGAAAAAAGCATCAAAAAAGTAAAGCTGCAGGAACACGAGCTCACCGCAAGGGAAAGAGAAATAGCAGGGTGCTTCCGAAACCAAGAACCGAAAAAAAAAGGGTTCGTAAGACAAAAGAGATTGGAGATCGAACTGCCAAATACTTTCAAAAACTTCGGCGAGTATGGGGGCATATGACCGATTCGGGGGGCGGCTTTGGAAAATACAACTGAAGCTGGTTGGCCCCGTTTGCGCAAGAGCCAAACTGGCGCAGGGATCGGGCAGCCCGCGGCATCCCGGTATACGCAAGGAAGGTGCAAAGAAGGAAAGGACGGCCAAGACGGAGTGGGAGGTCTCAATGGGAAGATATAAGGACTCAAGGTTTGAAGGGGACATAAACCCCTCCCCGAAACACAGACATACACCTGGAGTAGACTCTCATCCGGGTCTAAATTGTCTGAAGAAGGGAAAAGGTTGGACAGGGGGAGGGGAAAAAGTGATTGACCAAATCCCAAAGCACAGCGCCAAAAGAAACTGGGAAACTTCCTTAGGGAGGCAGTAGGCTCCCCGCAGAGGCAAGGGCATTAGAACTGTGACCTGCTCGGTAACAACGGGGGGACCGCCCGGGGGGCGGGTCCCGTATTGAAATCTCAGGAAAGAAGGCATATTACAAAGACTCGCGCAACAGGAAAAAGGAATCGGGCCGTACCATAGCCCTAGCAAGGCCAGACGGCAGGGCCGGCACGGTCCAGGAGGCAGCCGTATTGACGGTCCTTCTGCTTCGTAAAGGGGGTCCAGATCAAAGAGAGAGGGGAGCCTCACGGGCAAGACGTTGAGGTCTTGCTTCCTCCTCAACTTGTGCCGGTGGCACGGGACACGGCGGGGAAAGAGGTGGTCTCTTTGAATAGCAGGCGGCGCAGACTTTCCACTTCCCGCACGTTTACCGTAGGTCCTTAAAAGCTGGAGGGGACGGCGCTTCTGACCGAAGAGGACTAAAAGAAAGACTCCCTTCTCGAAGGCGGACCACGGGCCTACACTATTAAGCCGGGGTTACTAATGGCACTCTTCATTTGCTCGAACGGAGGGGAAGGTCTTCGTACTCCCAGGGCCGCAGAAGTGATAAGGGAGGAGTCACGAACCGGGCTAAGCGAGGGAAATAAGGTTGCTCCCTCTATCTTATCTGCCACGCCATATCGTAAATGAACCGAGAGAAAGGTGGAATCCAAAGGGGGGGCTGGTTACAGCGTGAGACCATTAAAGTATTACACTTGGTGAAATCCCCTTCGGCAGGGTAGAGAAAGCATACAAAAAAGGGAGTTGGGAAAGGAAAAACGGGTCAGACACCTCGCAGGGAAAACGGGGAGAAATTAACTTCTACCTATCAATAGCCGAATAGCGCGGGGAAGACCTTGTTTCATATCCTCTAAATGGATGAAGTCCTTCTAAAAAAATGTAAAAACATCGTCGACCGGACGACTACGTCGCGGGCGGGAATGACATCTGCTAACGTCGTCGTGCGATGAAAGTCGAGGGGGATCATGGGGCAATATTCGCCTTGGCCACCAACTCTGTTGACTCGTGGGGGATGTAATCTCACTAAAACGGAAAAGCGTGGTATGGACTTAAAAAAATTCCCACTCCGGGACTGGGACGGAACATTCCAAAGGTCCGAGGGGGAGAGAAAGAGTAAGGGGGGGTCGGTCCTCCCTTTAGAAACGTGAAAAGACGAGGTTGCAGCACGAAAATTACGGGATGAGCCGCCTTCCGTCCTGCCCGGGGAAAGATTGAACCGATTCTCCCGCGTGTAAAGAACGGGGGGGGGGGAAGGGTGGGGCCTCGCCATTGGGGGGGGAGATAAAAAAGCACGAAGGTGCCCAGACCAGGTCTAAAAGCACGAACGTGGCCCTTGCGAGGAGCAGACTCCTAGCGGGGGACATCTGAAGCGGGCGCGACCTCCTTGCCTGAAAAGCACCCGTCTCGAAGGCAAAAACTTCTTCGTGTCTAACTTGGAGTTAACACACCAGCTCCGCGAAGAATATGTGCTACCCGTGAAGAGTAAAAAAAATCAGAATTCCAGGTAAAGGTAAGAAAAAGGGGGATCCTCTCTTCTTCTCACGACTCCGAGGACAAGGAGTGAACCAGAAAAAAATCTGTGGATAAACTGAAAACGTCAAATGCATGCAAAGGATCCAAACATCCTCTCAACTTCAAAACGTCTCCCTTCTTAAAGATTCGTAAAGAACCTTGGGGGTCTGAACTTCGGGCAAAGCTTCAACGAGGTGATGCTGCCTTCAGTGGGGGTCTTCAACCCCAGGGGAGGATTGTAGGGGCGATAAAAAAATCCTACAAAGGACCCTTCAAAGTTGGGGGAGCAGGGGGCTCCAAACTGTGAACGATGAAACACAATTCTACCTCATCAAACGTGGAACTGGGAGGCAGCCCGGATGGTGATGAAACAACACAAGTTAGGAGAGTCAGGATCTTTCTGAAAAGGGTTAACGAAAGTTGACCAAGGGGCGGCGCACAGGGGGGGCTATTTAATCCGCGCATGAGGCGACGTTCTGTTTGAGAGAATCCCTCCCTAGAAAGAAGTGGGGAAAAAATAGGACCACTGCTTCTCCTAGAACCGTAGGGAGGATGCGAATGGCCGGAAAGGGTAAATGAGTGAACCGTCCTCTAAGGGCATGAGAGGAGGATTTCAATACAAGGGGGGGGCATAGCTCCGTGGCTCAAGCCGATTTGGGGGGAAAAGAGGTCCAAGAGGGTAAAGGAAGGAGCAGCAGTGACTCCACCTTGTAAGTTCTGTCATAGAAGGGATGATGTGATTTACACTGGGAAAACGGGTTTCCTCGTTCCGGGCGCGGCAGTTCAGGGAGAGCGAGGAGTTAAATTCCAGAAAGGGTGTAAAGGGGGGATAGCGAGTGCATTCCCGCGGGAATCAGCCTCGGAAGAGTCTGTCCAGAGAAGCTTCGGGGCGCTACAGGGAAGGGCTGGTCTTCCTGAAAGGCGGACCGGAGGGGGGACGGAAAGGGCGTGTCCGTGGGGAAAAGCCGATCCGTCATCCGGAAAGAAGAGAAACAAAAGATCACACTCCCCACGGAGAGGTGCAGTTCCCGAAAATTATTGAGCGGGCACAAACGTCCAAATCGGGATCCGTTCAGGATCTCGTAGGCGGAGAGGAGGGAAACCCTGGAAAACTCGCGCAGGGAGGGTGCACGACGTGCCGTCCTACCAAAGGAGAGTGAAAGCCATTCGGGTAATCAGACCGGAGGGTCGTTTGCCAGGCTACCGAAGAGGGGGTAACCAGGGCTTGGACCAGCCAACAAGCGGGGAAAAAAGAGTTGTGCCACGTCGACTCAAACTGGAAATCCGGACATCCTGGCAGGCCCAGAAAAACATGTACTTCGCCGTCGCGCGCAGAAAACCGGAGGTGAACGGGGGGTTGGTGCCAATCCTTGGGGCAGCAAGGGAGCAAGGGCCAATCACCCGCTGCTCGAGGATGAGCCTCCGAACATCCCCCGTGGGACGAGGGGGGAGGAAATTGGGCTGTTTAATAGCTAGACCTGGTAGCGAGCCGCTCCGAGGATGTCGAAGTGGATGTTCCCAACATGGTGGGTCAATGGAAGGAGGCCCTCAACAAGACCAGCCAAAAAAGGAGACAAGAGGAGGAAGGATGGAATCGAAGGGCAGCCATCCCTAACTGCAACCTCCAACGGATCTCACAAGGAGTGCCCATCAGAGTGAGCTGCGCCGGGACTGTGGAAAAAGTTTTCGTTCACAAGTAGGAGTCAAACGTTCCAGAGACATCGAAAGACCAGTCATTTTCAACCGCGGGGCGTCTCGGGAAAGAAGCGGGCATAAAGTCGGCGGCGAAGAGAGACTTGCCTGTCTCAAAGCGAACAAGGGAGGAAGAAATCTAAAAAATGGGCAGGAGCTACCTGCGCATCCCAGAGAGCGAAAAGAACGCGGTCATGCGGAAAGAAGGGGGCCAGGAACCGGCCAAACGAGGGGGGGAGGAGAAGACCCCTGAGGAAAAGTGGGTCGGCCTTGAAAGGGACGGCATCAGCGCAGGGTTAGAAGCCGGCTAGCCCAGAAGGTGGGGAAAGTCGTAATCCCGCATGCGAAGGTAACGTCTAGGAAGGAGGCAACAGACAATCTTTCATCCTCACCTAAGAAAGAATCTGCGTGGAAGCAGGGGGACGAGGTCTGGGCAGCAATTTAAAGGTATAGGCCCTAAGTAAAGTGCCAGCAGGTCGGAAGGTCCCCGCCATTTAAAAAAAAAGAATTAAGGGCACGTCTGCAGGGGATGCGGTAGCACCTCGCTACTATGTAATTTAGAATGAACTGGATGGTGATGATCATAGACGGCAGCAACGCAAAACTACCGTTTACGCACAGTCACCTATCAAAAGAAGGGGGATACCAGAAGGGCTAGATATTTAAAGGCACAAAAACTTGTCGTAGAATCACAAGGAGGAAGGTTAAGACTCGAGAAGCTTCCTGGAGACCCAAAGCAGGAAAAGAAGATTGAATACGGGGGAAAGGTGCCGGGAAAATGCGCCAGAAGGAAAATGGTTGGGAACTTGACCACAGAGGGTGTTTCGGGCCTGGAAAAAGATCAACAGGGTCCGCCAGACCTGAGAAGAGGGCTCGTGGGCTTGGACGGGGAGAGGAGGTTCCTCACTGAGTCGATACCGGAGGTGGATGGAGGTTCGCTGACAAGAAATAGACTACTCCAATGGTCAAGGCGGTGCGGCTGGTCCAGGGAAGAAATGTGTGTTAGGCATTTTGGAAAAGGACACAAGAGGAGGGGAAAAAAGGAGAATGTTATGCCTCTTCGGGGTTATTATGCCATTTCAGAAAAGCGGGGGGAAGGGGGCGCAAATGAGAGGGAACAGCCTTGGGTTGGCGTGGTGAAAGCTACTGCCGGGGGGGAGGGACTTTTCAGGCGACTTGGGCTGGAAGAAAGAGTCGGGAAACTAATTTAAGAGATGCAAAAGGGGGGGGGGACCAGTTGGTAAATAGATCAGGTGGGGAATTAGGAAAAAAATACCACAATGACTTTCTAAACTCTTAGTCGATCTCTCACCATTTGCTGCCAGAGGAAGGGGGACGAGACATGAGAGCTAAAAGAGGGGGGACCCCCCGCAGAAGGAAATGATAAGGGAAGGTCTCACAAAAGAGAGTTCAGACTAAAGAAGAACGAGGATAGGGGGCAGAAAGAAATTAATCTTAAATAGTAAACAAACAGCCAACTTCCGCGAGTGGGACGGCGGCGAAGTTTATACTACGATGGGCAAGGGAGCAAGACGTTCGAGGGAAGAAACGGACACCATAAAGGGGAAAGGAGGAAGAAGACGGTGAGCAAGGGAGATCACGACTCAATCGAACTGGAAGCGCGAGCCCATCGTTCCGATATGGGACCAACTCAAAGGGGGTAACGTTCCTAGGGACGATCGGGGGAAAAGAACTAGTTTGAAAAAAAAAGGCCGAGTATCCAGAAGAAAAAGGCGGGGGTGTTTGGCCTTCAAGGCGGTGACACTGGAGGGGGCTGATAGTGGGTGGAAGAGAAAGAAGTGAAAAAATTGCTAAAGAAAGATAGAGGAGAAAGAAAGGGGGAGGTATGGACAACGCACAACTAAAAATGAGAGATTGGAGGTTTTATCTCGTCAAAAAAAAACGGGAAAGGGAAAATGAGAAGGCCAGAGTGTTGTAGTGTTCCAAGGAAACGAATAAGGGAAGAAGGGGGGTAAAAGGGGTCGGGGGAAAACTCCGCGTATTGGTGAGAGGCACCTGATGGTCGCCGTGCAGGGAACCAAAAAACGAGACACCTTCCAGTTAACCCCGCTTGAACACACGGGGATGGGGGATCTGCGATTAGGAAAGAAGGGAGGACGAAAAGAGGGATCCTACCTATCTTAAATTACGGGTCGAGGGTACCGGGTTGGAAACCCTGGGGGGGGGATGGCGATTCAGACCATAAGAACGAATGGGATCCGCTCAACCTCCTGGAACACTTCAAAAAGGGGAGGTGTTTACAGTGTTCTATAGAAACTGAAAAGGGGTGGACGCCAAAACAATAGGTGGGGACTGTATCTGAAATCTGATAAGACACTAGAGGAGGAAAAGAAGAAGGGGAGTTAACGGAACGAGCCAAGGAGGTCGGCTCTAAATAAAAGGGAAATGGTTTATACAGGGCAAAGAGCGAGAGGAGGGGGTCAAAGTATTCTGATCATGATGAGAGGAACAAATGGCTAAGATATATAAAGACGAGAAGAGAGGACCGATCGGGTATATTTAGAATCAGGGTATCACCAAAAATATAGGAAAACGAGGGAAAGAAGCTGTTGTGTATTTCCAGAAACAGGGAAAAGGGGGACAGGCCGCTAGTCAAAAAGATGAAAAGTGAAGAACGGAGGAAAGTCGACACAACAAAAAAAACAAAGGTTGATCTGGGTCCAAATCTACTTGAAGAGAGGAAGAGGAAGGGAGGGCACCTGAAACGTCATAAAGACGGATCCTAGGGTGCCAGCCAGATAAAGGAGGGGCGGAAAATAAGAATGAAAAAAGCAGGAAGGAAACTACCAAATCACTGGGAAGTAAAAAAAGGTCGAAAAGTATATCATGGGGCGGAAAAAGCCCTCCGAGATTAGAAAGACAAATTGGAGTGATCAGGTGAGTCAAATGGGGGAGGAGAAAGACCAACCTAGAAACTGCTCTAAGACTTACTTCAAGCAGGGAAAAATATTTACTTATAGGGCGCGGGGCAAAAGGAAATCGAGGGGGGGAAGGCAACAGGGGCGAAAAAAATTCCACCGCTATCTTTCGCGAGAAAGATGACCGCCACCTTGTATGAAGGGAACTTCACTCGCTAGTTCGCTGAGGCGTCCTCAGTAATGTTGATCGGTTTGGGGAACCACGAATGAGTACCTTAATGTTTAGATAGTGGGGAAAAATCTTGGGGAACCAACCCTCTAGAGAAGAAGAAAATTTAAGGGGAACCGAAAAAAAACTGGGGAAGGGGGTTTGGACGCATTAGAATTGGGGACCGGGGCTTCGGGAATTAATCCCCGAAAAAACCGAAGGATCCTGAGGATCAGGGCCCCCAGGGGTCGAAGAGAATGATTCACCAAAGCAGACGAAAACGTGGTCATAGAGGCTGTTTCCGGGGCTGCAGAAACGGGGACCTGCTCCGCTAGGGTGAGAAAGGTACCCCCTGATCGGTCAAAAAAGGCAAGAGGACAAGTTCAAAGGGAATACCCGTAGAAGC
>Ga0179593_1597353_pt1 | contig 10067 bp, 14 predicted proteins | sample CZODoug2_1_08_16_FD_185931 | JGI IMG/M metagenome (GOLD analysis project Ga0179593, IMG submission 185931) | Vadose zone soil fungal communities from Angelo Coast Range Reserve, California, USA - CZODoug2_1_08_16fungal (PacBio error correction) | ecosystem: Environmental > Terrestrial > Soil >...
CACCTGGTAAGAAGGGAAAAGGCCACCTTATTTCTTATAAGAGAGGGTCACGCCGCCCTGGTGACCGACAAAAAAGTTGCCTTAGCACGCTGCTCCTTTACGGAGGGGAAAAAGGAGAGAAGAAGAGGCGACTTTCCGAACTCCCACGGCGCCTCGGCGAGGAAGGAGAACGACTCTCTCGTTGATCAATCGCGAGAAAGGGAAAGAGGGGGGGGGGGGAAGGGGGTCCCGATGCCCGAAGTCGTCGCGCCGAGGTAAAAGGGGCCCCGACTGTTTCATGTACTTGAAAAGGGGGAAGAAAAAAAAAGAAAAGGGAGGGAGAGAGGGACTACAGCTAACCTCGCCATCCCGGCCTGCTGGGGGAAGAGAAAAAAGCCGAAAACCGCTTTCCGGCGCTTTCCTGCTAGCTCTTGTTCAAGGGCAGGGGGGGGGAGAGGGGGGGGAAAACCGTTCCCGGCGCGGAAGCTGTGGGACGGTCGAGATGTGAACATCTCTCTCAAAAAAAAAAAAAAGGGGGGGGGGAAAAAGAGGAGGAAAAGCTTCCGCCGGTGAAACGGTTGAACGCCAGCAAGGTGCGCGGAAGGACTTGGTACCATGTAACACGGGCGCTCGGCCGGCCAAGAAGGGGGAAAAGAAAAGAAAAGAAGCGGGATGGCGCGTTTCGCTGTATGTCCAGGAAGAAAAAAGCAAGGTCGTCGTCATCCATCTCGTATCGGGAGGGGAAAAGAAAAACCAAGAAACTCCTTCTTTCCCAGAGAATGGGGAAGAAGAAAATCTACCTCCTACCTTTACACCGTCGAGGGAGGGGGGATCAAATCTATCGTTCTTTATCTTCCTTCGCCGAGAGAGAAGGGGGGAGAGAGGGCTCGATGCGCTTCTCGCTGTATCGCCCGCGTCACGGGCGAGGGCCTCATTATCTTAATCCGGTGGGAGGAAAGAAGAGTCTCTCGCATTCACTAAGGGGGGGAAGAATAAAGTCTTACATCTTTATATCGGAGGAAGGGAGAGGGGAAGAAGGTCACTTCGCCGCGGCTGCCGCGACAGCGGAAAGAGAGGAAACCTCCTCTTCCCTTCCGCTTTTGCCGGGAGAAAAAGGAGTCCACAACTGACCTCGTTCAGCACGTGCCGCAGTCGTAGGGGGGAAGGGGAGAAGGGAGGAAGGACCGCTGTGACCTGGGGGGGGGTATCGCGGACTTATGACAGGATCGAAGGAAAAAGAAAGAGAGAGGGGCGGGCGGCCCATGGAAGAGGAAAAAAACTCTCTTATGCGAAAGGGGGAAAGAAGGATCTCCTCTCCGGAAAAAAACAGGCTCTTCTCTTCTCTTCCTTAAGGTGAGGGGGAGGAAGTAACGCAATCACCCTAAAACCGCGCACCGAGGTCGCTTTCCCTCCTCTCCTCGCTTGGAAAAGAAGGGAGAGGAAGATGAAGAAGTCGCTACTCTACTCTACTCTGTACTCGTAGGGGGGGGGGAAGCTCAACATTCTTTCTAATTTCTCCTTCCGAGGGGGGAAGGAAGGGAAAGGGGAAGCTGCCGCTCTCTGTACGGTAGTTGGTCCGCCAAGGAGGGGAGGAAAAAAACTCTGAGCGAGAAGGGAAAAGGGAGAGAGAGCAGCTTTTTCGGCGGTGGAATCACGCGAGGGAGAAAACGCAATTACTTCAGCCTTTGACGAGGGAAAGAAGAAAGGAAGAAGGAGGGGAATGCGGTATTCGAGCTCGATCATCGCGGGGACGGGAGGAAAGAAAAAGCTGGCAGCTTCAGGTTCTTTTTCTAGGAGGGGGAGGGAGAAAGGGGGGGGGAACCCTGCTAATCCTTGAGTGGGAAGGGGGAGTGGTCTTTCTTTTTACTCTCGGGGAAAAAAGGAAGGGTATCCTTTTGCCGGGGCAGTTCATTTTCCCTCTCAGAGGAAGAGAGGGAAGAACGCCTGCCTTTCCACTCAAAAAAGCACGTCTCTACTTCTTCCTCGTTCGAGTGGCGTGGAAGCAGAGGAGAAGGGAGAGCACGCGCTTTGTCTGGCTGACGCGGCTCGCAGGTGGGAGCGTCTCGAGGAAGAGAGAACTGGAAGCATAGTCGATCGAGGAGAACTCTTCGCTCATTCTCGGCAAAAAAGAAGGAAAAGGGGGGGGGAAGGCGTCTTTGAAACGATCGCCGCATGCGAAGGGAAAGGTCCACGCTCCTACATCCTCCAGGAGGGAAGAAAAGAACCAAGAGGTGGAAGGAGGGCTCTTCCCGTTTACAAGGGGGAGGGAGGAAGCGTTCGCGGCGCGGGCAGGCGCGCTGAAGAAGGGAAGGGACCCGCGATCTCGCCTGCCAAACGTCCGTCCTCCTTCCTGTTGGAAGAGAGAAGCCTATGCTCTTCAGAGGAAGAGGCTCGATCACTCTCAACACCGAGAAATGGAAGGAAAAAGGGATCACTTCTTCGGGAAGGTAGAGGGCTTTACGAAATTATGAGAGGAAGAGGGGACATTTTCTCCATTTCCTCCTAATCTGGAGGAAGGAGATGACAGCGCGATCTGGCGCCCAGAAGAAAAAGGAAACCTCCAACTTCCGAAAAGAGGAGGGGGGAAAAAAAGAAGGGGAGCCTCTCCTTTAAACCAGCCTCCGAAAGGCAGGCTACGAATTCTTCTATCTCATAGAGAAGAGGGGCCATTGCTGTCCGGAAAAGGAATCTCTTGGAAGCTTGGCCTATCCTAGAAAAGGGAAAAAAATCTCTAAGGGAACGTCTTATCCGCTGCGAACGCGGAGAAAAAGAAAAGTTTATTATCTCCACTTTTAACTTCTGAAAAGAACTTCTCCTTTCAAGGACGGTCTCGAAGCGTTCTCCCGTCGGGGCAACGTCCTTCCTGGGACCTCTCTGCATTAGGATTCCCCTCTTCTCTTCTCCTTCCTGGCAATGAAAAAAGGATAGTCCGTCTTCCTATCGAGTCACCTCCCCCTCTTCCTTTCAGAGAAGGGGAAAGGGAGGCCATCTTTCCACACAGGGAAATGAATCTACTTCCAAAAAAAAGGGAGGGGAGCCCCTCCTACTCGGCCCTGGGAAAAAAAAGAAACACACAGCTTCGCCTTTACAGAAAAAAAGAAAGGGCCCGTGAACGAAAAGAAGAGGGGCCGACCTTCTCGGAAAGTCCACTTTCCTCTACAATAAAATCTTCTTCGCATATGGGAGGAGAGGGTTGAATCCCTTTCTTTTCCCTGATGGGGGGAGAAGGAAAATCTGACGACGAGGGAAAAGCGGCGTCCCGTCTGGAAGGGGGACCCCCTCCTGGCGCAAAAAGGGGAGAAAAAGCCACGAGAGGGAAAGAGAGGGAAGAAGAACCAGGCGGGTGCTGCCGACTATGACGTTGGTCGGGAAAGACCGCTTATTCTTCTTATCTTGTGACGGCGGGGGGGGGGGGAAAGAGGGGGGGGAGAGTACAGATCTAGAAGGAGAAAAAAATCTGCCAGCACGTCTGTAGTGAAGGGAAGGGAGGGCCCTGAGCTCGGTCGACGTCATGAAGAAATCGCCGTCGGGGAAAGGGGGAAAGGAAACGCACGACTCGCGAATCGTCAAGAAAGAAATGTTCGACCGCTTGCAGCATCAGGGAGGAAGGGGAAAAAAAGAAGAGATGCTGCAGCGGTCTAAAGAAAAAAAAGGGAGACGATCGCGAGTCTTGCGGTTGAAAGGAGGGTCTCCAGGAAAAGGAAAAGCGAGCTCATTGCAATCTTCCTATCGGAGAAGGAAAAGGGGGAGAGAGGCACGATCTTTACGCGCAAAGAAAGGGGGGGCAAAAACTCTTTCACGCATCTACTACTCCAGAAAAAAAAGGAAGAGGAAAAACACCCTCCTTTTTCTGCGTACGGCGCTGCTCACCGAAGAGGAAGGATGAGGGGGGTCTTCGCACTTTCTCTCACTGAAAGAAAGAGAAAAAAGATTCATCCCGTCGCAATGCCGGGCCGCAGAAAAAAAGCCGTGATCGTCAACGAAAGAAAAAAGAGGTCCCAATCACGTTCTATCGCGACAAAGGAAGGATCCTTGTCTAAGAGAAGAAGGGGGAGCGACAGCCGCGTCGTGTTCGTCACTGGAAAGGGGGGGGGGACCAGAGCCGATCCGAACGTCTACTCTGGGGGGGGGGAGGGAAAGCGGCGGGCGCTCCTGTGGTTTTGGACGAAAGTAACCGCGTGTGGCCCTATGCCGCCGAGGGAAAAAAGGAAGGAGGGGGCGGATGGCCGAGAGGGGAATCGAGAACGAGCAGGAGCTCTATTCTTCCATTTTTCCAGAAGAGAAGGACGTCTCTTCTTCTCTAGAAGAAGGTCCCACTGCCTTCTTTCTTTAAAACTCTTTCCGCAGGAGAGAAAAGGGAAAAGGGGGAAGGTCCGCCGTTCAACTTATAGGAAAAAAAAAAGTGGGTCTCTACTCTTTCTCACAGCGGATGAAGGGAAGGACGAGGAGGAGTCGTCGGCTCGGCAAGGAGAGGGGAAATCGTCGTCTGCCGACAAGGAGAAAGAGGAGGGGAAGCGGTTCTAGGAGATCGAAGACAATGTAGGAAGACGCGGCTGCTGTAAAGGAGCGGCGCAAAAGAGGAAGGAAGAGCTGGCGGCAGTTGTCGTCGTTTCAGGGGAAGGGGGGAGGCTGAGCCTATCCGCGAGGGGAAAAGGGGGGGAGAAAAGAAGGAAGGAGGGGGGCGGCCCCTGGAGACCCTGTAAACATCGACATCGGCAATCATGGAGGAAGGGGAGTCCCAATATCTACAGCCCTAAGACTTTATCAAGTGTAATGAAAGGGAGAGGGGGGGAAGGAAAGGGAGTCGAGGAATCGCTCTGCGCTCCGCACTAGAAAAAAAGTAGAAGCCTTCTTTTCTTGCCGTCATTCTAGAAGAGGGAGAAAAAAGGGAAGAGGAAGCGGCGTGGCAGCCCGCCGGTAAACGATGAGAGAAAAAGGAAGAATGCTGCGCTGACGATGAGGGGAGGATGGAAGGGGGAAAGGAGGAAGAGGCGCGATCTTTCAACTCCGCGGCCTCGACGTTCGGCTACGTGGAAAGGGAAAAAAGGGGGATCAGCTTCGCCGAGATTATCTACTAAAGAGAGACGGAGGGAAGGGGCGATGGGCGCGCGCGGCATCACATGGAAAGCAGGCCGCAGACCAATCGCGTGGAGAGGAAGGGGGAGAGAAGAATCGTCGGCTTCCCCGGAGAAAGAGGAAAGAGGCTGGCGAGACTTTCGGCCTGTCCTGTGAGTGGGGAGGGGAAGGAAAAGGGGGGGTGAAAAGGTCGATAGAGGGATCAGCCTGCAAACGTCTACCGCCGCAGAAAGAAAGAGAAGAGGGGAGAAGGAAGGGAGATCGCAGGTCAACAACGGGAAGGAAAGGAAACCAGGACACGCCTATCAAAGAAAACTCCTGCCATTCTGATGAAGAGGAGAGAACAAATAACGCCTTCCCTCCGTTTCAGCGTGATGGATTAAACTGAGGAAAAAGGGAAAGGGGGGGGGGAAAAACATTACCTTTGGCCTGGAAGAAGGGGGAAAAGAACGAAACTGCTGCTCTCTACGAAAAGAAACAACTTCGTTTCTTCTTCCTTCTGCGAAAGAAAGGGGAAAAAAGAGGGAGGGGGAGGCAATCTTCATTTCTTCTCCTCATGCGTCCGGAGAGAAAAAGAAAAACCCCTCTTCATTCTACCCTTAGAAAAGAGGGGGAGAAAGGAGGGAAGCGAATCTTCTTTCCTTTTTTACTTCATCTGTCAGAAGAAGTACTCTCTTCTCTTATTTCACTCCCTACGAGTGGAGGGGGGGAGGAAGAAATACTTCACTCCTTAATCTCAGGAGTAAAGAGCCTTTTTCTCTTCCTTATGCGAAGGAGAAGGGGAAAGAAAGGGGGAGGGAAGAAAGAATCGCCGTTTCTCCTCTTTCCATTGTCCAGAAGAGGAAAAAAATGGCTATCTGTTCCTTCTAGAAGGGAGAGACACCACTTCGACGGAAAAAGGGGAAGCATTAACGTCCATCTTGGCACAAAAAGAGGAAAGAGGAGAAAGGGGGGCTGAACTATTTCCTTCTCTGCCGGGACCGATCAAAGGCGGGAGAAGAAAAGTTAAAGTCCAACGCTTACTTACCGAGGGGGGAGGAAGAAGGAAGAAGAGGAAAAGGAAGCGGCGAAGTTGACCTGCGTGATCGTCGAGAGAGAAGAAAAGAGGGGAAAAGAATCACGCTGTCCGAACTGGCATACGCCAAAAGGGGGAGGAAGAAGAGTTCAACGCCGCCCTTGTTGACCGACACCAAGAGGAGGAAGGATAAGCGCTTTACGTCTTGCGCTACCTCGAGAAGGAGAAGAGAAGAAAAGGAGAAGAGCGGCGCCGGCGCTACATCCCGCTTCGAGTTGAGAAAGGAAATCGGGGGTCCACTTCTCTTCGTCCGCGTTGGATGTTTCCTATGCCGGGGGAAAGAGGGAGGAGGAAGAAGAAGGGATGTACTTGACCGCTTAACAAATCTAACAAGGGAGGCGAACGGGCGTAAAAAAGAGAAAATAAAAAAGAAGAGGGGAAGGAGGCTGTTCCGAGGAAAAAGAGGCCGGGTGGCCGGCGACGCGTGTTCATGGGTCACTTAGAAAAAAAAAAAGGGAAAGGGGGAAGAAGCTTGTGGGACTGTCGAGAAATGGGGAAAAAAGAGAGAGAGAGAGAAGAGAGGGCCCATCTCTCCTAGAGAAGGAAGGGGAAACGTTTAACGCCAGCAGGTGCTCGTTATCCGGGGGAAAGGAAACGCTCTCGCAGAAAGAGGAGGAAAAAAAGAATCGCTCAAAGCAGCCGGATGGCTCGGTTCGCAGGGGGAAAAAAGATGCCAGGTCTTCGCCATCCAGCGCTTAAGGAGGGGAAAACCGGAGAGAAAGGATCGAAGTCTAGTCTCTACGACCTTAGGAAGGAGGGAAAAAAAAAAGGGGGAAGAAAGTGACCCCTTCGTAGCTATTTAAATCACGAGGAAAAGCTGTATCGTTCTGCTCCTATCTCGCACCGGGGAAGGGGAAAGTCGCTCTTCGGCTCGAGGTGAGAGGAGGGAAAGGGAAAAAAAAAGGACGATTCGCCGCTTGCTCAGGAGCTGAATCCTGGGGGAGGGGGAAAAAGGGAGGGAAAAAAGAGGTGGCCGTCTTCCCGTCGGACTCGTGATCGCTAGGGCTAAACCTGTCAACTTTCTCCGTCTTCTTTCCTCTAACCTCTTCAGAAAGTAGGAGGAGGAGGGGAAAGGTAAAACCTCCCTTCTCCATCACTTTATCGGTCCCTTCCATCTCACTACATTCTTCATAAAGTGAAAAGAAGGGAGGGAAGAGATTCTTTTCCTGAGACCTCTTTGAAAAGGAGGAGTTTTGTGATATCTTACTTATTACATGATCGGACGGAAAGAAAAGAAAAGAGGGAGGGGACAGGCACGCGGCGCAACGCTCTTCTGTATGCGTCCCTTGAAAGAGGAAGGAGCCATCCTGCCCTATCACCGGCTCGGTGCTCTCGCTTTAAAGGAAAGTGGAAGGAGGGGAAAGAAGAAGAAAAAAGAAGGGGAGGAGGGCCCTCTCGCCTCGCTTAGAAAGGGGGAGCGATGCTCTTCCTCCAACAAGAAAGAAGGGAGGGGAAAGGGATGAGGGGGAAGGGATCGAACACATGCGTTCTAAGGTCCCTGCCGCTGGTCGCGAAGGAGGAAATGGGCGCCTCATGCCTCTTGGGGAAGAAGAGGAGGAGGGGGACCTTTCCTACTGAGCGCGCCTGTCAGCAGAAAAAAGCCTTCTATTAATTAGAAGGGAGGAGGAAGAGGAAGTGCGTCCCGGCATTACTGCACGCATTTGAAGGGAGAAACGAGATCGAACCGGCTGGGACTTCTGTATTCTAGCTCGGAATCGGGGGGGGGGAACTTGTAACTTCTCGCCGCTTTCCATCATCTTCAGGGGGAGGGGAAAAGGGGAAAGGAACCACTCACTTCGGCCCGTTGGGAAGAGCCTTAGGTTCAGGTTCTTTATTTCGTTCGGGGAAAAGAGTCCGGGCTGGTAGCGTTTGAAGGCTTTGAAGTGCCCTAGATCGAAAGGGAGGAAAAGGGGAAAGGAAGAAAACCCCGACCAAGAACACGTCTCGACATTCTTCGCTTTCTGTGGAAGGGGGGAAGGGAAGAGGAGAAAAGGGAGGGAGCCACGCGCGTGGTCTGGCTATGAGGGGATCCGGGTGATGCCGAGAGAGGGGGAAGGAGGGGGGAAGCAGTAGTCGATCTCTTCGTCGCTCATCCGGCGGAACGAAGACCGAACTTCACGAGCCGCACGTCGAGAAGGGGGGAAAAGGATCGCCGCATCGCGCGGTACCTTGTCCAGGAGGAAATCAGCCATCTCCTCATATCGAGAAGAAAGGGAGGGGAGAAGAGGGAAACCGGCTTTCTGCCACGGAAGGAGCGTTAGAGGGAGAGGGGGAAGAAAAGAGATCTCGCTGCCTCCAGCACTGCCTGCCGACGAAGGGGGGAATCGTGCGGTATCGCCTTAGCGCTTCCTCGAAGAAAGAAGGAGAGGGAAGGGAGGAATTTATCACTCCTTCGGGCTTTGTAGCTGATTGGGGGGAAAAAGGGAAGGAAAAATTATGCCTATGTCGATGGGAAAGGGAAGAGGAGGGGGAGCTGATTAACGGAGGAAAAAAGAGAGAGATCTTTCTCCCATCCATCTCGAGGAAGAAAGATGAAAGAGAGAAACTCACTTCGTTTTCATTTTCATCGGGTCGAAGGAACTAAAAGCCTCCTCTTCTTCGCAGAGAAGGGAGGAGGATCTCCCTCGAACCGCTCAGAGGCGAATCTATCATCCATGGAGGGAAGGAAAGAATCGCGCTCTCCTGAGGGGAAAGTAACTCTCCTCCCTCGAGGGAAAAACAGTATCCGCTGGCGAAGCGGAGGAAAGCCAACAAAGTGTTAGTAGAGAAAAAAGGAGAAAAGGGGAGCGGCGTCCTGTCGCCAGAAGGGAAGGAGGCTGCGCCGCGTTTGGAAAAGGGGGGGAGAAGAGATCGAGGAACGCAACCTCGTCGCGTTCTCTGAGGGGGAGGGCCCGCCTCGAGCGAAGGGAGAGTCCCGATGACTAGATCTTCCATCCTCCCAAGAGGGAAGTGAAGAAGGAAAAAGAAAAACCGCGGGCAAGAGAGGGAGGAAAAACCACCTTCTCTCCGAAGAGGTAGAAAAAGATCGGGAGAAGGGATCTTCCCCTTCGGCTGCTCAATCCCTTGTCCCGTGAGAAAAAAGAAAGAAGGGAGGGGGGGAGGAAAATCCTCGATCGTCAGCCCGTCCGTCGCGCAGTTGTCGAGAGGGGGAAAATGTCGTCTTTCTTCCGGATAGGAAAGAAAAGAGGAAAAGGCTTTGGCGCGTGATGAAAGGAAAGAAACCTCCTGTCGCATGGTGAAGGGGAGCAGGGGAGAAGAAAGAGGGGGAGAAGACGCGTGATCAAGCGCCAGGAAGAAGACCATTTCTGGTTCTTGAAGGGGGACGTTCCTCCGACAGACGAGGGGGGGGGCGGTTGCTGTTCCCACCTTTAGGGGGAAAAGGGGAAAGGCCCCCCTATCGCCACACTTCGTATGTCCACGGGTGCTCCTCTCCCGCTTGCCCAGGAGAGAGGAGCGCCGTCGGCCCGCTTGACCTGGAACCCGCAAGAAGAGAGAGATAGCCCTCTCTTGAGTTCGTAAAAGGGAGGGAGGGAAAAAAAGGGGAAGGAGGAGGAAAAGATATACGATTCTTCAAGAGGAAGAACGGATCTTGCTTACTATCTCGATTCGTGAGGGGGGGGAAAGAATCTCATCCTTTCGAAAGAAGAGAAGGCTCGGCGAGCGGCTCCCGGACGAAGAAAAGGAGGGGGGGAGAGGTCTGGTAAAGAGAAGAAAGAGAGGTGCCCATACCTCCTTCACCATCTACGAAGAAGGAGGAAGAAAAAAAAAAAGGGGTCATCGTCGGCATCACCCCGCATGGGAGGGAAGCTCTTCCACTCTCCTTCTCTACTATTAGGTGGAGAGAAAGGGAGAAAAGAGGAGGGAAAGATTCATCCCTCGCAATCCGGTCCTCCGCAAAGGAGAAGGGGGGGGGGGGGGGGGGGGGGGGGGGGGGGGG
>Ga0179593_1723762_pt1 | contig 10067 bp, 11 predicted proteins | sample CZODoug2_1_08_16_FD_185931 | JGI IMG/M metagenome (GOLD analysis project Ga0179593, IMG submission 185931) | Vadose zone soil fungal communities from Angelo Coast Range Reserve, California, USA - CZODoug2_1_08_16fungal (PacBio error correction) | ecosystem: Environmental > Terrestrial > Soil >...
ACATTGCGGGAAGTACTGAGGATCAATACGACCGCTCGGCTTGCAAAGGGAAAAAGCGTTGTGGTTCTGAAATAAGACGGATCTCACTCTAAGAACCGAACTTAGTCAAGAGAGGAGTACCCAGCAAGTTCGGAAAAATAATTTCGAGAGCAAAAAGCGCCAGCGAGTAAAAGAAGCAAGAGCGAATATGAATAGGGGAAGAGTGACTGGACTTAAAGAGTGCCCGTATGTGGATAGGGCGGTTTGGACGGTCTACAGACGGGGGAGAGGCGAGGGAATTCGCGCGACAATCGGAGAGGAAAGAGCGGTTGCTGGGGAAGGAAAGGCAGTTCAAGAGCTTGGGGGAGTGTAGTCTCCACAGAACAAGCCCACCAAAATGGGTGGGAAGTGGAAATACGCTTGGAAATCTCGCGGGCGGGAGCTAAGCCTAAAGAGCGTGGACCGGAGAAAGCGAGTTTCATGGGAAAACAGTGTTGACTGGGCCACGCAAACCTTCTGGCCTAGAGAAGGGGGGTCGACTCGAAGGGGAATCAGGTTGCACACACTCGGGTCACGCGCGATCTGGTTCTAAAAAGGCGAAAACAAACCGCAATCGCAGGTGCCGATGTCAAGTACTGATCTCCGTGAAGTATCTCAGGGCGTTCGTATCTCAAAAACGAAGAGTCAAGCAAGGGGTCTGGCGGGGGAGGGCCATTCAAGCTTGATGGGGCCGGGGGAGTGAGTCAGGCGGAAGCACGTTTGGAGAAGCGCAAAGGGGGCGCTTTCGCTCTTGGGTCGGAGAAAAGACCCAATGGATAGGCAACCGAGGCCATAAAGAGATAGGAGTGGAGGGGATCGAGCATATCGTTGAGACAAAAGAAACAACTGCAAAAATAAAAAGAGCCAGATATCGAGAGAATACTAGAACGGACCAACCTCGTCTGGAAAAGGATTAAAGAAATGTTTCAAGCTTCCAGACCTCGCAGAAAAGATCCGCGACCATGGAGGGAAAAAGCAAGAGAACTTCCAGCGTTGTAGGAATAGGAATGTTCTCTGAGCAAAACAATAATCCACCCAACAGGGAAACCGTCGTAAGGCCGGATGAAAGGGGGAAGGTGGAAGGGTATCACAGGCATCGAAAAACCGTCAACATAGGGAGAAAATGAGACAAACGGAGCTTTTGGGGGAGACTTGTCCCTAGAATGCAATAAAGTGCCCAACCAGAGCATCTTAGGAACTTGTCACCAGGGGTTAAAAGGAGTGGTTCTAAGGGAAGATTGATTACAGACGAGCTTTTTTTCCAAACAAACGACTGCCATCTTGATTTTTGTTAGGAGAGTTTAAAAGAATGATCATCAAAGCACATCAAAAGGGAGTAAGCGGATAGACTGAAGGGGTCCTTCGGGAGAAAAAACATCGGAATGGAAAAATCTCACCCCGACAAAGAGTTGTGCATGGCGAAAAACAAGGCGCTGGGGTCTTCCTCACGGGTTAGGAGGGGTAAACGGGACATACTTAGCCATTTTTACAAAGGTCCGAAGGAAGCGAAATCTTTTGATGAAAGGGGGAAGGGGTGAAAAACATTCCATCAACCCCTTGACCAGCACACCGATCGAAGATCTACGGCGCAATAGGGTCTGGAAAAAGACTATTTAGGTACCGTGAAGACTCGACAAACGTGAGTCAAAAACACGAAGCTGGTTGTCACCACGCAGAACGGAGAGAGAAAGAACGGTAGCCGGTCCGGCTAAAGGTCTCCCAAGCGAACGGGGAACACTTAGGACCCTTCACAGGGGGGTGAAGCCAATTTACGGCAAGGCACCAGATCAAAAAATAGGATTGTGAATCAAGATCCTCAATGACAACCAAGTAGTTCGATCAAAAAAGAAGAGCGCGAACAAAAGAGCACGGCGGCAAGCTGGAGAATGAATTAAGCCTAAGAGTGGCACGAGTCAAAAGTCAAGGCAACTTATCAAAAAAGAGAACGAAGAACGTTAGGAAGGAGGAACAACAACCGGAGGAGGAGGAAAGAGAGGGAGAATGGACAAGTCCCTCGAGCGTTTCAATGACAAAAGGATAATTTCGAAGGTGGCGAAGGGGAAAAAATTCGAGGACATTCATGCCTGCAAAAAAGACGGCTTCCAAATGGTATGTTCATGGACGGCATACGTCTTGTTGAAGCATGCGTTAAAAGGCTTGTCACAATTGATCTTGATAATAACTTGGAATAAGCGCGAAGATGGTGGCAGAAAGGTAATTTGGGAAACCGACCCCCCGCGGGGTTAACCAGTTAGGGCGTCCAGGCTGCGAGTTCGGAGGGAAACCTTCGAAAGGACGAGACCGTTATTAAAACCCCTCATGTCGTGAAGAACCAGCGGGAAGGTGAATGTAAATGAGATGGGGGTAGATCACTGAGGAAATATCGGAAGAAAAACATTGAGTTATGCGATCGGCGCTTGAAGATTCGGTGTGGGGGGGGGGTGGGGTGGGTGGTTGGGTGTTTTGTACAATCGTGTAGCTTACCTCCCTTACAGACGGGGTACCATCGTGAATTAACCTGCCCTTTGCCGCGTAAGGGTTTCTCAAATTCTACGAACAAGTTTAGGAAGATTCAGTAAACGGGGAGTCCCGAGTAAGAAAAGTCGCGGAGGAAAAGAGAGCCAGACAAATTAGCAGGGCGATTGTTTGGGCGCAGGAAGAACGATTGACAGGGGGGCCTGCGAAACGTAAAATGGCGGGGGTATGTTCTTTCTAGTAAGTTTCACAATAGTTATAACAGGAAAAAAGAAAAAGATGGGAGTATGTGAGTGGGAAAGTTTAAAGGGAACATTCGCATGGCGCAATGCCGGAACAGACCATATCCCTGGGGAAAAAAAAGTGAAAAATGTCTCGTGGGTTAGAGTAGGACTGGGTGGCCCGGACGCCACGAAAGCGACACAAAGAACGCGACATGGGTAGAGGGTAGAGGAGAGGGTACCTTGCGTCGTTTTGAATCCCAGGAAAAACGCGAACTGTATTCAAAGGAAAAAGGGTGGCGGGCGAGCGAACATAGGTAAAACAGGGAAAATGGGAAGGGACGCGGGCGTTAAAAGATTGTCGCGATTAGGTGAGCATTGGCGCGGTCGGGATAAATAGGAGGGGGGCGCTCCAGGAGGACGGGAGTAGGATTGAGCAGGGAGATTTTCGTAGATGGGCCTTTGAGGTTTGGGGAGAACGGAAAGAGCCAACGGACGAACTAACGCGAATAGTATGCGGGGAAAAGACCTTCCCAGGGGGGGGTTGAAACGAGCGAACGGGAGAAGTGCCGGGGAGAAAATCGACGCGCAAGATGGACCCTGGAACCCGGAACAGAGAAGAGAATGTTCTGTGAATTCGCCGCAAACAAGCTGGCATTGCGCGGAGATACACCGCTTCATTGGGGAACTTTCAACAGACGGATCATAAACGTACAAGCAATCAGTTTGTCAAAGAAAAACTTCGCGTAGGACGTGGTTGTAAAAAAAATTCGGCGGCCAGGGGACGCAGGACCAATGGAAGCCACAACGGTTTGATGTTGCCTCGCCAGGGGACTCGAGTCGAAGGGCGGCTGGGAAAACTGAGTCCACGTGCCTGGTAGAATTCCAAAGCACGAGGGGAACAATCGAAAATTATTGACACTGCAACACCTTCGAATAGTCTTTAAGTGAAAGGAAACTCAAAACGAAGTGGAACCTCAGCCGAAAGAGGACGCTCCGGATTCGAGATAGCTCCAGAGTTTCTTCTCCGGCGGAAGACTGTTCAACACCCTGAAGGAAAAGCAAAACCTATCAACAAGCAAGGGGGACTTAAGAAAGAGTTCGCGAATATGTGAAGATGACGATATGTCAGAAGGGGGAGGGGAATTAATCCGGCGCGTTCCCGGAAGCTGTCGAAGGAAAAAGGGGGAAGCTTCGAAACTTCGAGGCAGGGCTTCCAGACTACCTGTCAATCTATGAAAAAGAAGGATAACACATCAGGATGGGGCAAAAGAAGCCCAGGCATACACGCACTGTATCAATCACTAAAAAAGGGGGGAACAGAGGGAAGGGTCAAAGGAATACTTATCGGGTCTGAACCAAACACTCCACCTTGCCCAGGCAGGAACCCGCGGTTTGTCAGTGGGGAGGTGATAGCTCACTTAGCGAAAGACTGGGGGCGAAGGGAGTGGCAAGAAGATGAGTCTAAGGGAAGTGGAGGGAACCCGCGACGTGAACGGGCATGGGGGGGACATTACCTCCACCTCCATAGAAGAGAGGTAGCAATCTCGAGGAAACGCGCGTTGAGCTGTTAACCTGAGGGTTAAGGGGGTTGCGTTGGGAAGGGTGTCCGGAACGTATCGCCCTGATAGCAAATGCCGGAGAGGAGAGAAAAGATCTGAAAGGAGCGTTGAAAGATTCACCTCTGAGAGCGTTGTGGGAGGGGTTGCGGGCCAGTGCAAAAAGATACCAAGGAACGTTGTGTGGGGCAAATACGGGGAGGATTGTGGAGAGCGATTTGAACTGATCGGGGGTACGGGAAGGAATCTGACCGGAGTATAAGCAGTCGGTCACTCCAACAAACGTTAAAGAGTGGTGCGAGGCAGCAAGCAAGAACGTGGCTCCTAAAATTGATACTCGCAATATTGACACGAGAAGTGTGGCACCGAGCGTCCGGTAAAGCGCATGCGAGAGAAAAACAAGCGACTGACGATGTCAATCATGATAACGGAGTAAAAAAGTCAATACGGGGAGAAGCGACGGTGAAAAGTCTGATGGAAAGAAAGTGTCCATTCAGAAAGGAGGGGTGTCGGGGACCTTTGAGCGGGAAGAGGCACGGTTTTGAATAAAGCGCAGGGGACAGCTCTTGGGGGAGCGAGAAAAAGGGGGTGAAGTCCGCAAGGCTGCCCCGAGATAGACGGAGGCGAGGTTTGAGGAGCAGATCGTTGCAGAAAGAAAAAGAAAATTAATTCATATCAGCGGGGAGAAGAGAAAAGAGTCCCAAAGGTCCGAAAAAAGAAGCGTAATTTTAGATCCGGCCTCAAGCAAGATAAAAAAATATCCCTCCATCGGCGCAGACCCTTCCACTTTTTCCGGGGGGGGGTCCGATTGCCCTCGTTAAAAAGAGGAAAAAAGACGAACCGGGTGGGGCGCAACGGAAGGCAACGGAGGACTTTTTTAGGCCTTAGTAAAAGGAAGGGGTAGCTCAAAGAGCTGTGGAAGATTGGGGGGGGCGCTTATTGGGGGGGGGGGAGGGGAAGGAAGCCCCACGAGCATCGAGGACCCAATTTTGTGGGGAAGAGATGAGGAAAGTCTCGTTGAGGGGAAGATGGGGGGGCGTGTCGGAGGTGGTCCGGCAAAAGTGTCCAGGAGAGGCTTGCAGGTGTGTGTGCCCACCAGGAATTGTGACCCGTCAGAGACCCTACAGACGAGGGAGAGCGGAGAGGGAGCTTACTGGGTTGGAACCGTTCACACACTCCGCTCAACGCTCAGCCCGCAAAGGGAACTGGGGAATCCATGCCCCGAGATAGGACTAAAAATAAGGGGAAACACTGTCCATAAAAAAAGCGTAGACTTTTTAAAGGGAGCGAAGATTCAGAGGGAAGGAAGAAAAAAAAGTGATGACTTTGACTGGGACAAAAAAGGGAAAAAATCCACATATTGAAAAAAAGGGGACCAGAAGAGAGAGGACAAGCTCGCTAAAGCAGCTCTGACGCAGGTGATACAAACCGGACGAAAGCGAAAAAAGTTAAAACATGAGGGAAAAGGCTGGATTCGAACGCGTTCAGCGAAGAAAGGGTCAGTGGTCGCCACGCTTCAAAAAAGGAGAAAGCAAAAATTTAAAAAGTGAAACAGAAACCACTAGGCAGGTTGTTAGGTGCCGCAATTTTACCGGGGCGCGTATTCCTTAAAGATAAAAAGTGGGGAAGCAACCTTATGTCAATCACAAAACTAAAGAAGTGCGCAAGGGGAGCACGGCCGGGAGTTCAAAACGTATTGCTAATTAGGTCATCAGAAAAATAGGGAAACTCAGCAACAGAAGCAGGGAGGGGAGAAGGAAAACCTCGTCTTCAGAAGAGTAGTGAAACGTCTTCGAGGCCACCTGAATACCTCCGAGACAACACAACGGAGAAAATAGGGGAGGAGAGGGGCACCACTATTTAAGTGGAAGGGAGTATCATTTCTAGTGCGGGGAGCTGGACCAGATTAGTCCGGAAACTCAGCGCGATTCCAGTCAGGTGAGGGGCTTGATCTTTTCAGGCATGGATTGAACAATTCACAAAGTTGGGCACCAATTGTTCCTTTTTAGAAAGAATATCGCTTATGGGGACAGGGGGACGTAGGGGGCGGAATCCAGAAGAGGGGGGGGGGAGGACCTTTTGAGGGGGTCACGGAGCGCGAAAGTGGGAAAGGGGAGAGCGGAGGAACCTTTATTGGAAAGCGGAGGATTGTGAAATAACCACTTTGGAGGTGAGACTTACCCCTAGAATGCGGAGAGAAATGTAATTTATGCGGCCGGCGTCGGCTGGTAAGGGAAAGATTGATAGGGGCCGAATCAAGAGCAAGAAAAGCTTCCTGAACGACTGAGAGGGGAACGCAAAGGAAAAAGAAAAATATATGGGGTCTTTCAAACGCTTGTTAATACCAGATGAAGAACATCGGGAATGAGGAGAGACAAAAGTTGATAAATAGGGGTGGGGGATTATGAAGGCTAAGGGGAAGGGTAACCTGCATGGACAAAAAAATATAGAGATTCTTGGGGGGGGGGGAGCTAATGACGGTGAAAGAGGAAAGATTCAACCAAAAACTGGAGAAGAAAAGTCGATGGGGATGGGAAAGGAATCTCTATGTGCAGAACAAATTCCAGAAAGAAGACACAAAACGCCCCATGGAGCCTGGGGAAATTGGAAATGAAGTGATAGTGGGGCGCCGGAGACGCGGATCCTCAGGGGACGAAAGCAAAAAAAAACTCCGACACAGATGAGAGCGGCTGGGGGGAAAGAGGTACTGATTAAGGGTATAAGACCCAAGAAAGAAAGAGAAATTTGCCGACAGAAGAATCACTTTGTGGGGCTCAGAGAAGAGAAATCGAGGCAAAAAACGATTATTAAGGGGAGACATTTTCGGGGATATGGGGCGGAAACATGGTCTGAGAGGGGAAGATGGGAGTATTTCGAATCCATTCTTCAGGTACGAGAGCCGGGCGATATAGGCCTTTGCAAGGGGGGGGGCTTGAGGAAAGGCGGCCCACAGGAAGGCCGAGCGGGCAAGGGTTCTGGAGTAAAAGAGGTGGGTTATCGAAAAAGACAAGGGAACGTAAATAAGGAAAACGGGGACCGCTCTTCAGACTTGACTCCAGGGCAAAAAACTGGAGCTGGGCAACGGACCAAAGAAGACCGAGGAGGACTGAGATAACATACTCGAGAGGTTTCAGAGAGAACGGCGGATCATTCCGGAAACAGAAGGGGTTGGGGGGGGGGGGGGGGGGGGGGTCTCTCGGGGGGATACATCTTGTGGGGGCGCTTTACCAGGTGGTGACGACTTCGGCAGGTTGCGGTCGACCAGGAGTCGAGCCATGTTTCTGGAAATCGCAACACTTTGGGGTCATGAGCGGGGCGCTTTCTTTGCAGGGAGGAAATACACTATGCCGCCTAGAGGCCTAGGTTTGCACGCGACAAATGAGGACACAAGGAACCTGGGTTTAGACACTGTCAAACGAGTGGAGGTGCTGTAAGATCCAACTCAAAACAAAGAGCGCAATGGGAACAAAAACTCCCTAAGAAAGCGAGCATAGACTCTACCAGCGGTCTCGAAAAGGCGAAAGAATTTCGAGGATCTCCCTCATACAAAAAGAAGAATGGAATGCACTAGTTAGAAAGCCTAAAGAAAAAACGATCCGATATGTAGACGCGGGGGAGGGTGGAATCGCGGAGCAAGGGAACTGCTGGGGTCAATAGCAATTGGAGGAGAAATCGGGGAGGGAGGGCGAAAAGCTGTAGGAAAGACTACCAGTAGAAAATGATCTATACCCGAGGGATCGGTTAAATGGGAGGGGGAAGGGAGGGGTCAAAAAAATTCGAGCAAGAACTGTATCCCAATCGTACAAGAACAAGGGTAGGAAAAAGGTAGGAGGGAAGTACTTCAAGTGGAAAGAGCAACGAGTTGCCCATCAACCCGGAGTGAAAGACATGTCGGGGCAGAAGCACGAAATCGGGTATAGGGGAGAGAAAAATGTAGCTTTCGAACTAAAAAAAAACTTAAATTTTGAGAAGCAAAAGGACACGCTTCAAGGAGATTCCATTAAACCCCAGACGGTAAATAAAAAATGAGAGAATACGAAGGGGAACGGACGGTAGGATTGTTTCATGTGGGGTAGCAAGAAGTGTTGCTCAGAGGGAGTGTTTCGCGCGAGAAAATGCTGGAGGGAAAGCGAAAGGTGGCCCATGCGCAAGGAAACGTTTTGAGTTGGCGAGGGACGCGGCAAGAAACACGGAAAGGGTGGGGCCGGGGCGAAGTGGAGATTGGGTAAAGGGAGGGGGGGATTGGGGGTGTCGGGGAACGTATGGGGGCTCTAAACGCAGGCTGGGAATCGCACAGAAAGCGGGTACGACTAAGAGACGGGCAACCAGCAAACCGGTAGAGTCGTACTCATGGGTAGAGTAGAGTAAAACGGAGAAGTGAAAAAAGACCACGGAGTTAACGGACAGCTTAGCCAAACAGAGTGGGCCGCTGAAAACAGAGGACTCGTTTGTCACAAGACTCCAGCGTCTGTATCGAGCCGCCGGGGTTTCCGTTTAGAGAAAAAAAAGACCATTCAGCATTGTATAGGTGGAGTGTTGCAAAGGGAGGCAGGGGCGGCATTTTTGGGGGGGTATCGCACGAACGATTTCGCCGGCTGAACCAAAGAAAGTGGGTAATCGGCAGACTGCCATAAGGAGGGTTCAGTAGAGGTTTGATAGCGAGCGGTTGGCCAAAACGGAAAGGAAATCACGCCAAATTCCTAAAGTAAAGGGAAAAATGGTGGGAAGTGGACCGTAATGTTCGGAATCCGCTACGAAATCCGACCATCCAAAATATCCGCGACATCAGTCCGTAACGTCCTCAGGAGAAGCGGGAGGTTTTGGGCCGGATTCGCTTTAGACGCACAGACAAACCTCTCCGGAACAACTTCTTCACGCAAGGAGATTATAAGGAAGCAAGACTCTCCCAAGGCTATAGAAAATTGGGGTACGAGCGGTGGGGCGGGGAGGTGATTATTTGGCGAACGAAATGTCTGAGGAGAAACAAGCAATCGATTTGGGTGTCACCAGGGAGATTCCAATCCGTAGGTCTGGCAGGTGGGGACAATGCGCATTAGGAGCGTTGTCCAAAAGGTGTCCAGAATCGAATCTTGAGGGTTGGTGGGGGAATAGGAACTATTGTGACCCTCATGAGAAGAAAAAAAAACAGAAAAAATAGGTCTTATAGAAGAAAGACGGAAGAAAGGGGAAAAAGGGTCAATCAAAAACGCTCATTCCGCCCAAGAACAGAAGAGAAATGTGTCATGGTCGAATCCGGCAACGGCGGAGAGGAATTACAAGGGGGTGGAAAGTGCCACCTTATCCTAAAAGGGAACGGCTAAAGCATCGGAAGGCAGATGAGACTTTTAAGGGGGGGACAGTCAATCACCCCAAGGGTCTTGACGGAGAGGAAGCCTAGAAGCAAGACGCGACATCTGACGGTGGAAGGGCATCAACAAGACGTAAGGCACGTCAAACTTCAGGAAAGAAAAACAAGAAAAGCGGTTGGGCCACGTAAGAAGCCGGGTGCTACGAAACTCAACGCTGCAAAAGAAGGGAGGGGGACGGAGTTCAAAAGGTTAACAAACCGAGATTGTAGGGATTCCAAAAAGGTACGTCACAAAAGCACGGAGAAAGAGCTAAAAAAGTTAGGATCACAAAGAGGGGGGGACAAACCACCAAGAAATCAGACACAGGAAGATCGCTCCAGGGGAACCGGCGGACGTGCGGAAACAAGCCAGGATGTTCGCAGGGGCATGATTGATGTGGGGAAAAGTCCATTAGACAGGCTAAATAGGGCTTGCGTACAAAAAGT
>Ga0179593_1811476_pt1 | contig 10067 bp, 14 predicted proteins | sample CZODoug2_1_08_16_FD_185931 | JGI IMG/M metagenome (GOLD analysis project Ga0179593, IMG submission 185931) | Vadose zone soil fungal communities from Angelo Coast Range Reserve, California, USA - CZODoug2_1_08_16fungal (PacBio error correction) | ecosystem: Environmental > Terrestrial > Soil >...
AAAAATAGGGAGAAGGAACCATCTTCTTACCTGGTAAACACATCGATTAAGAGGTCACCCCGTATAGCTCTTAATAGTTTGGTTGCATCCAAAAGAGAGAAGGAGAAAAAATGGATTACTACCGGGCTTCTTGCGCTCGGTGCCTTGACATAAAGAGGGGGAAAGCGGTCTCGCCTCTCGAGGACTCCTTACCTTCGAGGAAGAAAGAGGGAAAGTAGCTGCAAACTTTTTTGCTCTTCTTATTGAACTGCAAGGAGAAACGCAACCGAGTGTTTTTTCCTGGCGGACTTGCGAGCTAAGCGAAGGAGGAAGAAAAAGGGAAAAGAAAAGTGGCTCAGGCTGAGTTTTAACTCATCGACTTAGCAGGCGGCAAGTTCTTAATCCATGAATTTCCCCAAGAGAGAAAAAAGGGCGGCGCATCGCTGATACACTGAGTATTCAAACGAACCAAAGCAGAGATCTCTCTGGCCATCTCCTTCGTTCGCGTCATTAGGGGATTGCTTTTTGGGCTAGAAGGGGGAGGGGGGGAAGGGAAAAAAAATGAAAGTGAGGCGCACAAGGAGGGTCGATGATTTTTTCGCTGATCGGTTTGAGTCTGGGAGAGGTGAAAGTCCGGTAGTCTCAGCGACCGTTAAATGGGCCGGAAACTTCCTGCTAATCCTGGGAGGGAAAAGCGCTGGGCTAGTTTTTTTCAAGTGTTTCAACAGGGGTTGTGGATGTGGCGAATCGTCGGGGTTGAATGGCCTAGGGAAGGGAGGAAAAGGGAGGGGAGGAACAGACGGGCGATGCGAGGGCAATTTGTGTCTCGCTAAATCAGCTCACCATCGTTATTGGAATTCTTCTTGTCCCATTCGTGAAAGGGGGATGAGAGGGAAAAAAAAAAGGGGGCTGAACTCATGGAATGTCCCGATTTTCTTGGCGCTGGTTTTGGCGGCACGCGATCCCGTCTCTCTTATTTTTTGTCTCGTATGCTTGTAGTGAAGGAAGAAAAAAAAAAAAAAAAAGAAGGGCCGCATCATGGCGGCCTTAACGGCTAAATCCTAACTCCAAAAGCCTGGAAGAGAAAGGAGGTAGTCTAGCGACAACCAGAAGGTCAGCGTTTTCGCCAGGCTGGAGACAAACGGAAGGGGAGGAAAAGAAAGGGGCGGAATAAACGTGATCTTCCTATGCGAGGGGGGGAGGGGTGAACGAAGGAGCTATCATTTCTCCCTGAAAGCCTGAGAAAAAAAAAGGGAAAGAGGGCCATCTCTTTGGTGGAAAAAGTGGGGAGAAAAAATGAAAAAAATGCTCGTCGGCCTCGCTGGCTTGTTGGCGCTGATCGAAAAAGGGGGGAAGAAGAAGAAGGGGGAAGAAAAAGGCTGCTCTGGTGGTTGGGGAATCGCCTGGAGAAGGGGCCGCTCGCCCCGGGTACTGGGTATTCCATTTCATAAAATTTTCCCCAATCACATGCGTGGAAAAGAAAAAAAGGGGGGGAAAAGAGGGGCCTTACCCTAACACTTTTCCTTGGAACCGGGGGGGGGAAAGGAGGGAACTTTCTGGAATCTTGCCTTCATTTGCTTGGCCGGCTTTCTGTTTAGGAAAAAAAAAAAAGGGAAGGGGGAGAGCGGGAAAGGGCTTCCCCGCGACACGAACTGCAGACCCTCTAACAGAGGAGGCGCCTTTGGGGGGGGGGGCGAATCTTTTGCGGACGCCCGCGCCTTTGGAGAGAAAAAAAGGAAAAAAATGAGGGAGGGGATGCTACCGCGATTCAGGGAGAAAAAAGGGGTGGCCGCGGGTCGCCGCTAAGATCTCCCCATACGAGCGTTTTATGAGGGGGGAAAGAAGGGGGGGGGGGGAGGAGAGATAGAATCAAACACCCACATCGCCAGTGTACCTTTACAGGAGGGAATGTTGCCGGGGACGCACTCTCTAACCGCCGCGTACAACCGGGGGGAAAAAAAGGGACAAAATCTTCTTATTAGCGGTAGTCCCTGGGGGGGGGAGAGGACCTTAGTTTCCCGTGGGTTCCTTTTTGAAGTGGACCAAAGGGAGAAAAAGGGGAGTGGAGACAATTCCAGGTTGCGCTCAACTTTGCCAAGAAAGCGCAAGAATGAGTTTGTGGTCATGCAGGGAAAAGGGGGAAGAGCGGGGGGTCTCGAAAGATTCACTGATGGGAGGGGGGAGTGGAAGATCGCTCAGTATCGATTCGGTTCGCGGTGAAAGAAAAAAGGGAAAAAAAAAAAAGAAAAAAAGCGTCAGTACCCGAATACAACCGTCTGCAGGGGAAATCCTCTCTCAGAATCTGCCCAATTAAGATCTCCACCTGGAGACTTTCGATACTACTTCCTCGACCGGCAGGAAAAAAAAAAAGGAGAAGGGAGGAAGCATATAATTCCCGTACTTCAAATCATCTATCTTCCAGCTTGGAGCAGAAAAAAAAAAAGGAAGAAAAGACAAAAGAAGCTTGCTTTATTATACGAAGGAAGTGTGTCGCGACCACCTCATTACTTCTTGGCTGGGCAATTACCGAGGGAAAGGAGGGAAAAGAAACGATGAGCCTGGTCGAAGCCAGCCACTTTATGACTTTTCGTAAAAAAAAGGGGCCTCGGATATGCAAAGCCAGACTTGTTCACCTCTGCGGACGAAGATGGAAGGGAGAAAAAGTGCCTCTATTTGACCTTCCTTGAACTTGAAAAAAACGAGTTCTGACCACCATCACACCTTATCGAGGGGAAAAAAAAAAAGGGGGGGATGTAAAGAGATGAGCAACATCAGTCTTTATTCCCAAGGTTTTTGTCCCTCATAATCTGGACACTTGTTTAATAAAAGAAAGAAAACCAATTAGGCTGGAAATACTCTCATTGGTCAATGGATAGCGGCCGCGATACCTGGTGTCCCTCCCCGGTGCTCCTATCAGTTTTGCAGGAAAAAGAAAAGGAGGTGAGAAAAACAACGAGGGTGGACGAATTCAGTCCCACCATTGCACGTGCAAGTTCCCACGATAAGAGTACCGTGGCAGGCCATTGCCCGCCCACTTCGATGTTTTTGTGAAGGAAGAGAAAGGAGGACCAACATCGCGTGGTTCGGGCATGAAGGCACGGTATCTAGCCTGTGGAGTAGGCACGACTGCAAGGTGGAATGCATTCTGTCAAACCTCCTTTGGGGTATAGGAAAAAAAAGAAAAAAGAAAAAGGGAAAAAAAGAGGAAAAAGGTTTCGCGCCGCTATCCACTCGTACCAATAGAAGAGGTTCCCGCATAAGTGGGGGGAGTAGGGCTAGTCGAATTACACCATTGTCCAGAGAGAGGAGGAAAAAAAGGGGGGAATCTATTTAACATCCACAATTCCTCGGATGCAGCACTCCTGCGTCATAGATACGGTTGATGGCTGGTCATACTATTTTTCAAGTGACAGGAAACGGGAAAAAGGGGAGAAAAGTAAGATGCCCGGCAGACGATAACGTCCGGCGTTAAACTCTTGCGTGAATAAATCCCGAGGCCACTTGGTTACGAAGTCTCCACTTGGCTGGAGAGAAAAAGAGAAAGGAAAGAAGGGGCGAGGGATCCATAAACTCCCTGTAACAACATTGCCACCAATGCATTCATGCTGTCGATCTCGCAGACAAAAAAGGAAAAAAAGAAGGGAAGAGGACAAACGCCGTGATGTTCGTCTGCTTCCAATCGAACGCTGCTTGAAAGGAAACCGGGCATTCTCGCTGACTACATTCCTGTTTAGACGTGGTAAGGAAAGAGAGGGAAGGGGGGAAAAGGGGGAGAATCGCGAAGGTGTCCGATGATGCTCGAGGAGGCCTCGCAATCTTCGCGGCGTACGGTGTATTCCGGGAAGGGGAAGAAAGAAAAAAGAGGGGGGGGAAATACCAGGCTGGCCTAGGTGGCAAGCGCAAAGCTAGATACGTGAGCGAGCTTCAATCCATCTCATTGCCAGGAGGTGAAGATGATGACGCAACGAATGCCCAAACTCCCTTCTCGGCGGGACCTGGCAAGGACGAAATGAAATTGGCTCCAATTACAAGGTCTGAATTTTTGATGAGCGCCAAGATGTGAATGGAAAAAAAGGTCACCGCGAAGAGCATATTTGCCCCCCGCAACAAAGTTTCCGGCCGGCTGTCGAGCGTTGCGGCCACACGGCCAACATAATCTTTCCGTTCCCCGGCGGGGGGGGGGGGGGGGAAAAAGGAAAAAGAAAAAAAGATCAGTATGGTGCGATCCTTCTCTCGACCCGCGGCCAAAGTCGAAAAGGAAATGAGCGGTAGCAACCAGCATGTTGTCCCGGGGGTAGGAGGGGGAGAACGAGAAAAAAAAAAAAAGGGGACAAAGGGCACAAGGTTAGCGGGTATTTTGCATTTCTGGACGCGGGAATCCATTCAGAGGAGCCAAGGACTCCTCGCTTTCCTCTATCTTCTGGAAAGGTGAGAAAAAAGAAGAACGAAAGACGGCCAGCAAATGCCTGCATAGATCCAGGTCCCGCAGGTCCAAAACCCCCCGGTTCAGTCATGCAAACCGTTTAGGTCCGGTACTCAGCTGGGGAAGAAGAGGGGAAGGAAAAAAAAAAAAAAAAGAGGGGGGAAAATTGTGAAATGACTACCCAGGTAACCGTGGCGAGCGACACGGCAAACAGGCGATGGCCACAACAACAGCAGCGCATTTGGGTATTCCCTGGCCTGTGGCGAGAAAGAAAAAAAAGAGAAAAAAAAAAGCGAGCCGAAGAGCATTAATTTGCCGCAAACTTTGTCCAACCAAAGGCGATGCCACTAGTGGTAAACGCCATTATTTACCGCCCCGGTGAGTGAAGGAGAAAGGAAGAAATGCTGCGGGAAACACTTCCTCCGCATAGCTGACGATCAGTTTAGCCGCACCATTGCTGAAACACTGCCAACGACACGCCGAGTACCATAACCCGACTAGTCTGGGGAGCAAGAAGGGGAGGAAGGAAAAGAAGGCCCAAGGCTGGTTTGGCGTATGTCTTCGCCTTTAAGCGCGTCCACGCAGGCCTTCTTTCGAGGGTCGGAAATGCCGGGCTGCCAGCGCGGGCTCTCCTGCACTACCACATTCCTAGAAAAATAAGAGAGAAGGGATAGGAGAGAAGAGAAAAAAAAGGGAGGGAAGCAACCTTGCGGCACAGGCTGGGGCATATCCAATTCACTAACTTGCCATCAGAGAAATACCTATGGTGAGCTGATGGAAGCGAAACAACGTGCCTCGCATCGCGGCCGGGGAAATTCCGCTATGTACATGGAGAAAGGGGGGAGAAAAGAAAGAAAAGGGGGAATGGAAACACACTACAGCGCGGTGCCATCTGATATACTCCGAAGTAGCGCAAGCCGGATTGCAGACGTGTCCGCCATAACTGCGCTGATACTCCGTAGATCCCCGCTCCAGCAATGCACCGAATAAAGGAAAAAGAGAAAAGGGGAAAATAAAACGGCTTGGACCCGCAATCACGACCCTATTCATATCCCAAAGCATCCCCCTAGCGCGCGCGAAGGGAGAATGGGGGCCCAGAATAGATGCTTTGGTTCGGCTTTAATCCTAGTGGGAGAAAGGAGAGAAAAAAGACAACAGTTAGTACGGCGCTTTTTGCCATTCATTGGGATAACTGCCGCATGATCTATTCGATGGCGTTCAACCCCCTTAGCAAAAAATGGGAAAGGAGAGAGGAAAAGAAGGGAAGGGCGATTCCTTCGTTCGCCGGAGCCCTAGCTGAAGCAATTCCGCGAGGAACAAACCTCGTGCGGTTTCGGCTTTCTGCAGGTCTCATCGAAGAGAAAAAAGGGGGGAAAAGGGGAAAGGGAAGAAAAGAGGGAAACGAGACGCGAAGTCAGGAGTTCCTCTATCATTCTAGACCGCGTAAGATTCATAGGAGTCTCCTGACGCAAGATCCCTTTATTAACTCCATTTCCTTGAATCCAAGATGGAAGAAAGATGATGGGAGGGGGAAGAAAAAAAGATAGAGTATACTGCGAGTATCGGGGGTTTTCCATAGTAACAGATGTTTCCCATTCTCCAAGATTTTTGGGATACATGCCCGCGCCGCGGGAAAAAGGGGGGGAAAGGGAAGAGAAAAAAAAAAAAAAAGAAGGATGTCACGTATTGGCCGGATACCAGACATTCGCCGCCCTCCCGGTGTTGATCGGGGGGGCCGAGAACTAGGATTTGAAAGCTTGCGCTGTTTTTTCCGCGTTTTGGTTGCCAGAGGTGACTAGTTTCGAACACAAAAAAAGGGGCGAGAGGAGGGGGCAACGAATCGCGGGGTTGATGCAAATTTGAAGACGCCGTTCGGGCGGTGAAATGCTTTTGCACAACTGGGATAGGCTCCTACAACAAACGCGCATCGGATGGCTCCGCTCGAAATGTCTTTTAAAAACAGGAAAAAGGGGGGGGGAAAGCAAAGGGGAAAAGGGGAAAAGAAAAAGGGAGACTGGGGGATCAATCTGGCAAGAGCTTCCCAGAGTCGATGGCCTCTCTCGTTGCATTTGTCATAGGATTGCAAGATAATATGGATCGCTCTCAAAAAAACAGCAAACGTACTGATAGTAGGAAAATCGATAGATCCCCTATCCTACTCTTGGAAGAGGGGGGGGAGGAAAGGAAAAAAAGGGGAAAAAGAGAAGGAAGGTGCGAATCTAGATGGGATCGCGTGGTTCCTTTACGGAATAAACCCGTGACGGACCTGTAATGTTATGAAAAGAAGTTCGAGCGGAGCCATCCATCGCGGTGTTTTATGATCTAGACCATTTTGCAAACGAAATGGGAAAAAAAAAGGGGAGGGAAAAAAGGGAAGAACACCGCTAATTTTTTTACCATCTCGACTACCGGTGTCGAACGCGGGTCACCTCTGCAACAAACGCGCAAACAGCGCAAATCTCTGCAAATCTTATTTTCTCGAGGGAAAAAAAAGAGGGGTCCGGCCAATACGTAGCCGCACTCCTCTTATTGTGCCGCGAATTGCTGGAAAGGGAACCAAGCGAGGGCCATGCCCGTTCAAGCTGCGCGTCGTGTATCACAAAAAAATAGGGGGGGAGAAAGGGAGAAAGGAGAAGAGGATTTGGGGATGCCCAGAAGCGCAAGCAGTGGGGAAAAAAGCCAGAGAAGCTCAGACGGGATTCAAAGACAATTGCCTTACTACCGGGAGAAAAAGAAAAGAAAAAGGGCATCGCGCGACGAGGACTCCTGGTAACTTCCGTCGCGTCACCGCTATGCGGAGTTAGGGAATAGATGTTTTTGCAACGTTCTCTGCCACAACTTTTTTCTCTTCCTGATGAAAAAGGAAAGAAGAGAAAAAAAGGAAGAGGAGGGCTCCGCGAATCGAAGAATCTGCAGCTGACAAAGCGAAGCATTGACCCGGGTGCGAATCACATGTGGGGCTCAGGGCGGAGTTGGACGCATCGAAGCGAAGCAGGAGGGGAGAAAAAAAGCAGAAACAGAACTGTTGGAAGAGGGGACCTATTTCTGCAGACAAAGCGCTGAGAAACACTGAGATTCAGCCGACAAAGCATCTATCTCTGGGAAGAGAAGGAAGAGAGGGGTGGGGCTATGACGGGGTCGTTATTTTCGGGGGGAAAACGTTTTTAAGGAAAAGTCGTGACTCCATTTAAAAACGGATTCTGCCAACAAGGATGGGCTATGAGGGGGGGAAAAGGGGAGACATGCTGGGACTTTTATCTCCGGTCTCGCGACCGGGTGGCCGGAAACGTCTGCTAATCCTTGCGTGGCGTCTACTCGTAGGAAGAGAAGAAATGCGCTGGCTATTTTGTTTCCCCGTTTTGTTATTTGGCGAATCGTCGGGGGAATGTCCATCGTCTTGCTTCCAGGTCTCCCGGTACATCGCGAAATTTCCCCGCCGCGATGGCGAGGCAAGTTGGTCAGAGAGAAAGAAAAAAAAAAAAAAAAAAAAAAAGGGGCACAGTGCGTGATTGGCTTATCTCCAGCTGTGAAACAGGTGCTTGCCGCGGTGGATATTCTGAACTCATGGCAATGGCCAGAGGGATGGGGGAGAGGGGGGGGAGGGGGAGAGGGGAAAAGTCGCTCTTATTTTTTCTCGTACTTCTGTTAGTGGCCGGAGAGCCCGCGCTGTGCTAGCCCCGGAATGGGCCTGACACGAGAAAGCATTAAGAAGAAGGGGAAGAATAAGAAGTGGAAGAGATTGAAGGTATTCTAGGCTACAGCCATAAGGATTGTCCCCCTGGCCGGGATCCCATACTCGTCGTGTTCTTTCCTCGGCGTTTCGTTGGCAGTGTTTTCAGCAAGGGGAGGAAAGAAAGAAAGGGGGAGGGAAAAAAGAAGGAGAGAAATCCCTGCTCAATATCGTAATCACCGGTGCGGTCAATCTGGCGGTTTACCCTCGTGGCCGCGCTTTGGTGGACAAGTGGGGCGCACGCACTTAATTCTCTTCGTCTCGCCTGGAGGGGGGGAAGGGAAGAGAAGGGAAAGGGAGGAGACCTTCTGCTTGCGGTGTGGCCATCGCCTGTTATGCCGTGGTCGCTCGCCCCGGTTAAAGGGGAGGAAGAAAAAGGGAGGGGAAACGGCCACCTCACTATGGCTTGGCCAGCTGGAATCCTTCCTACACGTTTCATTACTGGAACCGGGGGGTTTTTGACCTGCGGTAACTTTCTGGATCTAGGAAGGGGAGGGGGGACGGGGGGAAAGAAGAGAGAAAAAAAAGGGCAGAAGCTCGAGGAAATCGAGGAGTCCTTGGCGCGCTTAAGGTTCCCGCGAAACGAAATGCAAATACCCCGAAAGAGGGGAAGGAAAGACCGCGCCTTTTTCGAGCCCCGGCCGAATCTCATCGGGAGCACACCGCTACAACCGGCGGTCTGGTTATTCTACCGAAGGAAGGGTGGAAAAGAGGAAGAAGGGGAGGAAAAAAGAGGAAACATAAGAGCGGTTGTCTGAGGGTTTTCCCGGGGCCTGGGCGCTAGTCAAACACCACCTCGCCAGGGAACGGACCGATTATGTTTGCCGGTGTGGCCAAAAGGATCGCCGGACAAACCTTTGCGGTTGGCAAGCTCCTTATTAGCGGGAAGTCCCTGTGGGCTCAGGCCTTAGTTTCCTCGTGGCCGTTGAAGGGGAAAAAGGGGGAAAAAAAAAAGGGGAGGAGAAGCACAATCGGTGGGCCGCTCCTTTGCCCGCCCGAGATGGGTTGTGGGCATTCTTTCTTCATCATTGACAAAAAGGGGGGAAAGGGAAAAAAAGGAGGATTGCCGCTCGCTCACTTAGGGATCGTGCGGCTTTGCCATCCGGAGCCAGCCGGGGGGAGGGAAAGGGGAAACACGAACTCGTCAGTACCGAATACAACCGTCGCCGGATTGCGAGGCCGCCGCGCGCATCATCGGACAAAGGAGAAGAAGGGAAGAAGGAGAAGACGGAGCTGGTATGAAACGCTCCCGTTCATTTAGTCAGCGAGAATGGCCCGGTTACTTTCAAGCAGAGAAGAGGGAGAGGGGGAAGGAAGGGGGGGAGGGAATCCCCACCTAAGCTTGCGTGATGGACAGTAATTTGTGCGCGAGCTCGACATCAATGACTGCTTGGCGGCATTTACCGTAGGGGAAAGGGGAAGAAAGAACGATCAGCCGGTCGAATCCATCCATCTTGGAGGATTCGTAAACCAATTTGAGAAAAAAAGGGGGGGGAACGCCGACGTATATGGTCTACGGGCAGAGGAAGGGGGCGAAGAAGTCTCTCTTTGAACGTACCTTTCACTGGGGAAAAAAAAAGAAAACATCACCGTATCGATGACCGCATTAGTGAATCAGCCGCCTGAATTGTGGGATGTTAATAGATGCCAACACATCTGAGGGGGGGAAGGAAAAAGAAAAAGGGGGGGAAAAATGGTGTATGCGCCTAGTCCCTCTTACCTCCCTCCCCCAATTATGCGGAATAATCTCATGGGGGGACGGAGGGAAAAAGGGGGAACCCTCCCATGTGCGCATACGCATTTTTCGGACCTTCCTCACGGCGGAATATGTGGTTGGACTACAACAACGTTAGGTTTTGTGGAAAGAAGGAAAAAGAAAGGCTCCAACAGATGCTACCGTGGCAGTCCATTGCCCGAAAAGCGATGTTGGTCCTT
>Ga0179593_1535417_pt1 | contig 10066 bp, 14 predicted proteins | sample CZODoug2_1_08_16_FD_185931 | JGI IMG/M metagenome (GOLD analysis project Ga0179593, IMG submission 185931) | Vadose zone soil fungal communities from Angelo Coast Range Reserve, California, USA - CZODoug2_1_08_16fungal (PacBio error correction) | ecosystem: Environmental > Terrestrial > Soil >...
GAGGAGGAGAGGGTGCCGTGACTGAAGGACAATGGTTGTTAGAAGGAGAGATAAGTGAACCGTGTGGCAAAAACTCCCAATGACGCGGAAACAACATGAGGCCATTTCTATTCGCAGTCAGGTACAATCTCCTGAAAGTGAGGAAGGTGTGGGTCGGGAGGGGACACGGCCTCGAAGGGTAACGGTCTCATGGTTAGAAGGAGCTTTAAACAAAGACAAACGCATAATGTGGCCAATATCGATGGAAAAATGGTTAAAGTGAACATGCGGCGCGGAGGGAAGAATGTATCTTCAAGTAAGGTGGAAGAAGATAGCAATTTTCAACCTCCGCCTAATTCTGGAAAGGTGAAAAAAGTAAAAGTCCTTTCACAAATGAGGAAATGGAAGGCTACCTGATGAACCCACTTGCAGAGGGGGGAGCTGGGAAATTTGAATGGCTTCCAAAGGAGAAGCCGGCCTGAGGGTGCTTGAGCAAAAGAAAGCAAAGATGGGTAACGATCGAGGGAAATCGAATTTTATTCTAAAAAGTATCCATATTAAATGTCTTCGGAAAGTACCAAAAGACTCACAAGTAATCTCCTAGGGTGCTATAATGAAAACGGGAAGAAGCGTTTACCAGGCTTCACGCATCGAAACACGGAGAAAGTAGCGCTACTAAAACAAGGGGATCCAGGGGAAGTGGCGAAAATACAGACGGGTTAGTGCGCGACCGTCCACCAGACCGGACAAAAAAAAAAACATGAAGTTTAAGGAAGTTTGGAAATGGGGGAGGTAGTGCTGGGCGGTACATCAAAATGGGATCTGGTGGCCCATAAAGAGAAAAGGCCGAAAGTTGCTTGTAATGGGGGGAAGGTGCTGCGGCCTGGAAATAGGGGAGGTAAAAAGAAAAGGGAGAAGGAGATGCAGCTATTGCCTAGGCAGTCTTATAGAGGGGTCTAGGTGTCGGCGTATGCAAAAGGGGACAACAGACGTTGAGAGGTAAACCCAGTAGGGGGGGCGTGTCTAACAAGGGGAGCAAAGGATGGGGAAAGGGTTCAGATACATCCCTGAAACCGGTCTTTCCCTTAGTAACTTAATATTTGGGAACCCCGTAGGGGGGACGACGTGGGTCCCCATGCAACGGACTTGGAACTTCGGACTGGGTGGCATTGGGTATTCGAGGTAGGTCATCCTAATAGAACTTTTTGCCTGTGGGAAAAGGGGGATATAAGAGAGTAGAGAACTGTTTCACGGTAACCGAAGAGGGTTCGACAGAAGACACCTGTCCCTGAAGAAGGATGTTGAAAAAGGATTATAATCCTGGGGAAATATCGGCTGGAAAATGGGGCGGGCATAAGGAAGAGCCTGGCTAACGTGCCATATGAGGGGAAAGGAACCAGAGAGGGTTGGGGGAGGTGATGAGGAAAAACAACTCTTGCTGAATCCGAAACGGGAATCCTTGGTAAGTGGTGACAAAGAATCCTCAAAACAACAAGAGGGAAAGATGAGATATTCCATAAAGAACGTTGGACATGACCCCATTTCCCCGCCAGGGGTTCCGAAACGGGTGGCACTTGGATTGAACGCGTAATGTCAACCCAAAACTGCGTGGCAAAGAGGTGGCTCAGGGGGGAAAATAGACCGCTAAACAGCAATTTCCATACAGCGAAAGGCTTTGGATAAAAGGAGTGGAAACGCCGTGACGTAAAGGAGTACCAAGGTGAAAACGCAACACTAGGTCTGGGGCGTCAAACAAAGTTAGAAACTGACTATCTTCGATGAAAGAAGGGGGGCAACAACAGGAGAAGCTTGGATTGAACGAGAACGGGCGAGAAGACTCCAACTCGGAAGTCGCGCAACAGCAAAGACGATTCGCGTCCCATTTAAGGACACATTGGTGGCTGTTTAGACTTGGGATAAAATCTGTACCTATGCTTTTCATGAGGAAACACAAGACAGAGCTCAGCATACAAAAGGAGCCAAAGCAAACAAGGGGTTTTTCAAAACTCAGTTTCGTAAACCTGGTTTGTTCTAAGGATTCATCTAAAGGGAGGCACAAGGCAAAGCATCCGGATCCGTCAAGATTAAACTACCGGCAGCAGGATTGGTAAAAGCAAAATCTCAAAAAGGAGAAGAAACATGCAAGAGCAAAGACTGGGATGAAACCGTTGGGTTGGGCTTGGTGTGAGGTCTAGTCACTCCGATAACATAACAGGCAATGCGATGAAAGGGACAAAAGGTTGTGTATGTAGGGATGGGCAAAGCCCTGAAAAAAACACGAGATCGAGGGAAACGGCCATACGACGAAGTCCCTCGCACCACAAGGGTTGGAGCAAAAAAGAAAGGATCATCCTGACAATACGACCATAGAAATGACACATGTGGAATGATTCGGAAATGACAAGGGAGTACTGTGGGCGTAAAGTAGAATCAGTGACGGTTCGCTGACTATAAGAACGGGGATGAAAACGAACTCGTGAAAGATTCTGCAGAGGGAGTATTGTAGAGAAGGGAGAGAACCTATCAGCCATTTCTCGGGGGAACTCATATCCAGTGAAGCACAAGGGCACAAACCGCTTTATCTCTACGGATCCATGATAGTCCGGCGGCCCACGGGACCTGCGGGGCAGTTAACCAGCCCCCGAGTCTTCCAAAGAAAGAGGGTGGCACTCCCGAGGCACGGCAACCATTCCCCAACGAGCGGTGCTCCTCCCGCCCAGCGGCCTCCCCTACGGCGGCAAGGGCAACTTGAAGGCCTCTATGTTGGAAGGGATGGGTTTCGGGGAGGGAAGTTTGTGGAGGGGGGGCGGGAGAGAACGCGAGTTAACGACAATAAAAAAAAGGGTTTCCGAAAGAAAACACTTATCTGGAGAGAAAAGGCCAGCGCACCTGGAGATAAGAAGGAATCGGGGTTGTGAAGGAACTGTGTTAAGCTAAGGGCAAATGGACTTCGTCACACAAAGAACCGGGGACGTCATGCCATCAACATAAGAGAACAAGTTTAGGAGTAAAAGCGTGAGATTTGTATAGGGGAAGGGGAAGGGCAAGTTGGTTTAGGGCGGTTGAACAGATCTATGCCCGGCGCTTGCAAAAAGTGTCCGTAAATTCGGACAGGATAAAAGTGAAATACGTCTAACTAATCGAACAAGGGCCAACAGAAACAAAGTGTTACTCCCGTCAGCGAACCTCGCAGGGTACCACAGTCCCAAAATTTAACTCGAAAACCAAGGTGTAAGATGGCGAGGATAGGGGGTGAATGGGGGCGAGACTCAAGCTGAAGCGAAGGTGCGTGGGAGAAGGTCCCGATAGGGGAAGGACAAGAAGAACTAGTACCTCATCATCTCAGCAACCGCGCAGGGGTAGGGATTACTGTAGGGGGAAAGGGGCAGGGTCCGGGGGAAAACCTAATCGGTATGTCCGGGTGGGTAACAGAAGTATAATGAAGGGTGTCACAGAATTAATGTTTCCAACGGCAATGCAACGGGGCAATGGAAGTCGTCCTCCGCTGTGGATGTGAGAGTATGCAGGGCCAAATAAAGGGTGAAGGAAAGAGGCGGGTGGGATTAAGGTCGCTGGTAGGAGATTCGACCGATCTATTGGCGGGGTCCTCCGAGGGACGCAAATTAATACAAATAGCCATGTTCCTTTGCTCTAAATAGTGTAAAAAAGAAAGCATGGGAGGGGGGGAACATAGAAACAAGATATCTGAAGAAAGCTAGAAAACGTTCGGGGATGACAGGAGGTGAGGGGTGAACGAAATACACGGTCCGGGGGCCTAGCGAAGTCATATGGAAAGAGAAAGTGTGGAAACGGGTAGGAGTTTTAAGAGTGTGTGGGGGGAGGCCCAAATCTTACCCCCACAAAGGGTTAACAGCGTTAGTTAGAGGTGGTCCGGGCTAAGGGGGCAACAGGTAACAGGATCAAGCGATAAGTCTCTGAAGTGATGGATTGAAGGAAACCGGGGGGTTGGTGTACACTGCGTACAGTATCAACGCACCGAAACAGCGAAGGGTGCAAAAAAAAGCGGGAGCGCGGCTGGAACTATTCGGAAAGCCTGGTGAGAGACAAGAAATCCCCACCACCTGAGGTTTGAGGGTTATAAAAAGGAAAAGAGCCAGACGCCAGCCGGGGCTAATACCCAAGAAACACAAGCAAGCACGGGCCAAACCTAGGAGCACTCGCAAAAGGAGAATTCAGGCGGTTGAAGTGGGATAGACACTCTCGGCGGCATCACTCCGGGACCGCAGAAGATGGGCTTCGGGGTTTAGTGGGATCGCGCAAGAGGTAAGCTTCATGCCACCGGGTGGGGACTGACCCCCAGCGGGTATCATAGGCACCATGACGAAGAGAATGGGCTCACAGGGCCGGTGTGCAAGTCAACCGTGGAATACTTGGGAAGGAAAAAGAAAAGTGGCTGCATTTAGACCGGGGGGGTCCCGCTGGGAATACCCATGGACATCCCACAACGCACGACGCTCCGTGGTGTTCAAGCGAAGGGGAATACACAAATGAAACGGGGAGAGTGGAAAAGTTCGACTAACGAAGAAAAGCAACAGTACGGAGGGGTATCTAAGATATATATTACTGTGCAGTTCAAGGTTAAATTAAAGGGAATGGGCGGATGAACAGGCCGTGTAGTAAACTCAATAACAAAAAACAGTGGATAGGCCCACTCTCTCAGACGGGGAACAGCTGTCCAATAGCAGCGAACACAAGTGTGGGGGAAAAAAGAACGGTGGCCCTCATAATGCAACAAAGGAGTAAGATACCTGCGGCTGGCGTTACAACAACGGTTGGGAAGGGGTAGGGAAAAAGAATAAGGCAAAATGTTATGAGTTGAATGCTATACCAACTCACGCGGCTTTTCCTGGGCGGGGTGCTGTAACCGGGGAGAAGAAGCACAAGCATTTTCGGTTTGGGGCAGTCACGGGGGGAGCCCCCGAGCACCGCCACGAGTGGATTTAAAAACTAATTCAAGGTTACTGTGAGAGGGATAAATACGGGCAAAAGAACCCAAGTCTCTGGGCAGGTACGAAAAGCGCAAAAACCAGGCATGTGAAGTCATGAGGATTTATTGTCGCAACGATGTCAGTGGGAGGTGAACAAATAACCAAGCGACGGTCTTAAACGGATAAAAAAAGTGCGAAAAACTGGTGGTGGTAGTAAGGGGGGGGAGAAGGATCGAGCAAACTCATTAACGCTGGAGATGGTGGGAAAGCAACTTGACGGCCTTGTGAGAGTTAAACTGACTGTATCAGCAAGGGATTCTTGAGCCCTCCGCGATACGCGGGGGGAACTTTGCATAGTGCTGAAAAGAGTTGCACTGAAGACTGTGGGGGGGAATCAGAGTCGGTCGAGTGCAAGGGTCGGGAGTTGAGCGGGAAAGAAACAGAAGATGTGTTAAACAGATGTGTAAGGGACGGAAAGAAAATAGGCTGAAGTACAGAAAAAGAACATAAACCAGAACGCGAGTGCCGGACCTCTTTCTTGGCGGTAGGGGGACTACATAATCCATTCGAGATGTGAGGACCAGGTGGAGGTCACCGACGTAGAAGTTGCGACTTTACTATGGGAAAAACAAGGCCATTTCAGATGTTCAGAACTATCAAAACACGGTGGGAAAAGTCTTTGGGTCTTAACTAGGAAAAGTCTAGAAAGAAGTGGGAGCGGAGTTAGGAAGTGACCAGGCAGCGAGGGGGGGGGTGTATGTTCTCCTAATCAACCATTCGGTAGGAAGCAGAAAGAAGCACTCCCAGGAATGTAGTTGCCAGGAGGCTGGTGAGTGGGACTATGGGAAACGGAGGGGGGGTGGGAGAAGAACATGGCATCTCAACGACGCGGATTGGGTGCAAGAAAATGGAAAAAGGCTCCAGACCGCAGGGGGGCCTGTCTTTAGCGGTGACCCTTCAAGAGTACAATAACCTAAATCGGTTGAAAAAGTAAAAAAGGGGCCAATCCACTCACTTTCGCACAAAGAACCCTACGATCGGACACAGTAAGCTCGAGAAAAAACACAAAGTGTGAGGGAAGAAGGAAAGAGATGATGTATCAGGTGATTCTGTGTCTGGGAGACGGACAAAAATGGATTGCCTTCGCATGTCCGTTAAAAGGGACACTACACCACAGGGGAAGGGGGAATATGTGGCGTTCTCGGGGCCATTGGTAAAAAAGAGAAAGGTTGGGGCCTAGCCGGGGAAGGAGAGGTCAGTAACCTGCTCGTGGAAAGGAATATCCCTCACGGCCGAGAACCGTCCGACACTCCAGAGCGCGGGGATATGAAGTTCACTTGGGCTGGGGCGCCAGTGAGGGGAGGGTAGAATATCCTCTGGGGAGGACTACTACCCGGGGTACTAAGAAGAACAAAAAGCCACGTGAGCGTCAGAATAATCGGTGCGAGAAGAGGATGTTACGGAGAAAAAAGCGAGAATTCATTAGTCAGGAAAAAAAAGAAGTTCCATTCACAGATAGTAAGCTGCATGGGCACTGACGGATCCAGGAGAATGTCAGGGGCGGCAATGATAATTACCAGATACAGGAAAAAGAGCGACGTAGGGGGGGGGGAAGGTCTCGGAGTTGGGCGCTGAGTGGGGGGACAGCGTGTAAGCCGCTCAGGGGATGGGGCTGGAAAATAAAATAGGGTTCGCGCAATGGCGTAGATATAAAAAGTGCCTTATCTAATTGCCAAATGTCCTTCACTGGAAATCCTAATGTGACGTCACAAGGGGGATAGCCTGGGGGGGGGTCGGTACGAGTGGTCACGAAGAAAGGGGAAGGGGTCTTCATATGGTAAAAAAAAAGACGAAAGCTGCTGCGTGGAGGTAAGTGGGTCGACGTGAGGGATTAAGCCGTTCCAGCGAAGGGCTGAACATCATTAACAACTGACCTTCTATTAGAATTAGAGCTGAGCGGGGGAACACAGACCAGAAGGTCAGGTAAAAACACGCGTGAAGCGGCAGTGACATAAATTCACATCAGATTCTGGGGAAAACAAACATTGACAGCGAAAAATCGCAAGCTAGGAAACTCTGGGAAGGCGGGGCCGGAGAATGGACGGCGCTGGGAAAGGGAAAACAGAGGGAAGTGAGAGGAGGGAAGACGGCTCTGGGGGGCGGGGATGAGACGGAATACGCTGAGACCACTCATCGCGGGCCTCTATCGGGCAAGTTGGAAACTTACGACAGGTGAAAATTACAAGGGAAAAAACCGGGGTAAATAAGTTAAAGGGGGACGTAGGCGGGTTGGGGGGGGGTTTTCACAGGGGGGGGGGGGCTTGGAGGCCTATAGAGTGAACGAAACGTGTCAGCGCAAACCCGTTGTACTAGGAAAACCAACAGGAGCATTGAAGATCGTCAGTGTCATAGAAAAGTGGGTCGGCGATGCCGCCGCAACTGGTCTGGAAAACGTGGGGACATGGTGGAAATTGGCACCACAGCGATTCACGCGTCGTCTTCACTGCATCAAGGGGGTCAGAAAAAACCGTCACCCAAAACGTTAGCAGGCGGGGGGGAGGCCCAAGTGGCAAAGAACTCAAGGAGGGGGGGGGCGCATTTGCGCAGCGCCAGAGGGCAACCTAAAGTGGAATGTAGTAAAAAAAGGGTATGGGGAGGGCAGGTGTGGTGTAGGAACGGGCCGGGGGGGGGGGGGGACAAAATTCGCTGGTGCCACAGGACCGTACAATTCCGTGGCCCATGCCCAGCCATCACATTAGGGGGAAGTAAGAAAAAAAAATGCAAAAGCAAACACGGCGGGGGGTAAAAATGGAGGGAGTACCGTAAAACAAGACTTCAGGGGGGCTCAAACAAATGGGCATAGTCTGCGGGAGGAGTCAAAAAACTCCTCTCGGGAGGGTGACGCATAACCCCGCCCTGCCACGGGAACAAACAGGGCAGGGTTGGGGGCCAATCCACAAAGATAAACACATAAAGGGGGATCCACGACTAAAACCGAGCAAGGGACGGTAATCATCTGAAGGCAGGCCAACGATGCTACCAAAGACGCCCGCCTTGCTCGCTGGTCGGGCTGGGGGGGACATCTGTACCTTGGGGTGGGAAGGGGATAAGCCGCGCCAGGAAAGTCGGGCTTACTAAATACAGGTCACAAAAGTCCGAAAAAAAAAGACGACCCATCCGGTACTGGTTCCCGCTGGGGTGGGGGAACAAAGAGCTAAAGAGAGATCAGGGAATGAGCCGTATCAACCGAATATCGCCATCCCAAAGGAGAAGAAGAACCTGCGAAGAATCAGAAACGCTACGTGGCTAATATGAAAACTTGAGCAGGTGAATCTCCAGGGGTCCTCAATATTGTGGGACAACTGATCGTCATTTCAATACACGGCGCGATCAGAGATCGGAAGTTGTGTCTTTAAGAAGATAAATTAACGAATCCTAATCAAAACTAGATGGTGGGGAGCACCGCCGAACAAAGTGTGCGACTACATAGATGCGTGGACTTGAGACACAACAACAACAGCGTGGAAAAGAGAGGGGAGTCCTAGCTTGGTTACATGATTCAAACGTGGAAATTGACATCGTTTGTCGTCTCAAAGAAAAAAAAAGAAGCTTTGTCTAGGGAGGGGAATTTATTGCAAGCCAATGCAACTAGGGCGTTTGCGTGGACGAAAGTGTGACACACGGAGTGTGCGACCAGCAAACCTACGATCAGGGGGGAAAATAACTGAAAGGCGCCAGTGGGCGATCACGATTCTATGTGAAAAGCAGGTGGGAAGGGGCGTCAAATAACGGGGCGGGTGAGAAGGCATACAAGGGGACTGCCACAGAGCGTGATACAAAAAATGGAAAAAAAAGCACATGAAAGTTTTGTAGGCGGGGCAAGACGGGCAGAGCTTCAGCACAAAGGGTACAGGAAAATCTGAGTAAAGCATAACAAAATGATCTTCATCTAGACGTCGCGGTGTGAAAGACCAGAAGGGCGAATAGGGCAAGCTCACGATGGGCAGCAACCCTAGGTCATAACAAGATAGGGAAAAAATCCAATAACGGAGGCAGGGGCCACACTTCACAGTTCCGAGACAAAAATTAGGTCGGAACGTCACCACGAAAAGGCACATACGAGGGCGGTCGGTGACGAACCATAAACTACGAAGTGGGGGTGGAACGCAGGTCCCAACAGTCAGGGGTTACCCGAGGGGGGGAGGTCCCCGGTCTGACACACATAGGGGAAAAGGGAAAAATTAGAGCACGCTCAAAGAAACCTCCAACTAGTCAGACGGTAAAAAAAAAAATCTACAACGAGCCAAGAATGGTGTCACAATCGGGGTAGCCTCACAGGATAGCAGTGTCAGAATGCAAAAAATCATCCCAAACCTTGTGGGCACTAAAATATGTCGGTAACGCAGGGGATTTACAAAAGAGGTAATTGACAGGAAAACTAGGGACAAAAAGAATTGTCACACGACCTGTGCAGCAATGAGCGCCGTCGCGTGGAAAAGAAAAGAGTGGTCACCGTACGCGACAATACCGGTAGATGAGGAAAGGAAGCTGGACCGGTTGCAGAATGAGCGCGCCTGTACGCCTCACACAAAATGGAGAGGTATCAAGGATAGGGCGGAGTTCGACTGTGCGTGAAGGCATACATAGAATCACCGAGGGAACAGAGCTACCTGAGGGGGCCAGGGTTAACAAGGGTGGAGGGAATAGGACAGCGTTGTGGCACGGAACGGTGGCCCAACGAGAATGGAAATACGTATGGGTATTTCCTTAACGGGAGCGGGTTGGCCCATCAAACAAGTCAAGAAGGTCACGGCGACAGATCGTACCGGCGCAGTCATCAGTGGGGGAAAGAACACTAGGGCTAATCCCAAACTAATTCAAACAGCATCCGTCCGTACGAGATCCCTCCCGGAAAATACGATATAGGGGGAATAAAATGTGCTAATCTGAAAGGAGATGATGGGGGGCAGGATGTCGGTTGGAATGTTAGGTTGGGCACCAATGGGGGTCCGGTAACCTTGTCTCAGAAAGCAGTAAGATCGTTAACAATGGGGAGTCATCATCTTCCGGAACCATCGGTGACAGTTGCCCGCCGTCCTACATAAAATGGTGTCACACTAACCCGGCCAAATGAAGTC
>Ga0179593_1548396_pt1 | contig 10066 bp, 12 predicted proteins | sample CZODoug2_1_08_16_FD_185931 | JGI IMG/M metagenome (GOLD analysis project Ga0179593, IMG submission 185931) | Vadose zone soil fungal communities from Angelo Coast Range Reserve, California, USA - CZODoug2_1_08_16fungal (PacBio error correction) | ecosystem: Environmental > Terrestrial > Soil >...
AGGGGAAAAGGCCGGATCAGCGGGAGGAATAAGGGGGGGTCTTTTTTTTGTGAACCTGGCCTGAAGGAAGAGCGGTCTGTGTAGCAAAAAAGTCCAAAAAAAAAGAAAGGGAGGGGAAAGGGGGCACTCCATCCAAAAAAAAAACGTATTATTATTAAATATATAGAAAAAGAAAGGAGCCGTTCCTTTTACCAGAGGAAAAAGAGGGAAAAGAACATCATCCCCCAATGAGAAAGAAGAAAAAAAAGGAATTCATCCATCTTATCGGAAAAGGGGGAAAAAAGAGACCTCTTGTTGCCTCAAAGAGGGAGAGGGAAAAAAAAGAAAAAAGCCCTGTCATTACGACTAAGAAGGGGGAAAAGAGAATGGCCGTCGTCATTTTTATGGGGAAAGGGGGGGGGGGGGGAAAAAGGGAAAGTGAACTATTTTCAAAGACAAAGTGAGTGAGGGAAAGACTGTTCCCTCAGCAGGAGTAAAAAAAAACGAAACGTTTTTTTCTCCAAGGAAAAAAACAGAAAAGCCTCCACGGCGATAGGAAATACTTATGCTTCCCCAAATTAGAAAGGGGGGAAGAGTGAGAAATCCCTGTAAAGGAGGGGGGACAAAAAAAGAATTCTCCTTGCCGGAAAAAATGAAAGGGGTTTTTTTTTTTTGTCACCTTCAAAGAGGAACATGAGGACTTTGGGGCCGTAAAAACCCTCGCCACGAATGTCAAAGGGGGGAGGAAAGGGGGGAGGGAAGACAGTTGCATCGCCTAGATCCGTAGAAAAAAAACCATGTTATACCTCGTCGGAGGGTAGGAGATAAGGGGAAAAACTTCACAGCCCTTGTGGCCGGGGGGGAGGAGAGGGGGGGGGGGGGTCCTGGCCCGGTCGGTGCAAAAAAAAGGGGGATGTTCTTACCTATCTGATGAAAAATGACAAAGGGAAAACTTTTCATATTGGGGGGAGGGTTGAGGGGAGGGAAGCAATTCCTCTGAATGAAATCTGGGAGGCGGTCCCTCTTTACTGGTCTGGCCTGTTGGGGGGGGGAAAACACGGGTCTGCAACGACATTGGACATGAAGAAAGAGAAAAAGAAAAAAAAACGCCTGGCCGTCCTGCCCGACGGGGGTACGGACCTCCTTCTCTCCTAACAGAGAAAACAGATCTCAGGGGGAAGGAAAGAGAGGCGGGCCTGTGAATAGAATGGAAGGTGGAGAGAAGAAAAGACCGTCTATTTTCTCTACTACAGAAACGATCATCCTCGCTTTAAACATAAGAGACGAGACGTAGAAAAAGGGAGAATAATCCGGCCGCAAACCAGAGGGGAGGGAAAGAAAAAAAAGATGACACCGTTGTCCACCGCGGGAGTAGACCTGGTGTCCCCAAAAACACGAAGGAGAAAGGAGGGGGGCTCGTTCACCTACGCGGGAAAAAAAAAAAAAAAAGATCATCTTGCCAAGTAAAGAAAAGGGGGGTACCCTCTCAGGAAAAACGCACCGCCAGAGAAAGGGAACACGACTTCAAAAAGGAAAACAGGAAAGGGGGGGGGGGGAAAAACCCCACCTCCTACCCATCAGGGGGGGGGAGAGGAAGCACTTATCTTCAAGCCTGGTGCCAGTGGGAAGGAAGGAAAAATCCAACCCTAATATCCTCGCACAGGCCAGTTCTACCGCCAACTTACCAAATACTACCTATTTGATTGACAGTCGTGGGGAGGGGGGAAATCAAGGAGAGAAGCACCTGGCCAATAGAGGGAAAAAAAAAAAGGCAGTGTCTCTTTTTTCAGAAGAAAAATGATCGGCTACACTCGTGAGATTTCCCTGTCGTGAGGGAAAAAAAAAGAAAAAAGGGAAAGAGGTGGGGTTGTCCAGCAGCGAGGAAAGTGTTTTGGGTGGGGGTGGGTTGCAGAAAAAGGAGTGGGGTCGGCGTCTTTTTGCCAGGGGAGGTGTCCCAGGGAAAAAAAAAGGGGGGGAAAAAAGAGGGAAAAGAAGGGCCCCTTGCTCAACGAGACAAAGAGGTTTTTCGTTCCCTTCGTCGATGGAAAGGGGGAAGCGGTCACTCCCCCCAGGACGTGGGGTCATCTCTCTCCAAAAAAAAAAAAAGGGAGAGGAAAAAAAGGAAAGGTGTGTCCGGCGTGAAACCGAAAAAAAAAAAAAAGCGCCGCAGGGCCTCAACTACGCCCTAGTTTCGTGGGGGTTAGCCGTTCCGGGGGGAGGGAAGGGAATAAGCTTTGCCCGGCTGAACAGGGGAAAACCTACCAGCCGAAAAGGGACAGGGGAAACAGAAGAGCAAGCTCCCTGGGACTTTGAACTCCTTCCTAAGCTGCTGGAAAAAAAGAAGAAGGACCTATTTACCTGGTGGAAGGGGGCACGTTCTTTATCCTATCACGGGGATGAAAAGAAACGGAGACTTCTATTTTACAAGGGGAAAAAAGGGAGGGAAAGTCTATTCAAAAGTTGGAAGGAAATACCCATCCTCCCCCTGAAGGGAAGAACTCCTACCGTAGAAAACGAAGGGAAGGGCGGGGAAGGGAGTCCTCATCCTGGGCCCTTACTTTATAAATAAAAAAAAGGGGGTAGTATTCTTACCTTATGGGCGGTTTCCGATCAAAAGGGGAGGGGAAAAAAAAAGGGGGGGAAAGAAATCCTTTTGTTAGTAAAAAAGGGTAAGTCCCTTTTTTTGGGGGAAAAAAAAGAGAGTTTCTACTTCGGGGGGGGAAAGAAGGAGACCGTTCTCCCTCAAAGCAATCCGAGGTACTGGCAAACCGGGGTTTTCGTAGACCGCGTGAAAGGGGGAAAAAAAAAAAAACATCGCGGAAACAAGTGTTCCTGACTAATTGGGGGGGGGGAGAGGAAACAAAGAAAGGTTGTTCCCAGCCTTAAAGGGGGGTAGTCCGGGGGGGGGGGGAAGTTAATTTATGAAAGGAACTCACGGCAGAGAGAAATCAAACTGCGCTGAGTAAAAGAGGGGGGGGAATCTCCGAAGAAAGAGCGACGTAGCCTTCCGTCCAGGGAAAAAAAAAGACAAGGAGTTAGTCAAAAAAAAATGAAACCACTCTCCCACTTTAACGGAAAGAGGGAGGAAGAAAGGAGGGTTCTTGTTAGCTCAGGCTTCGATCCTTTTGGAAAGAAGAACAAAGGGGGGGAGTGGTTTGGTTTCCTCCATCGAAGAGCAGGGGAAAGGGGGGAGGGGAAGCATGCGGCGAGCATTTTTTTGAAAAAGGAAACACAAAGGGAAGAAAAAACCCCTCGAAAAAAAATTTTCTCTCCGAAAGGGGGAGTCCGGGAGGGAAAAAAGAGGGAAAAAGCTGAACCCAAGGCAGTAACCTTCACAAAAAGAGAAAAAAAAAAGGGGGTCATACCCTCGGAAAGTCCCCCCCCCTTAAAAGAAAAGGGATACAACCCAATCCATGAAAGTGAAAAGGAGGAAAGAGGGGAAAGAAGAACTCTCAAACGCAGGTCCTACCTTTGTTTTAGAAAAGGGGAGGGGAAAGAAAAGAGAAAGGGCCTGGCGAAAAATGAACCTGTCCATGTCCCGGGAAGAAAAAGAGGGAAGACCCGTCCAAAGAATCCTGGGGAAAAAAAAATGCCTCCGTCCGTTGGTAACGTCAAAAAAGGACAAATCAGTTGGAGTCAAACTGGCGAGGGTGGTGGTGGGGAAAGGAAAAAAAAAACGATTTCTCCTTTTCAGGGGGGGGGAAAAATTATTGTGGCCCGCCTAAAAGGAATACGAGGAGAAGGCATCTCTAATCGCCGGTGGCGGCGGGAGTGCCCTCCCTGGGAAAAAAGAGGCATGTCCTTTAGGAGGGGGGAAAAGAAAGTGTCCGCCAAGGGCCAGGCCCTTGCAAAAAAGGGAATATCCCTGAGGGCCAATCGAAAGGGAAAAACCACCTAGACCCAGGGCCCGCCGTCCCTCCTCAAGAGCAAAGAAAAAGGACGCCCCTTCTGCAGGGGGAACGAGGCTTCTTTTTTAGGGGGAAGAAAAGGGGGGGACACAGCCTTATCTTGAAATGACGATCAGATGTGGAGGAAAAGAAAAGTGCTGTGTGCTGTACGGTCCTTCCTTACAAAGGAGGGAAGGGGGGGGAAAGCAAGAAACCTGAAACCATTTCCCCCCAGCACGTCTCAAAAAAAACTCTCAACAAAAAGAAGAAGAGAGATTTCTGCTATAGAAACGGGGGGGAGGGGGAAGTAAAACCGGAATGCTCCCCCGCAAATCCAGGAGGAATTCAAACATTCACACCGACAGAAAAAAAAAGAGGCCTTTCCCGCTTCCCTGCGGGGGGGGGGAAAAAAAAAAAAGAAGAGAAAAATAGGGCAAGTCCCAGGACCGCTAAGGGGCGTAGGAAATGAGCATTCCTCTTCCCAGTTTGAAGGGTTGAATCCCGATGGCAAAATGAAGGGAGAAAGAAAAAGGAGCGTGCATCCTGTCCCAGCAGGAACGGCAAAAAAGAAACTTCATCCTTACCGTGGAGGGAAACCGTGTAGACCCTAAAAAGAAAGAAAAAGAAGGAGGGGGGAGAGAATTGCGTCCACATAGTCCCTGCAGAGTAAGAGGAGTCCTTTCCCTTCTATAGGGGGGGGGGGAAGAGGGACGACAAAAAATTATTGGACGAGAGGAAGGGGGAAAAAAAGAAAATACTGTCAAAAGACATCCATACTTGGGGGGCCGGACCCCTCCGCCAAGAAAGGCCCGTTTCATTTCCCGCCAGTGTGCATCGAGAAAAGGCCAGGCTTTCCAACCAGGTAACCGAGAGAAAGAGAGAAAAGAGGGCACTTAAGTCAATCCGGTGTTGCGGGCAAATGCTGACCAGAAGGAAGGGACCAGGTGCAACATGTTATCCGAAGGGGGGGAAAGTCCCAAAGGAGCTTCTCAGTCACTGGGGGGGGGGAAGAATTTCCAAAGTTCCCGCTTCCCCGGCGAGGAAGAAAAAGGTTTCGTCTGCGCTTTAGTGGGGAGGGAAAAAAAATGCCTCTCCGAGGTCGGCAAAAAAAAAGGGGGAAAAGGGAGGGGGAAAGGGGAAAAAAGAAAAAAACCAGAGTCCTGGCCCCGAAGAATCCGGTGGTCGTAAGAAAGGGAAACAGCTTTGACTAAGTAACAGATCAAAAGGGGGAGGAGAGGGGAGGAAGGGGCTGTTGGAAATAGACGTCATTTGCCGTCGGCTACTTAAGAGGTGATCTACTAACGACAGGGGAAAGCGAATATCCGCGGCAGGGGAAAAAAGAAAGAAATTAAGCAAATTAACTCCCAGCCCATCGACAATAATCGGCCGCAAAAGGAACGCCCCGGTCACCTCCTACTACAACAGGGGGGTTTTTCACTAATGCGAAGGTCAAAAAAGGAGGGGGAACGAGCCTTTCTCTACATCAATCGGGCCCAGGAAAAAAAACTGCTACCTGTTACCCTCAAAAAAAGGAAGGAAACCTCCTACACCGGCTGGAAAGAAAGGGAAAGAAAGGGTCACTGAGGTCCACCCCCACCGCTACCAGCAGGTGGGAAGAAGTACCATGCGCCCTTCAGCAAAAAGAAAAAAAAAATTCCCCTTTCCAGTCCGCCCTACACGAAAGGAAAGGGGTCCCGGCCCAGGGCCCCAAAGCTACCGGAATGAGAAAAACGATCCCCGGGCGAAGCAGGGGGGAAAGAGTTCAAGGCCTTGTGAAGGCAGGGGGGGAAAGGAAAAGAAAATGAAGATCCGATCCCCCTGCAGTTTCCTCCTTTTTAGAAAAGAAAACGTTGATCGGCTACCCGCAAGGGGGAAAAAAAAAAAAAAAAAAAGGGGGGGAAAAAGGGACCGTATCACTCGTCCTGACGGGGGGGGGGGGGAGGGGACCAGGGGAAGCCAATCCTGCTGCTGTGGGTTCCTTATAGGGGGAGGGCGTGTGCTTCTTTGGAAAGGGGGGGGGGAAACCCTCAAAAGCCCCCTTGTGCCCAGAAGGGAAAGGAAAAAAGAAGACAGGTAGAACCCCGCCACTAGTGCGTTGAGGGCCCTTCGGCAGGGGGGTCTCGTTCACTCCTCACCTGCAAAAAAAAACAACGGGAATTTAGGATAAAGAGAGAGGGAAATGAAAGGGAAATGGGGGAAATCTACAAATCTAACGGTGTAATCGCCGAGGAAAAAGTTTTCTGTTTATCGCGGAAAAAGGGGGACATGGATAAACGCCTTTGCCCGGCATGGAAAAAAGGGGAGGGAAAAAAAGACCACCTACCCCGACGCAAGGAAAAAAAGACTCCTCCAAAAGCTCTTCCTGCTTTCCGCCGTGCCGAGAAAAGCCGAAAAAGGGTTAAACGGGGTTCTCACCGAACAGGGAAAAAAAAAGGGAGGAGGATCACGTGCTTCGATCCGCCCATGACCCCCCTGCCGGGGGGAAAAAAAAAGGAAAAAAGAGGCACATTTGCTCTCATCGGGCCTTATACCCAAGCCAAAAGGGACTCGCCTACCTCTGTAAGAAAGAGGGTTCCATTGCGTGAAGAGAAAAAAGGGGGACAAAGGTTCCCTTGAAAACGGGATCTCGGGAGACTTTTAATTTTAAATTCGGGGAAAAAAAGACGCATTTTACCCAGCATGGGAAAAAAACCTTCTTTTATTGGTGTTTTTTTACCCCACCATCTGGGGGAAAAAAAAGGACCCCCCGTGTGCAGGAGAAGGGGGGGGGAAAGATGTGTCCTCCGAGAAGGAGCCGAGGTACCTGGCACCCCATCCTTATGGAAGGGGAGAGGGGGGAAGACACCATCGAGGAATTCGCATTCAAGAAACCAGGTCGAACGAAAAAAAGGGGGAAAAACAGGGACGACTTGCGCCAACAGAGGAGGGAGGAAACCGAATTATGGGTAGAATGCTGCGTTAATGGAAAGGACGTCCTCGTCGAGAAAGGAAAAAAAGGGGGGAAGCGCGTTTCCACCACACAGGAAGGGGGGTCTAGTTCAAACTCGTCCCGGGGACCGGGCAACTGCAGTCTCGGAAAAAAAGCGGAAAGAGGCCATTAACAACTCGACCTGAAAGGGGAGGGAGAAGCCTGGGGGTCGTTAGTCTGCAGGAGGACGACAAAAAACCGGGAGGAAGTAGGTCCTGAAGAGTCAGGGTGGGGGGGGAATACGGAAGATCATTGCCTTTTTTTGAGAAAGGGGGGAACTCCTTGAGTAAAAGGGGGGGGGGAAAAGAAAGGGAAGAAGCAAAATAAACTACAATAAGGGCGCAGAAAAAAAAGGAGAAAGTGCTCGCCCGATTTTTCTTGTCCTCTGAACAGGGCAAAAAATTGAAATCAAAATCTTACTGCAGTGGAAAAAAAAGGAACCCTCTCACCGGAGCAATAGGTCAGACCCTCAAGGCTCCCATGTGCAAATCAAGGAAAAAAAAAAAAGAAGATGGGACCGTCATGCCCCAGAAAACGGATGAAAGGCAAGGCTTAAAAAAGTGCTCCTCTCAGGGGGAGAGAACACTGTTTAAAGAACGGAATTTCAAGGAAAAAAAGAATCCAACCTGGCAGGAACTTAACCGAAAAGTTCGCTGAAAGGGGAAAAAGGAGGGGGAGGGGGAGGGTGCCTTGGGCACAAGGGAAAGGATCCAGAAGTCGAGTGGAACGTCCACCTCAGGAAAAGAGGGGGGGTTTCCCGGAAAGGGCAAAGGGTTGGTGGGGCCCCACCTATCGGAACAGCGAGTGTCGCCGGAAAAAAAAAAAAGAAAAACGAGGGGGGCCGGGGGAAGTGGAGGAGTGAGATCATCTCGATCTCCGGGCGTTCTTTCTGGGAAAGAAAGGGAAGGGAGAAAACGGTCCGGTCGGACCGTGAGCAAGTCCCTGGGGGCCGTCCTTCTGGGGAACGGAGCCGTTCACTCGGGGGATGGGGACCCTCCGCACGTGCAAGCTGGGGGGGATTCAAAAAACAACCTGAATCCAGAACTGCAAAATCAGCCAGGCCATGCTCAAAGAAAGGGGAAGCAACAGGCGCGGTTACGGTCGTAGGCTCTGTGGAAGATCCCCTCCTTAGGAAAAAAATAACTTATCGTTCAATTCCTATCATATGGGGGAAGAGAAGGGGAGTGTGCCCGTTTTTGACCCCCCTTTGCCTTACGGGGGGCTTGTTCTTATGGAAAAAAAAAAAAAGTCCGATTTTCAAAGAAAGGGATTCGGATTCCAGCACAAAGGTATTATTAAGTACAATATATATATTTTCTCGAAAGAGGGGGACCTCTTCCTCTTAATGAGGAAGAAAAAAGAAAAAAGCAGCAAAAGATTCAATATCCGTCAGGCATCAGGTAAAAGAAAAATCATCATCTTTCTGCACTTTCCCTCCTCCTGCTTGGGGGGGGGAGGGATCCCTAACATATCTCGGAAGAAAAAAGGGAGGAGGGATTTCCGTAACCTAGATACCCTGGACAGAGCCATTCAAGGTATCCAGGTGGGTTTAATCCCCGATTCCACGGTCCCAATTGCCCCCCAGGGGGAGGCAGGGGGGAAGCCTTTCCCATCAGGAACCGTGCAAAGTCGCCTAACTGCAGCAAATTTCCTCCAGGGAAGGGGGGAGCCCTGACACACGGGCAAAACAACTTAAGACCCTTCGTAAGGGAGGCCCACAATATGTCCCCGGCAAAAAGCACCTTCTACCGAGAGACCCGGCGATAGTGTTTGGGGCCCACCACCAAAGAAAAAGCCGGGAAACGACAAAATTATGTGCTGAGCTCTTGGAAAGGGGAGGGCGTCTGCTCAATCCAGATCGGGGGGGGGGGGGGGGGGGAAGAAGAACAAAAGATGGGGGGTCCAGTGTGCCACAGGGAAAAAAAATGGGAAAAAAAAAGTGATCAAAGGATCGTCTACCGTGATTCGTCTTCAAAAAAAAAGGGAGAGGAGAATCAATCGCGAAAAAAAAGGGGAAAAAGGAAGCGTTTTGGGGGCGGGCCATGAAAAAGGACGGGAAACGAACGGTCAAAATGGAGCCGGGGTCTGACTACCTTGGGGGAAGGGCAGGTTCCCCTGGACAAAGTGGGGGAAGAGGGGCCCCTTCAGTCCCGAGGCGGAGAGAAAAAAAAAAGTGCCCGCGGTTCGGCGGGCGCTTGGAACCTGTGGGTTCACCATGCTCAGCCAAGGGGGGGGGGAGGACGAAAAAACAAGGGGAAAAAGTGATCGTCGCGTAAAAAAAGCGGATGGCCCGACGTGGTTTCAACGGCTCGAACTGAACCTGAGCTACCGACCCAAAGAAGAAGGGAGGGGGGGAAGGGGAGAAAGTTTTGTATGGACAGGAAGAGAGGGGAAGTAATGGCAGTTTGCCGGGACGGCCTACGGGAAAGTTGGCTACTACGACATTCAGAAAGGGAAAAAAAAACCGGACAAGGCTGAATCTCTGGGGACGAGGACGTCAAGGAAAAAGCATCGACATAATCCCGGAAAAAAAAAAAAGGGGAAAAGGGAGGCCCTTTCACCTCCGACTACAACCTGGGAAGAACAAATGTCGATCCTCTATTGGTGGCGGGTCTACGATCAATCACAGGGGGGGAAAAGAGAACTGTTCACCCCCGATCGAAAAAAACTATTGGACTCCGGACCACCCCCTGCTGTCGCCAAGAAGCCTGGTGGGTCACCACACACAACCGGGTACTAAACAAGCTTAAACATGCTCTTGCAGAGGCCACTTTCCTTCCAGTCCGCCTACTACGAAAAAAAAAAAAAAAAAAAAAAAAAAGACCCCGGCAAGCCTCCGGATGCGAGAAAACTTAAATCCGGCCGAGTCCATTCGTGGTAGCCCGGGGGGAAGAGAGCACCTGCCTCGCCGTCAGCCAGAAAGAAGGGGGAAGGGGGGGGGGAAAGAAAAAAGCGGCCGGTATCCATACCTTGATCAGAGCAACTGGTCCTGTCGTGATGCCCCCTTCCACCTCGTCCTGCAGGGGGCCGGCTGAGCCAGCCGCGCTGGGGGGGGGGGAGAGAGGACGTGGTTTCTGTGCGTCGGTGTCGTGGGAAAAAAAGCCAAGCCAAAAGGGGTGCAGCCGGCAAAAAAGCGTATCCATGCCCTTGAAGAAAAAGCCACTTTATGGCCCGTTTTGGAAGAAAGGGAAAAATTTTCCGGATTCTGTTCGCGGTCACGCAAAAAAGGAGG
>Ga0179593_1556098_pt1 | contig 10066 bp, 10 predicted proteins | sample CZODoug2_1_08_16_FD_185931 | JGI IMG/M metagenome (GOLD analysis project Ga0179593, IMG submission 185931) | Vadose zone soil fungal communities from Angelo Coast Range Reserve, California, USA - CZODoug2_1_08_16fungal (PacBio error correction) | ecosystem: Environmental > Terrestrial > Soil >...
CTCAAGTAATAGCATATTAAGAGCAATCATCAAATAAGGCGGAAGGAGGGGGGGCCTGCTTCATTGGAGCGAAGCCATGGCTTTCGAGCCGGTGAAAAGGTGGAAGAGGACGGAAAGTGCTAAAAATCGAGGGGGGGAACGCGAATTTCTGCACCGAGGAACTTGTTTAGAAAGGATTGAGTGAAGAAAAAAGCTAGAAGTCCTCTGGGAAAACGTCATTCTTCTATATAACGAACATGACGGGGAAGTTCTCGCAAAGAACGGACAAGGAGACAATTCTGGGAGGGTATATGCCTGAGGCGTAATGGCGTAACGTCATAAAAAGATTAAGGAACCTACCCCGTGGTGGTTCAAATAAAAAATCACCACTCCAAACCACAAGAAGAAAGTCTCTTCCAGCTAGCTGGGAGCAGCAAGCGCATTAAAGAAATGTGCCACGTCGGGGGAAAGGGTGAGGATGGGGGTTCTTCACTGTAAGAAAGGAGCAGAAAGGGGGAAGTGTTTGCAGGGGTTTACGCTAAGGGGGGCGCCGGTGTCACGTGGAGGTGTGGGGACTTCCGCTGGCCAGGCGGTAGGGGGAAAGGTGGGGGGGGAGGGGTTGCGCACATTAAGTCAAGGGTACCGAGTGTGGAGTTTTTGCCTATTCCATAGAGGTACCAACCTGATATTTATATAGAAAAGGGAAATGCTTCATTCGCCGCCCGGCTTAGAGGAGAGGGGCTATCGCCGCGAGGAAAAAAAGAGGAAAAATACGGGACCAACAAACAAAAAAAAACTCTCATCTAATAAGGCACGTTTGTAAACTAAAAGAAAAGGCGTGATTTTTTGGGGAAAAGGGTTGCTAACGGGTTTCAAAAAAGTCTTCTGCGTAAAGTTGTGAAGAAGAGGAAAATCATTGAAAAGGGGGGGTTCTTTTAAGAAGGAGGCCTTTTTACTCAGTCATGCAGTTAGGCGTCCTTTAAAAAAGAGAGTCCAAGGGGGGCCTCTTAGTCAGTGTAGCCTCGTAATAGTAGATTCAAGGGGAAAAAGCATGAAGAATCCAAAGGCAAGCGGAAAAAGCAATAAGAGCAAGAACGATCATACTTAATATGAGCAGCCAGGAAAAAAAAACCAAACATAAAACAAAAAAAAAAAAATTTGGGGGGGGGGGTAAACACAAAACAACAAACAGGGAAATTCCAAAAAAAAAAAAAAAACGATAGACAAAAAAAAGAGACACAAATATAAAATAAGTAGCAGGAACAGTACGGCTAGGAACAAACAAGGGGGAAGCGAATTTTAAGGCCCACATTACCAACACCGGGACTTTCATTCTCACAAAGGGAATGGCTATCACTGTTAAATCTATCAAAGGGGAAGGGATCAAGTCGCTACGAAGAAGCTTCAACAACGGTACTTTAGGCGCTTTCAAAATTCAGTCCCCTCGGAAAATGTTCCCTCCAAGGGAGGCCATGTTTCCTTAAACCTTATTTCTGCAGAAAGCGGTGGGGGAAAGGCAGCCGTGAAGGGGAAGGTGGATTTGGCGGGGGAAGAAAAAGGATGTGTCCAGGGATGGCTAGGGCAATTCGCGACGAGGGAAGAAACGGAAGGTATAGGGGTGGGGCCGGCGCTACGGTTTCGACGAAGGAGGGTGACGGACACCGCGAGAAAGCCCCGAAAGGTTGCGCGGAAAAAGAAAAGAATGCGAGGCTTATCCAGTCCAGAAAGAGCAGGGCAGAGAAAAAAGGTGCCGAAACGTTAAAAAACAAAGGCCAAAAAGAAGGAGGAAAAGAGAGATAGGCTGGTCAGGATGCTTATCTGCAATGCGAACTGCGGATGGGGGGGAGGCGCGATGAAGGGCCGGGAAAAAACCCAATCGGAACCGCTTTCATCCACGAAAGCCAGAGGGGTCGATGAAGCAGCTCATTCCAATTTAGAGTCGGTCATGAGGAAAAGCAGTCGAGGCTAGGCAATTTAAGGGCCAAAAAAAGCAGGTTGCCGGACATCCACCTTCAAAAAAGAAAATGCTGCGGAGGTGCATAACTCCGGAAAATAAGACTCAGGGGGAGGGGGACGGTCGCGGAAAGGTGGCACGCGCACGATGAAAGAAAGAATGCGTGAAAAGCCCCGCGTAGCAAGGATAAAGAGAGGGGTAAACCCCGCTGGTAAAGAGTTCCTCCGTTGGGAGCGCAAGAAAGGCAAAGGGTCGATGTGGTCGAAGGGAAAGGAAGAAAAGGGTCTTTCGCCGGTAAATGATTCCAATGCCTCCCAGGGAAGGACCATTCGCGCAAAAAAGAAAGGAAAAGGAGTGGGGAAGTTGCCGGACAAGTGATCGTCTTGTGAACGAGGTGCGCTGCATAGAGGGAAGAGGGCTACTAGGAGCGGGGGGGGAAGGGTGCCTGATGAAGGGAGCCGCAGCTTACACCCGGTACGATATGCGACAAAAATCCAGAGCGGATCGCTAAAGGAAAAAGTTGGGGAGGAAAGGAGGTAAAAAGGTGTACCATCTAAGGTTTGAATATAGAATCCTAAGGGAAGCGCGCCGAACAAGGCCGCGTTCCCACCCCCAGGAGGAGAAAGAAGTAGTTACAAAAAGGGAAAAAACGAAGGGTGCAGCTTTTCGAAGTGATCGCCAGGTAGCCGAATCCCTAGGATGCCCATAGGGAGGGAGGGCTAGAAAAACGCTCCCTCATGGCGAACTCCGCGGTCGCTCATTCCGAAAAGAAATACAAATATCATTCAGCTATGGAGGGAGGAAAAAAAACTCCTAGGGGGGACGGGGTGACGGAGGTCTCTGCAAACACCCTACCCATAAAAAAAAAAAAAGCACAATCGTATTCTCGCGAGGAGTAAAGGACTTCAACGGAAAAAGGGGCTCCAGTTAAGAATCACTTATCCCAACGACCGCCGGCTGTTCCGGCAAAGGGGAGGATTACGAAAAAAGGGTAAAAAAACGTAAATACCTCGCCGTGGCCAGGAGAACCTATTTCCGGCGCTGTTCCAATAGCGTGGACTAGACCGTGGGGGGGAGGGTGGAGGGGAAAAGGAACCCCCACGGTTGTTACCAAAAGGGGCGTCCTGCCGTTCCGCCAGTCTACCAAGAAAGCAAGCAGAAAGAGCCTGCTCGTTCTGACGTCCGTAAAAGGGGGAAAGGAGAAGAGGAAAAGGAAGGAACGATAGCAGATCGGGCCATCTGACCGCGCGAATCACATTTCTCAGAAAGGTCCTCCACAAAGTGAAGGGGGCGAAATTAGCGGAAAAGCAGCGATGATCGCCCGAGTAGTGCGCCGTCGCCACCATGAATTGGAAAAAGCTCAAAAGTCGGCTTCCAATGAATGCATGCAAAACGACAGAGGAAAGTTGCAGAGAAAGAGGAGAGGAAAAAACAACAACACAAAAGAGATATCAAGCCGTATCAAAAGCAAGCATAGAGCCTGCATTCTGGAGCGAAGCAAAATTCGTAGCCGCGGGGGAAATCGCTCGGTGAAAAGCGCACTACCTTGAAACTGGTGGAAACGACACTGGAACGGCAGGGTGGTGGGGGGGGGGGAACACGCAAAGAATCGCTGGAAATAAAGGGCGTGACCGGGGTGAGAATGGTGCTAGAAGGCAAAAGGAATATTGAGAACTCGCAGGAGGAAAAAAGACTGTAATCTTCTCAAGCAAGCGAAAACTTCCGTCAGAAGAAGGAGAAAGTCGTTGGGCGGGGGAAGGGACGTCACGGTCTTCGTGAAGAAAACAACAGGCTTAGGACCGTTGGTAAAAAGGGGGGGGTTCAAATCCCTCTTCCAAAAATCAAAAAAAAAAAAAGTGCTAACCCGAGTCTAGAGTAAAAGGGACGGCTACCAGCGCCCTTAGGAGGGGATCAGTGGAGACGAGGTTAGAAGGAAGACCATGATGAAAGGAAAGAATGACGTTGGAAGCGGGGGTCGGCGTTGGGGGAGGGGACGCAGCCTTTGCCCTGTCAGGTATTCCTCTCGAAGAATGTCCCAGGAGGAATCGATGAAAAGAAGAAGGGTTGTAGGTGGCGCACAAAGGGGCGGCAAAAGGCACAACCGAGAGGGTTGTCCGGAGGGAAAAGAGATGGACTGATAGACCACCCCAGGAAAATGATTGAGAAAGGACGGAAGGGGGGGAGAGGCGTAAGGAAGCAATGCGGAGCGGAGAAAAAAGCTATAACCAGGATGAACGAGACGAGAAGGGACTCGAAAATCCTGAGGGGGAAAAAGCGAAGGGTGGGTAACTCCTTGGGGGGGGCAACATCGGGAGTGGGAACAGGCCTTTTTCAAAAAAAGGACGCCAAGAAAGTAAAAGAAGCTTGCTCTCTTCAAATCATCAAAGGAGTGGAGTCCCCATGTTTACAGTCATGCAAGCTTTTTGTCCGTCCGCTCTGGAGGAAAGGAGGAAAAGACATAATAGGCTAAAAGGCCTTAAAGCCTGATTCGACGGCGCGCCTCACTAGTAGCAATGCTGCGAAAGAGCAAAAAATGAAGAGGGGGGGTCAAGATCAAAATCTTGTCCGGCAAATCGGGGAGGGGGTTTTTTTTTGCGCAAAGGGGGCCCAGATGGGAAAGCGTGCCTTGAGCCATTTGTATCAGGCGACCGGCGAAAACTGGCAACTCGAAGGGGGGAAAAAGCCGCACAAGACCCGAAAACAACGTTTGGGGGGCCTAGAAGTCCCCAACGGAGGAACATAGGAAAAAAGCGGGGGGAAAAGGGGAGGAGGGATCAAGGTCGATCGCTCTACGGGGGCTGCTCTGTAAGAAGGGGCGGTACTTTAAAAAGTGCCACCATGCCGGAAGGGTAAAGAGTATTAAATCCACGGGGGGGGGGGAGTTCTGCAAGCGTTTAGCGGCATCAGTGGGAGGGTTGCGTGGCCGCACAAAGGGGTTTGTCAGGGGAGAAAGGGGGGCAATTCGCGAAAAGTGGACCGCCCTCCACTTTGGGTTTGCATGAAGGAACGATGCGACGAGGGGGGGGGTGCGGGGTGGATTGACAGCGGCAAAAGATTTTTAGTTGGCACAGGACGCGAAAGGTTCCTTATTCACAGAAGGAGGGAGAAAGGAGGAGCATCCTGAAGGGCCCGAAACGTTAATCTAGAGCGAAAAAACGGAGTGGGATGAAAAGAGGAAAGGGGAGGACCCGTCGTAGAAAAAGAGCTGCAATGGTCCTGAACCAGGAAATCGCATGCGTACCTCCTGGAGAAAAATTCGGCTGCCGCGGAAAGACATCGAGCGGGAGCATCGTGCTGCGGGAAAGTGAGAGCGGTAAGAAAACAGCCGGCAGCGAAGTGCACTAAAGGAATTTCTGGTGCCTCGTCGGCCGCAAATCAGTCAACCTCAGAGAAAAGGAACTCTGCAGAAATGGTGGACACAGTCCTGAAAATACTTCTAAAAAAGTAAGGCGCACTATCTAAAAAGAGGCATACGAGGCAGCCCCTCTTAGAAATGCACTAGAGGGAAACCCTCTTGTACATCTCGGGAAAAAAAAGTGGTGGAAAAGAAGGGCAAACTTGTTTTCGGGGAGCCCCATTCGCGCCAGCATGTCCGGCGGTCGTCCATCCAAGGGAAAAAGGCTCCAGGACGCTGGACAGATCGTGAAAAAAAAAACCATACAGCACCGAGTTGACCGGGGGGCCGGACCAGAGAGCTTGTCTCTTGAACGATAAAAGGAGAAAATCGTTAGCAAGGCGACTCGGCGCTGGGGTCGCTGCGTCCGACCCGCCGCAGGGGAGGAGGCCTATTAAAAGAAAAAATGGAAAAAGCTCTTCTAAAAATCTTGCATGAAGTACCGGGGGGGGGGGACATCTTACGAGGGTTCGGGAGGGAGAGAGAAATAACAACTTTTACGGAAGTGGCGATGGGAACAAAACGCTGGAAAACCCGGCAGAGGAGGGAAAAATACGGAGTTACCAAAGAAAAAAAGTCGGGAGGAAAGAGTTGGGGAGTCGCCTCAGCAGGGGGGATCGCACATTCCCAATCTTCTTTCAAAAGGCGGGGGGGAAAGAAACCGCCGCGGTCGCTTGAGAAGACTTCCAGGTGGCCCAGATCGGCGAAAGGGAAAAATCGACCAGGAGGGGACGGAGAGGGCCTCCACGTCGCAAAACCCCGCCTAAGAAGGAGTCTTGGAAGAGGATTCTACTCTGAGTTAATACTTCTGACAGTCATCAGCCAGTGCCAACTCTAAAAGGAAGTATAGGGAAGTGAAAACCCATCCCGGCTTTTCCGTCCGGTTGGTGGCGTAAACCCTGGAAGAAGGAACCTCTCCGGGCCATCTTCACTGAGAAAATAATTCGCTCTTCGCACCAGCTAGAAGACTCTAGTACTCGGGAAGGGGGTTTTTGAGGGGTGCGGGAGTTGAACCCCCACGGGTGGGAAAAAACCGTTGCTTCCTGCCGTTCGCATAACCCAACCGTGACAGGGAAGCAACGAAGGGAGAAATTCTGAGTAAGTGGGGCGCTTCCTATTCGAAGGGAAAGATCAGAATGCGGTTCAAAAGTCAAGGGACAGCGAAAAAATAGCACCATTTTCTCAAGAAAAAAAAAATCTCAAAAAGGGAAAGCATTCGAGGGGGCGTCACCCCCTGCTAGGAGGCGCCCGTCGTGAAAAAGGAGTGCGCCGTCGCAAAGGAAAAAAAAGAGAACTCGCTAGGGGTGCGGCTTTCCGACCAAGGAATGCAGTCAAAAAAAGGAATTTGCTGCGATACTGCTTGATCGCTGTCTAAAAAAAACAACGGGGGGGGAGGAAGTATCCTCAGCAACTCATCAATATTCAGAAAAGGGGAGCGAAAGAAAAAAAAGAGCTTCTAGCGCGGGACAGGGCGCACTTAAAAAAAAGAAGTGCTAAAAGGAAGAAAGGAACATGCAGGGGTGAAACCAGCGATTCTCTTGGAGAAGGTGGAGAGGAAGAAAATGGTTGCTAAAAAAGTAAGAGGTTTAGAAACAAACTATAAAATAACCTAGACTTTAATAGGAAGGAGGCGCAATGAGGGAAAGAAAGGCTACCCGTAAAGGATATGCTTGATTTCGTCAAGGAAAAAAACCTGCAGAACCAACATGAAATTAGACCTGTCGGGATGGTGGTTGGGAAAAGGCCCGCTTGCAACGCACAAAAAAAGAGTCCCCTAGTCTAGGAGCACGCTAGCTGGGGAAAAGAAGGGGGATGATAAAAAAAAAACAGAGTAGGGTAGGACCGCGATGAAAGGGGAGCGTCACTTAAAATTACTTTGAAAGGAACCGGAAGGACTTTTACGCTATAAAGCTTATGACTGCAAGGGGGGGCAACCTTTAGTTAAGTTGAAGGGCTCGGAAAGCTTATAATCTATTTCTTCAAGAGGGGGGGTTCGTGGGTGAGGGGGGGAGAAAAGGGGGAAGGCCACCTATTTCTCTAGGGAAAAAACCGATGAACAGTAAGGAATGACCACCTTGGAAGAGACGCTGAATCTACGCGTCTTAGGATTCATTACTCCCTCCATTCCGTGATCGTGGCTAAGCGGGGCTCTATAACAGGGATGAGATTCAACAACTCGAGCAGGGAAAAAGACTGAAAGAGCACGTTTTTACTCCTTCTTCAGCAATCATCTGAGGGGGTGGGGGACGAGGAAGGGAAACCAAGCCCAAAAAAATAAAAGTTGGGAAGATTATATATGAAAAGTTAGTTTTTTCTTTGGGGTCCCCAACTTTTTACAGTAGGGGAACTTTGGTAGGGAGGGCGGTCCTGAGGAGCCGCTCTGGATTCCAAGAACATAATAGCGTCCACGGGTGTAAACGGCTCAGGGGCAGCTCCATCAAAAAGCCTAGAGGGGAAAAAGGAAGAAGGAAAGCGCAATGATGACAAAGACGATCAACGTTCTTGACGAAAAGGATCAATGCTGTCGGGGGGTGTGTTGCGGATAATGTGGCCAGTTCCCCCACACAAGCGGCCAGGGGAAAGGGCACTTTGAAAAGGACTTCTGTCTACACTACAATGGGTGGGGGGAGCTGAAGTGCATCCTCACAGAAAAAACTTTGGGGGGTATATCTTCTCTCGAAAACGTATTAACATATCTAGAGGGGTGGAATCTTTTCATAGGGAAAGTGTCAAGAAGTTCGTCTTACCTCGAAATCTTCATCATTCCTCAAGTTTGATGGAGTGCTCAGTGAAGTTCGCGAAGATTGAAATCCACGGGGGAAAAGGGGCAGCGGATTTGGGCTGCAAGCGTGGAACAGCAGTTGGGTTGAGGGGGGGTTGCGTGCCGACAAAAAACACGGAAAAGGGGAAGAGAAATTGTAGAGCGAAAAGAAAAAAAATGTGAAGCCTTGGAAAAGAAGGAATTTTTGCATGAGAAGAAAAAGATGCGACGAGGTGCCCGTGGTGACAGCGGGCAGAGAAGGGGAGTGTGCGGCAAAGAATCGAAGAGAATTCCCTGGGTCCGGACAGGGAGCCCTTTCATAAGAGACTGAAAGGTTCCGAAACTTTATCCGAAAAAAAAAACGGGAATGGAGGGAAGAGAGAGATCACGTGGTCTGGTCATATGAAATTATCTGCAAGAACCTGCGGAATGATAAAGCAAAGAGCAAAGGAAGTCCGGGCGCAAAAGGGCTTCGCAAGCTTGGGAAGCTCATAAAAGGAGCAGCGGGAGCGCTCAGGAGATAGTCGTCAAATTTCCAGCCTCGAGGGACTCTAGCAATTGGAGAAGGGGAACAAAAGAAAGGGGGGCCGCACAAATCCACCTCAAAAAACTGCTGAAGGACATCCGAAAACTCAAAAATCCTTGGTATTCACATACTTCTCGGAAAACCCTAAAGGAACGCGCACGATCATAAAAAAATGCATGAGGAAAAGGCAAGCAAAAGAGTCAACGCTAGAGACCCCCTGGTAAAGCCTCCGTGGGGGGGGGAAGACATACGCAACTGGGGGGAAGGGGAGATGACGGCTGCAGGAGACCACCATTGTCGTGTTAGGGGACCGTACTGATTATCCCTTCCGGAGGAAACCTTCAAAAAAAACCAAAAAACAGATGATCCTTTTGGAAAGACATTTGCTCGTACTGCGTGAACGATCCGGGGAAGTTTCCGCAGCTGAACGGCGAGGGGGTTCCCGTCGACTCTACGAAGAAAAGGGCTTAAAATTATGCTCCGCGAGGGAACCAGGAGCGGATAGCGAAAAACCAAAAACAGCTTGCATGACTTACTGTAGGGGAACCAGAAGGATTTTACTGATTTGAATATATAAGAAAATTGTAAAGACTTTGCGTCCGAAGGGGCCGCGTTCCCACCAAAACCAAGCAGGCGGGATGATGTCCTAAAAACTCAAAGCTTGCAGCATTCGAGAGAGGCGAGTTGGGAAAGGGGGGGAAGTCGCCGGAGAGGGGTGATCGCGGCGATAGCCATGAAAAAAATGACGCTCCCGCATGGCGCGAAAATGAGCAACTGGTTCGAAGAAATACTCCGGCAGGTGGTCTAGAACGTCGTGAGGGAAGAAGCGACCTCGGTGACGAAGAACTTTTGCGCCACCTCCCCGAAAAAAAAACTTCTTGAGGATTCTAACGAAAATCGGCTTCAAAGAGATACCCAGGGAAGCCAGTAAGCACTTATAGCAAAGCAGACCCCATTGGGGAAAGGGGCCGCAACGTCATTGGGAAAGAAAACCCTGGTCATACGGAAAAAAAAAACCTCGCCGTGGCAAGAAAATTAAGTCGCGGGGGGGGTCGCCGCCATAGAAGGAAAGGGGGACTAGACCGTGTGGTTTTGGGGGATTTGAACAACAAGTAACCGACAGGGCCTAAAAAAACCGGCCTTTTCCGCATTCCGCAAAGGGACGATATCAAGAAGAGGAGCCTTGCTCGTGGGGGGGTGCGCGCTGAAGAGTAGGGACAGTCTTGTTCACAATAGCAGAATGCGGTTCTCATGCCCGAGGGAGCCCATTTTCTCAAGGAAAAAGGGGAGCCACAAGTTTAAATAAAAGGAGGTGCGAATTCGGTCAAAAAAAAGGACCGTCGTCGAGCTGCCGGAAGTAGGGGGGAGAAGAAACACCCTCGCTCGAACTGGGGGGGCGGCGTGCCTAAAAAGGGAGAAGGGGAATGATGAATATTGTATGAGGGGACTTCT
>Ga0179593_1676880_pt1 | contig 10066 bp, 14 predicted proteins | sample CZODoug2_1_08_16_FD_185931 | JGI IMG/M metagenome (GOLD analysis project Ga0179593, IMG submission 185931) | Vadose zone soil fungal communities from Angelo Coast Range Reserve, California, USA - CZODoug2_1_08_16fungal (PacBio error correction) | ecosystem: Environmental > Terrestrial > Soil >...
AGGGGGGGAAAAAGATGAAGGGGGGAGGCGGCTTTTTTCCAGTTCCTTTACGGAAAGAGTGAACGCGACGCAGTGACAGACCAAGATTAGCGTCCACGAAAAAGGGGGAAAGCAGGTCGTTCCCGTCCCGGCAAGGCGGCGGAAAAAAAAGGGGGAGGAAAAAAGGGGTTTGCGAATACGGTGGTTCCAGTATCCAATGCCACGGTATTAACTCAAGGGGGGCGGGCAGGTGGAAGGCCTCCGTGAAGGAAGGAAAAAAAAAGAGGGAAGCCCGTTCGCACCGGTGCCGGAGGGAAAGAGATCAATACTCAGCCAACGCGGCAGGACAAGGAAAGAGTCCCCGCCTTGTCGAATCCGGAGCTAAAGGGAGCGATCAGCAGGGAAGGGGAAACCGGTAACGACCGTCGTCGCCTGAGGAAAAAAAAAAGCAAGGAAACAGAATTGTCGGCATGAACAGGACCAAAGGAAAAAGGTTAATAAGAGCATGCATCCTTGCGTGGGAAGGAGGAGTCTTTCAAGTCTATGCGAAGGAAGGGAAAGGGCACGCCGGGGGGCCGCTGGAAAAAAAGGATTTTTCCAATCACGGATATCTACCTAATGCGAGAAAGGACAGGGGAGCCGGGAGGAAAAGGAAAAAGAAAGAAGTGACAGACCATGCTCTCCCCATCAGCGGGGAAAAGGAAAAAGAGGGGTAAAATCTCTGCTCACGGGCGAGTCCTCCCGATCCTGATCTACACCGGAACTAGCGAAAAGTTTTTCCATTAGGGAAAAGGGAAACCGCCGATCTCTCGCTGATCTGAAAGAAGAAAGAAGAAAAGGCGCAGCACTTCTGAATCTCGCGGAGGAAAAAAAGACCCGAATCTCCATCCACGGCGCCGAACGAAAAGGAAGACAATGGCTGTTGAGGGGAAGACCTTCTTGTTCTCACGCTGGAAAAGAAAAAAGGCGTATCGCTGTGACCGAGCCAAGGGACATCATAAACGAATGACCTGGCCGAGTGAGGAGGAAAAAGCATTCCTCTTCACCCTCCGACAAAAGGGGGAAGGGGGAGGGAGGAGATCTTCCGGCGAGGAAAAAGGAAGAAAGGGGCTTCTACCGAGGCCGGCTGCGGCAAGCTGCCGGCCAGGGGGAGGAAGGAGTAGGAGACGAAAAAAAGAAATCCTCCAAATCATCCGCAATAATAAGGAGAAGGGAGGAAAGAAGAATCCTTCACCTTCTTCCCTAGGTGACCCAAAAGAGTCGCTGCGCTGAAGAGGAGTGCCGTGCCATTTTCGCAGAGAAGAGGGGTGAGTCAACCTCTTTCGCCCAAATCTGAAAAACACTGTCTCTACGTCAGTCGATCCGGAGAAAGGGAAAAAAAAAGAAGGAGGGAGAGGCGGCGGGCCTTAAAAATCTTTTTACGGGAAAAAAGAAGGTTCCTGGGAGGGAAGGAGGGCCGTCCGCTTCCTCGAAGGGGGATGGAAAGGTGGAAAGGGTGTTCCTTGCAGACGTGAAAAATCGCAACACTGCGTCAAAACTGCGGGGTCCGGGAGGAAAGGGAAAAGAAAGGTGTCCTTTAACCAGAAAAACAAAAAAGAGGAAATATCCCCTAGGGGAAATGCCTCCGTCGCTTATCTTTCATAGACTTCGGGGGTCTTTGTCCGGCCGAGGGGGGGGGGTTCCTCGCCGGGAGGGGGAGTCCGAAATTGCCATCTTTTGGTAGACAAAGAAGGGAAAATGTTCTTCGCATCGGCCATGGGGGGAAAAAGACCTCTCTAAACTTCTCTGTCTTGCCGGTGAAAATTCAAAAAGGAGAAAGAGAGATCCATCCACAATGCCATACTTACGAGAGGGAAAGTAAGGACAGACCTTCACATTGTAGGAGAAACCGAAAGAAACTTAACGTCTTTTTTCTTGTCTGTGGGGATCATCCCGGAAGGAGGGAAAGGAAAAGAAATGGTCTTGCCGGAATGCGAAAAGGAACCAGGAAAGAGTCCATTTTCTGCAGGAGAAAAAAAAAAAACAACACGTGAGGAGGAAGGAAAGATATAGATAGGACCGAGCGAAAGGAACAGAAAGAAGGAGTAGCGTGGGCGAAATTACGCAAGAAAAGGTACGTCAGGAGAATCTCTTCTTTATGGAGCCAAAAAAAAAATTTACCGACACTACTCCGATACTCCAATGTTGGAAGGGAAAGAAAACTCAAAGGCCGACCGCTCTGAGGGATGCATTGTTGATCGAAGCGACGGCGCAATGTGTTTCACCGGAAGAGAAAAGGGAGGAAAGGGGAGAAAATGAATCCTCCTCGACAAGAAAAGCAAAGGAAAGATCCTTCTTCTCCCCCAAATATGCAAGAGGGAGTCCTCTCCCTGCCATCGCGGTCCTAGGCCCAAAGAAGGCATCAAACTCGAAAAAGGAAGAAAAGAACCCAGATAAGCGCCTGCGGCGATCGGGGAGAAAGAGGAGAAACGTAGCGGGGTTCTGCTCTGGTTCCGGGACAAAAGAGTCCGTTCGTCCGTACAAGAATACGAAGGGACGAGCAAGTTAGAGGAGAAAAAAAAAAAAGGCAGCACCCTGGAAACCCTGCCGAAAGAAAAAGGGGGAAAGAAAAATAGGGGGGGGGGGAGTACATCTCACGCCCAGGAAACCGGCTCGGAAAGGGACCTGAATGCGCCGCCCTTATCGATTCTTGGAGTCCTTGACAGAAAAAAGACGGCGCGAACCTTGTGGTTCTTGACCAGGAAAAAATGGCGCCCCGATCTTTTAAGACCCAGGCAAAAAGGGGACCGGTTCACATTGACCGAACAAGCGGAGAGAAGAAAAAAAGTGCCGATATATCTACACGGGCACGTAGGAGGAAGGAAAGAGGGAGGGGGGGGGGAGGGGTCTCTCAGATCCGTCCGCGAGGAAAAAAAAGACAGGGCGCGGCCGCAGCCTTCCTCAATGAATCCGCAAACAGGTCCCGACGATCGCATCGAAGAGGAAAAAAGAAAAAACGCCGTGTGGCCCGAGTGAGATGGAAGACGAAAGGAAAAAAGGGAAAAGAACGGGAGGTTCTCTACTGATCAGGTCGGTCCAGAAGGGTCTTGAAAACGCTTGCGCACGCAAGGCCTCAACAGCCAATTGGAAAAAAAAAAAAGAGGGGGCGCGTGGCGGCCGTGTTATTGCGAGTAGGGAGGAAGCGATCGACGGGCTGCCTCCATTGTCCAAGTGGGAAAAAAGAGGCTGGCGCGACTTCATGTCTCCATTTCGAATATTTGACAATTCGTAGGGCACAGGAAGTGTTTTTTTCGATCAGGATCGAAAAAAGGGATAAACTCATGCAAATGTTGAGGGGGATGAGTTCATGGTCTGTTCACTTCATAGGGGGGGGGGGGGGCGTATCCTCTGAAGGAAAAAAAAAAAAAAAACAACCCACGGAGGTGATATCCGTGATGGGGGGAAAAGGAAAGAAAGAAGAGGGACCACGCGGGGCCAGAAAAAAAAGTCCTCTTTTCATCTTGACAACAAGCGCCAGCCCGCAGATAAGGGGAAAAGAGGGAGGAGGACAAGACCGCTGCAATGCCGCTGCTTCTTGTCGTGGGGGCACCGTTAATAAAAATGGGTAACGGGTGTTTCTCCGGGTTGGGGCAAAAATCAATTCCTGCGTCAGACGCCAAGAGAGTTCGATCAATTCGGGGAATGAATAGAAAAAGGGGGAGGGGGGGCGAAGCGCGGGCTGCGTATTTATCATACGGGCAAAGGGCAAAAAAAAAAAAAGGAGAAGGTTCCACGTGCGACGGCGGAAAAAAGGAAGGGAGACAGCCTTTCCGTTCCTCCCGTTTTCACTATCTAGTTGAGAACCACTGAACACGTATCGGCAAAAGAAAAAAAAGTCGCCGCCTTTGCCGTGACGGGAAAAGAAAAAGAGAGGAAGGAAGAAGGGGAAGGGAATCTCAATTCGGCGGTGGCTCATGAGAAAAAAAAAACTCTACGTAACTGACCTGAAAACCGAAAGAGCGTCATCGACATTTAAGAACAGGAGGGGGAGAAAGAGAAACTAAAAAAACACAAAAAGGGAGAGAGGGGAAGGAAACGAGACTCCACCACGCCGGTCCTGAAGAGAGGAACAAGTTCCTTTACGTAGAGCTTGCTGAAGTCGGGTTGAAAAAAAAACGCAGTAGACACCGACGAAGGGGGGAGGAAACCAGCGCCGGACCTCTCCGCCGGCCGGAGAATGTCCGGGGAAAGAAAAAAGGGAAAGTCCATTCTTGGGTCGATTTTGGGAGGAAGGAAAATAGAATCTTGCCCCTGTTATTACGGGCTGGGGAAGTTGAATGCCGACGGGAGAAAAAAGAAAAGAGCAGTCCAAACCGGATCGATTACGGTGAAATGGCCCAGGAAAAAAAAGAAAGCGCGCCTTAACTCGAGAAATAACCGCCTTTCGAATAGGGGGAAAAAAAAGAAAAAAGGGCATTGAAGCGCCCGGGACGCACGTCGTAGGAAGGAGACCACCCCCGGCAAAGGAAAACAACTACAATCATCACGATGAATGACGGGATTGGGAGAAGACTCATGGAGGAATGGGGAGCGCGTGGTTCACGCTTGACAGGAGAAATGCAAAGGAGGAAGGGCCCTCTTGGTCACGCGGTTCCAATCACTTATATCTACCATGTCAGAAGGCCTCTCGGTAAGGAAGGGGGGAGAAAACCGAAAGGCTTCATCCCATCGATGTACAGAAAGTGGGAGGGGATAAGGGCGAGCTCCCTATATGAATCGACAAAAAAAAAAGTGTTCCATTATTTCAGCCCTTTACGAATGAAGTAACCGAAAATCATTCTTCACACGCAACGGAAACGGGGAAGGGGGAAAGCACTTGCGAATCTCCGGAGGCCGATCGGAAAGCCATCCGACTCCTCGAAACCGATCGGCCCGGGACGAAAAGGGGAAAGTTTGAGGCCTACCCTTCGTGTCGAAGGAAAAGAAAAACTACGCGGACCGTCGCTATCCAGAAAAACTTCTCATCGAGCACGAACTGGACCGAGTCGGCGGTGACGGGGAGTAGAAAAACTCCTGCCACTAAGGAGAAAAGGGGAAAAAGGTATGCTCCGCGAAGAAGAGACCTTCTCTGGTCGGACATAAAAGAAAGGGCTGCGGCCCGCGAAAGGGAGGGCGTAATATCTTAGCTCCATCCAAAAAGTCAAGACTGGCGCTACGGAAAAAGAAGAAGGCCGGCCACGGCGGCCCTCGTTACCCAGCAGAGGGTACGAGAAAGGAAAGGTAACCGGGAAAGAAATGTTCCTCATAACGCTCGTTGGAGAAAAAATCGGCTGAGGCGAGGGGGGAAAAAAAGACACCACGGTCTCATCGTTCGAAAAGGAAAAGGAATACTCCCGAGAACCGCAGACATCATTTCTGCGCAAAAATCTTTTAAGACATCGACGGGGCTGGGGAGAAAGGAAGCGATCGTCCGCGGGGGGCAGAGAAATCTCGGAGAAAGCCGGTTTTTCCAGGTGATGGGAAAGGAATAATTGGCAATTCCTATCACCTTTGCAAAAGAGCCACACTGCGTCATTCATCCGGACCAGAACGGAAGGGAAAAAAGAGGGGCGGTGTCCCTGGAAACAGAAGGAAACAAGATTTGAGAGCAGAGTAGACATACGTTCAGGGAGAGGGAGACCCCGTGAGGAGAAAGGAATAGACCGGACGAGTTTGATGTCCTCTTGGGTGTGGAAATGTCGCCGAGAGTTCAGGGGAAGGCTGAATACAAAGGAAATCTTTGAGACGCCGAAGATCAGCTGCGGCACTGGGGGGGAAGGGGAGGGCTCTCGCGAAAAAGGCAGTAGGGTAAGGGGTGAAATTCACATTGGAAGAAAAGCCACAATCCCCCCATACTTCCGACGGGGGCGTTTGCAATGGACAGGAAAGAGAAAATAGATCAAGGTCCGTCTTGGCACACGGTCAGGATGGGAGTCGCTTGCTCATCCCGGCCGGAGAGGGGGGAATTGTCTTTGGCAGGTCAACCTATGCGACCTGAAAAAAGGGGAATTGCGCTCGGCCTGATAGTCCAAACACCTTATGTAGAAGATCTATCAGGACAAGAGAAAAAAACGAACCTGATCTTTAGGTCGATCTCGTTGTCGAATACTGCAAAGAAAAGGATTCGCTCGCGCTTACGGGCCCGCTACTACAACCGGGGAAAGGGAAGGGGACGACATACGGCCTTATCTACTCCCATGGTGCCAAGGAGGGGAAGGAAAAGAAAGGCTACCTCCGCGCGGAAGGGCTCTAATCCTACTTCAAACAAGGTGAATTTCACAGAAGAGGGAGGAAGGGTTTCTCGAGAGAATACAAGAAAAAAAAAGCCACAGTATCTTCGGGAAAAAGGACAATGTTCTTAGTCGTTTATGACTGACCGTCCAAATAGAAACAACCAAAGCGACCTCAACTCGAAGAAGAAACCCCTTCTATTTCAGGATCCTTCGTCGGAAGAAAGAATGGAGATCAAATATGGTAGAGGGAGGGGGTTTTCCATGTACAAACGGGAAAGGAAAAAAAGGGCGCCTTACCAAATCATTACTCTTGTTTGAAAGCAATGTTATCGGCAAGGGAGGCAAGGCATCATTCCCACACAAAAAAAAAAGGCCTAATAACCGCGATGAAGAGAGCAAGCTCACAAGGCCAAGGACCAGGGGAAAGGAAGAGGGTGGGAAACCCTGAGCGAAGGCCGGGATGGTCCTTCCGGGAAGGAAGGGAAAAAAAGTGGGGGGGGTGCTTTCCCCGCGAAGTGGGAGCAACGAGCGGTAGAAAGGGCACGACTGGGCCACTCACATTGTGAACCGAGAAGAGAGAAAGAGGCTGGGTCATCGGGCAGCCGTGGCCAGGAGAGGAAAGGGGCTTATCGGAAAAGAGACGGATGGGCTTCAGCGAGTCGGAAATAAACAGAAACGGCGGCGCGGCCGGAAGGGACGAGGTACCGCCCCATGAGAAGAAGGATCGCCTCGCCGCGCGCGTCAAAAAAAACGCGATCGAACCCGCCGTGTGGGGGAAAAAGGAAAAAAAGGAACGCCGACTCGCCAGGTCCATTGCGGGGAGAAAAGGGGTAGGGAGTGGGGAACATTATATCGCCGTCGAGGATGTGCTTGAAAAAGGGCCTCAACAAGTCCTTGCTCCCAGGCGGCAGGATCGGCCGGCGTGGATGGCGGGGAGGGAGGGAAAAAGGGGGAGTCAGACCGCTGCGCCAGGGAAAAGGGGCAAGTGGAAGGAGAGAACGGTCTGCGACTTCATGTGAAAAAATTTCGTCGGGCCTGCCGTGGCAGGATCGGGCGAGAGAAAAAAAAAACGCATGGCAATGGGCAAGCGGATGGGATAGAAGGGGAGGGAGGAGAGGGCCTCTTGCAATTGACGCGCAGCAAAGAAGGGATTGAACAACTGCCATTCCCCCAACCGTCCAGAAAACGCGGGCCCGGGGGGGAAAAAAAGAGCAGTCATTGCAAGCGTACAAAAGCGCGAAAAAAGACAGCCGGCGCGTCTTCGCTTCACCGCCGCTGCATTCCTCGGAAGTTATGCCGACAAGCTTTTTTGGGAGGGGTGGGCTCCAGCGAAGGAAGGGAGAAAGGGGAAAAACGTCTGATTCGAGCCTTCGAAAGAGAGTTAGAAAAAAAAAAAGGAAAGCTGAAGGCGCGAGAGGGGAAAGGTCAATTTTCACTCGTAGATCGGAACAAGGCGAGGCGCCAGCGGGAGAGAGGAAAAATAAAAAAAAAAATGACAAACAACTTGCCTTTACTCCGTGGGCAAGAATAGATGGGGCCCGGGGGAAAAAAAAGAAAAACACAGACTTTCATTATCTCCCCCAAAAAAAAGGTCTTACTCCGGCGCTGGCGGTCGACGCGGCTCAATTCGGCGTGGTCGAAAAGAAAAGGGGGGAAAATGAGAAAGCACGAGCGTAACGGACTGGACACGCAGAAGCCGGGCAGGAAGAGAAAAGAGGAGGAGAAAAAAAAGGCGGCAGCGATCTCTCTCAACAACAACAAAAAAAAAAAAGGGCCACGAGACTCCCACTCCCGTCTTCATGTCGATAAAGGGGAAGAAAAAGGACACGTTAAACGGTAAGCTGCTGAAGTCGAGGGGGAACAGAGGGAGGGGGAAAAACGTCCATCGGCCGAACTCCATCAATAGAAAAGAACGGCAAAGGCGCCGATCATTCAAGGGGTCGATTTTGCGGGGAAGGGGGGGGGGAAAAAGCAGTGCCAAAGGAAGTAACGGCAAGGCTGGTGCATGCCGTGAAAGGACGCATGAAAAAAAAAAAAATGGGAGAAAGCGCCCTTCTCACCCCGGTGCCAAGTATGAATCAATACGCATCACTCTAGACGCCGAGAAAAAAGTGAAACAGACTATATATGCATCACCGCGTGTCGAAGAAGGGCCTGATCTCCGTTGACTGTGGCCTTGGGGAGGGGCGGACGCGTCCCCCCCCCCCCAAACCCCCCCCACCAACCTACCTTACGACCAGCTTGTCGGCTGAAAAAAAAAGGAAAAAAAAAAAGGAGGTGAATAGAATAACGCATGGCAGATGCCTGAGGGAAGCTCTTTTTCACTCTTTCAAGGATAGAGGACAAGGGCCCGCGTTGACCGCTGGAAAGGGTGTTTACTGTTCGTGGGAAAAAAGAAAGGGATCTACCCGCCGTGGCTTATTCCTCTGGCCGGCACGCACGTAAAAAAAAGAAAGGGGGGTAGACTCCTCTAATTTGACAAGACCCACTGCTCGAGAAATTTCAATGGCTTTTTCTGTCTCAAGGCGAAGGCCGGGAGAAACGACACGTGCCGCCCGAAAGAAAAAGGGGGGGGGGGGGGAAAAAGGTCAGCCAGACGAAAATGCGTCGCTCCCGCCGATATCTCAGAGGAAAAAAAGGAAAGGCCACTTTTTACCATGGGTCTCTCGGCCCCTAACGGCCATAAAAGCGCAGGGAAAAAGAGCAGGGGCGACAAATTGCTTGTTGAGTCCTTAAAGGCAAAAAAGGTTTTCAATCCCCTCCTCGACGGCGCTATCTGGGTGACCAAAAGAAAGGGAGAGCGCACTAAATGACCTGCCTAGGGGGACGCATCCTCTTCCCTCAAGGGGCCACAGGTCGATCTCGTGTGCTGGGGGGGGAAAAGAAGAAGGGGGAGAGAAAGGACAGCAGGGGAGGGAGACCTCTGCGGCCGGCTGACAGGAAAGGAAGGGAGGGGGAAAAAGGAAGATCTTAGCGGCCATCCGCCAAAGCATCCAAAAAAAAAGAATACTGTCTCTACGGCCAGAGGAGGGAAAAAAAAAAAAGATTGACCACCCAGCCGAGTCGACAGAAGGGGAAAAATGTTAACCTTGCCAGGTTTGTTTTGGATCTCCTTCATTTTCTCAAAACGTCGGCGACAAATCTGCTAGGGGAGAGAAAAAACCACTGTTCGAGAAGGAAGGGAAAGCCTTCTTCCAGATACCATAAAAATTCGCTCAGGTCGGGCTCCTTCAGGAAAAACTCGTTGAAGACAGCGGGGGACCCGAGGGAGAAGGCAGCACTCCTGCGGGAGTCGAAAAAGGGGAAAGGGTGATTCCCTTGGACGATCACCTTGCCTCGCAACACGGCCTGAATCAGGCGCCAGGGGGAAAAAAGAAAAAGGGGAGAAGGGCACCTGGAAACCACGCCGCGAACACGAGTGGAAACGAAATCCCTCGTCTCGAGGCCGCCTGCTCTTACGTAAGAAACGGTTTTCTTGGGCAGGGAGGGGAGGGGGGGAAGGGGGGGGAATCGCCGCGAGTGTCGGGAAGAAAAGATCATAACCTTCCATCTTTGGAGACGAGAAAAGGGCCAATCGTTGGCCTGGGAGGAAGGGTCTCTCGCGAAACTTCTCAGGATGAAAGGGGGGTAACCTATTGCTGACCGCAGGCGAAGAAAAAAAAAAAGACTTCCGCGCTGTAGCCTTGCGGCCGACCACTGGAGGAGTAGATCACGGCCGGATGGAGGAAGTCCAGGTGTTGGCGTCGCTGCTCATCAAACGGAAGGGGGAAGGGAGAGGGAAGTAAATTGTTCTTGTCGTCCTTCGAAAATCATGTTTCGTTCAGGTGCAAGCCTGA
>Ga0179593_1683621_pt1 | contig 10066 bp, 10 predicted proteins | sample CZODoug2_1_08_16_FD_185931 | JGI IMG/M metagenome (GOLD analysis project Ga0179593, IMG submission 185931) | Vadose zone soil fungal communities from Angelo Coast Range Reserve, California, USA - CZODoug2_1_08_16fungal (PacBio error correction) | ecosystem: Environmental > Terrestrial > Soil >...
CTATTCTTTCCCCTTTCTTTCAAACGATACAACCGGGGTCAGGAGCTAAGATGGGCTTCTCTGTGCCTCAAAACACCAGGTCCTAATTAATCCTAACCCCTCAAGAAAGCTAGTTACCCTTCTTGGAAGCGACTCTCGAAGCCTCGAAGAGAAAACTTTAAGAAGTGGCCATTCCTGTGAAAGCATATCCCCCTTTTTTCTTGTAAATTTGAAAAGAGCACAGTCCATCCTTCATCAATGGAAAAAATCCGCACGTATTTTGACATCATCGGTGTAAACAATGGAGAGGTTGGGGGGAACCATCCCAAAGGCAGGGAGGGAGAGGGAGTGTTAGATTCAAAAATTTTTCACACAAAGGGGACCAGGGGGAAGTAAAAAAGTACCGGGGAGATTCAACAACCCCAAAATGAAATCAAGGGAAGGGGAAGGAATTCCTTTCTTTTCCGAAGCCTGTGGGATGATGGGATGGGAACAGGCTAAACAATCCAACAGGAAAGAAAAAAGACGAAGCCCATCCGTTTTTTTAGTTTCCCGGAAAATAACGGAACCTGCTTATACCTTGGTCTCCTTCACCCAAAGGGAGAGTCAAACGACAACACTTCTAAAAACTCCCTGGAGCACCTGACTGGCATCATCTCTTCAATCATTCCAGGTGGGGGGGAAAAAAAATCCGGTTGGACCAAAAATAATGGGGGGGGCGGCAAGTGGAAAAAAGTAAGGAAAGAAATAAAGTTCCATTCCCAGGTCACAGAGGTGGGGGGGGGGTGTCACAAAAAATAGACTCATATCTTACACCCTAAAAACGGGGGTATAATGGGAGACAGGTGGGAGGTTTCAAAAATGACAAAGTGACTGAATCCGTTGCTTGTGTGTGGGGAAAAACAGAAATGGGGGAAAAGATAGTCACATCAGAGCTACGCTGGGGGGGTACAGAAAAGGAGGAAACGGCTGGCATCACCCAAAGGGGGGACTGTGAAAGGGATCTAAATTCGGAGTCACGCGGGTAACCTACTTTCCTTTCTCCCTCACCGCTCCTGCTTCAGCAGAGGGGGGAAACACGAAGCATTACCGCAGGGGGTGACTTAAAAAGCGCGCCCGCAGTTAAACCTCATATGAACTTTCCACACAAGCGGCAAGGGGGTAGCTAGCAGGTAATTACCGGGAAAGGAGGATATGGAGGGTTGAGATTGCCCATTGAAAATTTCTTTGGGGGGGCGCAACTGTCAAAAAAAGGCCAAGTGTGGGGGAGTACCAACATAAAGCGGGGGAAAAGGTGGGGTCCTGGAACAATTCTGCTTTTGGCCACCAGAAGAGCATTAAAAATGGTGTAAAAAAGAAAAAAGGGATTAACCACAAAGTTTGATTGTGCAAAGTCATAAAGAACTGTCTTTAAGTCTTAACCCAACCAGGGGTAAAGCCAGGAAGTTGAAGGGGATTGACAGATCCGAACACTTGTCTGGTTAAGGGGGCACTTGGATAAAAAAATATATAAAAGTGAAGAAAAAAAGAAGGGGGGTATACTATGTGGGGGGATTCTTTTAGAATGGGACTGAGCAAATGGCATTGAAAATTCCAGATTGAACTTGTGGGAGCAGCGGGGGTGTACCATAGGGGGGGGTGCAAGGTGGGACAGGCCAAGGTCTGTAAGATGGTGGAAATCAAACACATCCAAACCATACATTGAGTCGGGGACTGTGAGATCACCAGGATCCTGGGCTAAGATTCTCCTGGATGGGAAACGTACCATGGGACAACAAAAGAGAGAGAAAAGGGGAAAGAAATACCAGGGAACTAGGCCCAGAGGGATGGACACAGGGCAGAAACAATCAATGTATGGTTGACTGGTGTGAAAAAGGTCACCAGAAAGAGTACAGGGTAAAAAGGACTGCAACTGCAAACGGTGCTACAATAAGACTGCACCAAAAGAAAAGGGACCGCACGTCCATTGGGAAAAATAACATATACCCCTATCGTTCTGGTTTCGGGAAAGTAGAGAATTTAACCTCATGATGAGGAACCAAAGCAAGGATGCCACTTTATCGGTTTAGGAGATGTCAGTGACACTGTCTATGGAAACGGTTTTTGGTCCTCCCCTTCCCTCATCCTGGGGCAGCTTGGAAGGGAAAAAAGAAAAACCACATGGTTTGTTGAATCATGGTATAGGGGGGGTCAGGGATCTCCTTTCAAGCATCATTTGCCATGAAAAAAAACATACCGGAGGAAATTTGGTATTCTGGTATCAAATCGGAAAAGGGGGGAAACTTTTTTAATAGCCCGGATTGTCGGCATGCCTAAAAACCAGCATCCTAGTATCCTCTCCTGTCAGACTTAGGATGGCAAGGGGAAGAGAAATTGAAGTTCTGATGGCCGACAGATGCTTTCCGGGCACATTGGAGGAAAAGTCCTATGATTGCATAGGAAGGGGTCAGTCATGCCTCACTGGGTCAAGCTTGAAGGAAAGGGAAAAAAAGTGTTAGAAGGCCCTGCTCGGGGCTACATCCTTCATTGAGTCAGAGTCCAAGGTGGTGATGCAAGCCGGGGTTTCATAAGGGGCGCCAAGAAAAAAAGAGGGGAAACGGGCATGACTATGTGGACCCCGGGAATGAACAAGATGGAAAAAAAACAAAAAAAAAGGGCTGCCAGAAACTTTGGATGTCATGAGAAAAAAGATACGGGGAACACTTACCCCATCCATTTGGGAAGGGTAGTGGAGGGAGAAAGGTGAACACGAGGGGACCAAGGTTACTGCAGTATTGATGTCCTTGCAAAGACAGAAGAAAAAATGCTCACCATCGGTGAAAACGCAACACGTCCATTCTGGAAGCATGGCTGAAAAAAAAGAGAGGGAAAAGTCCAAAAAGAGAGTAATTGGGGGGGAGGGGGTGGAGAGAACCAGGGGGGGGACGAGAAACAGGAACTGGGCTTGCTTGCCAGGGGTGTGACTTTAGAAGGGCGGGGGGGGCGGGGGGGGGGCCTCCCCCCTCAGCCCCCAGCTGAAAAAAACAGCCCGGTAACGGCCTTGGAGCCACCTGTGTACAGAGTTGGGGGGTAGGGGGGTTTTTCCTCTACCTTTTCAGATCCGTCCCAGTTTCCCCCCTTCAAGGGATACTGTAGAACCGGAAGACGTTTGGGCCTCTTGGGACTTGGGGGTGAGCGAAAAGTCACTATGGCCATGGTCTCGTGTGCTTTTTAAAGGTTCGAAGAACGGTCAGGTTGGGACCTCTCTCCCTGCAGGAGGGTCCTCCCTTCCCTATTTTACTGCTGTTTACCAAGGGGGGGGGTTCTTGGAAGTGGAAAACAAAAAAAGGGGGCTCTTTAGACCCCGGGCGTCAGAAAAGAAGGTTGGGAATTTGTGCTGGCACAAAAGGACACCAGCCCTCTGTATTGGTTTCAGGAGAGGGAGCCAAGGGCGTTCGGGGGGCACAAAGGATTCGAGGTCTATCGGCACCCTTTAGCGGGGATGTCCAGAAAAGGGCAAGAAACGACCCTCTCATCAACAACCCCCCCCGGCAGGAGGCCCCTAGAGATGGGAGATACGGGCACACTGGGGAAATCAGAAATTAAGAAAAGTTACCTGGTCTAGAATGATGGCATAGGAACCCCTTAAAGTCCTCATTAAACGCCCACTGCCAATAAAGGGGTTAGGTGAAGTGGAGTACCTCCGACCGACACGGCAAAGAAAACAATTTATCCACATCGAGCAGAGTGGGGAGGACCCCTTCAAACGAGAAATGAAAATGACGAGAAAAAAAGAAAAACTTGGATGTTGGACCAGCATAGGGGTGGGGGAGAAGGTTACCATCCCTCTAAAAGGGGGGTCAGGAGGGTTCCCTTGTCAACCTCGGGTGGGTTCACCATCACCTTCAGTGGGAGGGATTCAGGTCTCTGGGCCCCAAAAAAACACAAGGCTCAGTATCAAACTTCCTGGGAAAGGGGGGATTTTGAGGGCTCAGGGAAAGGCGCCAGCAATCACAGTCCACCAAATTGGCAGAGGCAGACAGAGAAGTTCTTTTCCCTGATAATTCCCTTCTGAGAAGGGGGCCTGGGGAAGCCAGGAAAGAAAAAAGGGGGTAAAGAGCTGGAGAAGGAAAAAGCGCTCTAAACACTGAATTTAATGGGGTCCAGCCTTTTTTCCCAACTCAAGAGGGGTGGAAAGCAAAAAGGGCAAGGTATGGTCGAAAACAGCAAGCTGGGCCATTAGAAGGTTGACATGGGAGGGGAGGAAAAAACTCAGTACGGGTATCTGAGGCCACCAGAAAAACCGGGTAATGGGGGCATTAAAATAGATATTGTGCTGGGGATACATGAAAATCAGTGATGGAAAGGCAAGGTTGTTGGGGGGGGGTAATCTGCCAAAAAAGATGTCGCCTGTCAAAAAGTCAAGGGTTGAGGATCTGTGGGGGGTGAGACAGGAAAAGGATGCATACAAAAACCCTTTGCCTGGGTTAAAAGGGGGGCAGAATAATAAAGGAGAAGGGAACTACTGGGGGCACCACTAAAAGGAAGAAAAAAATATCAAGCGTCATGAAGGTGTAGTCAACGAATTCAAGAAAAAAAGGGGCGACCGAAAAAGAAAAATCACTGTAAAACCCACCCGGCATTCCGCCAACGGCCCAACTGGATCTCATCATGACTGGGAAACGGACTATTCGTCAGTGGTGAGATGGGTGGAAACCGGGGTGTGGTTTACTGTTCAGTAAAAAGGAACACCCCTTGTCCCTCTTGAAAAACCTAAGTGAACCTAAACTTCTCTCCCGTAGATTGTTTAGTTTATTGCCCTTCTTGCCACTGCGCTTCCCTTAAAACATTCTCACACTCAATAAGGGTTCCCGCCGAGCCCCTGGGTGAACAGATTTTAATCTTTCCATTCTTACTCAATGAAAGGGGGGGGGGGGGAATGAACCAAACACAAAGTGGTACCTGGACAGTGTTTTAGGGTGATTTTTCAAATGTTACAATGCAAATCACTCAACTTTGGTGATACTGCACTGAGGGGGGGAAAGATATTCTGACCTCCAACATACATTATATGTTGGGAGGGGAAAGAGGGGGGAATGTGAATGCTGAGGTCAAGGTGAGGTAGGAAGTGGGAAGAAAGGGGGAACATAGGGTCTGTCAGAATTTGTTAAAGTCCAGAAACGGGGTGTCTGTAGGGTTGGCGTGAAGAACACCAGTCCCAAATACCGATTGTCTGTCATGATAGGGAACTAGAAGGGAAAAGGGGACTAACTGGGATGGTTCGTAAACAATGGGGAAAGAGAACCACAAAAAAAAAGAAGATGCATGACAAATCCAGTGAGCCTAGTAGCAAGAAGAGGGGAGTGAAAAGGAAGAAATGACCAGACATCAATGGAAGTGTGTAACTGGTGGATGGCACCAGCTGAAAAAGAACGGGGAAAACCTGCCAGAAAAAGAGGTGCTAACTCTCAGTGGAAAAAAAGTCCATCCCCTCCATCAAACATTCACATTATGAACTATAAGAAGGGGTGGGAGGTAAATAAATTAATGTAACCAAAAATGCTCCACCAAATTCAGGAGTCCCATTTGTGATCGGAGGGAAAAAGAAAAGTACAGGCAGGGAAAGTCCCAGGGGGGTGAATGCAGAGCCAGAAGGCATCTGGTGAATTGAACCTCTGAAAACAAAGTTGGGTCGGCCATATATATGGGTTGGAAAAAGCCATAAGGTCAAGGAAACTCAACAAAGACTGAGAGCAAGGGCTTGGTAAGTGACAAAAAGAAAAGGGGGAGAAAAGAAACGAAAATTGTCCGATGAGAACAAAAAAAAAAAAGGAAGAGTCAGCGAATGGGAATGAAGGAATGGGAAAATTAGGATGGGGGAGACATCTTCCCGGGGTAACGTTTGAGAAGGGGGAGTCCCCAAGAGAAGGGTAGTTCAACTTTAATAGCTGGAAGCTATGAAAAGTTTAAGGGAAACTTCTACGTTAAACCAATGCATTTAATGAAAAACTAAAAAAAGACCAGGAGAAAAGTGGTGGAGAAAAGTGTGCAGGTGAAAGGCAAAAAGACCCTCAACACCAGATGTAGCAGCTTAGGAAGGAACTGGGAAAAAAAAGGCCATGGGTGCAAAAAGTGGTGGAAACAAAGGAAAAAACCATCCCAAAAGGGATGTCGATGAGAAAAAAAAGCTCTCAGGCTTACTGCCAAGTCAAGGTGGGAACAGCTATGGTCAGGGTGAAAAGAAGAGGTGAAAGGGGGAAGGAAGAGTATGATGTCCTAAAAAAAGAAAACCTGGATTCCACCATTAAACAAGAGGGGGAGGGGGGTCGCTATAAGTAAACCATTAAGGTAGCATGATGCAGAATGAGAAAGGTCCAGGGAGGTAAGTTGGTAGGGGAAAAGTCATTGGTTTAATAGAAGGGAGCAGAAGGGGATGGGAAAAAAGAGAAAAGGGAAGGGTTGACAAGGGTGTTGAGTGAATTGTGAGGAAGGGGTCAGGAAAAAAGAAGAAACAGAAGGGATTCCACAGACATGAGAGGCACTTCACTTGTTCAAAAGGGGGGGGGAAAATAAGGCAAGCCCCAAGGGGTGAACATCTGATCAAGGGAACAATAAAAAAGGAAAAAAATAAAAGTCTCTTGGATGTTGGGGGGCCTGGAGGACAAGATGTTCACCATGCAAAAAACAGATTGAAGGTTACTTTGAATGGAAAATGGGGAATTTTAAAAGAAAATTTGAGTGAAAAAATGTCACGAGGGTCCATTTGTCTTGGTCCTGGGAAGATGGATCCACACTGGGGAATATTCACAGGGGAGGTTGCAGGGATTTCCGTCACCTTTACTTTTAAAGGTTAGAAAGGATCATTCAATCGACAGGCAACCGTTGCCTAGTAGAGTGGGCATATCAAAAAAAGTCACAACACAAAGAGGTCTTAGGGATATAGAGGCTTAGGAAGGAAAGACTTGCAAAGCAAAAAGCCCGTTTTCCTGTAATATCATAGACAGGAGGTCTGCAAAGAAGACAAAGGGAGCATCCTAACAATAAGTTGTTCGCATAGGTGGGGGGAGGGGGGGCAGAGGAAGCTCCAGAAAGTGTTCTGCAGGTGGCAACATCACCACCGGTGACACGGAAAACAAAGCCAAAGGCCCAAAGCAATGGCATGGTGGAGCCTCTTGGGTCCGTGATGCTAGGACCATAAAAAGTTGACAGAGTTCAACAGGGGGGGAACTGCAACCAGATGTTCACTCAAGAGGAACAGGGAGCTGCAAAGAGAGGAGCCCCCACCCAACCATTGCCACTTGTATAAGAGAAAGGTGTCGCCGCAAAGAAGCCTGTGATGATGGCGAAGAAAATGCCGTACAACCTTGTCAAGAAAGGCTTCCTCTCATCCTTGTGGTGGAAGGAAGGATAAAGGGAGGTTGAAAAAACACCACTGCGGCGTCCCCTCCACATTATGGAGACCACATGGAGCTCACCGAATTCAAACAGAATCGTCGGCAAAGGCGGAATCGGGGGCCCACGAAAGGGGGCATGAAAGTGGGGGGGAGAAATCAAAACTCTTGAAAAAAGTCACATTTTCACATGGGGGGATTTGGAGAAAGGGCCATATAGGATAACAAAACCATGATGAAAATGGGAAATGGGTTGGGGTTTCTCGGCAAGTGATGCAGCGCTTGTTTTTGGGTTTAGAAAAAGGGATGGCCGGGAGAAAAAAAAATACTCTGGGGGTGTAATTTGGGGAAGTAGGAAAAAGAAATTGCAGAAAAAACCACTTTAAAAGGCGGGGGAGAGAAATGCATGGGAAGAAAGGAGTTTTCATACTGCCACCTTTCTAACTACCGACTTCAGGGGAGCTCGGTATTAAAAGTTTAGTCACATCATAGGAAGGTGAAGATCAAACACTGTTCCCTTCCCCCGGATGTTGGGCCACAATCCAAGAAAAACTGGACAGGGCCATTACGATAAAAAGAAGGGGGAAAAGATTCTTATGGGTGGGGTGAGATGGGAAAGCCTTTACAATGCCGTGGTGCTGTGCGCGCTGTCAAGGAGGGGCACAGACCAGCAACCAACGAGACTCATGGTCGTTGTTGGAAAAATGGGTGACGGAAAAAGAAGCTCGAAAACATTATACGATCCACTAAATGATGTAACAAGGGTGGGAGTGGACGGGCAATCAGGCTTAGTATCTGTCATTGTGGGGAAAAAAGGGGGTCCAGAAAGAAAAAGGGGAAATGTTCTGTTATGTTCAAGGAACACTATCCCCTGGATCCTGAGTGACAAAAGAGAAGGGAATACGAGCAGAGATTGGTGTTAGTTGAATATTGTGTGCTGGCAGGGCCCCGCACTGTGGTGCGATATTGTTCCTGACATATGTGGGGAGGTGTGGGGCCAAGTGTTGAAGTGTAAGATTTGTTGCGGGAAAAACAGTGGAAAAAGGAAAGATTGTCGATGAAGGGGAACTATCAAGTGTCAATCCGGCGAAAAGATGAAGGAGTTAAGATCATCAACCCCACAAAGTAGATGAAAAATGTCAAGGGGGGGGGGGGGGTGGGGGGGGGGGTGGGGGGGGGGTTGGGGTTACAAGAAATTTGAGCCTATTAGCACCATTATGGGTTATGGGGCCACAGGAATGAATAAAATCTGTAATGGTGGAAAATTGAAAAGTTACAGCCAGTGGCCTGGCCTTCACACATGCTGACACTATGGGATAAAATCTACTGAACAAACAGGCTGCAGCCAAAAAGAAAATGCCAAAAGGCAAAGTCCAACCGAGGAAAGATACCAACTATATAATGGGGGTTCTTTAACTAATATGTTTGGTGAAGTCCAGAAAAAAAAGAGACGGTGATCTGGGAACATCACCGGATTCAAGAATGATAGGAACGTGGGGGGTTAAAAATTACAGATAATCATGCGTATTAGGGGGGACAAAAAAGAAAAAAAGTGGTGGGTGAGGGATGAGTGCAGGGTATAAGGGAGATCTGGAGGCCCAATATTGGGAAATTACCATCAACCAGAACATGAGGGGGTGATGCGTGGGGGGGGCATGTGACAAATGAAAAAATTTGAAAGTTTGCGCACCAAGCAATTGAGAGGACAAAACCATAATGAACTCTATTTCAGCCGACTTAGGGAAAATGATAAAGTGATTGGATGGGGGCCTAAAGAAGTGGGGGTGAAAAAGACTGGTAAGTCACCAAAGTCCCTTGATTCTTAGGACTAAAGGGGAATGAGAGGGAATAAGGAAGGGGAGAAAAAAAGGTGAGAGGCCATTCATTGACTCGCATTGAAAAACAGGGGGAGGAGACTGTGGCATGTAAATCAAAAATGCTGGCACATAACCACCCAGGGTAGAAGGGGGGGGGGGGAGGGAACGACCATGTGGGGGCCAGTTCCTGCCCTCCTGACAAAAAAAAAAAAAGAGGCTGCCCATCACTTGGAAATTTCATTACCAATAGCTATGAAAAGAGCATCAGGGGGGGTGGAATAGGGAGTACTGAGGGGAAAAAACTATTTGAAAAAAAGGTGGCAAGAGTTAGAAATAACACTGGCATTCAACGGGAATCACCATCTTTATTTTTGCAAACAGGATATCAGTCCATTCTGGGAAGGGGGGGGGGGAAGAGGGTACATGGCAGGAAGTCATATGGGAGGGGAGTGGAAGAGGAGCAGGGAAAGAAAAAAACCATTATGAGGATGGCTGTCTTGTTATAAAAAGGGCCCGGGTGCAAGTGGTCAAATCCACAGAAAGAAAAGAAAAAAAATTGGCAAAGGAAAAACTGGAAAAGTTGGCAGGGGTTTTTTTGGGGGATCATAATTTTAAGCTTACCACTGAAAGGTAAGGATTTGGGAATTTCAGAACGGCAGAAAGGATTCGGGGATGGGAGGAGAAAAAGGCATTGAAAATGGCCAAAGGCAGTGCTTGAGGGGGAGGGTTTTCCCTGGTATTTCACGTTTGGATAAGCCACCGGGGAGAAGGAGGGGTTGTAGTCTAGTGCGCAACCAAGATTTCACGATGTAAGGTGAAGGAGAAGACGTGCAGTGAAGGAGTCCACAAAAAGTCTCTTTATCAGGCAACAGTTGGTCTATGGGGAAAAAATACAAGCAG
>Ga0179593_1450481_pt1 | contig 10065 bp, 17 predicted proteins | sample CZODoug2_1_08_16_FD_185931 | JGI IMG/M metagenome (GOLD analysis project Ga0179593, IMG submission 185931) | Vadose zone soil fungal communities from Angelo Coast Range Reserve, California, USA - CZODoug2_1_08_16fungal (PacBio error correction) | ecosystem: Environmental > Terrestrial > Soil >...
AAATCAAAAAGAAGCAAGTCAAAAAAAAACCGAAGTAGAAGAAGATTGAAAGACATAAACACATAAAGTCTGGCGGAAAAGCGATCGCGGAAACATGATAGTCATCAAAAAGAAATACACATCTCCTCGGCTCTACCAGCACGAAGGGGGGAAGTAAAAAAGGGCAAACGAATCAGGGGAAAAAAGCAAGAAAGAAAACCCAGGTGAAGAGGTGCAGAGGAGCAAAAAAATACGAAGTCGGGGTCAAGCGGAGGGGGTTTTTGGGGGCAGGGGTTCTAAAGCTTGCGGATAATGGGCTAGACAACAAAAAGGAAGCGGTTAAGAAACCGCGGAGAGGGTTTAAAAGAGGAAAGTCGAAAACAGGAAGTCAGTGGTGGAGGGGGGGAAAGGACACGGTATCTCCAGAGACACTCGGAAAAAAAAAAATCAAGCACCGGAAAAAAGCAAAGGTCAAAAAAAAAAAAACATAAATAAAGAACAAACGGAATGGGAGGGAACGGGGGGAAACTATACAAGAGAGCATGTGAAAAAAATCTCCGGCGCGAAAACAGAATCAAAAAAAAACTCAGCAAATAGGAAATCTGCAAACGCGCAAGACGAATTAAGGAAACTATAAACGAGCGTATGTTCACTGAAGCAAAATTGCTGTGCGGGCCGCGGCGAAAGGTCTCCAACAGTTAAAAAAAAGGGTACCTTATTCAACGGACGGGGAAAAAAGAAACAGGAAAGGCATCAAGACAGCAAAAAAAACAAAACATAAGAATAGGGGGGTATCCGAAAAATGGGCCGAAAAGGAGTGCATACTTGAGCAAGACTAAAACACAACACAGAAAGGAAAAGAAAGGTTCAAAAGAGAGGCATAAAAGGGATGAGAGCAGATCTCTGACATTCGGAGGGGAGACTGCGAAGAGTGGGACGGATTCTAAAAAAAGGTCAGAACAACGCAAACCGCAAGTCAAAGACACCAGGGGAGGGTTGAGGGCCCCTGAGGTCGCAAAAATAAGGGGGATCGGAATAATAAGACTCGGAGAGGACCTATACCGCCTACGGGCCCGAAAAAAGATTACAGCGATTGGGGGAGTACACTCGGGTAGAAAAGGATGGAAACGGCGCATGGGCTGAGCAAAAACCAAGGTTAGTCCCCACAAGAAAAACAGAAAGTCAAGGGTATGGGAAAAAAAAAAGGAAAACAGGGAAGGGGGTGTTCCGTGGACCGTTAAGAACGTGGGCTCGGGAGGAGAAACCGGGAGGTGCGCAAAAAAAGTGAAGAAGGGGGGAGTCGCCTGCAAACCGAATCTGCTCACGGGGTTACCGCAGTTGGCATGCACGAACCAGACACCGCCCAAGGAAAGAGAACAATTGAACCAAACACGGAAGCGGTCATGTGAACCGATTCGTTAGCCGGAAGGCAGAGGGGGAACTGGGTCTTCACGGTTTGCCGCACGCAGTGAACTAAATCAACGAAGCTCAGAGAAAAAATGCAAAAACGTGAGCCAGAGAAAAGCTCCGACAATACCAACGAGCTGGGGGGGACTTCTCAGGGGAACATGTGGACGGGGAATATCACAAGGGGAGAAGGAACCCAAGGTTCAGCGTTGTGGGACAAAACTCTCCGTTGCTAAGAAAATACACGGTTACAGAACAAAACGAGTTGTCAACAAGGGGGGATCCACAATCGCAGTACTGGGAGGGGAAGAATACAACTGAGGCAAATGACGAAAACTAAGTCTTATGACCGACCGCGAGGGGAAGTGAGGGCGTGAGAAGTAAGACCCTTGTGGGGGGGGGGGTTCAGAGGGACAAAAATGAAAACACGATCAGCAAACGGTTTACAGCCGGGGAAGGGGAAAAAAGATTAAAGAAAGATTATAAGACCGTATTGACCCTCCGGGTATTGGGTTTCGCAAAGCAAAAAAAAAATTGGGGGGCGGGGGGGGGTTGACAATGAGGGAGACGGTGGGCGCAGCCCAAATTGCAAATCGGTGTCAACCGCCCAATACGCACAAAACTTGGTTGCAAAAGCACAAAACTGCGGGGGGGCAGACGGAAAAAAAAAAAAAACGGGGAACGGGTCTGTGGTTTAACGGACCACCTGTGGAGTTGTTAATTAAACAACAAGAAGGGGGGGGTGAAAAAGTGGGAGAAACGGGAAGGCAACTCAGGCTACCATGAGGTTCCACAAAAAACGCGAACCAAAAAGGGATACAAATCCAAGCCAGGGAAAAGGTAAAAGGATCCGGAAGAGAAAGGAACAGCATGGGAACAACACAAGAAAAACGGCTTCGCAAGCAATAAACGAGGGCAAACACTCAGATACGAGGATGGCGGGTGAGGGGGGCCGGGCCTCAATTGTAAAAGAGGGAAAGGAGCGCGATAAAGACGGGCCCAATGTTAACGGAAATGCAAATTCAAAACCGAAATCCGCCGAAGACTGCAACGAGGACAAATCCCTGGGGGGGCAAAACAATAGTCCCCGCGAAAAAGAAGGGAAAAAATCTGGGTGCTCCTAAGGAATGGTCGCACTCACAAGAAAAAAAAAACTTTTGTTATTCGAAAAAAACCGATGAGCTAAGAGTCGTGGTAACAGGCAGCAAGCCCAATAAACAAGGGGGATGTGCAAAACGCGCGAAGGAAGTCAGGGATCCCCATAAATAACTGGTGGGGGTGGGGGGGGGGGGTTGGGGGGGGGGGGAGCGGGTGGTGGGTATTGGTGCAGGAAAAGAGGGGGGGGGAGTAATGTGGGAGGGGAGGTGGTGGGCAGGGGGTGGGACGCGGGAAAACAAACAAAACAATGGGAAAAAGGTAAAAATCGGAGTCACGAACCGGGTAGGCTGTTCTCACCCGGTGAGAAAAACCCCGTCCGAGACCTGTTGGTAGAAGAATCTTGGAGGAAAGAAAGGAAAGGGAAAAGTGATTCTCATGGAGGAAGCACAGGATAAGTCCCCTTCTCCTGCAAGAAACCTAATACCTATCAAGGTGAAGTTGCCGGAGTCGTCCGTTCACTCCCGATAGAGACAGGGGGCCGGGAGGGGGATCGGTTGCCCAGGGAAAAGGGTCAGCCACGAATGCGGATGAAAGAAAAACCAAAAAAAGGACAAAAACAGCACCGAGCGGGGGTAGGCCAAAAAGCAAGCGGAGAAACAAAGCAGATGCTAACAGTGGAAGGGGAAAAGAACGGTCGTCTTCCACCGATTTGAGCGGAGGTCGGGGGTAATCCGATATAAAAGAGGGAAAAAAATTAGATGGGGGGTGGGGGAAAGAAGCCAGGAAAATCAAACAAAAACACAACGACTTATTCTTAAACATAGAAGTGAAGAGTGCGCAAACATCCGGAGACGACCAAAAAAAGGGGGGGGGAGAAATCCAAGCAAGTCGGATGATACCGTCCTTATTATTTTTCCGCCCGAGGGCAAAAAAAGGAAACATCACGAAAAGAAAAGGGAAAAAAAAGAAACCCGCAAGGGGACTAAACGCTGCCACAAAAACCACCCTGCCTACAACGCGGCGGGGGGGGTGTAAAGAGAGGGGGGGGAAAGGTCGAGGCGGAAGGAATGAAGAGGAAAGAAGAACAATCAACGAAGGGGGGGACATGAGGCATTGAAAGAGTGAAATGCCAACTCCGTCGGAGTTAACCCGTCGGGGGTTGGGGTCATAAGGACACGCTCATGTATCAAAAGACCAGGGAGAGAAAGTTCCATGCAGCTAAGCTATTGGCGGGAGGGCCACAATGGTTTTTCAAGAAGAAGTACTGTTGGTTTCCCTGGGAAACATATAAAAATGACAGGTGGGGGGGAGCAACGGCAGAGAAAAGAAGGTCAAAGGGGAGGGTAAAACAAAAGACACAGGAGCCACTTTGAAAAAAAAGGGTGTGGGACATGGGGGATGGTGGACAGGGTTTCTGGCACACACCATGAAAAAAGAAAGGGGAGACGAAGTCACGAAAAATGGGGGGGTTTCGTTGGGGGGGATGGCCGGGAAAGGGTGGGGCCGTGAAGCTGTTCGGAACACGGCGTGTTGTTTGGCATGGGACAGGGGGAGGACTCATGCGCGTATTTAGGGGATGGGAGAAGAAGAAAGGATCTGTTCTGCTGAAGGACATAGCATAGGAGCAACACGCCGAAAAAATTGTGGGCAGTGGGTGAATTTGGGGCAACGGTGTGAAAAACGAGGGCGGGGAGGAAAGAGGACCGCCGGAGGGGTGAATTTCTAAAAAAAAAGGGAAGGAGGCTAAAACGTGGGGCAATAGAAGAATCATTCGAAAAGGAAATGCAAGAGAAAAAAAAGGAAAAAAAAAAATACGGTGGAACCCAACAATGAATTTGCTTATACCGGCGCAGCAGGGGATGGGGTGTGGAACCAAAATGGAGGGGAAGGGCATGCCGAAAGCCTACCAATGACGAACACATGCGTTTCGGGTGAACGTCGTGTTGGGGGTTTGGCCCAAAGAAAGAGCAATGCCAAATGCGGCAGGCCCGGAACAGTAAAAACCCGACGGTTAAGAAAACGCAAAAAAGGAAACCAGGGGTAAAAGAAGAAAAATTGGGAAAGAAGCGAACCCCCAGCAGACTTCAAAAAGGGGGGAGTTGTGTGAGGAAAACGCTAATCGGGGGAGGGAAGGAAGTAAGAAAACAAACCCACCACAAAAACAATAGAACCAGCCCGCGAAAGAGGAACAATTCGAAGAATGTAAAATCAAGGGGACAGTTTCCCCTAACAAAAACGAAAAAAAAAAAAAAAACAGTGACAACCGGAAAAACCCGGAATCTGTGCGAACGGGGAGGAAACAGGCTAGGCTTACAAAGAAACTCCCCAGAAAGCGCATGGGGAGGAGGGGGGGGAAGGGGGGTACAGAAAGGGGGGGAAGGGGGGTTTCGACGCCCAAGGAAAGGATATTTTGACGCCGATCGCAAGAAAATGAAAATATCGCAAACTGGCGAACGGAATGTGGGGGGGTATTGCAAACTGGGGAGAAGAGAAGTTCCAGTTGCGAGTCCCGAAAAAATGCAATGGGAAAAGAGAAAAGCCAGCGGGTTGGGAAAATAGTAAAACCAGAGATGTCTAGCGAAGTAACGAATTTAAACGAATTCAGCAACGGAAGGGCAAGGCCGTGAAAAAAAGGAAAGAACCAGAAATAGTGGAACAACCGCAAGGCGGGCGAAAATAGGGTTGAAAAACAGAAACAAAAAAGCGGCAAGGGGACGTGTTGGCAGGTCAAAGAGATTTGCGGATATGGGGCGCGAGAAAAAGAACTACAAGGGGGAAGGGGTAAAAAAAGAAAGTTTGGTGTGCGGGCGAAAAAAAAATGAAAAAAAAGAGGGAAGGAATGTGGCGGAAGCCCCGGTTGAAGCAAAAAAAAGAGCGCAACGTCAGTCGAGAAAGCTAAGGAAACAAGAGGAAGGAAAGCGACCGAAAAAAAAAGGGCGGTGGGAAAAAACGGGTTTCACGACGAGATGACTGTCTGAAAAAAAAAAAATTTTCGAAGAGAAGACAAAAAGAAACCCTTCGCGAAAAAACGCAAGAGAGGATGGGATCACAAGCATCCCCTGAGCGGGTATCTATAGGCAGGGTTCAAAACGCCGCGTCTACCAACAGGGGGCAATAAAAGCGGCGATGAAAAGACCTGGGGGGGAAAACTGGAGCACATTGAGGGAAGAAAGACGACAAGATCGAATGGGTGTACACTGAAAAGATGGCCCAAAGAGGTCAGGAAGAAGAAAGAAAAGGGCTCGGATCACAAAGTAGGAAAGGAAAAAAAGAAAAGATATTTTGATCTTCAGCACTATGTCCGTCAGTGAGGGTGGGAAGAGTTAGCATAGGGCGGATTCTCAAAGCTCTCAACCAGGGATCAATGGGCCTTCCAAAGGGAAAAGAGAATTCGGAAGAGGGGTTAATGTTCAAAGAGCGCAAAAATTGGGAGAAGACTCTATAATCTCGAGAAGAGTAAAAAAAAAAAAAACAATTACAAACCAAGCTAGCTACTGGTGGGGACCACCAACAAAAAAAAAAAACACCACGTGGAGGGGGGGGGGAAGGAGGGGGAGGGGAAAAGAAAGATCAACAGAAATAGGGAGAGCACCCGTCCCCTCAACGTCCCGGGTAGGGAAAGAATCCTGGACAAGTTCGATGAAGGTTGTGAATAGGATGAAAAAAAGGGCATTCAAAAAACGAATCCGAAAGGGAAGGACGGCAGCAAAAATCGACGGGTGACCTGAGGGGAAAAGAGGAAAGGGACTCTCACCAATTCCAACAAGAAAAAAATGAGGGGGGAAAGGCAAAAAAAAAACTGACGGACCCAGAAAATTTTTAAACGTAGCACTGCTGAAACTAGTAAACTGGGAGGGCCTATTTTGGAAGCAAGCGGTGGGACTAGAAGAAAGGAAGCCATGCTCAAAGCTAAAAATTCACGGGAGAGGAAAACTCAATCAAAAAGGACGAGGGCCCCAACGAGCTGGCGACTGTGGAAAGCATGGTCACAGGGGGGGAGGGGGGTCGCAGTCCAGGACCAACGAAAGGAAAGCAAGGTTCACTGGTGGCACTAAAAGAAGATGGCGGGAACAAGATACACAAACTGTCAAGAAGAAGGGTTCATAACCCCAGGGGGTAGAAACAAACCACATCAACGAGAACAGTTGGAAACGAAACCAGGAAGTCGACAAAAGGTGCAGAAAAAAGGTGGCTGTGGGACGAAAGCTCGGGGAGTTGGCAGGGATGTAGTCTATAAAGGTAGACCTCTGTGAGAAGGGCAAAGGGAGAAAAGATCCGCAGTAAAAGGAAAACTTGGAAGAAAAAAAGGAGAAGAAAAAAAGGAAAAAACCGTGGAGGACACGGGCTCACGGTGGTGGAATCTGCGACGGTTGGTTTGTGGGGGGGGGGGGGAAGGCCACGTCACGGGGAAAGAAGAAGGAAAACGCCAGGAACAGGCAGGGGGGGGGGGCCCCTCGACCCCCACATTTGGGGGTTGGAACTGGGCGGGGGGAGTCACCCAAGACTTACCGTTCTGTGTGGTTGAAAGGGGAACGGAGTGTGTTGTAATTTCAACGGGGGGGGAAGGGGTACGGAACAAGGGAAAAGGCATCTAGGCAACATTGTTGCAAGCACCACAAAGATGGCCCACAAAAATCCGCAACAATGGACGGAGATGAGGGGAGGAGAGGAAGACCCCGAAAAGCCGCAGGGTGACACACCAGGAGGCCCAAATGTCATGTAAGGGGGACAAGAAAGCAATGGCAAAGCGGCCAGGAAAAACCATCGCGAATAGGGGGGAAAAAATGACTGCCGGAGGACACTGGTCCAGGGGAATTCGTCATCGAGTGCGGAGATCACAAAATGACTGATGTTAAAAAGAGAGGCGGTAAAAAACCGCCTTCACGGGACCGCCTGCATCGGAGAAAAAAGGGTCCATTGACCAGGGAGGCAGGGGAAAAAAAAATCGGAAAAAGCAGTTTTAAAAAAATGCCTAATGAAGAAAAAAAGAGGGGGAACTCCGAACTACAAGAGCCTTTGTGTAGGACCAACGAAAATGAGCTAAAGACTCCGCCCAAAAAACAAAAAAAAAAGTCAGGGGAGTACCGAATCAAGTCAGGGGGAAGAAAAAGACCGAACGGCTGGGGGGGCCGGGAAAAAAAGCCGCAGTAAGGGAAGTTGAAAAGTACAATGGCTGGGGAGAAAAAAAAAGGCAAAAAAGTCACCGGCCAAATGGCAGATAAAAAAGGGGCAATCGGAGCACGAAACCCCTCCACCGTTACAACAGAGGAACCGGGTGCAAAAAAAGAAGGAAATAAACTGTGTTGGAACCTACCAGAGAAGGAACAATCGGGGGACCAATGCCCAACGCCTATAGACAGGGGGGAAAAAGGGAGGTCAACTAAACAAAACAATAGAAAAATGAAGGCGCGTGTCCGAAGGCAAGAACAAAGAGAGACCAGAAATAGTGCTGGATACAAAAAGAAAAGGGAGTCTTAAAAGAAAAAAGGGCGACTTGGGAGTCTTTTTCCATTCCAGTACACAGCAGTTAACAAAGGCACTAAGGGGGAGAAAGAGAAAAACAAAATGGAAGTAACGAAAGGAGGTGTCGCAGGGAGAAAAGGAGCGGGACACCAACCAGGGGTAGATCCGGGGGACAGAAATAACGGCACCTTGAGAAAACAGGAATAAAAAACTGAAGGAATGGCTTGGGGGTGTGGGAGGTTCCCTTAAGGGCGGGATAGGGGGGGAAGGAGCTATCCAAAAACTTCTCGAAAAACAAAAAAAAAAAGGGAGGCGAGGAAAGAATTAAGAGATAGTCAAAAATTTCACCAGAACAGGATCCCCACAAGGATGGGAAAAGAAGCCATTCCGAGAAAAAAAAGGATAGGAGGGCAGACCCCGGGGGGGGGGTTGAAGAAAAAAAAGAAGGAAAAGCGTCCCCGCAAAGGAGTGGGTCTCTGCATTCGGGGGGCCGACAAAGCCTCAGACGTGGGAAAGTGGTGGAAGCTAAAAAAATCACTGGCGAAAGGAAAAAAGGGGGGAAGTGGCAAAGAAAAACCAATCGGCAGCGAGGTCACTGAAAAGGAATACAGACCGTCAAGGCCCCGCACAGCAGATGGTGAGGGGGGGGACGGGGGTCTGTTGGGTTTTTTTTGGGGGAAGGGGAAAACACGAACCGCGCGTACAGAAGAAGAGACCGGAGGAAGCGGGCGCTGCCAAGGGTTCACACATACGGGGGTTAGGTTGAAGGAACAAAAAAAAAAAAGTAGGTGGAAGTCCAAAAAAGGGGGGACAAGAGACCGATAAACGGGGAGGGAGGCAGGGAACCTGATCGAAGGGGAATGGTGGGTTAAGTGGCGATCACCAGACTTGGAGAAAAAGAAATACCTTAAAAACGAGCAAAAAAAAAAAAAAAAAGTACAGGGGAAGTTTATGTATCAGGGGGGGACTTCCCTAAGGATACCCCCGGTTGGGGTGCGGCCGGGGAGGGAGATAAAAGGGGCCGCCGGGGGAGGTGTGGGCGTAAGAAATACCCAAAGATCGGGATGTCGGGGAAAAGCGGGGCACATTTTAGGAGAAACACGCTTCGATGGCGCGGTACTGGGGGGAATTGGGGCCACGGGGGGTCACAAAACAACAAAAAACCGGGGGGGGGGAAAGGCTACTGAGCCGGTTTGCCAGGGGGCCATTCTAGAAACCTTTGGGCCGCCTCCCGCGCGAGAATGGTTGAATCGAGGACGACTAAGACGAAAGTGGCCAAAAAAAAAGGAGGCCGATCGCGATCAAGGGGGGGTGCAACAAAAAACGGGGGGGTGGGGGAAGGGGAAAAACGGCCAATACAGCATTGGGGGGGGGGGGAAGGTGGGTTTTTCCGGGGCGGGACTTGACAGGACCGACCCACATCGGATCTACTGCAAGTACGGTTTGGGTTCGGTGAGAGGGGGGGGTGTTTCGCAGAAATAAGGAAGGGGACGGAAGTGGGGGTGGAAGACAAGTACTTAACAGGGAAAAGCAATGCAAATGAAGAAAAAGGACGAAAATTACCTTCAAGAACGTAGAACTTTGTTAAGCGACAAGAAAAAAACGCAATCGGCAACCGGTGCAGGAGGGGAAGAAAGACGATCCTGTGGTTCTTTCAAAAAGATTAATCACATGCCCAGAAATCGGCGCCGCAGCTAATCAAAAAAGTAAATTGTAAGAGGGAGCAGTTTTCAGACTACTCGCGGGGTAAAACGATTTCGTTAGGGAAGGAGGAAAGACAGGATCTTGTTGGAAGAAAAAACAAAGCAACACACAAAAAAAATGTAAAAACAACTGAAAAGGGAAACTAAAAAACAATTGAGATAAATCAAAGCGACTATCTGGTTCCACAAACACGGGGTCAAGGAAATACAGTATTGCCGTGGGGGGGGGGTCAAGGAACGTGTGTCTTCAAAAGGGGGGCGAAGATGTTGGAATCACGGCCGAGATGAACACCGAGGGCTGAAACCCAGTGGGACAACTGAGGGGCACAGACAAGTTGGGTGAGTGGGGACAAATGAACAGAATTCCTCGACGGTCGCCTTAAAGGGAGTAATATGGCAGACAGAGTGGGGGATG
>Ga0179593_1287974_pt1 | contig 10064 bp, 8 predicted proteins | sample CZODoug2_1_08_16_FD_185931 | JGI IMG/M metagenome (GOLD analysis project Ga0179593, IMG submission 185931) | Vadose zone soil fungal communities from Angelo Coast Range Reserve, California, USA - CZODoug2_1_08_16fungal (PacBio error correction) | ecosystem: Environmental > Terrestrial > Soil >...
AAAGGACCAAAGACGGAACAGTGATTTCGAAACGAAGGGTACCTGGCAAAATTATGTTAGGGGGGGGTCGGGGGAGATCTGAACAGAAGAAGAATGTTGAAATCTAAAATCAAGGCTTGGCTAACATGGCCGCGACTGCATAGCACGGCCGGGTTAGTGTCCGTTTAACGCCAAATAATTTCTATCCGGGCCATCTAGCATAATAAACGAAAAAGGGACATGGGGAAATTCAAAGACGGGGGAGAGGCAGTGTTCTTACAGAACACGTGCACCATTGCATTACGACGCAAGCAAAGGACTAGTCTTCGCTGAGTGACGTAATGAGGAAACCTCACGCAGGAAAATGAGTTCAAACTGAATGGCGTTACTCAAGGAACTGAGACTGCGACGGGTACGAAGTTTGCCCGCAAAGGGAGAGACATCAGGGACTTCCCTAAGTTCATTGAGGAGAAATCGACTGACATACGTGCTCGAAAGGAAGGGGCACGAAAATCGATGTCGGGAAGGAACCGGACGTCGTGTGGCGCAAGAGCGGGTGGCAGGGGAGCTGAAACGAACTGGAACTTAAAGAGGGAGGAAATGAACGGTTACCACGAACCTTTTATCGAAGTGATACAGAGGTATAAGGAAAATAGTTTGAGTGAAAACGAACACTTCGATTACGTCTTTGCCTGGCCTATAAGGAAGTTTGAAGACTCGCTGAGCAGGGGAGGAGATACCGATTCCCACTCCCCGGCCGCTGAGGGCGGGATGGGTCCGGATTCTGATCGGCACAAGGGAAAAAAGTACTAGTTAATCTTTACCCTTCGCCATTATGCTTGCGTTGGCGCCAAAATGACTTAGTTTAGGTAAAAGGGGTGCTTTTTGTTCTAACTGACTGCGGGCGGCTCGGTCATAGGGAGGGAGCGAAAGGGGTGAATAGGATTTGGGTAAGACTAATGCGGGCGCCAGCCAAGGGGCGTAGGCTGAAGGGAATTCACAGAAATCGTCATCGTAATGATTGGCTTGGGATAGGCGAACTACAATAGTTGACTTTTCTAGACGAGGGAGTGGGGGGACTGGGTCAGGATCCCGGATTTTTTTATTCAATTCCGGTTAGCGCTCTGGCTTGTTACCAGAGCGCGGATGTAAACTCAGGGGGCTAAAGGGGACGAAAGGTCGAATGAGGGGAGGTCCAACATTCGACAAACGCCGTCGCGATCGCTGTGAGGTTGGGAATGAAGGCCGTTGGGGGAGACAAGAGGGGGCAACATCTTGCAGAGGGCATCACTATCGTTACCGGCGGAGGCTGAGCAAGTCGGTCGGCAAGGCTGGGATATAGCAAGAAAGTTCGTGGGAGAAGAGGGAGAAGGAATAAAATGCAGTATGGAGGAAATTTCATCCCCCTCACCCACACCAGTGGCGAACCGAGAGCTAACCAATCTTAACTGTCAAGGAACGATTGAAAAGATCGCCTTGGGAGCAAGCTGGAACATAAGCGGGAGGACGAAATCGGATATTTCAGGAACAAAAAAAAGTTTAAGAATGGTAGAGTCCACAGGTACTGAACGAGCGCAGGGCTCAGCAAAATTAAGGGAAGCGGCGCTGAAAAAAAACAGAGAGACGTGCCAAACAGATATAAACGCGGGGATTGAACGCAAACCAAAATCGCGTCGAATGTAATGGTGACAAATCGACCAGCGGACGTACGACGATTACCCAATCCAAATGGCTGCGAGAATACACGGCCAAACGACGCTCCCCATCCAGCAATACAGACTACACCAAAAGAAAAGTGCGGAGGCCGAAACATAAAGGCAGGCTTGGGCTACTACCAAAAATATGTCGGGCAGGGAACCAGCAGGGAACAGAAGCCGATCAAAACGCGCAAACCAAGCTGACTAATTGGTATTGTATTATTAAATATTGAAAGCCTCTCAAAGAAAAACAAAAAAACGCCCGAAAACTTCGCCAATTGTTCAGTTGACCAAGCGACACATGAGGAAATGACTATAAGGAAAAGCACACGTATGGATTCACAAAGCGAAGACACCCCGTGTTTTCAGATCGGCAGGGGCGTCAAATCAATCAGGTCTGCCTAAAAGCGATCCGCATAGGGCTAAGACGTCGGTGCTTGGCAAAGTCACAAAAAGATTAAAGAGGAACTGATTCGCGCCATTCACGGTAGCTTCATCTCCCAGACAGGGAGCAAGATCGGTCTGAGTCACATCAGACGGCAGTGATATAAGCTCTAGCCAGGGAACGGCACCTTCAATAAAGCCGGTTAGGGGGGTCAGACAAAGGCGCGTGAGGCACAACTCCGGGCAATCTCAAAGACAAGGAAGCGCATGTGCTCGTAACATACTGAATCATCTCAGATCAAAACTTGGGAGTAAGGACACCAACTATCCGGTGTGCAACTCGCGCGGTTTGACAGAGCGATGCAATAATGGTCAAAAAAGATGGAAAAGACTGTGGGGTTCTGCGGCTGGGCCTTTTAAGAGAACTGCTTAAGAAGAACAAAGGTGACAGAGGGGGCCAGCCGTAGATGTAGCATAAACTGAAATGGGGGAGTTTTTGTTCCAAAAAGAGATCGCGCTGCAGACACAGATGGACTAAACAAGTGAACGGTCCCCCGGTTGGATCAGGGAAAGTTGTCCAGTCGCCAACTTACGTCGGAGCAGAATCCCAAGTACTCAGTCCACTGCTTTTCTGACCCTGCAAGCGTTTAAAAATAAAAGAGAGGTAGTCGGCTGGGTTTTTCCCCTTGAACGATTTCTTTAAAGGGCTGGTATAACGCAGCACACACAAGCAAGAAATAGACAATATCTCGACCTTACAGGGAGTCGCGCTTTTCAGAAAGACAGTGTACTGGTCAGGGGACATCACGCTACAAAGGACGCGTTAACGCATAGCACCTGCTATATCTTTTTGGCACAAATCGCTCCAAGAACAAAAAGGGTTCCGAAAGAAAACACCCGAAAAATCCTCCAGGGGGGGGGAATTGAACCCCACTGACCCGTACTTTTTGAAACACGTAGGGTCTCGGTATGGGCAGAACTACAAAATAATCACGAACGTCCTCAGGAAATCGGGGATCCCAGCTAAACAGCTAAAAAATCATTGAAATAAGACAACTAAAGAAAACCGGAGAACTGATGTCCAAAACGATCGGGTCACTGGAAAAACTTCAGCTAACTGTGGAAGGTTATAAGTGAGACTGATTAGTAAAACGGAGTCATAGCCACACTGGTCACTTTACAGAAGTGACATACAAGGAACTCCGGAAAAAACGGACCGTGGGTAACAGTTAGCGCCAGCGATGTGGTAAAGCAAAGAGTGAAGAGTCAGGCAACCTCCACGAATATAGAGCATCTCTCGGACATAGTGGCTGTACTAATCTCGCCACAATTACAGTCCTTCACAAAACCGGTCAAAATAGGCTTCGTTTTACGAGTTTCACCGCGTAGCCGAAGCTAACATTTGTGACCTGCATGCCACAACATAAGGTGCGTAAACATGTGAGTACATCTTTGGGGGGAGGCGCAGAAGTGGGGAAAAAGATCCGGGGCCACCGCTTCGACCAAATTTCTGGATGGACAGTTCGCGAAGCCTTAGCCCGAAAGGAACCGGCATGTTCAGGTCGGCCCCACATGCCCGAAGTCTCCCAAGCAAATGGAATGAACAACACGAGATAGGAGGTTATCTGATCATACTTCCATCCAGAAGAGGTTCGTAGAACGTCCGTAAAAAAATATGTGAGGGAGGGGGCCCCAAAGTCACCGTCCACTGGCCAAAGATTTATGTAGAACAAAGTGAACGTCTAAGCAGACGTCTCAGGTCGCCAAAAAAATAGAGACGAGACACGAACAGCGCTCTTTGTATTTCACACGCCTCAAAAGGTCTTACGTGGCACCAACACGCGACTTAAAAAGGTTGAACCGAAATCTCAGTCAGAAATTCCCAGTTCTGTTGTTATCACAAAGAAAATAATGGGGGGGGGAAAAGCCGGAAGAGTCCCAAAAGTTTACGTCCTCCGTCACACAGGGGACACGTATCCGTAGCGCGAAATCGGAGTTCACATGAAAAATTACGTGCGCTAGATAAGAATACGCGCCCGTCTAATATTTAAGGTGGGCGCGAATCCGGCCGCACGCACCGCGGTACGTTCCACAGAACTTAAGCATCATTTTCGTCTAAATGACGAGAAGACTTCACTGGGGAGCCCCCCTGCAGACATAGGATTCCAGGCAAAAGGGAGGCGATACGGGCCGACCGGCGCCGGAGCAATCGCCAGAAAGGGGGATCACGAACCAGAAAAAAGAAAACGCGATTGGGAAAGTGCTCCACACTGTACCAGTTAAGTCTGTTGAATTTTTCCGCTGCGGCATTGTCCGCGACTGCATCGACGGTCGCGTCAACGACAGGAAAAGAAGAAAGAAGAAGGTTTAAAAAGGAACAAATACATCCAAATATCAACCGTTTGGAAATGGTAGGAATGATGGATAAATACCTTTGAGGTGACGTTTGGGGGGGGGCGATGGGCACAGCAGGAAAATTACCGGATCTTCCTGGATCCCGTTTAGGGGGAAAGATTTGCTGCGGACGGGAACCTGTAAAAAAAAGTACGAAAGTGGCGGAGGAAGAGATAAAAAGGGGCGGTGGGCTTAGGACGGGGCGCCGCGTTACAATATGCTTGCGGGGTAGAGGGAAGCGTTTCTCAGGTGAAAACAGTATTGTAGGGGGTCGAACTCGATTGGTAGCGTACGGATCGTACGCGCAGACATTGGATGACGACGATCAAGAAGGATGCTGTGGAAAAAAAAGATGCTAGCACCCTATCAAGTGCTGGCTCCGAAGAGCACGCGGCCGGATAAGGAGGCGGAGAAAAATGGGCCTCCTAGCGGAAAAAAAAGGCTAGTGCGTGAACTTAATAGCGCAGGGATCGTGGGGATCAATGCTTAAACGAGGCAAAAAGTTTAAAATGCTACGCGGGCAAAAGCTTCAGAGCGGGCGGGATGAAAACTATACATGTGATTGACTTGACGGATGGACAAAAAAATTGGTAGAAAGCGCTGGACCTGAAAAAACCAAGTTTAAAATGGGGGGGGCAACTTTACCCAACTTAAGAAGATATGCCCGTTCAAAGAATGATCAGGGAAGAAGGCCGGTGGGGAGTCTGCATGGGGGGGGCCAAATGAGCTTTCTCTAAAGCGGCATAGCTATTGGAAACGGCTTCCAGCAAATTGGTGGAGATGGACAAATTCGGGGAAGCAGCCAGAACAAAAAAAAAAGGGAGAAGTTGGGGTTAGCTCAGTTGGTGGTGAATGAGTTTTCAAGGTTCCCACACAATTAATGGGGCGGCTCCGGGTATTGGACAGCGGTGAAGTGAAAACAGACAGATGTCCGGGTTCCCAAAGAAACAGACCTATTTTCGAATGAATCGAATCAATTGGGCGGAAGTCGAGAATGCTATGCCAGCGGGACGCTACGGATGTGGTGTGCTGCAGGTTGATGCGGGGGGACCGGTGCCTGCAATTAGAATACTTTCTGGCTCGAAGAACAGGTTAAAACCTAGGGTCTTTTACGACCAGGCAGAGACGAGCGGGACCGGAAAAAGAAAAGGGATAAAAATGTTGTGTAGAGAGGGCCGAATTTTTAATATCCAGAGGTACGCTGGGTGTTATTTTGCCAGCAATGGGTTCAGGTGGGAATGATACCAAGAAAAAGGACTGGAAGGGAGCCTCGGTGGCGGATGTGGAGGGAGGGCAAGAAACTAACTATGACCGTGGGGGAAATTTTTGTGGTGAGGGGGGGAAGGGGATGGAAGGACAATTTGTTTGCCCGGAACCTTGGGGGGAATTGCTAGAACCTAAATAGGATATTTCGCGTGTAAGGAGAAATTGTTGACGTGTCATTCCCCAGCACTGGGACCAAAGAAAACGCAAGCAAGGGGCGAGAAAATGCGGGTGGTGGTAGTTTAAAAGTTAAAACTGTTGAAACAAGGCTATGAAGGAAAAATACATTCCTAGGATTCAGGAGGGAACGTCTGCTGCAGAGGGCCAAGAACCCTCGGATTGTAGTGGGGAAAAGATTTTGAAAATAATTTGAGGTTGAGATCTGGTTTTCGCGCCTGAAGGCGTGTCGGATTTTATGCAAGCTACCCAAGGGTTCTTTTTAATATAAGCCGGGCTTGACGGCTTCATCATTCGTACCATTGTGCCAAAAGAAAAAAGAATAAAAACGATGAACTTTTCCGCTGGGAGAAACAGGGAAGAAAACAACCGATGACGTGCCCTTGAAGTGCAGACTGTACGCTCCGTAATACCTGAATGATTAAGTTTAAAATGGAGAGTCTATCTGCTGGGTCCCGTAGTGGCCCCCCAAAGAGGCATGCTTACCAAAGAAGGAGGGAGGACTGACTGCAGCTACGTTCTCCAAACAAAGAGCAAAAAGGAGGAATTCCCTCTGTATTAAAACTTTTTCCGAAACGAAAGAAGGAATATAGTCGGAATTGGAGGAGGGAAGTAACGTCGTGTTCCGCTTACGCGTCATTGGTTACACGGGGGTAGAAACGCGTGGACACTTGATACTGGAGGAACGACTGGTATTACATACCAGTTTGAATAAACGGTGACTACTATGATAAATTCAAAGCTGGAGGGTCATTGAAAAATCAATCTATGGCGGCGGTCGGCGGGTACCCTTCAAATTTACGACGGTGGACAAAAGAAGACTACGGCTAACCATTCACCAGACATTTCTGACATTGGAAGAGGCGGCTCGGGGGTGGTCGGCGCGACCTCTGTCACCAGATGAGGGGCGAGGATAAAAAAAATGGGATGGGTGCTCGGGGTGCAATAGACAAAATCATGCCGGTCGGCTTTACGGCATTGGAGGTGATGTTGTTGGACGGGGTAGTCTCAAGGAGGGTCCCCTGGAGGGCGCTAGTGGATATCGTAATTTAAAGAACTTGTCGGAGGGTTGACTACTATTGGTCTCAGTGGCAGGTCGGGGGGGAGACCTATCCCGATTTGAAAGGACTGCTGTTTGGATCCTCCTCCGCTCTTACTCAAAGTAGAGAAGGTGTTGGCCATTTCAATAGACGGCGTAATCGTGGCGAAAGTAAAAGGGAGAAAATGCCCGCCTTGGTAATCTTGGGCATGCGGAGAGTTATTACCATCGAGCAAGGGGTACACACTGAAGGAGACTGCTGGTTCATCAGAAGTCTGAGAACGCTAACAAAACACGGCAGCTGACTGAAGGCAAGGAATCTCGCTCACAAAAACAACGGAAGTGAGATCATGAATCCTTCGTCCAATTATGATCACTATTAGAGAGAAGCCCAAAATTCGATAAAACATCAGCTGCCGTCGGTTAAAAGTGTTCAAGAGTGAACCCTAAATTGAACCCGAGATAGCAGAATCGGCAGCCGTATTCCAAAATTTGGGAAGCTAGGGAGTTTACACCGACCAAGACGCTCGCCTTCCTAAAGAAAACCAAGGATAAAAACGCTACGGAAGCATATGGGATAAAGCATAACGCTCGGCGAAATGCCAACGACTATCCAACCCAAAGAGGTTTAAGATGCCGGAAAGGTTGCTGAAGTCCACAACGAGACATTCTTGCGGAACCCCCGAAGTAAGGGAACCAACGCTACGTCCGGATACTCGAACGAGCCGCAAAGGAGAGAACACACATCCATTTCCCTAGAACGAAAAAATGCAGATACGGTTCTCACAACAGCAATATTGCCAGGGATCCCGGCATCGCGCACTGCACTGGCCGAGAAAAGCTCAGACAATCAAGAGTTAAATGAACTGAGTCAGCGCCTTTCCCGAGACGGTAGAACTAGTAACCACCGCCCCTAACTCAGCCCAATTTGTAAGGACCGAAGACATTATTCCCGTATTATTCGACTTATTATAAAGACTTTTGAGTCAACGAGGTCGGGAGGAGTTTCAACCCAATTAAGCCACTCCAGCGTAAGCGCGATTTAGTTTAGGAGGCCGCACTCACGAAAAATGATCGTCGGTGTTCTTAAAAGGGGGAACTTTCCGCATCGGCCAGAAGATTTGCCGAGAAAGGAAGTCCACAAAAACGAAGTAAGGAGCAGACGCATCCACCACGCAGTGCATCCTTACAGTACGACGTTTAGAGTAGATAATTGAAACAGCACCGAAACTTTCGGGGCACGCCACGCATGATCGGTAAACATCTCCGAGGATTAAAACATTCCTCCATTCACAGAAACGCTTGGTCAAGAGAGAACAGGAAAGGCAGATCACACTCTTGCCCAGGAGAAGCCGTGGAGTTATCACAACATGCTCCATAGCAACGTTGCCACGGGCGCGCTCAAGAAAAATAGGCTCATGCACAGCTCAGCGAATTAAGGATGTCGCGCAATAAATGGAATCTGTGAAAATTGTTTCAAGTCGAAAAGGGACCGGAGCCAGCGTAACGAGTTGAACTGAAAATGCGTTTCGATGGATCTCTGGACACGCATCAAACTTGTCAAAGACGGGCCAAGCGGAAAATCGACCTTTGGGAGGTTTCCCGCGATTCATCAGGTGACATGGTATTCCTTGTGCGCACGCACAGAATTCCCGTAAAAATCGCTGGAATGCCTGAAGCCAAGAGTAAGTCGTTGAATATCCAGGGGACAAACTCAGCAACAGCGTCAAAAACCAAAGTTGAAGCAATAAACGACGAACTCAGGGCACGCAAAACTGAAGGGAAACAAGGAATCCGCACCGGAAAGGAAAAAACACAAGAACCCGGTATGACGTGGGCAGAGTTTGGATCCATCCGATCCCAGAGAGGCCAAAATCTAGTTTCCTTCGCCTTCGCGGCTAAGGAGAATCAGGAATATCGAACAAATCCTGGAAAGGACCCAACCGGCAGGGAAATTTGATGCCAGGTGAGAACTCACCCGAGGGGGGGATCCAGAGTCGTCTTGCGGCCTCGACCCGCGGGGGTATCACAAAAATTTCAAAAAAGTCACTTTGAGGCTTCGGGTAGCTCCACGTGAGTGCCAACGGACAAATTTGGGGGGAACACCAACCGCGTGGATGGAAAGGAAACTTCCGGCACCAGGGTCCGCTCCATGCAGAACATCCTCCGCAATCGGGTGGCTTCGTTTCACATGTCACCCCCAAGCATCAGTCAAGTCATTCAAAAATCATGTCTGAATGGCGGAAAATGTCCGGAGGACTCCCAAGAACATTTTTGTGTCACGGACTGCGAAAGCTTAACCATTTTTGGAACTGCAGGTACCAATCCAAACTCTTTCCCACTCCAATCTTGAGTTCCTCCAGCACAGGATGCGCCCGCGTCTGGGACCCATGCCGCCTACAGATCGCCGGCCAATAAGGGTCAGTAGGCGAACCTATTCCATCCAAAGGACTGTCTCAGAGAGGGGGGTAGGTTGCGTAAACAAGGCAGCAGTAGGGAGCCCGAACAGGGGGGCGACAACAGAAACCGTCTCCGAAACATGTCTGTCCCGCCAAGGGGGAAGGGAGAGCGGCGTCAGAAGATGGACTGAGGACTCGTGAAAAGCCGCAAGAATCAACTCTCTCAATCCAGGAAGCATCGCTTCTCGCACTGGCCTCCGAGCGGCCCCAATTGGTCACGCAAAAAACTCTCGGAAAATCGGCGCTAATCTCGTTGGGGACTTGTAATCTGAAGGGTGGGTTCTCTAAGAAGAGTGCCAAAACCGGGAACGTTTGAAGTCTCCGAGGCAGCGATTCATAAGAAGGAGCGAATAGGAGCCTTCGATCATGCGGGGGGAACACAGCGGAGCCCGAATAAAACCCAAAGACAGTTTAACCGCAAAGAGGGAATACCGTGCCTGTCTCGTTGGACGACAAAGAGGGTCAGAGGGCTTCATGATTTCAGGGCAGCATGGTAGCACAAGCGGCAAGCTCACGCCAACGTCCACAAAGTCCCTTTAAAAACCCGTCGAATTGTAAAAATCAAAGCACAAAAACGGCAAGGCGAGGATTTTTTCCTACCGGAACGCATGATTTCCCCATAAAAGTCTATATAAATAGGCGAATTGGCAGGTACACTGGGCCGACAATGTT
>Ga0179593_1313795_pt1 | contig 10064 bp, 13 predicted proteins | sample CZODoug2_1_08_16_FD_185931 | JGI IMG/M metagenome (GOLD analysis project Ga0179593, IMG submission 185931) | Vadose zone soil fungal communities from Angelo Coast Range Reserve, California, USA - CZODoug2_1_08_16fungal (PacBio error correction) | ecosystem: Environmental > Terrestrial > Soil >...
TACTTAAAGAACATTCTTCATTCGACCGGATTTGCCAGTGTCAAAGAAAGGGTGGGGAAACGAAATCTAACATTGTTTTGTCCTATAGAGAAAAAAAGGGGGAACAAAAAAGGAGGTTTGTGGAGTGTCCAAACAGCGGCCCCATTAGAGTAGACAAACTGTGATCTCAAATTTGGAATGCACGCGGGCGACGGCGCTGGGAGGACCAGGGGTTGCTGGCTCACGGCAGGGGGGCGCAGGAAGGAAATTCTCCTGCCCAGCAGTTAAACGCAGGGGGAGGGGACCGGTGGACCGGTCTACCGGCGTAACATTTGAGATCGAACTGGGGGGGGGCTTGAAAAGAAGAAGCGCGCCTCAACTCTAGTGGGGGGGGGGGGGAAGCTGAAATCCCTGAGAAAGGGAAAGGGGGGGAATGGTGGTTACAGTTTGATAACGAGTGCAGCTTGGCTAAACGGTAGACAAGCGTTTTAGTATATCCGGCAGAAAAAAGATGATCAAAATTCGCGCGAAAGTCTTGGTTTCACAGGAGGGAAAAGTGGGGGGGGGGGAAAAAGTTTTCAGAGGCCTGCTAGAGAAGGGCAAGAGCGCCCCCAAAAAGCAAACACTCAAATTGGCAAGAGGACACCGTCCTCCAAAAGCAAGTCTAGCAGAAAGAGAGAGGGGTCCTGAACGTGTGTGAAAAAGTTGCAAAATGAAGAGACTCTGAATGGTGGGAAAAATACGAAGGGTCTAGAACCAACGCGCGAGCTTAACTAGGACCGCTTCTAACTATTGGCGATTGGCCACGGAAAAGGGGGAACAACTCCTCCTTCATCAACAAGGGGGAGAGGGGGGGAAGGGAACGGTAGCCACTTGGCTGTCTCGCCGAAAAAGGGAGGCAAACTCTAGGGGAAAGAGGGGGCTCCTAGAGTGAACGAAAGGAAACCCGGACAAGCCGGAGTTCAGGGCAAAAACTCTCAAACCTGACAAACCATTTGTGTCTTTAGAGGAGCAGAGCCCCAGTGTAGTTTTCTCCGTGTAGAAAGGGTGGGGGGGGAAAGGTCCTGGAAGGTAGGCCGACCATTCCCGTACTGGACTTCAAGCGTAAGGAAACTCCGGACGCAATCGCGCGGTCTCAAGACAATAAAAGATCGCTTCGAGGCTTTCTGAAAAAGAGGAAAGAGAGGTGGGGGGAAAAGAAAGACGTCATGAGGGGTCAGGGCTCTTGCTACAGAAAACGAGGGGCCGGAACACACGTTGTCCAGAAGAAGAATCGAAGAACTCTCGCGAAGGCCTGGGACCGGAACGCAAAGGAAGAACCACCTCTCACCACTCCGAAAGGGGGGAAGAGTGACATAAGCCGTCGACCTGGCGGATATAAAGGGAGGGGGCGAATGCAGGCTTGTGGGCAAGAATCGACCCCTTATCGTAAACCATCACTAATGCCAAAGACCAAAACTTGGAATCGCCCAGCCCGGAGAGGAACGCAGAAGAAAGGTACCTTTTGGGTGGGGTGTCAGGGGTTGAGGCACGGCGCGGAAGAGCATTTGGAAACAAAGAAGGGCCAAATGGGCCGGTAAACCGGAAAAAGACCTAAAAAGGGGGTCCACCGTGGCGATGGGGCAACAAAGCCACCAAGACGGAAAAAGATATCAATTTACTGAACTTGAACAGTGGGTCCACGCCACTCAAAGCCGCTGTAAGAAAAGAGAGAGAAGGAGTAACGGGGGCTGCGTTTTATGAATTTGGTGAATACAACGTAAATTGACCGGAGCTTGTACGTTTGATGTGTCATAAATGAAAGGCAAAAAAGGGTTTTCGTACAAGCTGGTAATTCGTGAAAGGGGGGAGGGAAAGACGAGAAAAAAAAGAGTTTGTCGCGGATGAAGGGGGAATCAGAGGACCGTCGGAAAATCTCTCAGCAAAGGAAAAAAAAAGAGGACGCCCTTTCAAGACGCATTTGAGACGGAGCGAAGCAAGAAGGTAGGGGGGGTTGAAGAAACTTTCAAAACCGGGACCCGCAACGCCGTCGAAACCGAACGTCATCCGGGGATCTCGTGAAGCTGCTATTCCGCTGTCTCAGAAGGGATCAAGAGGTCGCAGGTGTCCTTGCCGTTATTCAGGAGAAAGTAACAAAAAAAGCGGAAACGAGGAGGGTCAATCCTCGCGAAATGCCATACGACTCATGGGGTCTCGTCAAAGAAAGATGAACTCTGCTTTTGTGTCCCGCTACTAACAAGGAAAAAACAGAACATGAATTGGCGCCCCGATACGCTGGGAGGAAGCTAAAAAAGGGTGAAGGGAGACCATCCCAGTAATTCCTTGGACATACGACCCCAAACCGGAAAGAGGGGAAGGAGCGGGACCAGACACCGTTTTTCCATCTGAAAAGGGGGGGAATGATGGGGGACAATTCGAAAAAGGGAAAGAAGAAGTGGAAGAGGGGTAATCAGAGACTTGTATCTCTCAGCACAACAAAAACTTATTATTGAGGACAAGATTCACATTCTATGAATTGAAGAATCCTGCAAGGATTAGAATTTCCCGTCAATTTCCAAAGAAAGACCGTTTAGATTCGGGGAAAAAGGGGGGGAAGTTTTCCTCTTGAGGAATGGGGGCGGTTGGACGAAGGGGAGGACTGTTCGCATTAATTCTTGGTTTTACAAAACAGAGGGTCTTTCGGTGATACTTCAGAACCAGCGATAACGTGGGGGAGCAAAGAAGAAGGGGGAGAAATGGGGGGGGGGGGGGACGAATTTTCGTATACGGGGTACAAAGAGGTTCCCTGTTTTAGAGGGGAAAGGCGGGAATTTTCGAGGTCCTTGTAGAGCAGGGAGGAAGCCTAGGAAAAGGTGGGTTTACGTGCGCCAGGAAGAAGGAAAGGAAAACAATGTCCTCCACAAACAATAAATACGGGAGAGACAGCCTTACTTCTGCGGCAAGGAGTCCCGGATTAAAAACGTCGGGGGGATACCTCCTGTGTGGTCTTTAACTGTGAAATTCCACATCGCCGGCGGGTAACTGGAATAAGAAGATAGAGACCGGCTCAAAGGGCGTACTTGAAAAGGGGGGGAGTAAGGCTTTTGAGAAAGAAAAGCAAAATACAGACACTGGGGAGAGAGGCAGGGAATGGACGAACTCGATCAACAACAGCGGGAGGGGGGGACGGCATAAGCACCCTTGGGAAAAGAAGAAAAGCTGGAAGAAAATTTGCAAGGATTCAGGAGTGAACAAAAAGAAAGCGCCCTCTAGAAATGGGGGGTGAAAGGGGGTTGGTCCAAATGTCAGAAACTGGTAAGGACAAAATAGCGTCAATTGCCTGAGAGCGGCGTGGCGGAGTCCACGGAGAGTTCGGGGACGGGACCCTGCATTTCACGAGAAGGGAAGGAAAAAGCAATCTAAGCTCTGGAGCGGGGGTAGGACGTTGTTTTCCAGATGGAGGGGAACCACAAGCCGAGTCGGAGGGTGGAAAAGGGGAAGCCGGAGTAGGGACATTGGAAGGTGGGGGGAGGTTCAGCTTTAAGCCGAGAGAAAAAATGAAAAACACACATCCAAACAGTGGAGGGCCTCTACCAGACTGTCTTTTCGGGTCCATGACGCTCTTTGGTGTACGTCACGGAAGTGCTATGGAAAGATTAGTGGCGATGCATGCAAATCACTCAGGAGGGCAAGGAACGACCGGCTATACCGCAGTGGGAGAAGGGAGGTTTTCGCATCTCTTCCCGAAAGCCAATAACGGGTTGTGACATTATAGCCCGGGGTCTTTCAAAGGGAGAGGGAAATCACTTCGGCGAAATTCCGGGCGGCGACTGCGGGGAAGACGGGCAGGAACGAGAGGTTTTAGCAGCATATAACTGGACGGGCTGAGAAGGGGGGTGTCAACCGACTGCTGAAAGATGTTCCCGACCCCTACTAATCTGGTACTGGATTGTCGGGATGAGACCTCTCGAGTGAGAAGGAGGTAAAGGTACTGGGGAAGGGGGAAAAATGGAGGCAAGGGTAGGCCTAAGGGTTGGGGGAGTGACCGGGGACACGGTAGAACGTAATAAAAAATACCTTGCTGATGGGGGGAAAAAAAAAGAAAAAAAATGGGGTTTCAAGGGGTTCTGGCGTCCTCGAATACGAAAAGTGTTAAATCTATGCTTGGGAAAGCCGAAGGGACTAGATAAAAAGTTTTGGGGAAGTCTTTTGCGGCACGAAATCCAATCACGTGCCTTCACAGCAAGGCAACACGTGATGACGCGGCTGGGAGAAAAGAAGGGGGGGAGAAAAATATTTTCGCACATCTTCAAGATTCATCTAGATGCTTTGGGGAGGGGGACAAGGAATATGTCGAACTGGAAAACAGAAGATACAATATGGAGGGGGATGTCCAAAAGATTAAAATACGTAAGAGTATGGAATATTTGCTTTTTAGGAGGGGGCGGGGCGCCTAAAATTGCTAGCATTGGGGATTGGGGGGGGGGGGCTTATCTCGGCCCTGTCAAAAATTCCATAAAGAAGATCCAAGAGGCCATATGAAACGGGAGGCCGGGGGGAAAAAAAAGACTTTCTCGCCCAGGACTGATATCACCATAGGTTGGTGGGGGACGCAGCAGGGACTTCCGAAACCAGGGGGTCGAAAAACCAAAAGGCCTAGAGAAAAAAGGTAACGAAGCCGAAATTGCCCTCAATGAAGGGACGAAGGTTGGTATTCACTTAAAAAAGACGAGCGTTTCAATTTTCTCCGAGGAGCAGGAGGGAAACAATTCGCGAAGAAAGAGGTAGCCTGTCAAGCATGACAAGTCAGGCAACGCGTAAGGCGGCTATTTTCGTAAAGGACCCTTAGGATAAGAGAAAAAGAGATAAGACTATTCTATGACCGAGACGTCGCAGCATGGAAGTCAAATACTAGAAGAAAAAGAAGGGGGGCGCCGTCTACTGTGGCTTCCGGTGAGCTTTTTTGGGGAAAGGGACCTGTGTTTGAAAAATCGGGGGAGAAGAAGAGGATTCAAGGGGCCGAGATCGAAAAAAAGGAGGAAAGAAGGCCGCGGATGAAAGAACTCATGGTAAGGGAGAAAAAATCAAAGAGAAAGGGGGGGGGAAGGAGATATGACTTGAGGAAGAGAGAGCCTCCGGCATGGTTCATACCGGGGGAAGAGAGAAAAAAGTGTTGGGGGTGCAGAAGGGAGAAGGAGATTTTCAACCCAAATGTAAAAAAGTCAAAACGCGCCAGAGATTAAAAACTTGATGGCGCAGGATTGTGGGAAGGAAAAAAAGGCGAAAGGCTGCGTTATTCTCAGGCAGGGTCGGTACAGTCCCTACATGGGGCAAATCCTTGGCAACGAAAGGACCAAAACTTAACTCCGTGGACCGGGGGGAACGTAGGACCTAGTAAAGATGGAGCGTGCTACGGGGGAAAAGCAACCAAAAAAAAACCTAAAGAAAACTGCTTTTTGACGAGTAGATGCGAAAAGCGGGAGGGAAATCTTATGCGTACAAGGGGTGTGAAACTAAATCATGGTGGCATCATGGGAGGACAGAGTGGGAAACAAGAAGACCGCTTCTACACACCAAAAGTATTCTTCATTCGGGAGCGAAGGAGGGGGGGGGAAACAGCTTTAGCCGGTTCAGATTTGCATATGGGGGGGGAGGAAAGGACCTGAGAGGGAACGAAAAAAGCAAAAAAACGCATCGAAGAAGTTCGAAACTTATACCCAATCAAGTATAGATAAGTCCGTAATTTGGGGGAAGGGGAAAGGGGGTAAATTGTGGACAAGGAAAGCTTGTCACTCGGACCGGGGGAAGAGGGACATAGGGCGATACCAACGATCGAAGATGAGAGAAGAGAAAAAGGGCGATTGCCGGACACATTGGCCAATCACTTCATCATTGGGGAAAGGGCTGTGAAGTACGCGGTTATCTTGTTGCTATCGACAGAAAGAAAAAGAGGTAAAAGGACGGCAATCAAGAGAAGGGAAGAGAATTCAACGCAAGCCGTAGGTAGATAGAGACGAACCCTTGACAAAACATGTTAAAGTAAGCAATCCACCAGGTCTTTCGTTCAGGAAGGGGGAGTTTGGGTCAACAAAGGAGTGACGAAAAGAAGGGAAGTGAGTCATCAAGGGAAAACGAGAACCGAAGCCAAGAGGAGATCAGAGTCCAACCGTCAGTATGGGAGGGAAGGGATGGGACACATAGATACCCGTCGGTGGAAAGGGGTGGAAAGGAACGCCAAATCGATTACGAGTATGAACGCTGGGCGAAGTCAACGGAGGTGAACCGTGACAACAGTGTACAGCGAGCGTTGGGGTGGAAAAGAACCTTTCCGACTAGGCGGAGTTAAAGGCCAACTAAATACCACGTCGCGCAATGTCAAGAGCACGCCGTTGGCCGCGAGGAGAAAAGAAGGGACCATTAAAACAGAGAGGCCTGGCGGGCGTCCGGGGCAAGAGCGGGGAATCGCGCCCGTAAGAGGAAAGGAGCATGAGAAGCAAAAAGCATGTAAATGCGACCAACAAAGTCGAGCAAGCAGGCAAAGCAAAGGGACTGGGGTTTCTTGTGGGAAATAAAAGTGGGGCTCGCCGCGAAGGAGCATGTGACTACCCCCAATCCCCAAAAATGGCACCAGCACGTGATACTCACCGTAAGCGACCGTAGTTTTCCCCACCTGTTGCGAAGAGGAAAAAAAACATCATAACGAATAGCATCGAATAGAAGGAAGCGGGGCTGGTCAAGTCTTAATAACGGTCCTTTGTCCAAGCCATCCGGCGCTGCGGAATAAGGAAAGCGCGAAAAAATTTGAATGGTCTTTTTTAGTCATTTGTAAGGAAGACGGACTAGAGCGGTAAGGGTCTTTGCAAACGGCCTAATTGAACATTTGCTTACAGCTGTAGGCAGGGAAAAGTTGGGGGGGGAAGGTTTCACTTCAGACAGACAAGACGACCATTGGGGGTTGGAGAAGCGTACGTAAGGGATCAAAGCTAACGTTAGAAAAAAGACGAAGCATCCTGCTGGTTAAAAGCGGGGCCTCAAGGGAACGACGCGTTTGGAAAAGAAGGCGATCAAAAAACTGAAGTATTAACTTTACCGAGAGGAGAGGGTCAACTCGTTACCAGAAAAAAGGAATAGAGACCCGAAGGAGACAGTCGGGTACTTCCCTCTCCTCAAGGAAGTCATTTAGCTCAGGGGTCGGGGAAGGGTTGGTTTCGGCAGTGTTTCAACCAGAAGAAAGCCAGGAAACCACCTTGTCGAGGAGGAGTTGAGCCAGAGAATAAAAATCAAACAAAACGACCGGCGCAATCGTTCAATCCAGGGGCGAAGGGGGATTTTTTGTTAAAAGCTTACGACCACTTCGGGGGAAAAAAAAGAGAAAGATCGAATGTGCCCAAGAGACGTGGTGTCTGAAGATCAAGAAAGACAGGGGCGGAGAAAAACAGGAAGCCGGAAGAGAAAAAATCTCCACACCTGCAAGCGCATCACTCCCAATCAACCTTTGGCGAAAAGAAAAACTGGTGGAGGAATGGATTACGGGTGGGAAAAAGACGGCGTAGCGTGGGACAATGCTCAGGTTGGGGGAAAAAGAGGAAGAAAACAACACAACTGAATGAGAAAAGATAGATGGATAAAAAAAGGGGGGATAAACGATCAACTGCCGTGACTTAAAAACATTTCCGGGAAAAAGGAAAAAATACCAATACCCACGTTTATAGAACAATGGTTGTGGAAAAATCTTGGGGAGGAGTCTCTGTAGGGTGGGGTGGCAATCGAATTGTCGGACAGGTAAATGGAATGTCAGGGTGGTCGAAACACACTTCTGTTCGGTGATAGTCAAGGGAAAGGGGAAACGAGATCAGTTGGATGGTTTTGTCGAGGTGGGCGGAGAGAAAAGATGCGGTCATGTAATTGGAGAGGGGGGGAAGGGAAGGGGGGATTTTTTGTCTGATGTCCTTGGAAAGGATTGACACGTGGAAGGAAATGGTTTTACGGGGCCCTGAATCCGGCCAAAACAAACCACAGGCACCACTCAAGATACCTGTAGAGAAAAATGCCTGAGGCGGACATCTGAGAGAACGTTACTTAGAGGTAAGGAGCGAAGGGGGGCATGGGTTAACGGTTTTTAAATTGCAGAGAGGCGTAAACTGAGATACGTCAGCTGGAGGAGAGACCGGATCAAATGGTCTTGAAATGGAATCGTGGTTTGTTCGCAAGCAAACGGAGGAGATCAATCACGGCTGCTCATGATTAACGGACGTCGCATCAAAGCTTAAGATTGGGGGAAGAGGAAGCAAAGAGGGCAGATAAAAAAGACGAGTGACAAATTAAGGGGTTTCACATAAACACGTAAAAAGCGCTGAGAAAGGGGGTACGTGTAATGTAAATTCAGACCAAAAGCTCCAGGAATAGAGGTAATTTCAGGAAAAGAGCCGCTGGCTGATTTCCAGCTTAACGGGCGCGGGCGGTACCAACTTCGTCCTTTACAAGGAAAGAAAAATAGGTAATTGCCGTATTGGGGGTTCGGCTGTGGAAGACTCCCACGGGTTGAAAAAGGGAGAAGGGTGAGTGAACACATGGCCTCGAGGGTCGACCATACTCTTAGAGAAAGGCGAGACAAACCCGCAGACAAAAATAGGTAACAGTTAGAGGAAGGTCTGCTCGAACTTTAGGGGGGAGGGGGCCACGCGTGTGGGTGCCAATTAGGTCTAGTGGATTACTGGGATGTCGCTGCAAGCAAAACAGGGAAGGGGAGTCCTGACAAACTTCAGTAATATCCGCGGCGCGGGACGGTTGTGCTCACCGATCACAAGCCCTCGAGGGGGGAATTATGCGCCTTGTTCTGGCAGGGGTGAGAGAAGAACGCCTTTCTTCTACTGACAGGAAAGGAGGAGGCTTAAAAGTTGCTGAAGAATCGGTTATGGGAAAAGTAATAATGTACCCTCAAATAGAGGGAGGGAAAAATTGGTTCCAGAACGGAGAGTCTCGATTGTTTTTGGACAAGAAACTCCGGCTGGAAAAAAAAAACAGGGATGGGGGATCCGCTCAGAATATCCGGGTTAATGTAGGGAAGGGGAAATGAAAGTACTGGCATGTGGATGGAGAAAATGGTTTAGGGCAAAAAGTGCAAGAAAAAGGGAAAAAAATAGAGGGGGAGAGAAAGGGGAACCGAGAAGCATTGTGGGAAAGGGGAATGTCGATCTTACAAAACTAATCTTTCTTGAATTCGTTGCCGCTATGGTCGACCTTAACTAGAGTTGGGTGATAACTGGTGGGGAGCGAGCGAAAAAACAAGAATAGGGCCACTGAAAAAAAAGGCAAAAAGAGGGAAGAGGCTGAGCCCCTGTGTCACGGGCAAGACGAATAGGGTGAAAAGCTCCTCGAAATTCAGAGGACTTGGGGGAAGAGCTAATAGGGAGATTACCACCTCAGAGTGAGGAAGAGTAAAGGGAAAAAAAAGGGAGATTACAAATTACGTAATCTGATATACTGGGCTGTTTTGATGGAATTAGCCTATGCAGGGGAGAAGGAGGGGTTTCTTTTGGGGTCTGGGGAGAGAAAAATAAAAAACGCATTACTATCAAAGAGGAGACCAGAAAAAGGCCAGAAAAGCCTGTGCCACAAACTTCTCGGGCGGACTTGAGAGATCACCAGTGGGGGGGGGGAGACTCAGTCTTCGCCGAAAAAGAGGAGAAAAGAGAACAGGAATATTGATTACTGGGGGGGGAGAAGGGACAGTTAAGAAAGTGCAGGGCGACTGGATTCAGCTGAAAACAAGAGGGGTCCGGGAAGGCTCGCATGCGGTTCATCCAGTGACGCTAAGAAGGTACGGGTGCCAGACGGGGAAAAAAGTCCACGCGGGAAAAAGAGGGCAGGGCAGATTTGAAAAAACTAACTGCACCACTGACTGGAGTCCAGCGCCCAGCCGGCGAAAAAAAAGGCGTCGCCATCAGGGAAGGAAATTCAAGAGAGCAATGTGCTCCTCCTCTACGGGGAGGAGGGGTGGGGAACGGGAAAGTGTGGGGAAAGGGGCTCTCATCATCAAAAAAAAGGGGGGCAAGAAAACACTTCCGGTCCCATTCAGGAAAGGGGAAAAGAGGTAAGGAAGAGAG
>Ga0179593_1369172_pt1 | contig 10064 bp, 9 predicted proteins | sample CZODoug2_1_08_16_FD_185931 | JGI IMG/M metagenome (GOLD analysis project Ga0179593, IMG submission 185931) | Vadose zone soil fungal communities from Angelo Coast Range Reserve, California, USA - CZODoug2_1_08_16fungal (PacBio error correction) | ecosystem: Environmental > Terrestrial > Soil >...
CCCCTTCAAAGGCTCGTGGTAGTGAAAAAAAAAAAAAACGTTCCTGGCAACCCGATTTGAAAAAAAAAAGAAAAGGATAAAAGGGGGTGCCTCTAGGTGGAAGACCATCTAGGGGCAGAATCAGGCTGGGGTAGAAAGAGGAGTATCCAGGCGTAATCTCTCTCGCGCGAAGACGTTCCCAGAGGACACGCCATGTGCAGAAACCATCACAATGTAGGATTCTGCTCGTAGGTTGGGAATGCAGGGAATAAGATACACTCTCAAAAGAAAGGGGTTCACCGTTACCGAACTCAACTGGGGGGTCGAAATCTTCTTTTACGGGAATTGTTATCCTGTGAGCTGGGGATCATCTATCCTCGCCCCGAAGAAGAAAGGGAAAGCTCAAAGAAGGATTTGCGGCCATCGACTTTTACGGAACGTCCAAGGGGCACACACGATTTGGGGTGTGTGGGGGTGGGGGTGGAGGGGGGGGGGGTTTGTGGGGGATGGTTTTCGGGGGGGAAGGGGGTTTTTGAAAGGGGGGGGGGTTTTTGGGGGTGGGGGTTTTTTGGGGGGGTGGTTGTTTGAGAAGAGAAGGTCGGGACTTCTCTTCGGAGGCAAGAGGATGTAGAGCACCGAGGCCATCACTGTTTAGGGGAGGAAAGACGGAAGGAGGTTATCTGCTGGGGGGGAGGGAAAACATCGCGAGATGAGGGGAAGGCGATGGAATCACTGGAAGATGAGGGTACGAAGAAAGAGAGGAAATGAGTCGTACTTTTCTTATTGAGAAACCTCTTACCTTGGGGAAGCATATAGATGTGAAATCTTGTGTACGGCGTTTAAGAGGCACCACGTATCTGGTATGCCAAGGAATCTCAATGAAGGGGTCATCTGAGGGGAAGGGAGTAGAAGAAGTGACCTCTCCTGAGGGGTCTTAATTTGGAGGGAAAACCTCCGTGCTTTGGTCTAAAGATGGGGGAAGGGCACGTGTCTTCGCTGCACGAAAGATCAGAAAAACTTGAGATGTATCGCCGCAGGGGGAAAAGAAGGGAGGATCGGCTGAAGTAACACTATTGCACCCGGTAAGACTACTACCATGATGTTCTCGAAGAAGGCTAGGGTAGCCATCGGGGCCTCCGGAAAGTAAGGTATTAAAGCCTTCTCAGGGGAGGGTTCTTGAGGCCGCTAAAAAAGGGAAAAAAGATTCCCCATTGTGTGACACACAATAGGGGGGAAAACATATAGGGTTTCGAATTAGGCATGAAGCAAAAAAAAAAAAAAAAAAAAAAAATCCTGCCAACTAAGGGGCCAGAATAGACTTGTCTGGAAAAACGCAAGCAACTGAGATCTTAACAGACTTCCTTGTGGATTGAAAGGGGTAGCAGCCCGAAAAAAAGACGACAAAGAATCGTCTTCCTAGGAAGAAACTGGAGCATTGGAGTGAGCGCGTCATAGTGCAAGCGATTCGTAGAAAAGCAAGCTGCAAAGAAATAGAGGCCGGACGTAGAAAAAGGGAAGGGGGGCTCCTCTACCTTATGAGGAAGAAGGGCAAGTCGACCAAGGAGAGAGTTCGGTATTGCAGGGGGACCGGGTGGGAAGGATAATCAGGTTCCCAGAAAGAGAAAATGTAGCTCAGGCTTGGGTAGGGGCTCATCTTTTTCGCGAAAAAAAGACGCCGTGGGAGGCGACTGGAAAGTAGCGGGGGGGGACCGCGAAACATTTCGGAGGTCATGGTTGTCCGTATGATCATAAGATGGAATGCCTTCCGGGGGTTTGACCCGGTGCATTCATAGCAGTCGAAGCATGCGCCTTCGCGAAGAAGATTGCATTGGCTTCACATAAAAAGGAGGACAGCGGAAGCCAGACGAAGCCACATGGGGGAGGAAAAACGGAAGATAGACTACCTATGGGGTTGTTATGGGGGAGGGAAGGCAAATCGGAGAGACATTGGTGAAAAAGGGTCATGTATGTTGGCACTATCCGGTGGCATACACAAACACGGTACCAGACCGCTCCTGGGGGAGGAAGGGTAAAAAAAAAAAAAAAGAGAGCCTGGAACTCTTAATTTTATTGTCCAGGGAGGAGGCGGAATCGCAGCAAAAACAACACGTAGTAATTAAAAGGAGAGGGGGGGGGCATGAAAACGGGAAAATCCTTCCTAGAAGGGCGCCTATCTTTCCTTAAAGAGGAGTCCGGAGGCTCTTTCTGGAAAACCTAGTGAGAAAGAAAAAAAAGATGTGGGGAACAACAGGAAACAATGCTTGAGGGGGAAAGAAGTCACACCGGGGGAAACTACAACAGGGAGAATCAGCTCTTGAAAGCAGGTGCAGTTAAAACTTCAGACTAAAAAAAAAGAAAACGATGGGGAGGAAGGGGAGAATTCGTCAAACCTTTAAGAAAAAGCTGCACTGCTGCAAGGAGGGGGAGAAAAGCGGAATGCTACACTTTCAATTCACAGGAAGGGAAAAGAGGAAAGCTGGCTACGAAGAAGACGGAAAACATATGATTACCAGAGAGAAACCAAAAGTTTTCCTACTGGGGAATCGTGACATCATCAGGACAGCTCGACAAGAGGCTTGAGGGCGTATCGGGGAGCGGGAAAGAACCGTGCTTTAAAGAAAGGGGATGGAAAAATGCTCTAACAAGGGAAGGAGAGAAGAATCTGAGTTATCTTCCCTCAGTGTCAAAAGAAACATAAAGTTTGTCTACTGGGGGAGAGAGAGGGCATTCAAATATTCTCACGTTTTGCTAAGGTCGGCCGCGACGTGGGCAAGTGGAGGGAAATAGTATAAGATACTGGGGGGGGGAAAGTACAACGAACGAAAGCTTACGTCCGAGGAATCAAGGATCGACGCTAGAGCTAAGGTGCTACTGGGGAAAAGGTTCTGACCATCCATCCAAAGGCGTTCAAAAAAAAGCTAAGGTCCTGAGAAGGCGAAAAGAGGGACTGGGGGGTTTGGCATCGTGGCTGAGTGAAGGAGACCTAGGGACACGAAAAGAATTTAAAGCTGAGAGATGGCGCGAAACAAGAGGGTGCTTCGGCAAGATTTATACAAAAACAAAAAAAAACTCTTTGTCAAAAACCCAAGTCTAAGAAAAAATCCCTCTGGTATAGAGTCAGAAACCTAGTCCTTGTGAAAGGGAAAGAAGAGGGTGACTATTATTCATCGTGTAAAGCTAAGGTCAGCCAATACACCTCTCGAGAAGGGGGGGGAGGAATGAATGCGACTTTTCTCTCTAAATTCAGCGCTCCAATTAGGGAAAAATATAAGTCACCACCGGGGGGGGGAAGGACCAAGAAGTCGGGCTGGTAAGCTACCACAGGCATATCGTTCTCTTTCAAGGTAAGAAAGCCTTAGGAAGTAATGTTAGTCATGGGCAGGGGGAGAAGGGGTAAACTCAATCACTACTACTACATGCGAAAAAAAAGGGTGAAAAAAGAGGCCCTCGCTAAGTAATCAGATGGCGACCGATGGCGTCACTATATAAAAGAGGAATCGAAACATCTGCCGACGTCCGAGGTGATGGGGGGGAAAAAAAAGATCGCGCGAAACGTAGAAAAAAAAAAAGGAAAATGGGACTGGGGGAGCAGAAATTTCGTGAAGGAAGGAAGACCGAAGGGATCGTACACCTATAGACGAGAGATCGCAAAAATAGGATGGTGTATCAGGGGGGACAATTGGGGGAGGGGGGGAGGGATTTACTGGAATTAAAAAGCAAAGAAATAGCTCAAACACCGGACTCCATCGGGGACGCTCGGGCACAGGGGGGGGAAAATTCGAAGAGACACATCACTCGTCTTAGCGGAGAAAGAAAGTTCCACCATTCCTATCACTATCATCCACGAATAGAAGAGGGCAGGGTGAAGGGATTCATTGCGCGCTGTTGGGGAAAACGCCGAAGACGTAGGGCGTCGGCAAGAAGGGAAGAAAAAGAAATCAGGAAAGAACGGATCTGTTCCCGAGAAAATTCAAGAAACTGTTTATATCCCTCCTCTTAGAAATGGGAGAAGAAAAACTTCCTGCCGTATCATCTCTCAAAAGCACAACACCAATTGGGAAAGAAAGGAGGGGAAAGAGTTCGGCAAAGGCTAGGGGGGGGGGCACTCAACCATTCCACCCGCTGTTTATCTCCAAAAAAAGGAAGAATGGGTGGTCCTCTATGTAAAACAGACTAGGGAGGGGGCTCCCTCAACTCGCAATAACGAAAGAAATTCACATCAAAAAGATCAGAGGTCCTGGCTCAAGGATATCACTCACCTCACTATAAGATAAGGGAGCTCTCTCGTAAGAAGGGGTAGGCAGAAGTCTCGACGAACTAAAGACGCAGGGGAGTGGACTCTACAGCACATTGGGGGGGGTCGTGTCCGATCGGGAAGGAAAGGGTGAAAAAATGTTTTTCTCTGTTCTAGAGCTAAGGAATGAGTCTTCCCACACAGAAAACCGGCTCCCGATTAGCGGCCGATGTGAGGGGCTGAAAGATCCGTCGGAATAAAACGGTTGAGCCGACGAAGGGGACTGGACACTCGGAAAAAAAAAGACGTCGAGCACCTCTCAAGGGTATTGGGAAAAGAATGGGTGAGCAAAGGAAGCATGGCATAAACAAGAACAGAAGGGAACGTGAGGGGGACATGGCTGAGCATAGACGCTCATTCGAAGCGCGCCCAGAAAACGCGGGGAAGGGAAATGGCTCAGCTCTCTTTCGGGGAAAAGGATAAACGGCAATCAGACGTACGTGGGAAATCGACCCGTGTAGGAACCTGCCATCCGGGGAGAAGTACGGAGGGGGGGGATTCGAGAAGTTACTCTAACAGGAGGGAAAAGGCATGGAGTTCTTCACCTCACGTGTTAGAGCGGGGGAGTGGAGGCGGGTTAATGTGGACAGGGGCACGCCCTCGACGCGACAAAGGAATAAGACTTCCCGAGAGAAGAATCTGTTTGATCCGACGTCGAACAGAGGGGGAACGGATGGGCCATCTACCAGGAGGGGTAGAGGGAGCACGGGAACAATCTTCCTCAGGGGGGAGAGTAATCGGGTGAATCCTCGAATAAGTATGCGAAAATACCTGGAGAGGGGGGGGACAATAGGGCTTGGTTTGAGTGGGCCCGTCCAGAGCGAAGGTATTGACGGGGGAACGTGTGGGAGGCATATGAGTCCTTTCAAGGGGATTTCCAACATCGCATGGAAAAAAAAAAGCAACCACCTCTCGATGATCCTTGAAATAGAAGAATCACGAGAGGCTTCGAACGACTTCACCCTTGGGGGGATGAAGGGGGAAAGGGGAAACTCACGCCTCAATGATCCTAGACGTTCCTAAACGGCGCGGAGGGAGTCAAGAGTTTCGTCGCGTCGTCATCGTGCCGAGGAAGATAATCTCGGAAGAAAGAGGCAACTACTGCCCAAGGAACTTGGCTCGACCGGGGATGGGGCACTCAGAAGACTCGCAAAACCCGGAGAAGTCGGGTCCAGGGGGAAGAAAGCCGGGGTCAGTTGGGGCCGTAAGGAAAGAGGGGAGGGTTTCTGGAAAATTCGTCTCGGGAGAGAAATGGTTGCGGAAGCGGCAGCAGTCTCAAGACTGAACGCGCTCTTGCTAAAAACGCTAGCTTGGGAGCGCCTTCATAAGAGAGTGGGGTAAGATACTCTCTAGCCAATTAGCTTTGAGTTTAAAGAATCTTTCATCAATCGGGGTGTTGAAAGGGGTCCTTCAGGAGGGGATTTAACGGGAATGTTACCTTTCATTAAATGCACTGAACCATCTTAAACCAGGTTATTAGAAAAAGGGGCGGGAGAAAAGAACTGTAAGGCACGAGAAAGGCTTGTGACGTTGCGGGGTGAGAAGAGGATTCATCGTCCGAAGGCGAAAAGCAAACTAGAAATCGTCCGAACCCTGAGCTCAGGATTATTTTTACGGGTTGTCATCCGTAACGACATGGTTTTGAAAAATAGTGTGCCCCGTGTCAGAAGTTGAAGGGGAGAGGAATACCGTGGGTCCATGCACAGTTAACAAAAAGAGCGCCTGGGGGAGAGCACTAGAGGGGAAAGGGGAGGCGCTCCAGTAGGGATTGTCCATGGACAGCGCGGCAGCATCTTCTCAAACAAAAAAAAAAGGGGGAGAGTGAAGGGGAGAGGAGAGGAACCGCAGCAGGAAAAAATTTACCATACCATGCGGAAGTCAGCCGATCTGGTCTGTATATTCAGGTCCCGATAACACAGGGGAAAAAGGTGAAAGGGGGGATTTACTCTCAAAAGTAAAATTATCTCTTACCTCACGTCGAAAAGAAAACAGGGGCTTACATATGTCAACAGGGAAAGGGAAACAAAAAAACATCAGTATCTCCAATTCGCGCAGGGAAATGCTGTAGATTGTATACAAGTAGCCTGCCGACTGATTGTGGGAAGCACGGATAAAGAGGGTCATAAGTTCAAACAGGGCGCGGACTGGAAAGGGCGCGAGGGTAAGACATTCAAATGCTCAACGGTAAAAGATAAAATCCATAGCTGACCATAGGGAACAGCTTACCGTACTCCAAAGAAAGGGGAAACTGGAACTTAAGACCCATCAGGCAAAAGTGCTAACCGGAGAGCGCTCTCGATGGCGTCAGCTTCGGAGGGAGAGACTGAAGAAGATGCGACTAAGAAAGTAAGCTGGGGACAACTGACAGGACAAGATCGGGAAGGAGACCAATCTAATCGAAATTGTCTAGGCGGAGAAAGTCATCATGTCGAAGACGGGCACCTGATGGGGGTAGCGGAGCGTGATAAGATTGGAGAGAGGGATCGGATAGCATACACTGAGGAGGAAAAAAAAACCAAAGGAAGAGGTATCCTCCCCGATAGAGTCAAAGGGGCTCACCTGGGGAAAATCAGGGGGACAAAAGTAAACCACCGGACTCTTCCGCGTATCGGCCGCGAGTTGAAAGAAAAGTGATAGGAAGTCGGGGGGGAAGCGATGGCGGCGGAGAACCGGTATTTTGATAAATAAAAGCAGACATGTCACGTCGCGCAGGGCGAAGAAAAAGAGAGGGAATATGCGGAAGGGGGACGTCCTCCCGCCGTTACGTCGGGGTGCACGTTCCATCCCTAGCTCTTCTCCGAAAAGGACTACCAACCCAGGAGGAACTGGGGGTGGCGGAGGGGATTCCATTCAGGTCACTCCGAACGGCAATCGTTTGTTAATCGCAAAGATCTCTCAAAATATCAAGGGGCGCTAGAGGGGGCACGGGATGCGCAGGGAGAGCTGTAAGCGGCTTTCTGTCCGCGCGAACCGCGGAAGTCTTCATCGACAGGACACTGGCTCAAGTCCTTGAAGAATAAAAAAAGTCAACATACTGGGTATCGTTTCGTAGGGTCCAGGAAGGCGCGAATAAAAAAAACTAATGATAGATGAATGCATTTTCGGGAAGAGATATTAATCCACTATATGAAAGAAACGAGCCAATCTACGGAATGATCTAGAGAATTGAATACAAAAGTCTCTGAGATAAGGGCGTCTACCCAACCCCCACCCAGTGAGAAAGAGCTTCGAGATCAAGTCTCCTTGGAGGAAAAGAGAGGAGGGGTGCTCATTGCTGGTCAAGGAAAGGGTCTGGCGATCTTCTCCTCAAACCTGGGAATTTCAGCGGAAGAGATTTCTTTTCATCGCCTCCGGGGAGAAACTAAAGGGATCTACTCTACCATGTGAAAAAAAAGAAGGAGAAAAAGAAATAGCATTCTGTTCATTTTGTGAAAGGGGGGTAGATGCAAGAGCATAAAGAAGAAGACAAAGAACGGAAGCCTGGACTCGAAGCACCTTGCTGTTCGAGAACTAGCCAGCGCTAAATGAAACAGTGAGGAGATGCAAGGAGAAAAAACCAAAAGAGAACGCTAACAGGAGAAATGCGTGTGCAAGGGGGAATTCGATGAAGCCGGCAGGCGCGGCGGATAAGGGATCTCGACTTAAATGGCAACTTTCCTCGTCGATGGGCGTGAAAACCATTGCAACACTCGGGAACCCAAGGGTAATTTCCAAAAAATAAGTGGAAAAGTCGGGGACCTTTGGTGCGGATGGGGGTGAAAAAAAACAAACCTAACTACAAACATCCTTTGCAGGGAAGGGCACACAACAACAAAAAAAAAAGGGTTGGCAAATATAGGGCTCTGACAGACGATAGGGTTGAGGGAAACGGGGCTGAACATCGAACTTTGATCCCCGAAATGAAAAGGGGTTTGGGACTCTGAGGGAACTCTGTCTGTGTCCAAAAAATCGAAAAAGTAAAACGACAGGAGCGAGACGAGGAAAGCTCTCGGGGAGCTACGTTCTTCCAAGGAGATCAAAAACTTACCCGCGATCCCCGCAGAGATTGATGTCTCCGGGGGAGAATTTATGCTGTTGGCCACAGATCCGGGGAAGAGACGAGGCTCACCCTCCTGGATGTTTTGCGCATTATCGCGCCACCGCAAATTGTGGTGGGCCTATCGTTGCCTCTCTTCTGTTCCGTTTATTTTTTCGCGTGTTACTGGCGGTTGCTAAAGCGTCCCTCCAGACTCGCTAACAAGGATAGCCTGCAGCCATGCCGGAAATCGGGGCGAAAATAGGCCGGGAATTCAACATATTGCAAAGATCAATTGTCGACAAGGGACGGTTCGGGGGGGACGAAATCTGTCAACACGAACGGACGGAGCGGAATTTTTCTGAAGAGGCAAAAAAGGGGGCGAAAGGTATCGAAGTGGGGGGAGGGATCTATCGAGGCGTGACTTAAAAAGCGAACATAAGGGACTTAGGATCATATCAGAACGCGATGCGGTTGTCTTTCTGGGAAGACAGGAAGGTTCTTCGCTGGTAAGGGTTTTGAAAGCTCTCCCTAAATCGGCCAGGAAGTAAAGGAGATTGTGCTTGGGAGAAGTAAGGAGCAGAGTCAGAAGTTTTTCGAGTTCCGTAACTTGTGGTTCAGACAACGGGGTTGGTTGAGTCGGAGAGCAGCATTTTGAGGCTGCACGAGGGGGAAAGTCTAACGAACGAAGAGGCGCTCGAGGTTGAGACGTGAGGGCGCTACGAAGAAAACACGATGCCACCACAGGCGCGAAGAATGAGCACACAAATGGATTAAGTCGAGCAGAGTGGTATGATCAGATGTTTGGATGCGACTAAGGAAGGGGAACAAGGGGATGCTTTGGGGGAAGAAGAAAAGCGCAAGTGCGTAAGGCATTTACCCCGTTCGACTTCGAGAGGTGCGTAATGAGAAGGGGGATCGGAAACTCCGCACTCCCTATTGGCCACATGTGTGATCTCATGTGTTCTTGAATCACCCGGCGGAAGTTCTTGGCGGGAAGATCCTTGTGTAGGAGGGTCCCGATCCAGACAGACTACTCTCGAATGGCTATCTGAGCCTGTAATTAAGCGCTTGCAGGGAAAGAGGTCCACCGCATAGCTCTAAGAGAATGAGACACGCTATATGAGCGACGTCCTGCAGTGGGCATAGCCGAGGGGAACAGTGGTAAGCCTCTACCGATCAAACCCTATCACTTAAGAGAGAGGGGATTTCTGGTTCAGGAAAGAAGAGAAGGGCCTATCCTCCTTAGGTCGATAACTTTACATAGCCTGGGAATACAAGGGCTAGCGGGGCGCCGCCAGCTTGGGAGAGGTCGCCTACGCACAAAAAAAAGACTCGTCTCTGTGGAACCTGGAAAGTATAGACGAGACGTCACTATTGGCTCTGTATAATACTCCATATGTTGGGACGTAGGTGTAGCAACTGAAGAGGATACTCCCGATAGGTAAACAAGTCATAGCAATGCCATCGGGCCGAAAGTGTTAAGGGGAATACCGGGGGGAGGAAGGAGGTGGGAACTTCTTTCGTCCAGTGGTTTACGCTGAAACGGCTCAGAAGAGGGACGGATAAGCTGGGAACCACGGGGGAAAGAAAAATCGCCTAGGGCCCTCCTGAGTAATTTTCGGGCGGAAGGGGGGAGGCCGGTGTTGAAGGACTTTTCGACCAGCGGTTTGGAAAGGGAGCTTTAGAAGGTTTCCCTCCGAACACCTCGCTACAAGTGAAGCTCATCGTAAAATGCGGCGCGGGGTGGGGGGGGGGACCCATCAATTAGAGCTC
>Ga0179593_1481712_pt1 | contig 10064 bp, 21 predicted proteins | sample CZODoug2_1_08_16_FD_185931 | JGI IMG/M metagenome (GOLD analysis project Ga0179593, IMG submission 185931) | Vadose zone soil fungal communities from Angelo Coast Range Reserve, California, USA - CZODoug2_1_08_16fungal (PacBio error correction) | ecosystem: Environmental > Terrestrial > Soil >...
AGAAAGGATCTTTGGCGTCCTGAAAAAAGGGAAAAAGAAGGGACCGGGGGGGTCCATGGTTTAAGGGTTGGGCTTCATTATCGGGCGTTTGGGAAGAGGAGGGGAAAAAACGGACCGGTCAAAGAAAAAAAAAAAGACAGAACGGAGGCACCCCGGCGGGCCTCCTTTTACGCCAGAAAGCCTAGTTAATAAAGGAGTTGTTCTTGTTTTCGGGGAAACGGGCGAAAGAGACAATTTCCCATTCGCACAAACTTCAAATAAAACCCGCCAAAGAAAATACCGAAAAAGTTCCGTCCTGTCCAAGGGGCCGCGGGTGGGAAAAAAAAAAGGGACCTCGTCCGCCGGGGTTTTGAAAACTGATCCAGCGGGGCGCGCCACGGAGGAAAAGCACCAGGCTTCAAAAACAAGGGAAAAAAAATACTTGGGCAAGCAAAAAGGGGGAGTCCGTTCTCCTATGGTCTCATTGAGAAAAGGGGTGGGAAACGTCGGTCGCCAACCCACGGAATGGAAGAGGGGGGGGGGACAAAGGGCAGTCCCACCACGAAAAGTTGAAGAAGGGGGGGGGAATGGGGGGGGGGAAAGGGGCACACGGGGTGCTGGTTTGCTCAAATGCACATTTCCAATGGAGTGGTCGGGAGAGCAGGGGGGGGAAAGGTGTCTCCAGTGAAAAAAAAAAACGGGGGGGACGGGACAAAGAACTGCAACAGGTGCCTAAGGTGTTACCCTACTCCCTTGGCAAGGCACTGAAAAAGGAAAAAAAAGGGGGGGGGAGAAAGTAACGGTGTGCACGGCATGGGGGGGGGGGTTTGGAGGGGAAAGCCAGGGTCTGTTAAAATTAAGCTGCTGCGCTCAAACTTTTGGGGGAAGAAGGGGGGCATTTGGAACTTGGGGGAGAAAACCGGTGGTAGGCCCCTGAGGAAAGAAAAAAAGAACGTTCTCGAATGAAAAAACCTGGGTGTCACCAGGGGAAAATGACAAAAGGGGAACTTGGGGGGAAAAGGGGTGGGGCAAAGCAGAAGAACTATCATTGCGGGGGGTTCAACCCTCAGGATTAACAGGTGAAGGAAATGGGTTCGCAAATTAAAGAGTTGGGAAGGAGAAAGAAATTCCGTTTCAGGCATTCAGGGAAAAAAAAAAACCTAAACAAAGGGAAGCAGAAAACCCGCCAACGCCAAAGTGGAGGGGGTAGGGAATACGGAATTGGACTCACTCCTGCTTAGAAAATAAAAATTATGATGGAGGTGCAAAAGGCAGGGGTGACCAGCGTTTCAGAAAGGGGAAAGGGGCGGGGGGGAAATGGAAGGGGAGCACTTGCTTCTGGCAGAACTTTTTTCAATTGGTCGGCAAGGGGGTCACTCAAGAGGGCCCCAAAAACACGAAACCGGAAAAGCACCTGAGCGCTTGACAAGTTTGCAGAAAAGGAAAGGGTCACCAATACGGGGGGAGGACAAAAAAAGAAGGGACCTCGAAAACATCAAAATCAGGTCGATGCGGGGTTGAAAAAAAGTTGGGGGGGGGAGGGGGTGCAAGGGGGGGAAAAAAAGACTTTGTCAATGGGACAATGCAGTCATGGGCGCAGATCAACCAATTGGGAAAAGGGGGAAATGTTAAAAAGGAAGGAACCGAAAATTGGTTTGCCGACTAAGCTTGTCCATAGAGGTGGGGAAAGACCTAAGGGGGGGGATGATTTTCGTCAACCCCGAAGGGGTTGAAGAAGGGGCAAAAGGGTGGTCTCTCGCTGTTCGCGTCTTCATGTGAGCGCTAAAAAACGGCCAAAAACAAAAAGGGTGGGCGATCCGCGGAAAAAGGACTTCAGGAAAAGAGGGGTTCAAAAGGGGCAGAGTCACGGGGGTCTCGTAGCCGCGGGGGGCCTTTCTCCTTCCGAGGGAAAAGAAAAGAAAGACACACTTCCACAGGCCGCAGGCAAACAAAAAGGGGTAAGAAAAGGGTTCACCCCCCTACTTTCCACTCAACACACACAAGGAAGGAACACGAACAAAAAAAGAGGGGAGAGCCGTGGGCGTTGGCCAGCCCCAAGGAAAAAAATCAAAAAGGCCCCTCGGTAGGGGGAGGGGTTTGGTGGTTAAGGTGGGACGAAGCAAAGGGGAGAAGGAACAACAAACAGGAAAAAAGTCTGGCGAGGGAAAAAAAGGGAAATCGAAAACGGCGCGTCCATCCAGAGGGGGGTGGGGGGAGGGAGGGGGGGGATCTGGAAGGAAAAGGGAAAGGGGGAGGGCGGACAGACTGCCTCGTGTGGGGGTTATAGTAGGGGGGGGGTTTTTCGTCCAAGGAAAAACCAATACTGGGGCATGGCCGCTCCGTCGGACCAAAAGGAAATTCGAAAAGGGGAGGGAAAATAAAGGGAGTGCAAGGGGGCTCGAAGGGGGGGAAAGAAAAAACGTGCCATGAAAGGTGGGGCACGTGGACCAGTATTACTAAAAGAAAAACCGAAAAAGGTCAAAAGATCCGTCGGGAAACCACTCAGGGGAAGGAAGTCCTTGAAAAAAAACAAAGCACCATTACCAGTGTCCAAAAAAAGAGAACACGTAGGGGGGGGAGGGACCAACAAAAAAGGAAGGGGGACGGGGGGAAAAGGCGCCACGCTTCGAGGGAATTGGGCGGAAGAAGGGCTTCGTACCCCCCAAACTCACAAAACCTCGGGAAAAAGGGAGACGAGTTTTGCATTCAAAAGGGGAGAATAGCGCAACCCTCCCGCCAGAGCCGGGGGGAAAAAATGGGACGGAGGAGGGGGGGGGGGGTTAAGGAGGTGCAGCCAAACAGAAAAAAAAAATGTGGGACGAGGAAAAAGGGGGGGGAGAGGCACAATGTTTTTGGCGGGACTTTCCTTCCTTTGAAAGTGAGGCGCGGCCAAGGGAAAGGGGCGGATACGACCCTAAGGGGAAGCAGAACCCACTAAACACTACTTAGTCGGGGAAAAAAGTAATGTTGGGGACCCTCTATAATAAAAAAAAAACAAAAGCGCCAATTCCCATGCTACCATGCTTCAAAACTTTCTGTGTCGTCAAAGACATTGATAACACAAAGAAAACTACTTGACGGAAAGGGCCACGACAATTAGGTCGGAAAAGGGAAGAAAAATACACATTCTTTCCCAGGGCAAGATGGAGGAATGTTTGAAAGAGGGCAGGAAAAGGGAATTGTAACATCTCACCTTCTGTGCAAAAGGGGGGGGAAGGGGTACACAGGGGGGAGACAGGTGACTGGAAAAATCACTAGCCTAAAAAAGAAACATTGAAACAAAGAGTTCCACCGGACACAGATTCCAAACCCAAAAGGGGGGGGAAGGGGGAAATACCCGGATTTTGGGGTCGATGGGGAGATCAAACATTTGAGGGAAAAGGGAGGAAACGTCAATTGTCAGTAGGAGCAGCCAGCCAAAAAACGCTCAAAAAAAGGGAAGGGAAAAAAAACGCCTGGAGGCCCAAATACGATCAAAAAAGGGGGAAAGAAAAAAGAGGTTATCCCAGGAAAATGGCTCCTCAACCGCCTGAAAAAAAAAAGGTCCTAAGTTCATTGGCACACACATAAAAGGGGGGAAATAGAGGGAAGCCGGAGAAGGAAGAGGGGTTGGCGGCTGGTTTTCCAAAAAACCCGAAGCAGGAAAGGGGGGAGAAAAGGGAAACGTTAGGGTAGGTGGGTTGGGGGAAAGGGTCTAAAAAAGGGAAAAACGGAGAAGTAGACAACTCCATGATCCAACGGGGGGAAAACGAAACAGGAGGAAAATCGCCAAAAGAGGCAAAAGAAATTTTGACAGGTGTCTCTGTTCATCAAAAAAGGGAAAGGAGGACTAATGGGGGTTCAGTTGAACAGGGGAGAAAAACAGGAAGGTAAAGAGTGAGTTCCGTTGGGAGCAGGGTAGGGGTTGTAACCAAAGGAGTACCGGGGGGGGAATAATCCCCAGGAGAGGGCAAAAACATGACTCGGGTTAAAAAACCACCGTCAAGGGAGCCCGTGCCTGCAAAAAAAAAACTGGGGAAAAGAAAAAAAAAAAGGGGAAAACAACCAGGGCACCCCCAGAAAATGCCGAAAACCAAAGGGACAGAACCAGGCCAAGAAAAGGGGGGGGGGAAATCTGGATGCATACCACCCAGGAGACAAGGTAGGAACCTTTGCCAAAAGTTCAGCAAGGGCAGGAGACTAGGGTGGGCTTGGCTACTGAAAACGTAGCACCCCTGTATCCTGAGGGAAAGAAAAAGGCAACGGGAAAAGTTGTGGAAAAAAAAAGCCCCTCCTTAACAGAAAAGGACTCCAACACCATAGAGGGTCCGAAAACACGGGGGACCAGGTTTTCTTTTAATTGAAAGGAGAAAAAAAGAAAAACAAACTTACAGTGGGGGAAGGGGTGCAATACTACCACCTTTTTAATAAGCACCCGGCTAGTTCAGGGACCACTCGGTGCTTTTTCAGTAACTGTCATAAAAAGCTAACGGTTCCTTTGGCTTTCGAAAAGCAAATGCAGGGCAAAAATTCAAAACAAGAAAATGTTTTCAAAACACTTCTTTACGGGGCAAATGTTGGTGACGAGGAAAGCCGAATGGCGAGGGGGAAGGGAAAGAAGAAAAAAGTTCAAGGGGGGAAAGGGAAGTTCACTGGCTAATGAAGGGTTCAAAAAAAAAAAATGGGAAAAAAGGGAGACTTGACGTTCCTTTCTTCGGGTCTGACAGGGGAAACCAAATCAAAGAAAGGGGGGGGGTAATTGAGGGAAACAGGAGCTCTCTGCTGAAAACAGGGGGGGAGACAAAGGGGGAGGTTCAAGGGGACTGGAAGGGAAAGGGGGTTCTTGCCCCTTCCGTTCTTGGGACAACTGAAAAGGGACTCGAAACAAAGGAATTAAGGACTCCAAACCTGGAAAAACAAAAGGGAGGTACATGAAAGGAAAAGGACTTCAGGATGGGGGAGGTGCATACGAAAACCCATATCCATTGGAATTTTGAGTATCGATCACAAAAAAAAAAAAGATTAGGAAGGGGGTTGGTAAATATCTGGTCTTAGGAAAAATTCAAAAAAAAGGGGGAAATGGAAGGGGGTGGTCAAATGAGCGTTCACTGTGTTAGGATAACTGGAAGAAAAAAAAAAAAAACAACAGTCAAAAGGCCGGCCGAAACTTGGAACAAACCGGTTGGGGTCAGGGGAAAAAAAAGAGGGGGGGAAAGAAAAAGAAGTGACGTGTCGTCAAAACCAGGGGGGTACTGGGGGGGGGAACCCAGGGCACCGACTCCCTTTTACCCCTCATTCGGGGACGCAGAAAAAAAGGAGGCAACTGGGTCCCTCCGAAGGAAAAGGAATGGATGAAGAAGGGAAAAAAAACACATATCGGTGGCTCAGGGTAAAACTTCGAAGGAATGAAAGGGACAAAAGGGAAGGGGCGCCCCAGTCCGCCCCTCCAAAAATTCCCCTTCAAGGGTAGGAAGAGCCGTACTGGGGAAAAAAAGGGGCCAGGGTGGCGGAGGGTATGTACAGGTTGCCAGTCGGTAGAAAAATGGGAATCTGAAAAAAAGGACCAATCCCTACCACGAACCAGCCCTTGGTCGCCGGTCAGGTTTAGGGGGGGAAGGGGCGGGAAAAAAAAACTGGTTGGGGGGGGGGGAGGAAAAGATGGGACTGGCCTGGGTGAATTCGCAACGGGGAAAGTGGGAAGGCCCTGGGAACGGAACGTGGGCGGTCCAGAAAAACGAACTTGTAAGGGGGAAAAGGGAAACGGTGCATAAAGAGGGGGAGAAAAAAAAACAGGGGGGTGGTTGTCATGCCCGCATAGAAAAAAGGGTGGGGGAGAAAAAAAAAAAAAAAAGGGTGAAAGGGGGACAGGTTGCGGGGACGAAGTGGTCCTGGGTGAAGACAATTCAAGGGGGGGAAAAAGAGCGGGCTGCTTAAAAATAGTAAAGAAGGACACTGGGATGATGACCGTTATATGGCCTTAGGAAAAAAAAAAGGGAAAAACCGAAGGAAAAAAAGAAGACTTCCCCTAAAAATTCCTGTTCAGTCACAGGGGGGGAAAGGGACAACAAGGAGGTGGGGGGAGGGGAATTGCAAGCCTCATCCCCCATAAAAAAGTGTGAGGGGGGTTTTGGCCACAAGGAAGTTTGGGAGAGGGGGGGAAATAATGGGGGGTAAAGGGTCCGTGGGGGAGGGAGGAGAGTTCGTTTCGCCTTTCTTTCAAAGAAAAGAAACCCCCCCCAAAAAAGGGGGAATCCAGGGAGGAAAACAGCTGTCCGGGTTTAGTGAACAGCAGGAAGTTTAAATGGAAGTCTGGGACGGGAAGGAGAAATGGATGCCACTGGCATTAAGGGACAGCATGAGGAAAAGAAAAATGGGCAAAAAAAAGACATTGAAGGGGGGAAAAAAAACCAAGGCAAGGTCTGCTCTCTTGGGGAAAGATCAGGGGGGGTCCCAGGGAAAAAGGGGGGAGGGAATCGAACACGAGCCGCCGGGAAGGGAAGGAGCAGAAGGGGCACCATTGGGGTCCGTGAGGAAGGGGGGCACAGAAAAACTCTTGATAAACACTACAGACATAAAGGGTTTAAAGTTGGGGGAGGGAGATGGGGCCGGAAACGCCCAACGACGGGGACACCGTTCAAAGCTTCAATGAAAAAAAAAAAAAAAAGAAAAAATTGAGAAAGGAGGCCCAGTTGTGTTCCCCGTTTACACCTTGGGAAGGGGGGGAAGACGAGAGAGAGGAATGGAAAGGAGGAAGTCGATGTCGTCGATGGGGAACCCTCCCTAAGGGGAAAAAAGAATGAGGGGGAAGAAAAAAAAGAATTTTCGGGGGGGAAGACCAGCGGTCCGCCGCCTCGAGGGAGGAGAAATCCAGCAAAGAAAGGACCAGGGACGAATCGCCGCCCTGTTAAACTTGAAAAAAGTGCAGGGAGTTTTTCAAGTGGTAACAAAAGGGAAAAAAGAAAAGGGCGCCGGGAAAAAGGGAGGAGAAACAAGGAACCTGCGCCAAGCAGCACGGAAAAAAAAACATTCCAAGGAAGGCAAGAAAGGGGGGGGGGGGGGATCCAGGGGGCCTGCCCCCGACTGACCCATCCACCAAAAAAAAGAAGAGGACGCCAAAAAAGGGGCGGCGCAGGGAGGAGGGGATCTCCTACAGAAAACCTTTCTGCTCCCCTCTCCAAAAAAGGGGTAGAGGGGGGTTGGTTGGGGAGGAAGTAAGAAAACCAACGTCCCTCGACCTGCAAGGGTCTCCTGTTGAAAGGAAAAAGCGATGACTGGGAAAAGCCGGGAGGGGGGGGGGGGGTGAAAAAAATGGGTAAAACATGGCTGGGATCGGAACGCACACTGGCCAAGGGGACTCGGGGGGTGGGGGGGGAGAGGGACTGGGTGTTCCGTCTCCAAGGTTTACACGAAAAAAAAAAAAGAACTTCCAAGGAAAAAAAAAAAAAGAAAGGGGGAGGGCGAAAAAAACAAAACCATGAGGAGGAGCAAAGGAGTATTGGGAAGGGAACCGTAAAAGGGGGGAAAACTTTGTTAAAAAGAGGAGGGGGGGGACAGGGATGGAGATACCGAAAACACCCACTATCCAAAAGAAGAAGTTCTCAAGAAAAAGAGAAAAAAAAAGTCCTTGAAATCACCAAATGAAACCAGGCCACCGGAAGAGCTTTTATAGAGTCTACAGACTAACGATGAAATCTAAAACATAGGGGTGAGAAGGGGGGGGGGGTGCAAGGTCTGACATGGCAGCGTTTAACCAGGAACAAAGCAAGAAAAAAGTCTCACCCCTCCAGTGGGCTAGCAATTAGTGGGGGAGGATAAGTAGAAAAAACGAAAACCTCGAAAGAAAATTGGGGCAAGGGGGGAAGCTTGTGTTTCTTTAACCTTATGGGAAGAACACGTAAACAAAAAAACATGTGGGGGGGGGGGAGGGGTTATAAAAGTTTTGTCCGCGGCCATGGGGGGGGGGTTTGAGGGGAAAGAAAAAAAGAGGGAGGGGGGGGGAAAGCGGCTCAGCCTCCAGCTTACCTAGACACGCCGAAGAAAACACACCGAACGTCAAGGGACAAAGGGGGAAAAAAAAAAAATCGCCCAGGCCCCATGGGGGGAAGAAACAGGCAAAAAAAAAAAAAAAAGGGACTTTGGAAAGCCAACAGCTAGGAACCGAAAAAAACCAGAAAAAAGTAATGGGCCCTCAATAAAGCCAAGGTCTGGGAGAAGAACATCGAACTAGCCAGGGGGAAGGACAGCGGCTACTGTTTAACCTTTCAAAAAAACCGAGTCCAAGAGAGGTGAAGACACTGGGGAAAAGGGGGGGGAAAAGCTTTTGACAAATCCCAGGGTCAAGGGAATACATGCATCATGACCAAGAAAGAAATAGGGGGGGAGGTTGACCAAAACCTGGAACACTTTCCGTTCAAAAGGGCACCAAGGAAAAAGAGGACAAAAAATTGGAAAGACAACAAAAAGAAAAAAATTAAAGAGGTTTAACACGAGGTTTGAAACAGTCCCCCATTAGATGACAGAGGGGGGGGAAAGAATTGGGCCCGGCTTCGTGTTTTGAGGGATCAGGGGAAAAAAAAAAAAGTTTTAAAAAGAGGGGAGATGAAGCCAGAAGCAAGTTCTTAGAACTGGAGAAGAAACCCGAAACCACTTCTGAAACGGAAAAAGGGGGGGGGACACCTACCTTTTCATCGATCATGTATCAAAAGAAAGGGGAAAAAAAGAAAAAGGGGAAGAGGTTGGGCACCTGTCTTGTGGGGAAACCCCATACCAAAAAAGAGGTTTTAGCGGGGGGGGGAAAGACCAGGGGGGGGGAAAATCTTAAAATTTAGGTGTAAAAAAAAAAAAACCCTCGAAAAGAGACAAAGATGTGTTGTTGCCAAAAATCAAAAAGGGGGGGTAACCATCAATTTGGCTAAAAAATGGAAGAAAACTCAAAGAGGGCAGGGGGAATCGTAAAACCAAAAAACTCCCCGTCATCTGGGATGACGCTTTTAAAAGAACTAATAAAGGGGGTGGGGGGGGGGGTGTCATGGTGAAAACCAGTTTACGTTTCACCAAAACAAATAAGGAGAGGGGGAAACATTGAAGGTTGGTATCAAAAAATCGCCGTTGGGGGGGGGGGGGTTGGGTGTTCAAGAAGGAAACCAGATTCAAAAAGGAAGAGGAAAAACCGTTCCAGTAGACTCCGGGATGCATACATCCCACTTTAATGGGGAAAAGGATCAAAAGTAAAAAATGGATGTTAAAAAAAAAAAAAAAAAAGGGGGGAAAAAGGGTCTAACCCACCTTCAACCTCCCGAAGGATAAAGCAAATGAAGAATTCTGAAAAAAATACTGGTTCACCCCTGTGAAGTTAGGAAAATTCTTTCGGAACTTGGAAGGGGGAGAAATGCAGGCAACTTTCCACGGGCAAGGATCTAACCAGACGGACCCCCCCATGTGGCAAAAAACGTCAACAAAAAAAAGGCCAGAGAAGAACCCGACGGACAGGACCACCTTCAACCACCTAATACGGGACGTGGAGAAGCCAGAAATTGAAGAGGGGAAAAAAAAAAAAGCAATCGTCTTTGTTGGACCAAGACTACTTTCACAGGGGGTTAGCCAAAAGAGGGAAAGAAAAAGGTGAAGGGGAAATAAGCTTCCAAGGTTTCCAAGTACGTCCAACTAAAAAAACTTTAAGAAGGAAAGGACTACGGAGGAAAGGGGAAGGCGCTCGCATGTTCAAAACCAACCGCGGACCTAAGGGGGGGTCTCAAAGGGGGGTAAGGGGGGAGAAAAGTAGTCTCCCCCGGAAGAAGGGAAATTGAAAAGGGAAGGGACAAGGGCTGGCTTCCCTGTGCAACGGTCTAAAAAGGGGGAACGGAGAGGGCCAAGGAAGAACGCTCCGTTACCCCCACAACGCCAAAAAGGTATTACCTAGGGGGGCGGGGCACCGTCTTAGCCGTGTGGAGGGGGGAACTTAAATAAAAAAAGGGGCTGCGGGGGGGGGGGAAATCCAGTCCTCTTCCACGGAAGATCCTGGGGGCGGAAAGGAAAAAAAAAAAAACTGGGACAAAAGACACTGCCTGAGGCCTGTTAGGGGGGGAACAGATCGAAAAAAGTTTGGG
>Ga0179593_1516299_pt1 | contig 10064 bp, 13 predicted proteins | sample CZODoug2_1_08_16_FD_185931 | JGI IMG/M metagenome (GOLD analysis project Ga0179593, IMG submission 185931) | Vadose zone soil fungal communities from Angelo Coast Range Reserve, California, USA - CZODoug2_1_08_16fungal (PacBio error correction) | ecosystem: Environmental > Terrestrial > Soil >...
GGAACGGGTGTGAATTTAGGACCAATCGGGAAAAAGGATCGTTGACAAGGAAAATGCTTACTCGGGAGTAGGGGATCGCTGAAACCAGGGTTCGACAAGCGGATCTTGACGTCAGACAGACTTTTCATGGAATACGATAGGGACTTCCCGAAGTAGGTACAGGAAGACAATGGGCGACACTATTCAGGAGGTGCAAATAAAGTCGTAGACCATTGATCAATCTCAAGTGTTGGGATCATGATGCAGTGAAGACCTCGAGTATTTCGTAATATAATGGCAAGGCGGGAAGTTACTGGAAGTGACGTGATGAAAGTCGAAAAGAAAAAGTTGGGATTGGACGGGCTGGAACGCCAAGACAATGGTCAACAAAAAGGGAAGGAAAGGGTTTGGGGGGCAAGACGGGGGTCCTGCTGACTTAAATACGCAATTGTTGCTCAAAGACGGGTCGTGTAGAAGCCCGAAAATCTTGAAAGTAACAAAAGTCCTGATGAGGAGTCAGGCTTAGCTGGTGGGGTCGCACTAAAGGAACCAAAGGTGCAATACTGAAAGAGGGAGTAAAACACGAAGGTCTGACTCTTAGAGTTTGCTTAGGGAAAGTGAGACATTATTGTGGGGGAAATGACACTACGGTGCGGAGGCTGGCTTGGAGGAGATCTACTCAGAGGGGAAAGGATGACAGAAGGAGCCAAAAAAGCTAGATTGGAATTCTGGAAGACTCAAGAGGCTGGATTTAAAGAGTCTAGGGGACTGTATGGGATGGAAACGTGAAGGCGGCTCAAGGTTCAAAAAGAAAGGCGTATGGCAAAAGTAAAACAAAAATCAAGGTTCGTGAGGTGGTCGAAAACTGGTGCTGGAAATTTGTGAAGAGGGAACGCGCAATAGAAAGGAAGTAAAGAAGACAACTCAACACAGTCCCCAAAGGGGGGGGAGGACAAAAAAAAAAAGGGTGTCGCGAGAAAGAACCGAATGTCGGAAGCGGGGGAGAAGAAAGAGGGAGGAGAGGGGGGAGTTCTAGACGAGGTAATTTGTGGAGGAATAGTGAAGTCAGTATAGGGAAAAAAGGGGCCAAGGGTTAAGGAAGGAAACAAGGGATGGGGCCAAGCTTTCAGTTATTCAGTGTTCACCTACGGCATCTTGGTAAACCTGGATCGAAGAAATCCAGTCCAGGTTTTTGCTTAAATGGAGGGGAAAGTCAGAAGAGAGGGGACCTTGCGCCAAGAGTCTCGAACTTTCTGGGGAATCTCTAGAAGAAGGATTCTTCTAGAAATCAAAGGGGAGCGGACATAGGATTCGCGGAATCTCTAAGTAATTAAAGGGAGTAAACTTTCGGGTCGCAGACCAAGGGCTCAATTGCGGGGGAGCTAGTATCTGGTAGGTGTTAGACTCTATCAGAGTAACAGCGGGAAGGGTTCTCACAACGTAGGAGTAACTTCTATATAAGATTATGCTGAGACCGGGGGGGGATAAGGGCAGGGCCTCAAGTCTCTCTCTCAAACCCACTGAGGGGGGAAATGTTCGTAACTTATATTTCTCGAGAAAGTAAGAGTTAGACGAGGAGATGCCAGGCGACAAGCGCTCATTATCGCGTCCGAACAACGATCTTCGCCCTCAGAGGGAAAGCTCGCAAAACACTCGGAAAACCGACTTGCGAAAGACTGCCTAGAGGACTAAAGAAAAATTCAGCATCGGGTTCCGCGGTCAAAAAGAACGGTCTGGAGTCAGCGAGTTTAGACGCGAGGACATCCGAGGGTGGTCTTAAATCGACAGCGTGGCTGTCGTAAGGGAATATGCCAATTTACAGGAGGAAAAAGAAAATGAGAGAAGGGGGATGCCAAGCGCCAATTAGTACGGGGAAACCATTCGTGTGAAAGGGACTTTACACCACCAAATAGGAAGACTCCACCCCTCGGCGCAGAGAAGTGGACGGGAAGAGATCTTAAACTTCACACCCGAAGATTAGCAATGTCGTCCAGCAATGCCTCTAGGTCAGCGGAGACTCTGGAAAACAGTGATCCGATACTGGGAAAAAAAGAGCGTCAGAGGACTTGGGGTGCAGGGCCGTGTGGGGAAAACTAACAGGCCGGGGTTCGGGGGCGGGGTGCCCGCTCAGGGGACTGATGTAGTGATGGAGGCCTCAAACACTGCAAACAACTGAGGGCTCGATCAGCTGCTGCAAAAAGTATGGAACGTGCGACATAGATGGTGTGTGAATTGCGGGGTTTGGTGAAAAAAAACGCAACCCTTGGGAGCCTCTCTCGGAACGATGACAGGATCAAAAGGAAACACCGGACAAGGGAAAGAGGCGAAGCATGCTTGAAAAGGGCAAAAAAAGCTTGTGGGACTGGGAAAGTGCTGCAGAGAAAGAATTCTGGTCGAGAAGAGGCAAAACTGCCTAAAGTTTTTTAGGCAGGCGTCGAACCAACATGGAAAATGCGCCAAAGGGTAGTCTTTTCCATAAAGGTCTGGATCACGGTTAAGGTCTTCTATCTTTCGCCTGAATATCTCTCGTTCTTCGGGCCAATATGTGGGAGGAACTGCGGCTGTTGGAGGAGGAAACACTGTGGGAGAAAGAATCATTGCATTTTAACTTCTAAGTTTTGTGCCGAGGTAAAAATTAAAGTAGAGAAGGCGGGAGCATTGACTCGAACTGAGGTGAGACCTGAAACCTCCGCCCGTTCAAAAATATACCTAGCAACAAACTTCATAGGCGCAAGATAGCAAGTCTAGTGGCCAAGGGTGTGAAAAGAACATCTACATTAACGTAAGGGGGTTCATCGAATTGGACAGATCAAGGACATTATACGGGTATAAGTGATGAGAAACTAATACAAGGGGTCTACGGGGGTTGTAGGGAGGGGGAGACTACAAAAAGAAGCCTTCGAATATCCAATAGAAGCACTCAGGGGGGGACGTAAACGTCTTGGGGGTGAGTGCATTTTGATCAGATGCTAAAGACCCGATGGGCTCCCATATCTTACTGTCCGAGCGGCTGCCGGTACGTGCAAGTCGTGAAAGGTTCGCGAAAAATAGCCCAAGTGACGGGATTAACGATACGGTGAACGGGGGGAATCAGAACGACATACGGAAAAAGGTATAGAGACAAAAGGGTCAGACAAGGTTTACGCCCGCGAAGAAGGATTGAAGAAACGAAAAAGGGGGCGGAAAAATCCAGATCCGCGCGGAAGAGCCGCGCAGGGGGGGTGGGAAGCGGGCCGAATGAGGGGAAGGAATGATCACCTGATACCCGACTCCGGCAAAGGGAGGGTGTCGACTAGATTCAAGTGTTCAGGAAAAAAAAGAAACGGCCTCCTCAGCAAGGGAAGGGTGCAGCGTGAAGGGCGGAAACCAAAAGGTTCGGTGAAACGTAAAAGGAAGGGAAATACATCGAAAGAAGGGCGCTCATGTTGTATCACGGGGAATGGTGAGAAATGTAGAAGGAGTGGGATCGACTGGAAAAAAGTCCCTGGAGAACCTTCGGAGAACAGGTGGAGAGAGTTGGAAGCAACCTCTATGTGGGCGTTGAAAAGTGGGGACGATATCAATTTAACGGGTCCACAGATGGAGAAGAGAGAGCCATCATGCCGGGCGTTGGGGACGGGGGTGTGATTCTGGGGGGGAAATTAGGGTGCTATCATATTCAAATTTTGTTGTTTTCTTATTCCGGGGGAGGGCTGGTGATGACATGAGCGCGGGTCCTACCCCTGGTGTGGACTGTTTGGCTTGGAAGAAAGGGGCTGTACATATTCAGGATTCTTAAGTTTTTGAGGGAAAGGCCGAGGATAAGGTTTCAGGGGGTCTTCAGACCACGTCTATTAGAAGCTTCTGGATCATAGCGGGCAGGGGTTAAACCTTCAGCTGAAAGAAGATTAGTAATACCTCCAAAATTAGGGAAAGGAGAAGTATCCAGGGGACTTCCGTCTGTCCTTTGCCTGGGTGCTGGCATTGACCAATTTGATTTCTTCGTTGTTGACTTACCTCTATTCTGTGGTCCTCATTCTCCTTGCGACAAGAACATCAGTGAGAAGAAGCCTGGGGGAGCTTTACAGTGGGAACCGGTATGTCAAAAAAAGATAGGGTCTGGTTGCATCTCATCACCAAAGACAACTTGAATAAAAGTTAAATCACAATAGCATCGTAATGACCGAAGAACGCAGGTAGGTCTGGGAGATTCAGAAAGGGGAGCGACGAATGAAGAAGTCATTACCCATAAAAAATTTGACTCTAAAGAACACACTGCCAAACAGGGAAGCATTTTTAGGAAAGATACCAAGAGATCCGCGAAAATTTAGTGGTCAAGGAAACAAAAAAGCAAGATCGTGCCAATATTTTTAGGGAGCTCTGCAAGTCTTCAGCCGAGGAGGTCGCGTTGAGGTTATACGAAAAAAAAAGCCGGCGAGTCTGCTGTAGTCCTAAACACTACTCGGCAGGGGACTGGAGGACCTTTAAAGTGGGGCTTTCATTAGGGAGATAACACTGGGTCGGGTGGGGGGCCGTGTGTTACAGTAGTTCGAGGGGAGTTAACAAGAAAAGAATCCAAGGGCAGCTCGGCTGTGCGCCTGAGGGTTCCCAAGAGTTGTCGTTGTCGTTGTGGATCGGGGTCTGAAAGGGGAGTGGTTCGAGGGTTTCTCTTTATGGGGGGAAACTTGGCTGGGGGGTTATCGGGGGAGAGGATGGGGGGTTTGAATGCGGTGTCGATAATATGTGGGGTGGGTACCTCTCTGGTAAAAACAAGGATTAGCGGTGTAAAAAGGGATTCGTGGTGTTTTCTGTGGCTCTCAAATCCTCACTGGAAGTAAGGATCCTTTAGGTGTTCTTTACTGGTCGGAGATTCCGAGAAAGAGTGGTTGGTTTCCTTCTGTTCTCTCCTTCAGATCTGCATAGACGTCTGAAAGTTTCTTTATTCGTTGTTCTCCTTACCTGTTGTGAAGACCTCTCCCTCTTATTTGCTCCTACTCGCGCCCACGGGTGTTTGTACCTGATTAAAGGGATGTTCTCCGGGGGGGATGTCAGCATTAATTGGGTCTTTGGGGTGAAATCCCTTTCTGAAGTTCCACCCCAGGGCAAAAAGGGAACTGGGTGGGAAGATGGGCGGGGTGAACGATGACCCCCCCGGCGTCGCTGGGGGAATTGGCAAAGACAGGGGGGGGGACGGATGGGTGGACTCGAAAACGATCTAAAACAGGAAATGTCCGACCGAACCAAAGCAGATTTTCGGAAAGGGAAAAGAAAAAACAGGGCAGTACGAGGCATGCGGCGATAATTTAACGGCCCGAACATTTGCCGGAGACTCGCGGAAAAACGAATACTACTACGACAGAGCCCACGTCGCGAACGATTCGATCCTCCGCAGAGAAAATGTGCCGAAAAGACTACCAAAAAAAAAAAAAGGTCTTTACTCTAAGACCGGTGCAGGTCAGCAGTTGTAAAACAAGAACGACCTTCAGGTACACCAAACAAGAAGCAAGGGGGGGCTGGGTCTATGCGTCTAGAAACTTTATCTAAAACTCTAAAAGTACTTGCCCCAATAAGATCGACTGTCAGTGATCCAAAAATGATGTCTTTTCCCGACCGCCACGAGGATCAGAAAACATCCAAGCCCCGGTGCCCAGCAGGTAAAGTCGAGGTGATAACGAGAACTCTACAATGTAGGGTGAACAAACGTCATACCGGCATCCGGATACCTCACAGGGGGAGGCGGTGGGTGACGGGGACTGCGCCGCAAAGACAAAAGAAGATGAGAAGGAATTGACGTCAGGATGTTGTTGGGGCCAAAAGGGTAACCGCACCACAAACCACAGAAACAAAGGTATACGACCAGAGCTTTCAGCAGACACACCCTTCAGGAAAAATGCGTTAGAGATTCGGGGAGGTCTTGCGTTCTTGGCGGTGACCGATCAACAAGAAGGGGGTTCGAAAAAAAACCGGAGTGGAGAAAGGGGAGGTACGGGGAAAAAAGAGCTGCGGGCCAGGATGGGGGAGTCTATGAGAGGAAAGCACTCTGGGGCGGGACGGTAAAGAGGTATGTGACTAAGGAAATAAGGGGAAGGAGTGTTCTTCGGAGAAGGAAATCCGCTCGGCAAAAGGAAGGTTCCCAGCAAGGTGGCAATGTGTCCCGCCTTCTGTTTTTCCTGATTGTGCTTGAAAAGGGTGGATATCATAGGAAAAAAAGGAAGACTGATGAGAAGGAAAGCGTTAAACATGACTGATCAGCGCCATCATCGCAGTTTCTTTAGAAGCTGGACGGTGGGATTCCATGCGGGGGGTTTGCCGGGCGTCGGGGGAGCTAGGTCTAAGAATAGGGAGCGGAAAAACTGGATCGGGGGGGGGAATGGCGCCCCCCCTTACCGTGGAGTAAGCCACGTATGTTCGAAGAAGAAAAGAGCGCCTTGTGGGGGGGGCCGCACCATAGGGGAGGGATGGTGCGCAGGACGAGAAGGTGCAGCTTGCGATAACGTCGGAGACGCGGACGAGAGCTGCTTCTGCGCTGCGAAAAGGAGAAGGACGTCGCTGTCCGGGGGGGGGGTGAAGTCGTAGGAGGCGGTCATTTCCGGGTCTTTGCTCGTGTGGAAGGATTTGCTGGCGAGGAATAGGGTTCAGTTTCAAGGGGGGAGGTCTGCCAAAGGGGGGGGTGCATCCAGGGCGTAATAGGGCACGTACTGGGAATCTTCGCGCGCACACGGGGGGGAAAATCCTTGGGTGGGGGGGGATTCGTGCTGGGGCTTTCGTCCTGTGGATGAGTCCTTCAAGACAGCAGACCTCTTAGAAGCTAGGGTGTGAGTTCTTTTTAGGGATCTAAGGAAAGGATACTTGAGGGAGAAGTCCATCACTTGGCTCCTCCCTGGCGCTATGCGTTAGGTCGGGAGAAACGTCCGGAGGGGGGAGTCCGAGGTTATAGGCGGGAGAGTCGTTGATCATCTACAAGTCTCTCCCCTTTGGGGGGTGGGTTCGCCGGGGTTCGAGGTTTCCTAGGAGAGGTTTTTCGGGGGGGAGTGGGGGCAAACGGGTGCGGCTATGTCATCGGAGACGACTGCCGGGAGGGACGGGTGGGGTCGGATGAGGGTAGGTCAAGGGGGCCTAATGGGGGTACCTCGTGTGATGCCGGGGAGGCTGCTGAGGATCTGAGATATAGAGGGGTGCAACCACACGATAGGAAGGAAGTTGATTCCAGAGAAGAGATCGGATTGGTGATCCTACATCATCGGGGAAGCCATTGAAGGGAATTGATAGAGAGACGGCATTAAGGAACCCTTCGGTGTCGAGATTAATCGCACTGAACACCGTCGAAAAGGCTGCCTAAGGAAGGAAATCAACGCGGGAGCCTTGGGATCTGCTTCTGCGAAGTAAATCTTCCTTCACCGTGACCACTAGACATGATGGCCAAGCGCCTGCGGGAGAAAACGTCGGTGCTGGCGAAACACGATCTTTCGCATCGCTCTCGGAGGGTTTAATCTCTCGAGCTCATCAAAATCTTTGGGTTGGGAGGGATCCTGCAGGCCAGAAAAGGAAAAAAACCACCGGAGGTGAAGATAGCGAGCTTTCCGGGAGCACCAATATCCTCCCATAGCTGTGACCTCGGATCGGTGTGGGAAAGAAATTAACGACCGCTTCAGACAAGAGGAAGAACCTCGAGGCCTAGCGCCTTGGAAAACCTGACCGACAATGAGAATGTATCCACTCGGCAAGCGACGGAACGCGGGAAATATTCGGCAAGGGAAAGAATCTCGCCACTGGATTCGTTCCAGAGGATTCCACCTTGATCCCCTACCGCTTCCGGAGGCAATTCTCGAATGGTGGACTGAAAAACGTGAGGGGGGAAAAGTTCGATTATAAGGGAGAGGGGGGTTGAAGGTTTTAAAACGCTCAGGGGGAAAAACATAAGCGTCTATTAGACGGGTCCTCGCCGCCAGGTAAACAGTTATTCGAAAACGAGAATGGAGACTCCAGATCGGCTTCTGGGCGCTGAAAGGTTCTGACTGGGGAAAAGGGTGTCCTTCTCATGTTAAGTCACAAATTGACGCACAACTCCAAGTCAACCGCTACCAAGATAGCCAGAAAAGAAATGGATGCTTTAAAAAAGGGGGGAACTCGCGGTAAGGAGGTTCAGGCTGCAGAAGCCCGATTGGACTGTCGGGGCGGCGACTCTTCATGACAGGTCAACAAAATTGTTGTGGCTGTTTAGCGCCGATCACCGGTGCCGGTCATCTGGGCGACGCGAGGATGCTAAAAAGGGTATGGGAAAAAGCTCATGGCAGGGGGACTCTCACTCGTCTGGATTTTTTGCGTAGGCGGGAAATGTAGGGGGGGATAAAGGTTAACTGCGTTCCTGTCGATAGCCCTGCATGTCGCGCGGCACGAGGGAGTCGGCAGAGTCTTGCGTGGGGGTTCTGGTGTTTTGTCGGATCCCCTGGGGGGTGTGCCTAACAGGGGGGGGGGGGTCCTTCCGCAAGGGGGGGTGATTTGGTGTTAGGGGCTCAATCAGATTCGGCCAACCAAAGGGGAGGGGAAAAAGGGCGGGCTAGACCTAGACGCAGGGTTGCGAAAAGTCCCTCTGAGTGTCCTAAAGGGTGGTACCAGGAGAAGGAAAACCGGCAGATAAGGAGTTCTATCCTCGACTGTCGAGTCAAGGGGACGAGAACCCTGAAGAGATCTAAGGGGAACGCGTGGACGAGGAGGAGGGGATAACATTCAAGGGAACACTGGCAGCAAAAACGCTCGCACACGCGCTGCACCGGTGGAAAGTATGAAAAAATCGGCCTTAGCACAGAAAGGCTTGGCGAGTACGCTGTTCGCGCAACACTTGAGCCTAGACGGCAATGATATTCCGCGAAAAGCATTTGAAAGAGAGGGGAACCGCGCTCAGAGTGGCATCTCGGCAGGAAAAAATCGCCGCGGCTCAAAAACTGAGTCGTCAACGAGTTCCGGGCGACGTACGAAAAGTTGTCGAAAAAGAGAGTAAAAAGTCGAGGAGGGGGTAAGAGTCGTTGCGGAGAGGCACACCGAAGGCCACGGTTGACGCAACAAGGGACGTGCCCATCGACGCCCAAGGGGTTGCATGACAAAAGGGTCACGATAAGAAGAAGAACCGCGGAAAAGGGTGTGGCAGATGGGAAGGAAGGGGTGAACCCAAGAATCAACTGCCATTAACGGGGAACGAATCACCTGAACCCCGACTCCGGCAAAAGGTTATCGAAAAGACGTAGGGAGGGAATAGGCAGGGCTATGTGGCATGGAAAGTCAAAAAGTATAAAACGCCCCGCAAAGGGTTCGGAGTGCCGTAAACGCCTCGAAAAACCCGCCCACAGCGGTTAACAATCAGCCGTAAAGCCGCAGAAAAAAACCGGCGCAACGGCGGGACACAGGGCGTTGCATCACCGTGAGCCCTGGCAGGTGGCTTGCGAGTCAAAAATTTGCTACGGAAAAAGTCGCGAAGGCCCTAAGGGGGAGGAGTGCAACAACTGCGCAGAAAAAAATACCTGTAAGGTCAAAATGAAGAGACCGGATACACTACCGAAACAGTTTGAAAAAGCCCGTCTAGGCAAACGGGCCCCAGAAAGATGTGCAGGCATTCCCGAAGCCAGGTGGGTATCGGGGGGGAATATCACAAAGCCTAGAAATACATTACCTCTCGTTATCTGAAGGACACGGGGGGCCGAAAAAGGGATATAACAAAAGGAGAAACTTCACCGGGGCCCAGCTACACGGCCCGTCTTTTGGCGGAGTTACTAAGCAAGCATCGAAAAGGGGCGATGGGGCGTCAGAGCCCGAGGAAGGCCCAAGAAAAGAACAATCTCATGTCAGAACCAAAGACCGCTGAAACGCGTCTATTGGTAGATCTCTGGGGACCGCAGAAGCACGGGGGAAAAAAGGCTTCAGCTCAGTCCGTCGATCCGCGGAGCGCTGCCAGAAAATGGCGAAGCGTGTTCCGACGGAAAAAGGCAGAGTGGTCCGCATGAAAATCCTCAATAAACAGAGGGGAAAGAATAACGCAACAGCTCTGGAACCGAAAAGAGCTGTTCTTGGGCTGTTGAAACGCAAATATTTCAGAGAAGGCGGCGCTGATGGGA